>ERZ833782.24-NODE-24-length-187491-cov-6.737089_pt1 | contig 187491 bp, 180 predicted proteins | sample MGYA00519577_ERZ833782 | MGnify/ENA primary metagenome ERZ833782 (study PRJEB31850, sample SAMEA3708745) | human gut metagenome | biome: human gut; feature: human-associated habitat; material: faeces | place: China | collected 2014 ...
GTTTTTAGGTCAACTTTTTTGCTTTAGAATTTCCCCATGTTGGAGTCAGCACAGGCTGGGACCTTGTAGTTTTATTCTGGTCGGTGACAGCCGCCATGATGCATTAAATAGAAATCAATTCTAAAATCCGGAACTCCTCTGCCTCTTTCCCTATCTGACACAACAAGCACCGCATTCCCGCATCCGTGATCTTACCATCCAGTGTCATAGTTACTTTCTGATTCCCATTTTCTGTCATCAGATTCATAGCATCAATCTGGATTCCATTTAACTTTGTCATGTTCACGAACAGGTTCAGATCACTTGTCTCTTTTGGGCAGGTAAATCCAATCTTTACCTGTGTATGTTCGGTCTCAGCTGTCAGTCCTGCTGCCGCCAGAGCTGCCGTCATAACTTTTTCCTGCATCTCTGGTAATAATTCATATTCATATTTTCTGCAAAGGCTCATTAAGTGTCTCAGGAATGTTTTATATTCTTCCTGAATCTCCGGATCCACATCCGTGGCTCTTTTTTCAATGATTTCAAGTTCTCTTTCGAGAACAAATACATCTCCTCCGGTCTGAGCTTTTACTTCTGCTACATGTTTCCCACACTCCATGCGTTTCAGAAACAGTGGTTTCATCTGTGTATCCACCGCATCAATACCTGCACGTACTTCTTCCAATGTCATAACTTTTTTCCTCTCTTACTATCAACATATACGATCGGCATACCAGAATATCTTCTATAATAAAGCTCTCTGTCTGTCCAGTTCTGCTCTGATCTTTCTTATATCTGCTTCGCCGTATTCTGCCTGTACAGCGGCTGCCACTCCGGCCGAATGTCCGGTGGCAAAACAGGTTCCCATAACCCTTACTGCCGCAAATGCTGCTTCATCTGCAGATATCATCCTTCCGGCCGCATACAGATTCCCGATATTATCTGACTGCAAAGCCCCAAGTGGTATATCGAACCAGCTTCCTTCTTTCACATCCATATATGTTGCCATCTTATCTGTATCTTTGTGGATCTCCGGCTTCCATCCGCCTCTTGCCACACCATCTTCACATTTTTTTCTGTTCAGTACATCTTCCGCTTTTATCATCGACTTTCCTTTGATCCTTCTTGTCTCACGGAAACCGATAGACGGACCGATCATCGTCAGTTCACATTGCTCCATCCCCTTAAGATATCTGCGGAATGCCTCTACATAATACAACACCTGCCTTCTGGTGTCCAGTTCCATCTTCGTAAGTTCCTGACTGCTAAGCCCGGTCGGCATAACACTTGGAAGTAATACTGCTACCTGATTCGATCCTTCTCTTTTAAGAATAAATCCTTTTTCTCGCGTGAGATGCTGGATTCCTGCTTTTTTTGCCTTGATCACGGCCTGTTCTACAGCTTCCGGAGTCAGATCACAGGATATATCAACGCCACTTAACCGAAATGGAAGAGTTGCAGCCTGTACATTTCCCTCTTCATCCCGCCAGACGTATTCTCAATGATATGATACAGAGCAGTTAAAATACAGCATGTTAAAATACAGTTCTTTGCAGACAGGAACTCTGAAACTAGGCATGTTATGGGTTGGAGGTTATCTGAATCTTCCACAGCTGATCACGGATTATCATGACCGACATCCACTTGTCACCTGCCATCTTGATGTAGAAGGAAGCAAAACACTGTTTCATATGCTTAAAGCAAGAGATCTGCATGCAATCTTCATCATCGGTTCTGAAAAACAGCTGCGAAACCAGTCAGTCTGATATTGTAATACAGCTTGTCTCCAACAATCTGGCCATTGGATTTTCTTCAAACTCAATTGCAGTCCGGTTAAAGAATCCGGGATGTAAGATCGTGCCGCTTGAAGTTACTTTATCAAGACCGATCTACTATGTAACACACAAAGATATGCTGAATTATCCGACCGTTCATTCCTTTACAGACTTTATAAAAGACAGATTTCAGCCAGATAAACCAATACCGTAAAATGACTTGCGGATTTCTCTCTTCACCAGTTATAATAAACAGAAGAGAATCAATCTTTGGGGGATTATTATGATAAAAACATTGTTCAAACACATTTCAAAATACTACAAGGACACTTTTGTCCTGGCCATCGCAGGTGTTGCTGTCGGCGTCCTTGTCGGACTCGTTGATGCAGCATTCGGGCTGGGACTTAATGCCTGTACCGCTATCCGGACGAAATACTTCTGGTATCTGATCTGGTTCCTGCCTCTTGGCGGCGTCTTCATCTGGTTCATCTACCACCAGTTTGGCAAATCTGTCGCCAATGGTATGAAGATGGTCTTTCACGTCGGCCTTGGTAAAAACACCAAACTTCCAATCCGTATGGTGCCACTATCCGTCATCGGAACCTGGACAACACACCTGTTTGGAGGAAGTGCCGGACGAGAAGGTGTTGCTGTTCAGATTGGTGCGGCTGTTTCTAATAATATAGGACGTCTGGTTGATAAGACCATCGATATTGAGAACAGCCGTAAAATGTTCCTGATCACCGGTATGGCCGCCGGATTTTCTGGACTTTTCTGTACTCCGCTTGCTGCAATCTTTTTTGCATTGGAAGTACTGGTTGCCGGAAAACTTGAATATCATGCTTTGATTCCAGCAACGGTAGCCTCCATCAGCGCTGCATTTACATCCAGAGCACTCGGGCTTCGGAAATTCCATATTAATATACTGGAAACCTTGAACTACCACCCTTCTACCTACAATGCCGTTTTACTCTTAAAACTGACTGCGATGGGACTGGTCTTTGGTATCGTTGGTTCTTTATTTGCTCTGATTCTTCGGTATCTGCGTTTAAAATTCGCTTTCCGTTTTTCTTCGCCTGTAAAAAAGGTTCTGATTATGGGATCTGTTGTCGCAATTCTTATGATGATCTTTCATCAGGGAAGATACTCCGGAACAGGCTCTAACCTGGTTGCTCTGTGCTTTGACGGTATTACAGACGATATATATGCTTATGACTGGATTCTTAAGATGGCTCTTACGATTCTGACACTTTCCTCCGGATTCATCGGCGGTGAAGTTGCACCTCTGTTTTCCATCGGTTCCTGCTTAGGATATGTACTTGGACCGGTATTCGGATTTGATCCGATGTTCGGTGCAGCTCTTGGATTCGCTTCCGTGTTCTGCAGTGGATCAAATACTTTGCTTGCAGCTATCCTGGTCGGCGTGGAAAGTTTCGGATATAATATGCTCCCATTCTTTTCGGTTGTATGTTTTGTATCGTTTATCTTTAACTTTAATAATTCGATCTTTACAGCACAGAGAGTTGCATTTACGCATCCTGTACGGCATCAGCGGTTGAAACAGCGGATTGCACCAAAGGGGAATTAACGTATTAGCATATACATAATAGTTCCTGCAAGTAGCAATGTATCTTACATACTTTGTATCTACAGGACTTACCACTGGCAGCTCTTTACGAATGCATGACAATAAAAAATAAGTGTACATCCTTCCACCGAAGAATTGTACACTTATTTTTATTTTCTTATTTCAATCTTAATTTCTTATAACACAACTTCCGTGTCTTCCAGAACCTGCCTCAGACTCCTATGCCATGATTGGTTTCAGTGCCTCAGCAAGCTTGTCCTTCTCAGCCTGTGCCTCAGCAAGATCATTACCAAGTGTTGTGTAGTAAATCTTAATCTTAGGCTCTGTTCCTGAAGGACGTACGATAACTGTCTCATTGTTCTCAAGCTTGTAAACTAATACATTTGCTGCCGGAAGTCCTGTTTCTTCTGTCTTAGTATAATCTGTTACTTCTGTTACCTTGTATCCAGCGATCTCTGCCGGTGCATTCTCACGCAGGTTCTGCATGATTCCAGACATCTTGTCCATTCCACTGAGTCCAGGGAATTCAAAGCTGTCGATCTTGTTGAGGTAACGTCCGTACTCTGCATAGATCTCTTCCAGTCTCTGTTTCAGAGAGCTGCCGATACTTCTGTAGTAAGCTGCCATCTCACAGATCAGCATAGATGCGATAACGGCATCTTTGTCACGTACATATGGTCCTGCAAGGTATCCGTAGCTTTCCTCAAATCCAAAGATGAATCTGTCTACTTCGCCTGCTGCCTCTAACTGTGCGATCTGGTCTCCGATCCATTTGAATCCTGTCAGTACGTTTCTTAATTCTACTCCGTAATGAGCTGCTACTGCATCAGCAAGTGGTGTAGATACGAGAGATTTGACTGCTACTGCTTTTTCAGGCATTGTACCTTTCTCGATACGTCCTGCACATATGTAATCCAGAAGAAGTACTCCGACTTCGTTACCGCTTACTAATTCATAAGATCCATCCGGGCACTTCATAGCGATACCTACACGGTCTGCATCTGGGTCAGTTGCAAGCATAAGGTCTGCATCTGACTCTTTTGCAAGGTTCAGTCCAAGCTCCAGTGCCTCAAAGATCTCTGGGTTTGGATAGCTGCATGTTGTAAAGTATCCATTTGGATATTCCTGCTCCGGAACGATTGTGATATCTGTGATTCCGATATCTTTTAATACCTGTGTTACAGGAACAAGACCTGATCCATTTAATGGGCTGTATACCAGTTTTAATCCGGCTGTCTTACACAGTCCCGGACGAACCTGACGGGATTCGATCGCATCATAGAGTGCTCTCTTGCAGTCATCTCCTACAAATCTGATCAGTCCTTCTTCTACACCTTCTGCAAATGACATATATTTTGCTCCGGTCAGAACGTCTGTCTTCTGGATCTCTTCGTATACGATTGCAGCCGCATCGTCTGTCATCTGACATCCGTCCGGTCCGTATGCTTTATATCCGTTGTATTTTGCCGGGTTATGAGAAGCTGTTACCATAACACCTGCATTACAGTTATAATAACGTGTTGCAAATGAAAGTGCCGGTACAGGCATCAGTGCATCGTAGATTCTTACTTTGATCCCATTTGCTGCAAGTACACCTGCTGCTGTCTTGGCAAATACATCACTCTTTAAACGGCTGTCATAACTGATTGCTACAGTCTGTGTTCCGCCCTGTGTCTTTACCCAGTTAGCCAGTCCCTGTGTTGCCTGACGTACTACATAAATATTCATACGGTTCGTTCCTGCTCCGAGCACTCCGCGAAGTCCGGCTGTTCCGAATTTCAGTGCTACCGCAAAACGTTCCTTGATCTCATCATCGTTACCCTCAATTTTTGACAATTCCGGCTTCAGATCTGCATCTTCAAGATCTGCCGCAAGCCAGCGTTTGTATTCTTCCTGATACATTTTTTATCACTCCTACTTATTTCTTTTCCGGGCTTTTTGTATATTTTCACAACAAACCTATTAATAATATACCATTTTTTATACTTTCAGGCAATAAATGTACTGTAAATTATGTGAAAACTTTTCGTCATTTTTCTCAAAAATCAGAAAAAGGCGGAGGGCACATTTTCTGTGCTGTTTCCGTCTTTTTTCTGAAATTCCAAATTCTTTCTATTGATATGTTTTATTTATCTACCGACATCATATTTTCTACGATTGAACTTCCGACCTCATATACCATATTGGAATCTTTAAGCTGTACATAACGGTTATCACCATTTACATTTCCAACATAGACAGTACACGTTTTCTTATCCCCTGAAGTACTATCCTTATAAGTTGCCGTTACCGTAATCCGGTTTGCTTCATCCAGACCATATTTTGCAAGATCTTTTACATTATAATCTGCACACTGGGTAAGTGAGATGGTTCCCCATCCGCCTGCCAGTTCGGCCCGCTCTTTCTTTTTCTTATAAGTCGTAGTCTTACCGTTTTGTGTTACCTCTACCTTCTTAAGGTTTCCACTGCTGATCGATGGCAGTGTGTCATTCTCCGTCAGAGATGACAGGTCGAATACAAGATCCGATACCAGTGTACCTGAGATGGTATACACCGCATCCGAATCCTCGATCATTGCATAATAATTGTCTCCGGCCGCATTACCAATCTGAATCGTTCCTTTGGTTCCGTCCTTTGCTGCGTAGGTAACAGTGTAATCCGGACTATCCAGTCCATAGTCTGATTTTTCATCCGGATCACTTAACTTGCGGACTGCCGTAAGTCCTGTGATTTCTTTTGTCGTACTCTTGATCGTGCTCTGGTTCAGACGTACTCCGTCATCCTCATCGTATACCCATTCGCCATTCTCTTTGGTAAAGCTCATCTTACTTCCGCCGCTTTCATAGGCAAATGACTTCAGACTCTTTACATCTACCAGGCTGACTTTTTCTTTGTCTTCTTTTGCCTTCTTCTGCCTGTCACTGTGACTGTTCCATGCTTTCAGACCTCCGTACAGTACCAGCAGTACAGCAAGCACGACCACCATGATGAGCATTGTCTTTTTCTGTTTCATCAAAGTTCCCCTTTTCTGTCCATAAATATTCTTAATTTACGCTTTTCTTCTCTTCCACCAGCGCATGAATCCATAGATCAGAATTACAAGCGGAATTCCGAAGATTGTCAGGATGCTAATGATTCCCGCATGCTGCATCGTGTTGTTACTTACTTCCAGGCTCTTTGCCTTGATTGCTACGTTCTTTGTCTTGTCAAAGTTCGCTGTCACCGCGTTCATGAACAGGTCCAGGTTCTCCAGTGTTGTATACGTATCTGTAATCTGCGAATCGATCATGCTTTCAGAAGAAATCACTGTCAGACGGCTGGTCTTTGTCGCATCAGACGAGCTGTCTTTGGAAGAACTGCTGTCGGACGAATCGTCGGATGTGATCTGCTCGGTTGCGACTGCTCCCAGTGTATAGGTTCCTTCTTCCTGCTTATCCTCTGTCACGGCATAAGAATTATCGGATGTCTGCATAAATGCCGTTGTTGTGATCGTATCTCTTGCCGGATCTGTTGTAATCAGACCGTGTGCATTGATCATCAGTACCATCTCTGATTCCAGATTATTGGCCAGATCATCTGTTGCTGTGATCTCAGGAAAGATATAATAGTAGTTGCCCTGGTAGCTTCTCTGCATATCCGCAATGTAACCATCTGCTTCCTGCATACCATATTCTTTCAGTACTTCATCCAGGTTCGGTGTCTCATCCTCAGAATCTCCAAGAATGATAAATACCTTTCCGCCCTTTTTCAGGTAATTCAGAAGTAATGTTTTCTCATCATCGGAAATGTCTTTTGATGAGGCATCCATAAATAACAGATCACAATCGTCAGGAATTTCACCTGTCATCATCAGATTCACTTCATCTGTCGTCAGATTATTCTTACTGAACAGTTTTATCACAGAATCTGAAAATGTTGCTTCTCCGTGTCCTGTTGTATAATATATCTTCTCTGTCTGTTCACTTGTAACCGAATTGATCGCACTTGTAAACTGACCTTCTCCGTCGAATTCAGATGCAGAACTGCTTCCTGTCGTATAGTAGGAATAAGAATCCGAAACTAAAATATCATCAAAAGAAACGGATTTCGTTTTTCCGGTATCTTTACAGGAGATTACGATCGTATTCTTATCGACTCCCGCTTTCGTAAGTGCTGCCGGATGCAGAACAGGATCGATCCATTTTACACTGATCTTATCGGACAGCGCCGTATATTTCTTAATGAATGATTTGATCCTTGTATCTGTCGAATCTTTTTCTGCATAGATTTTAAATGTTACTTTTTTATCCAGTTTGTTCAATACCTTTTTACTGGTCTTTGATACTCCGTAAATGTTGTTATCACTGATATCTATGCTCTTAACATTCTCCGGAAGCTGACCTGCGATCAGATTGACAACGATCACCATGCAGATCACAAGTACGATCATTCCCACACTGTAACTTCCGTTTTTCGATGATGCACTCCGGAATGACTTCTTGATTTTTTCTAACATTATGCCCCTCCTAACTCCAACGTCTCTTCTGAATCATCTGCATCGTCAAAAAGAAGAACAAGACGATCAGCGACAGGTACAATATAATCCCGCTCACATCCAGAAGATGGTTATCGGCAATATTGGAAAATACTTCTGTCAGTTCCAGTTTGCCAAGTACTGTGGAAAGCAGACTTTCAAACACTGTTTTCTTTACAAAGTAAGTAATCAGTGTTCCTGCCAGTACGATCAGCTCCAGTACCCCGCTGATCACGACATTTTTCGTCATATTCCAGACTGCAAGTACGACCAGCGTCAACAACACCGCAACTGCCAATGCATTTGCCCATGCTGCCGAAGGGATAAAGTTCAGGATGCCGCTCCAGAGATAAGTCAGAAGCAGGATACCGAATGCGCCGATTGCCGCAATGATCACACTTTCTGTCAATGAAGAGACAAACATTCCAATGGAAATATATACGCATCCGAGTAAGAAGAACACAAGGATTGCCAAATAGTCTACCTTAATGTATGCCGTCCCCTGCGCTTTAATGATCAGTGGAAAGATCAGATAGATCACACACGGTACAGCCGTGATTGTTACCATTGCAAGATATTTTCCAAGCACGATCTCGAACAGGCTGACCGGTGCTGTCAGTAACATCTGATCCGTCTTATTCTTCTTATCTTCTGCAAAGCAACGCATCGTCAGGATCGGAATTGCTACCAGGTATACGAACAGAATCCCTGACAATACATAAGAAAAGTACGGATATCCATAGTTCAGGTTATACGCCAGGAAATAGATTCCCGTATAAGCTACCAGGAAAGCGATAAATACATATCCTATCATAGAATGAAAATAGGATCTTAACTCTCTTTTATAGATGGCTCTCATCTTACTTCTCCTCCTTTATCATTCTATTGCCTGACCCTTGTGTCAGCTCCAGGAATATCTCTTCCAGTGTTGTCTTACTCTGATTCAGGGTAAGCATCGGTACATCTGCATGGGAAAATGCAAGGAATAACTCTTCTCTGATATCTTCCCCGCCTTTTGCTATAATCTGTGCAGTTGTAATGCTGCTCGCACTGGTGCGGTATTTTACTTCTTTGATCTTTCCTGTCCGGCGGATAATATGATCCATCTCATCCCTGGAAGCCTTTGCTTCCACCTCGATCTGACCTTTGCCACTCATCATATTCTCCAGATTCTCGGTCGTATCACTGGCAACCAGCTTTCCTCCTGATATGATCATGATATAATCGCAGACTTCCCTTACTTCCGCAAGAATATGGGAACTCAGGATTACGGTATGTTTCTTCGCAAGCTTGCGGATCAGTTCACGGATCTCTATGATCTGCTTCGGGTCAAGACCTACCGTCGGCTCATCCAGGATGATAATCTCCGGAAATCCCAGAACTGCCTGTGCAAGCCCGACTCTTTGTTTATAACCTTTTGACAGGTTCTGGATCAGCCGGTTTTCTACATCTCTTAATTTGGCAAGTCTTATAACCTCTTCTATCTGCGATTCTCTTTTGTCTTTCTTAATTCCTTTTAATTCAGCGGCAAATTCCAGATATTCCCGCACCGTCATTTCCATATATAATGGCGGGATTTCCGGCAGATAGCCGATATTCTTCTTGGCCTCTTCAGGCTCTTTCAAAATGTCATGTCCGTCGATCAGCACCTGTCCTTCTGTAGCTCCCAGGTAACCGGTCATGATGTTCATGGTCGTAGATTTTCCTGCACCGTTTGGTCCTAAGAATCCATAGATTTTACCGGATTCTACGGTGAAATTCAGATGATCTACCGCCAGATGGTCACCATAACGTTTGGTAAGATTCTTTACTTCTATCAAATTTCCTTCCTCCTGTTAAACTCAATCTTGTAACAATATAAGAAATTTTTTTGAAAAGTATGTGGAAAATTTATGTTTATTCTGTGAAAGAAAGTTCATCGGCTAAACAAAAAAATAGAAAGAATTCCAGATTTTATAAACATAATCTTATAATCTCCAAAATTCTTTCTATCTTTAGCAACTTTTCTATACGTTTGTCTTCATAAATAATTTCATTTCTTTCAAGTCCATAACACCTGAGGTACTATCTTCTTTAGAGAGTGAACATGCAGCTGTAATAGCACCATAATATAATGCCTTCTCTATACTTTCTCTTTGATACGCTGCATATAAAACGCCCGAGCAAAATGCATCACCTGCCCCAGTCGTTCCTTTTATAAATCCTTTTGGGAGTTTAAAACTTGGAACTTTTACAAATTCTCCTGTTTGACAATTCAAACCATATCCACATTCAGGTGAATGTATTATAGCCCACTTTTTTACTCCCAATTCTTTTAATTTTTCCAACCCCTTTCTCATATTTTCTTCTTTTATTCCATCCTTATCATATAATTGAATTCCAGTCACACCGGTTCCTTCTACTTCATTTACCACACAATAATCTGTATACTTCAATGCAGGCCATACAACTTTTGGGTATCGATTTCCTTCTTCTGAAACCATATCTACTGAAGTTTCCATTTCATATTTTTGTGCAGTTGCTAATACCTTTGCGGCTTTAGTTCCATAGTCTTCATCCGGTTGATCCAGCGTTCCTAATAAAAGTAAATATTCTAAATGAAAAATATCCGCCTTTATTTTCTTAAAATCTATCTGCTTTTCATTGAATTCCAAACTGGTTCCTGGATCAAAAAAGAATGTTCTCTGCTTGCTTTCTTTTTCTGTCATTGCAAATGTAACAGCTGTTCTTCCTTTTTTTACAATCCCTTCAATGTTTATATTCGGATACTCTCTTAAAGAATCTACTATAAATTGACCATTTTCATCATCACCCACAACTCCCGATACTTTTATTGGTATTTTAGAATCTAACCTTGCCAAATCAATAATTAAGTTGTTAATACCTCCGGTATGGGCAACCGGATTTCTCATCCATGTTAAATTGCCTTTTTGAGGATATACATCTATTGTGTATACTACATCTGCAATAAGATTTCCTGCAACCGTTATTCCTTCTTTATTCATAGGTCTTCCTCCTACAAAACCTTTGGATATTCATTACATAATAAACGGTATGGTTCTTCGTCTTCATCTATAGCAGGAAAACGTCCTACTTTTTTATTATAGAAATAATTATCCGTATTATCGTCATTACACATAGAAACTTCTCCCAACAAAACGGATCCTTTTCCTTCTTCTACAGAAAAGTCATGGTACAATCCTCTTGTCACAGTAATACTTTCTCCTGGCGTTAGTCTTATCTGAGTTCCCGCCTTCACTGTATAAACACATCCATCGCTATGTACAATGACATCTGTATCTGCCATTTTTCCATCTTCCGTCGAATTATATACACGAATTAGTACATTTCCACCTCCGCGATTAATAATGTCTTCCATTTTATATACATGATAATGCATTTCCGCATGCTGACCTTCATGGAGCATCAATAACTTTTCTGCATATGGTTTATCATACTTATCGTTTTTTATATTTCCATTTCTTAACGTAATTAACGAAAATCCTGTATGTTCAAAATCTCCGAGTCCAAAATCTGTTATATCCCAGCCAAGCATATTATCTCTAATTTCATCGTATTCTTTCCCTTTTGTTTTCCACTCTTCTGGTGTCCATTCACAAAATGGAGGAAGTGATACATGAAATTTTTTGATCAAATCATGCATATCCTTCAAAGCTTTGTTAATCTCTGATCTTTTCATCTTTCACACTCCCTAATTTTTTAGTGCAAATGTTTCAATTGCCACTTTCACATTTTCTTTCATAGCTTTCATAGCAATTAACGGAATGTCATGATAGAAAATATTTTCTTCTACACTTTTTTTATCCAATGCAGCTTTGACTGCTTTTCCACCAGCCAATGTCATATACGTGTAATAATTAATTTTACGTATTCCATTTTTTACAGCTGTCTGAAACTCCTCTTTACTAAGTCCTGAACCACCATGCATTACGAATGGGATATCAATTTTGTTTTTAATTTCTGTAATACGATTCAAATCCAAAACTGGCTTCTGTGTATAAATCCCATGACTTGTTCCGAAAGCAATTGCCAACACATCCACTCCGGTTTTTTCAACAAAATCTTTTGCCATATCTGGACTTGTATACACATCATCTAAATTTGAAAAACTGTCCGCTGTTTCAATTTCTTCTGTATCTCCTAATCCTTTGTCAGATGAGAAAATATGTCCAAGTTCTGCTTCAACTGTAACATCGACTGCATGAGCCAACCTCACCACTTCTGCAGTTATTCTTATATTTTCTTCATAATCACTGCCTGATGCATCAATCATCACAGAGCTAAAACCTAACTGTATTGCTTTAATACAACTTTCAATAGACTCACCATGATCCAAATGTACACAAACTGGAACAGAGGCTTTTTTTGCAAATTGAAGCATAACTGGTGCGATATCTTCCATGGATATCAAATTTCCATGCACCTCTGCATAGTTTAATATAACTGGTGAATTTGTTTCCTCTGCAGCCTGTATGATAGCCATTACTGATTCCATATTCGGACAATTAAATGCTCCAACTGCATATCCTTTTTTCATTGCATCTTCCATCAACGGCTTTAATGAAACTAACATAATCTTTCTCCTTTTCAGTTTATCTTATTTCTTTCCTTTATTTCTAAAGTAATCAAGGAATACAGCCAGTAAAATCACAACTCCTTTTACTACATACTGCCAGAATGAGTTTACATTCAAAAGATTTAATCCGTTATTTAAAACACCTATAATCAAACCACCTATAATAGTTCCACCAATTTTACCACTACCACCAGCCATTGAAGTTCCACCAACAACAACTGCTGCGATAGCATCCATTTCAGCTCCATCACCGGCTGTAGGCTGTCCGGAATACATACGTGAAGCCAAAACAATTCCAGCAAGACCTGCCATCAATCCAGAAAATGCATGTACAAAGAATTTTACTTTTTCCACTTTAATTCCTGAAAACTCGGCCGCCTGTTGATTTCCTCCGACAGCATACATATGACGTCCCATTTTCGTCTTATTCATAATGATTGCTGTAATAATAAGAACAATTACTAAAATTACAACTGGTGTAGGAAAAATTCCAACATAACCAGCTCCTAAAAATTGCCATTCTTTTGTTACTACTCGTACAGGCGAACCGCCAGTATATACATATGCAAGTCCTTTTGCTATATTCATTGTAGCCAATGTTACGATAAATGCTGGAATTGTAGTTTTACTGATTACAGCACCATTAAACATACCAACTAAAAGTCCAACTAAAAGTCCCATAAGTAATGCTATCGGTAATGGGAGATTATATCTTGCTACACATCCTGCCGAAATACAACCTGATAATGCAATGATTGATCCAACAGACAAATCGATTCCACCAAGAATAATTACCATTGTCATACCACATGCCAGGAACAGGTTCGTAGAAATCTGTCTTAATACATTAAATATATTCTGTCTTGTAAAAAATGATCCACTTGTTTTTGGAAAAACTGATAAAAATACACATAATACCAAGAAGGCTACGATTATACCAAGATTTTCTTTAAAGTATATTTTAACAGCATTTCCAACTCCAGCTGTCGCTGTTGTTTTTTTTGTTTTTTCTTCCATTTGTTTTTTTCCTCCTTTATTATGCCCATCCTATTCAGCTGCCAGCATCATAACGCTTTCCTGCGTTGCTTCTTTATGACTAATACAGCCTCTCATCTTTCCATGTGCCATTATATAGATTCGATCACTCATTCCTAAAATTTCTGGTAACTCAGAAGATATCATAATAATTGACATTCCCTGTTTTGCCAATTTATTCATAATTGCATATATTTCTGATTTTGCACCTACATCTACACCTCTTGTAGGCTCATCAAGAATTAAAATTTTCGGATGTGTTGCAAGCCAACGACCAATTAATACCTTTTGTTGATTTCCTCCTGACAGATTACCTATAGCTTGTTCCTGTGAAGGTGTTTTGGTTGCCATTTTATCAATATATTCTTGTGTAATTTCTCTTTCTTTAGAATTGTCTACAAAAATACCTTTAATGAACTCGTTTAAAACTTCTATCGTTGAATTAAACCTGACACTTTGTACCAAATATAAACCTTCGAGTTTACGATTTTCCGGAACAAGTGCAATGCCATTTTTCATAGCATCAATTGGTGAATTAATAGTAACTTTTTTACCCTCCAGATATATATCTCCTGTACTTTTTGGCATAAGCCCAAATATACTTTTCATTACTTCACTTCTTCCAGCTCCAACCAATCCGGCAAAGCCTAATATTTCACCTTTTCTAAGTTCAAAACTTACGTTTTCTGCCAGCTCACCATCTGAGATTCCTTCGCATCGCATAATAACTTCTTCATGTTCTTCAAAATCTCTTGTATAGTAATTAGTCAATTCTCTTCCAACCATCATTGCAATTAATGCATCTTTTGTAGTGTTTTTTACAACTTCAGTACCTACATATTCTCCATCTCGCATAACAGTTACTCTATCGCAAATTTCTTCCAATTCACTCATCTTATGAGAAATATATATAATACCTACTCCCTTGGAAGTAAGACTCCTCATTGTCTTAAACAAAAATGCTACCTCTTTATCTGAAATCGAAGAAGTTGGTTCATCCATAACTAAAATTTTTGAATTATAAGAAATTGCTTTTACAATTTCAACCATCTGCTGCTGTGCTATCGTTAATTCTTTAATTAACTGATTAGCTTGTATTCCCATTTGATAGTCATCTAACAATTTTTGCGCATCATGATTCATTTTCTTTTTATCAACAAATCCGGAACTCATCGGTTCTCGTCCCAAAAAAATGTTTTCAGCTACAGTCATATACGGAACCAAAACCAATTCTTGATGAATAATCGCTACTCCATTAGCCTGTGCAGCCTTTACACCATCTATATTTACTTTTTTACCGTTTATAATTATCTCGCCTTCATCTGCTGTATAAATTCCGCCTAACACTTTGATAAGCGTAGACTTTCCGGCTCCATTTTCACCTAGTAATGCATGAACTTCCCCCGTTCGAAGTTCGAAATTAATATCCTTTAATGCATATACACCTGGGAATTTTTTGTGTATATGTTTCATTTCTAGCAATGTTGTACCACTCAAAATATCACCCACTTATATCTTTCTTTTATGCAAAAAGGTGCTTTATCCAGTTCATTTGAATAAAGCACCTTTCATATTTTTGTTAATGACTATCGTTTACTGCCAACCATCTGTACCATAATCGTTAACATTATCTGCTGTAATCAGGAATGTTTCTACTGGATATTTGTCTTTCACTTTCTTGCCATCTAAGATTTTATACATAACCTCTACAGACTTATCAGCAATACCAACTGGAGACTGTGCTCCTGTTCCTTCCATTAAAGAATCACCTTTTGCAAGCTCTGATTTAACATCCGGTGAACCATCTACTCCGTAAATTTTGCAATCCTTAATTCCTGCTGCATTTGCTGCCGCTAATGCACCAAGCGCTGTAGGATCATTTCCACCAAAGATTGCAACTACATCTCCATGTGCCTGTAATAAATCTTCTGCAATTCCCATTGACGTTTCAAGATTCCCTTTTGCATCCTGCTGTGCAACAATGTTAAATCCTTTTCCTTTGATTGCATCTGTAAATCCTTTTGTACGATCTACAATTGAATTCATAGTCGGTGAATCAAGAACAATAATGTCTCCACCCTTCGGGCATTTCTTAACTAAATCTTCTCCACAAACTTTACCTGCATTGTAGTTATCAGATCCAACATAACTTGTTACATACGACATATCGGCAACTTCTGTATCAAAGTTAACGATTGGAATGTTTGCTCCTTTTAAAGCATCCAAAGCTGGAAGAATTCCTTCAGCTTCTGCTGGATTCAGGAACATTGCATCAATTCCCTGTGAAATCAAATCCTCTACCTGCTGTACCTGAAGACTTACATCATTTGCCGGATCTACAGATACAAGCTCGTCCCCATTTGCTTCGACTTTCTTTCTGATTTCATCTTCCAATGTTACAAAGAATGGGTTCGTTCCGTCCATACAAGTATACCCAAACTTGTGACCTCCCTTTTTGTTTGACGTCGATTCAGTTTTCGTCGAACTAGATTTCTTGTCCCCATCACCGTTGCTGCAACCCATTACCATTGCTGCAACTAATGAAACACTCAATAACACGCTCACTAATTTTCTTTTCATTTCTTTTCCTCCTTGCTTGTTATTTGTTGTCTTAATATTACTAATTTTCCTTTTCCTGTACACCTGTATTTTGTAACTAAAAAAGCATTACATTTCTCACAAAAAAATGTGACAAATGTAATGCTTTTCTTATTGATTTAAAAATTTAGTAATACTTCTCTGAAATACCTTAAGCGAACTATCAATATTCTTTTCATTTTTGTAAATATCATCTATTTCATTCTCTGCTAATGCCATAGCCTCTGGATATTTCGAGAATTTTGGATTTATCCGTCCATTCTCTATCGCATCAATTAACAAACGATTATCAATAACCCTCTCATCTACATCCATATCCTTCCGAATCATGCTTTCTGCATATCTTGATCCAGTTACATATTTCAATACTGATGCACCTTGCGAATATTCAAATATTTCTCTTTGAATTGAAGAATCCGAAGTTAACATTTTCAGAAATTCCCATGCTAATTCCTTATGTTTACTTTTATTTCCAATAGTCATCAAAAGTGCATCTACTTCTGAAGTATTATGACCTCCTGGGCCTGCCGGCATGCTTGTGCAATCCCACTGAAAACTTGTATATTTTTTTATTTTATACGGATAAGTTTTATATGTCCTGTACTCAGAAAACGCTAACGGCATAAATGCCACATTTCCCGAATCAAAATCATTTTGTGTTACTTCACGGCCTCCATTCATTTCATTTAACTTTTTCACGAATTTAACTGCTTCATTCACTTTTGTTCCCGAAAAAAAAGCTTTTTTCCCATCTTTATCAAAAAGCTCTGCACCATTTGAATATACAGCTTCTTTCCAAGTATAATTATATGTCCCAAATTGATCGATCACACCATCACCGTTTTTATCCTTTGTAATCTGATCAACAATTTGCTCCATTGTACTCCATGTCCAATTTTCATTTGGGACTTCTATTCCTTCTTGTTCCAACAATGTTTTATTTACGAACATCAAAGTCGGTACTACCTCATATGGTAACGCATACTGACTTTCATGATATTTTCCAATATCTAATACTGTATCAAAAAAATACTCCTTTTTAAAATTCCTATCATTAGCAATCTGATTATCTAAATCAGATATAACATTTAATGACACATATTTATAAAAATCATCAGACAACACCATAAATACATCTGGTGTTTCTCCTTCTAATATTTTTCTATCTAACCATTCTGAATAATCTTCCTTTCTAATCCCTGTCTCATAATGAACTTTAACACCTGGATGTTCTTTTTCAAATTTTTTTATTGCATCATCTATTATTACATATGCATTCGCATTCTTAACATCCCAATTACTCTCAGCAAACATGCCAAATTCCAATACAATTGGTTTATTTTTTTGTCTATAGTTCCATGCAAGTATTATTAATATTATGCTCAAAAAGCAAACAACTAATCCGTATATACTTTTCTTTTTCATTTACTATTGCTCCGTTATTTTTGTTGCTACTTTATTCTGTACTGCCCAAATTGCCAATTGCGTTCTGTCTCTGAACTCTAATTTGTTTAATATCCCACTCAAATAATTCCGTACAGTACCTTCTGAAAGATTCAAATTTTCCGCTATTTCTTTATTCGAACTTCCCCGTCCAACTTCATTAATAATTTTCCATTCTGTTTTAGTCAGATTTTCTGTTCTCTTCTGATCTACATCAACTACATAATCAGCCTTTGCCATCTGTGAAAACAATCTTACAACTTTTGTAGCAATATCTGGATTTATCATTGCCTGTCCACTATATACAGTACGTATTGCATTAGTCAATCCGTCCATCGATACTCCTTTTAAAAGATATCCACTTGCTCCCCATTTTAATGCATTATATACATACTCATCATCATCGAAAGTTGTGAGTATAATAATTTTTATTTCTGAATAATTATCTTTTATTATTTTCGTACACTGTACGCCATCCATTTTAGGCATTCGAATATCCATTAAAATAACATCCGGTCTATTTTTTCGTACACTTGCAATTACTTCTTGTCCATTTGCAACCGTATCTGTTACTTCTATTCCTTCCTTTGTATTTAATACAATTGACAAACTTTGCCTAATCAATTCCTGATCATCTGCAATCAGTACTTTAATCATATTCTTCACCCCATCTTATAGGAATTACAACATTTGTTGTAAATCCATCACTTCCATCAAACTCTACTGTCCCATTTAATAACTTTATCCGCTCAACAATATGTCTTGTACCAAATCCTTTCTTCATATCAGTACATCCAATTCCATCATCTTTGATTGAAATATAAATATCGGAATATTTCTTTTTTATAGTAATATAAACATTTTTTGCATGACTATGTCGTACAGAATTCGTCATACTTTCCTGAACAACACGATATATCGCATTTTCTTCATCTTCATCAAATTTCAATTTTTCGACATCACATTCAAAATGTATTTTTGTATTTGTTATTGAATTTGTTTCATTTACCATCTTACGAATTGCCGGTTCCAAGTTTAAACGTTCCAGAGAATCGGGTCTTAATTCACTTACTGACCTTCTTACTTCTTTTATTCCATCCCTTGTAACTTTTGAAATAAGCTCCAATTGTCCTTTCGTTACCTCAGGAGAACTATCGATCATCGCTATACAAGCATCTACCCCCGCTGATATACCCGTTAGCGTATGCCCTAATGTATCATGAATTTCTCTAGCCAACCGGTTGCGCTCCTTTGTTTCTCCCATTTTTTCTTTCATTACAGCATATTCCTGTAATTTTTCATTTGCCTGTTGTAGCTCTTCATTTGTTTGCGATAATTTAAAATATAATTTTTTTACCTCATCTATCGTTCCACTCTGTTCGATAATAATGAATACACAAAAAACAAAAAATAAAATAATATTTAATGATGTAAGCAAATTATATAGCCAATATAATACTTTTTGGACTCCAATATCATATACATTTATATAATCACTAACAGAAAATATTTTCGTACTTACCGAGATAATACCGTGATTGGTTCCTATATAGCTTAGTAATGATATCACTGCTAATGCATATTTTCCTCCCATGTCTTTAATATGTGCAATGAGATTCGTAAAAACCCACAAAAGTATCCCATTATAATTAAAATCTAATCTATAAACAATAAAAAAACTTGCACAAAAATCTATAAGTAAAGTCAAATAATATACTCCTGTATTTTCCCTAACAAATTTTTCTCTGCATATAAAAGAAATTCCCATTATAGCTACTAATACCAAAATTTCTCCTACTAATGCAGAAGGGTTTGCCGGAATCGCATTGACTTTTTCTAAGAAATCACTTGCAACATATGCATCACATATTTTTCTTGTTGTATACAAAATAAATATTGCAATTCCAATCACTGATATACTATTAAAAGCAAATATTATCTTTCTCAAAATTAAACTATAATTTTTTTTCATTATTGCCATCCTGTCATGTCATAAAACTTTAAGTTATCTGCTGTAATTAATTCGACAGGTATTGTAACATGTTTTTTTACAGTTTCCCCTGCCAAATAGCTGTATGCTGTCTGAACTGCCTTTTCACCTATTTTAATTGGTGATTGTGCTGCTGTTCCTTCTAAAAATCCTGCCTTTATCATTGCTTTTCCATCTGGCGAACCATCCACACCATAAACCATAACCTGATCCGTCTTATCAGTCATTTGCATCGCTGCTATGCACCCTAAAGCAATTGGATCATTTCCACCCATTACAACATCATAATTTTTCTTTTCATAAATAATTTTCTCCATAACTTTCATTGCAATTTCAAACTCTGCGGCACTCTCTTTTTCTTCTACTATCTTATATTGTGGATGCCCTTTAATAGTATCCCTAAAACCTTTCACTCTCTCATTAATTGAATTCAATGCTTTCTGATTTACAATTATTATATTTGCACTTGTTTTTTTCTTCATCATATCTTTTGCACATTGAACCCCCGCATCATAGTTATCCGAAACAATCGTGGATACAACCGCTTCTGTATCCGACACTTCAGAATCAATAACAAATACAGGTATATGCTTTTTTTTACATAGTTCAAGTGCAGGCCGAACTTTATTTCGATCTACAGGTTGCAGAAAAAGTACATCAATCCCTTCATTTATCATATCTTTTATCTGTTCATTTTGTTTTTTCTGATCCTGCAGGGGATCTCTTGTAATTAAGATATCCCCCTTTGCCTGCACTGACTCTTCAATATTTTCATCCATATTAACAAAATATGGATTATTCATTGTCATATAAGTAGCTCCAAATTTTAATTGTTTTCGTGTATCTTTTTTTTCATGTATTCCTATTGCTATGAAAAGTGTTGTGCATGCCACAATTGTGGCAGCAATCATTTTTTTCTTATCTAGTCTCACGCTTACTTCTCACCTTTTTACTTTTTCATATACATTCTTGTAAATCCCTGATATATCCTGCTGGATAACACTCCACGCAATACATTCGCTGCACTTCTTTTTACATCCTCTTCCAGTATCACTCCCTTGGACACCGCTTTCACAATCTCATCCACCGCACCTGCACTTCCCGGCATAATCAGATCATTCCCGGATGCAATCGCATGTGCCGAATTTCCATATTTACGCCCGGTTGCAAACCAGTCCGTCATTACAAAACCATCAAATCCCCATTCATTTCGAAGCACCTGTGTCAGAAGTCGGTAACTGTTATTGACATATTTACCATTTACTTTGTTATAACTGCTCATAATGGCTCCCGGACCCGCTTCCTTTACCGCAATCTCGAAACCCTTCAGATAGATTTCTCTAAGCGCTCGTTCATTGACATTCACATTGGTCTTATTGCGATTATCCTCCTGATTATTGCAGCAGAAATGCTTCAACGTCACATAACACCCACGATTCTTCTGCACACCTTTTGTAATGGCAGCTGCAAATTTTCCTGAAACCAGTGGATCCTCCGAATAGTATTCAAAATTGCGTCCACAAAGTGGATTTCTGTGAATATTAAGTCCTGGTGCCAGCCAATAGGTTACACCATAACATTCCATCTCTTTTCCAACTGCATTTCCCACTTCTTCCGCCAGTTCCAGATTCCAGCTCGATGCCAGTGAAATCCCGCTTGGAAATGCCGTAGTAAACTGATAGAGCAGATTCGGGCTATCCGGATTTCCAAGCATGATTTTTTTAACCGGCTCCGGAAGATATTTCATACATGAAATATTCGGCTCTATCCCTTTTACCTTTCCGGTGAATGACACAGATGAAACCTTGTTCAGACGAAGCCCTGCCGGTCCATCTGCCATTACTACATTTGGAATTCCTTTTTGTTCCAGTGTTGTGCACGTAACCCCGGCTGCACCTGGCGCTTCAAAGAATCTTGATCCAGTCATACCTCCGCCCACAGACAGTTCTGCCATGTCTCTGAGTGTTAAACGCTCCATCACGGCATCTGTCTCTTCTGAGGAATATATTTTAACCGGACCATATTCATGCACAACTTCTGTTATCTTATCCTCTTCTACCGGAATGCTTCGAATTTTTTCCATATTTTCAATAATAATCTCGCATCCTCTTCCCCAGTTTTGTCTGCAGTCACAGGTTGCATGAAGGATATCTTCTTCCTTTTGTTCCAGTTCTGTCACATGCATTGGGATTTTGCAGATATGCGAGTGTTTTTCTGTTATGATTTCACTGGATAATCTCAAGATTCCGCATACTCTGGTATTCCTGCTGGAATTACCGAGACGAATTACATATTCTCCTTTTTCAAGGACCGTTGCTGCATCTTTTTCCCTGTAGCTGGTCATATCCCGGAGATCAAAACTAAGTATAAGTTTTTCCTTTTCTCCCGGCTTTAATAACTTCGTCTTATGAAATGCAGTCAGCCGCTGTGCTTCCTTTTTAAGCTCCCCGTTCGGACAGCTTACATAGATCTGCACAACTTCTTTACCATCATAAATTCTTCCGGTATTTTCCACTTCTGTATACACATGAATCTTCGTGCCTTCCATCTGCATCTGTTCAAACCGTATTGCAAAATTAGTATACGACATTCCATAGCCAAACGGATATCTTGGTGCCACATGAAATGTATCAAAATAGCGGTATCCTACATAGATACCTTCTCTATAATATTCCTCATCCAGATTACCATTCAGGTAACTGTACTCATCTGCAAACGGAAGATCCCGGTAATGTTTTGCCCAGGTATCTGTAAGTTTCCCTGATGGCGTCTGTTTTCCTGAAATAACATCTGCTAGTGCCAGACCTCCCATTGTACCTAGCTCTCCCATAAAAATAACTGCATTAATTCCGGATATTTCATTTAAGAAATTCAGATCAAATACTCCACCTACATTGATCACTACGATCAGTTTCTTATATCTTTCTGCGCAGAATGCAATATTGATCCGCTCTATCTCTGATAGCCCATATTCATTTTCATCCAGTTTTCTGTCTGCCCCTTCACCAGCCTGTCTGGATACCACATAAATACAACTGTCTGTATCCGACTCTTCTATATCCTTCTCCTGTATGGCACGGCCATAAGGATATCTATATGGACTGCTCATCAGGTTCATAAAATCTGACAGGTTCTTTGGACTTAGTTTTTTCCTGAATTCTTCTGCATATTCCTGTTCACCCTCTTCGAATGTCTGGTCATAATCTTCGATCCACCGCATAGTAGTAACTGTAAATCCTGATTGTTCCAGTCCTTCAAAAACAGAGACTGCATGGCGCTCATTTACTTCTCCTGATCCTGTTCCACCCTTAATCGTCTTCTTCGCACCAGCGCCGTACAAAGCTATCTTTCCTGCCTTCAATGGCAGACTTCCGTCATTTTCTAAAAGAACGATTCCCTCGACTGCCGCTTTATATGCCAGTTTCTTTCCAGACTCTTCCAGTGGTGTAACCGCATCCGTCAGTGCTGCTTTATGAATACTTCTTGTTCTCATACTTCCTGTCCTTCCAGGCATTATTTACCGGATGTTGTAATATATGGTCCGAGTGCTCCTGCTACATTTGAAATCGGCATTGTCTGAAGCCATACCCTTCCTGGTCCATGAACCACGGTATTAAAGATTCCCTCTCCTCCAAACAGCATATTTTTTACTCCAGGAACACTCTTTATCTCTATCTGGCATGAAGCATCCATTGCAGCCAGATGTCCAGTATCTACGACAATTTCCTGTCCGGCGTTCAATTCATACTCCACTACATGTCCGTCAAACTCAGCAAATACAGTTCCCTGACCGGATACCTTCTGCATGATAAATCCCTCTCCGCCAAATAATCCAGAGCTGAACTTCTTATTAAAGAACACAGACAATTCTACCCCTGCTTCGCTTGCAAGGAATGCGCTTTTCTGGAATACCATCTCGCGCCCCGGTCCGATTTCAAATGCTTTGATGGATCCAGGAAAGCACGATGCAAATGCAATCATCCCTTTGCCACCTTGTGCGGTATAAATATTCTGGAATATATGCTCACCGGAAAACATTCTTCCAAATGCCTTGCCGATTCCTCCATTCGTAGTCGTCTCCATCTTCATATTCGGTGACATCCAAGACATTCCGCCTCCTTCTGTGATCATCTTCTCTCCGCCCTCCAGATAGCAGATAACTACCGGTAATGTGTCTCCTTTGATTTCATATCTCATATAAGTTTCCTCCTGAAATTTCTCTTTTAATATACTTTTTCCCGAAAAATTATATTTACATTATAGCATCTACTATCTCTATTCACAATCAGCACTTTATATTTACGTAAAATTTTGTTATATTTTCATCATAACAACTCAAACATGACAAAACGCCAAAAATCTTCCGGGCTTTTCATCCCTTCTGATTTTTGACGTTTTTCTAACATCTTATAATGTTTTTACAAATCTTAAAAATGCTTCTCTTCCCTCTTCTGTACATTTATACACTCCGGCATCCTCAAGTACATGTACAAATACTTCACCGACTTCTTTTTTCAATATATCCATTACATTTTCTTCTGTAATCCCATCATATTTTTTACAAAATGTATCTGCCCAGTCCGCATGCTTTGCAATCTTTTCATTACTTCTGATATCTTTTTTCTGAACCAGATAATCCGCAAGAATCTCCAGCTCTTCTTTTAATCTGGATGGAAGCACCGCAAGTCCCATAACTTCGATCAGTCCGATATTTTCCTTTTTAATATGATGATACTCTGCATGTGGATGATAAACGCCAAGTGGATGTTCTTCGGTTGTGATATTATTCCGAAGAGTCAGATCCAGTTCAAACAATCCATCACGTTTTCTTGCAATCGGGGTAATGGTATTGTGTGGCTCTCCATCTGTATTCGCATAGATGAATGCATCTTCATCTGTATAGTTTCGCCAGCATCTGAGGATATGATCTGCCAGATCTATCAGGCGTTTCTCATCTTTGTGACGGATTCGGATGACAGATAACGGCCATTTTACGATTCCAGCCTCAACATCTTCATATCCCGGGATTGTAATTTTAATCTCGATCGGCGCTTTTGCCATTGCAAATGTATAGTGTCCCCCCTGGAAATGATCGTGACTTAAGATAGAACCGCCAACGATTGGGAGATCTGCATTAGATCCCAGGAAATAATGTGGAAATAATTTTACGAAATCAAATAATTTCTCAAATGCTTTCTTATCAATCTTCATCGGGATATGCTGTCCGTTAAATACGATGCAATGCTCGTTATAGTACACATATGGTGAATACTGGAATCCCCATTTTCCACCTGCAATCTCGATTGGTATAATCCTGTGGTTTTCTCTTGCCGGATGGTCAAGACGTCCTGCATATCCTTCATTTTCCATACAAAGCAGACATTTCGGATATGCGGTATTCTTTGCATTTCTTGCTGCAGCGATCGCCTTTGGATCCTTCTCCGGCTTGGACAGATTAATTGTGATGTCAATCTTACCATATGGGGAATCTACTTTCCACTTCATGTCCTTTTTCACACGGTATCTGCGGATATAATTGCTGTCCTGACTTAATTTGTAGAAATATTCTGTCGCAGCTTCCGGAGATTCTTCATATTTTTCCGCAAATGTCTTCTGTACCTGAGCCGGTCTTGGTACCAGACAATTCATGATCTTCGTATCGAAAAGATCACGGAATCCGATACTGTCTTCAATGATTCCTCTTTTTACCGCCTCATCCAGTAATCCTTCCAGAACTGCTTCCAGCTCGATGGAACTGCTGTCGATTTCTACATCTTCATATGAATCTTCCTGGAATAATTCTAACAATAAATTTGTTGTGTAAATTCTCTCACATTCCGGTGTCAGTCCGGTCTGAATACCATATTCTACCAGTTTCTTAATATTTTCATACAACATATTCTGATCCTTCCGTTCTTTTTTCTATTCTGTGAATTTATACAATCTTTGCTCCGTCACCGATATCTACTACATAGAATTCTGCTTCATGTCCGACTTTTTCTTTATATGTCTTTCCAATCTCCTCGATAAACTTATCTACCGTTCCTTCTTCAACGATGCTGACCGTACATCCACCGAATCCGCCTCCGGTGATACGTGAACCGATAACCCCCGGCATTGCCTGCGCCAGATCTACCAGAATATCTATCTCTTCGCAGGACACTTCATAATCATAACGAAGTGACTCATGAGATGCATTCATAAGCTGTCCGAATAATTTCACATCGTTGTTACGGAGTGCTTCTACTGCACGAATAGTTCTCTGATTCTCATATACCGCATGTTTCGCACGCTTCTGTCTGACCGGATCTTTGATCGCATCCTTGTACTGTTCGAATCCGTCCTCTGTAAGATCTCCAAGTGTCTTTATATCTGTAACCTTCTGAAGTTCCTTTAATGCAGTCTCACATTCATTTCTTCTGTCATTGTAAGCAGAATCAACCAGACTGTGCTTTACCTTACTGTTGATGATCACGATCTTCGCATTTTCAAGAACGACCGGTGCATATTCGTATTTTAATGTATTGGTATCCAGGAAAATTGCATGATCTTTCTTACCCATCGCACTTGCGAACTGATCCATAATTCCACAGTTGCATCCATTGAAATTATTCTCCGAATACTGTCCGATCAATGCAAGATCGATCATGGAGAGATCTTCAAATCCAAATGTATCTTTTAACATCAGTCCTGTCAGCACTTCCAGTGATGCGGAAGAAGAAAGTCCAGAACCATTCGGAATATTTCCATAGATCAGGATATCCATTCCATGTGTCAGTTCATACCCTCTCTTTTCGAATGCCCACATTACTCCCTTCGGATAATTCGTCCATCCGGCATTTTTACTCGGAATCAATTCATCGAGACTTGTCTCAATGATTCCAAGCTTTTCAAAGTTCAAAGAGAAGAAACCTAATTTTCTGTCTTCTCTGTTCCTTACCACTGCCCATGTTCCCATTGTCAGTGCACATGGGAATACATGACCTCCGTTATAATCTGTATGTTCTCCGATCAGGTTTACTCGTCCCGGTGCAAAATAAGTACGGATTTCCCCGCCTTCTCCGTATAATTCCTGAAATTTTGCGATCAATTGCTCTTTCTGCATTCCATTACCTCCATTTTTAATACATTTTTATCATTTTTTCTTTCATACCTTAAGTTTCAGGCCTTCTTTAACATCCACTTACATACTTTTTTGTAGTTGACTGTCTTCTGTTATTGCTATAATATAATCATAATGAGATATGCAAATTCTCACAATAAGAATATTGGCATATTTTATAAGAATATTGAGATTTTATTTGTTTTTGACTTTTATATACGGAGGATGATATGAAAGGTATTCAGATTCTTACAGAAAAAAACAAAAAAGAAGTAAAAGAACACGGAAGTTACACTTTCCCCGTTCAGGTATCCCCAGAGGCAATACAGTCTTATGAACAGCATTCCTTCATGTGGCACTGGCATCCGGAGATCGAACTTACATGGTTCGTATCCGGACAGATGGAATATGTCGTCAATGACCAGCGTTATATTATCTCAGAAGGCGAAGGGATATTCTGCAACAGTAATGCTTTACATGCCGGATATATGATTGATGACCAGGACTGTAATTATATCTCTGTCACATTTCATCCCAAATTCATCTATGGCTACGAGAACAGTATCCTGCAGACCAAATATGTCGATTTTATCACTTCCAACGAATTCTGGTCTTCACTTGTATTAAAACCGGAAATTCCATGGCAAAATGAAATTATCGAATACATAAAAGAAATATATACATTAACCTGCCAGGTTCAATCTTCTTCCGATGCCTTCATTCCCGGATATGAAGGCATAGCGGAACAGCCGGAACTTCCTGACTATGAATTCCGTATTCATCTCCTGCTCTGTGAGATCTGGCACCGGCTTTATCTGCATTATGTCCAGATTGCCCAGGATACTCCGCATCCACAGAAGCATTTACAGCGTTTGAAAGACATTCTTTCTTATCTTCAGGAGCATGCTTCCGAAGAACTCAGTCTCGAAGATATCGCCGCCCACGCCGGACTGTGCAAAAGCGAATGCTGCCGCTTTTTCAAAAAATATATGCGGATGACCATCTTCGATTACCTGCTGTCTACACGGATTCAGAACAGTATTCCACTTCTTATGGACGGGGAGAATATTACTACGATTGCCGGACTTGTAGGATTTTCCTCACCGGCATATTATGGCCAGATTTTCAAGCGTTACATGGGCATGTCACCCAGTCAGTATAAAAAGAATGCCGCCCAGTCACCTTCCGGTGACTAAGCGGCATCTTTTATACATTTTTGCCCTCTCTGTCAAAGTATTCTTTCACAAGTCTGACCACAACTCCTGACAGCAGGAAGACTGCTATCAGGTTCGGGATAACCATCAGACCATTAAATGTCTCTGCAATATTCCACATCAGTCCCAGTTCCATAGTTGCGCCGACAATCGCTACCAGTGCATACAATATCATAAATGGTCTGTTTGCGCGGGTACCAAGCAGGAACTCCACACAACGTGTTCCATAAAGTCCCCATCCAATGATCGTAGAAAATGCAAAGCAGCACATTGCAATGGCCGTAAATATCGATACCCAGCTTCCGTAAGTGGAAGTAAATCCAAGAATCGTAAGTTCTGCACCGGCCGCATCTCCATATCCAACCGGTACGCCGCTACACAGAATGACAAGTGCCGTCAGTGTACAGATCACAATTGTATCTACAAAGACTTCGAATATTCCAAAGAATCCCTGCTTTACAGGCTTTCTTGTATCCGCACATGCATGAGCAATCGAACCGGTACCAAGTCCTGCTTCATTTGAAAAGATTCCCCTGGATACACCTTTTTTCATACTCATGAAGAAAGATCCTACTGCACCGCCGGTCACAGATGCGGGTGAAAAGGCACCTTTAAAAATAGAAGCGAATACTGTCGGGATATTTCTGTAATTCAAGATCACAACTCCGATTGCAAGAATAATATAAATGACCGCCATAAACGGAACCAGCTTTTCCGCTACCTGCCCGATTCGTTTGATTCCTCCAAGAAGGATCAGCCCGATCAATACTGCCAGAATAATTCCGATCACCAGATTCAGAGTACTCACATTCTGTTCACTGATCACACCATAATTATACAGAGCTGAATCAATTGCTGTCGTGATGGTATTGACCTGTGTTGCATTCCCCGTTCCGAATACCGTCAGTACACCAAATGCCGCGAACAGATAGGCCAGCCAGTGCCATTGCTTCTTCAGTCCATTTTTTATGTAGTACATAGGTCCTCCGACCAGATCGCCTTCCGCGTTTTTCTCCCGGAAATGTACCGCAAGCGTTACTTCTGAAAACTTTGTACACATTCCAAGAAGTGCTGATATCCACATCCAGAAAACTGCACCCGGGCCTCCGATCGCGATTGCTCCTGCCACGCCTGCAATATTACCGGTTCCGACGGTCGCAGCCAGTGCCGTACATACTGCCTGGAATGGTGTCAGTGCTCCGTCTGAAGCTTCTCTTTTTTTCAACATCCGGCCGATTGTTACTTTCATCGCATATGGGAATTTACGGATCTGAAGAAATCCGGTTCTGATGCTTAATAAAAGCCCTACTCCTACGATGCAGATCATGGCCGGTACTCCCCAGATGAAGTTATTTACCACATTGTTGATTGATTCGATTGTTGCCAACATTACTTCTAGTCCTTTCCTATTTATAAATCATATTTTTGATTTTGTATCGCATTACCGCATTATCACATTAAATTTCAACTGTAGCAGTATAGCACGATTTTATATAAAAGTACAGGATTTCTTTTTCTTTATCAAAAGATTACCCGAAATTTCATACACGTACTTCCTTTCTTTTCTAGTATTTTTACAACTGGTATGGTATATTTTCTCATAACTGGCTCTTTATCTCATGCCACTACTATTGTACAGTAATGGCAATTACGAAAGGAAAGAAGGTTTTGGTTATGAATTCCAATCTGAAAAAAATAATTATGACAGCATTATTCGCTGCGTTAGCCTGTGTTGCTACAATGTCCATCCGTATTCCGACACCGGGAACCGGCGGATATATCCATCCTGGTGATGCAATCGTAATCCTCGCAGGTATCATCCTTGGTCCTGTATATGGTATGCTTGCCGGTGGTATCGGTTCTGCACTGTCTGACCTGATCGGTGGATATTTTGTATACGTTCCGATCACACTGGTGATCAAGGGGCTTGTCGCATTGGTATCCGGACTGATTTACCAGAAGATGTGCCGTTACGGTAAGAACCGTTACGTCGCAGTTATCCTTGGAGGTATTACAGATATCGCATTCGTCGCCGGTGGATATTTTATCTGCGAGTTCTTCCTGTATGGAAGCGGCGCTGCTGCAAGTATCCCTGCTAATATTATCCAGGGAGTCGGCGGACTTATTATCTCTGCTGTATTATATCCGGTACTGATCGCAATCCCGGATGTACGCCAGGCAGCATACGAGACGAAGAATTAAATTCACTTACATACTTTGCCACATATAGGACTTGCCATTGGCATCTTCTTTCGAACGCATGGCGAAAAAAGGATAAGTTCTTTCTCTCTTCATGAAAGAACTTATCCTTTTTCCACATCTTTTTACTTTTTCACTTTACTTATCCACTTTTTCCGCATTACTTTTTCCACAAGAGCATCCGATCACAAATGCAAGGAATAAGAATGCCACGATCATCCAACCAATCAGTGTCTTCGTTCCCATTGGTTGAAATTTATCATAATATCCCTTCAGGTAAATGATAATGATCAGAAGCGGCAGTCCGTAAGACATATAACCCTTGATTCCTGCCGGGAACTTCCATCCTTCTCCTTGATTGATTTCTTCAAGGAAGCTGTTCCATCCCCAGCCATTCTTCTTTGTACAGAACAATACATATCCCAGACTTCCAAGCGGAAGCAGGTTATTCGATACGATGAAGTCCTCCAGATCCATGATTGTCGATCCTTCTCCAAGTGGAGTGAATCCGGCCAATACATTGAATCCCATAACACATGGCATACTTAAGATAATGATCAGAATCAGACTTACCAGTGTACTCTTCTTTCTTGACCATCCGAATAAATCCATATCAAAAGAAATAATATTTTCAAATACCGCAACCAGTGTCGTAAATGCAGCAAAGCTTAAGAACAGGAAGAATAATCCTCCCCATACACACCCGCCTGCCACCTGCGCGAAAATATTCGGGATCGTGATAAATATAAGGCTCGGGCCTGCTCCCGGTTCAATTCCGTATGCAAAGCATGCAGGGATAATAATGAAACCTGCCATCAGCGCTACGATCGTATCAAGCACGGTAATATTCACAGCCTCTCCGAATAATCTCTGGTCTTTTTCCATATAACTTCCAAAGATCAACATCGCTCCGATTCCAATTGATAATGTAAAGAATGCCTGGCTCATAGCCCCGAAAATTACATTTCCGATTCCAATCTCTGCCATCTGTTTGAAATCAGGGATCAGGTAAAAACGAATTCCTGCTCCGGCACCTTTCATCATCACAGAATGGATCGCAAGTACGATCATGATCAAAAGCAGTGCTGTCATCATGAACTTGGAAACTTTTTCGATACCTTTCTGGATTCCAAACGCACATACACCGAATCCAATGATACATATCAAAATCGTCCAGAATGCCATAAGCGGCATATTTCCTAGCATATCACTGAATCCTGCAGATACAGTCTTCATATCCGCACCCACAAAATCTCCTCTGAAGCTTCTGACGCAATAATACAGCATCCATCCACCAACTGTGGTATAGAACATCATCAGGAAATAGCATCCGATAACACCGATCCATTTCGTAATATGCCACTTTGTTTCTTTTGGTTCCAGTGTCTCATATGCAGCGGCAACACTGTGTCTGCTGGCACGTCCGACACCAAATTCACAGACCATAACCGGGATTCCCATGATCAGAAGGAACACCAGATAGATTAAAATGAATGCAGCCCCGCCGAACTGTCCACACATGTACGGGAACTTCCACACATTTCCAATACCAACGGCACATCCTGCAGATACAAGGATGAAGCCCAGTCTTGATCCAAATGTCTCTCTCTTCATTCCATAAACCTCTCTTTACTTTTTAAGTCAAGCATTTTTTATTATATCGTATTTTGTCTACCAAACGCAAGGACTGTCATTATGGAATTTTAAGTTTAAAAAAGATCAAGAAAAGGACCAGGAAATGTACCCTACTCATCTCCTTGTCCTTTCTTTCTCTTTTTATATGATTTTTACTATTATCAGCTCATGGAGTTTTATAAAGCTTTCATCTGGTATGAGCTGCCCCACATTCCAGATACTTATGCCGTACAGGCATTCTGAAGAATCTCATTTAAAGCATTTCCGCTGCTTGTGTGGCATCTTACGATTTGTGCATTACATTTTTCCGCTTCTGTTACTGCACAGTGTACCATCTTATGAGATACTGTATTGGTAAATAAGATTAACAGATCGGGACTTCCGATCTTCTCACTTAAGTTTCCTGACATCTGTGTGAATACTTTTGCTTTGCATTTGTACTCTTTACAGATCTTTTTATACTGATGAACCATTCTGTCATGTCCGCCTACGATTACTACACTCATGTACTGCCTCCTTTTATGTAAGTATATTAGTTAGCTTTATCTAACTAATATGATACACTTTTTTTCCGAAAATGGAAGAGGGTGTATTGAAAACTTTTCTCAATACACCCTCTTCCATTAAACACACGGAAAACAAAATCTACAGAACCTGCCACTGGCAGCTTCTTTCGAATGCATGGTGATAAATAAAAACCGGAACCACTCACCTCCACAGCATATGATCCCGGCTTCCACTCACATCATTCTCTACATATCTTCATATTTCATCAGATACTTACAAATCTTCTGCAAATCTTCTTCCTCACTTGCAACGATCTCCAAATGCAGTTCATCTGCTCTGGAGAAAAGCTGTGTCATAGACATAAACTGGCAGAGTTTTGATTTCATGTTCAATCTGTCTCCCTCACCTGTCAGTAATTCTACACGACCTTTGCAATCGTCAACAACTTTAAAGAATTCCTGCGCATTTGTAATTTTATTAATTTTCATAGCTGGTCTCCTTTTACAATGTGTAATAATCCGTTTCTTTTGATATTCCATCGATTCTTACACCTAGTGTATCATATAATGATTTCTTCAATCTTTCTGCATCTCTATCTTTCAGAGCATCGATATATCCCTGATGTTCTGCAATCATATTCTTGGCTCCATTCGTATTCTTTATCACATCCCGGCCATATATCAGTTTAAAAAATGATAACGTATCCCATAATGATTCTATCATCGCACATACTCTGTCCATTTCGCTGATGGAATAGATTGCAAAATGAAATTTTCGATTTTGCAAGTATAACTTTTTTGCATCAATCTCATCTGCTTCAACAATTGGAATATATTCCTTATGTATCTCTTCCAGTTCGTGTATCTGTTCTTCCGTAATCTTTTTACACGCTTCTCCAGCTGCAAGCGGCTCTAACAACTGACGCATCAGATATATTTGTAAAACATCCTCCTGTTCCAGCGAAACAAGTTTTACCCCTACATAAGGAATCGATTCAGCCAGTCCCATTTTTTCCAGACTCTTCAAAGCCTCTCTGATTGGCATACGACTGACTCCAAGCTGACGGGCAAGCTCTTCTGTATTCAGCTTTTCCCCCATCTTCAACTTTCCATCCATAATCCAATCCATCAGTTTGTTCAATACCTGCATTGGCAATGTATCTCTTTGCAGCATCATTGAATCATCTTGACCCATTGTCACTCGGTTACTCATATATAGCACTACTCTCTTATCTAAAATATTTACAGACCAAGCTTTTCTACCACTTTGTCCAAAATAGCAACCTGAGCTGTCTCTTCGACTAACTCAGCTGTATGCTCTGCAGCCAGTGGATCTTTTCCCATTGCAACTACACCATGATCTGCCAGTAAGAAGGCATTGATATTCGGTGTCTTTTCAAACATTGCTTCTACCATCGGTACGTCTTCCGGTCTCACCATTGCTGCATGTACGTCTAAGGTTGGATATCCTTCCGGATTCTTCAGTTTGGAATGCCATGTTACAAGCGGCAGGTCTTTCTTAGAGGATGACCATCCGATCGCATATGGAGAATGTACATGTACGACAGACTGTACATCTGGTTTCAATTTATAGATGTAGCCGTGCAGTAATGCTTCTCTCGTCGGCTTTCCTGTTCCTTCGATCACATTCCCGTCAAAATCCGTAATTAAAAATCCTTCTGGTGTGCAGTCACCCAGAGAACCGCCGCTTGCTTTTACAAGCATTGTCTCTGTTCCAGGTATTCTGGCACTTACGTTTCCTCCACTACCAGTCTGTATCCCTCTATTATAAGCTCTTTTACTTGCAATAACAAGTTTTTCTGCGATTTCATATGCTTTCTGATCCATAACTGCTATATCCTCCTGCTTTTTTAATTCTCCCCAAAGTTCTGTGGTAATTTTCCCTGTTTTTTCATTTCATCTACAATATAATGTGCTGCTTTCACGCCAAATTCCGGAGTATCCAGATTATGTGGAATCACGATAACTTCTACGTTGTCATTTACGTTTTCAATGATTGTCTGAATCAGTACTGAATCACTCTTTGGCTCGTATAATTCCTGTCCTTCCAGAGTATTGTGTCTCATTCCCTTGGTAGGAATCAGAAGTTTCACCGGATAAGTAACCTTGCTGAGTCTTTCTGCCAGGATTTTTCCTAATGCTTCGGCTTCTTCTGGAAGGATCTTGATATGTGCTGTATTAGCATTGTGAAGCATATATTTTCTTTCGTCCATTCTATCTGGAAGTTCGCTTGTACTGAAGTCTACAAAATCAAGTCCACCAAGGCTGATAACCAATGGTACTTTCTTCTCTACAGATTCTACCAGACGGATTTTTGCTTTCGGACCATATGAGAATCCACCTCCGAAATATTCGGATGTCAGTTCATGTAAAGTCAGATCCAGAATTCCATCTACCAGGCCATTTGCTGCCATATCTTCCATTGTTGCTCCACCGACTCCTGTTGCGTGGAAACCAATCACTTCAAGTCCCATCTTCTCTAATTCTTCTACTGCTGCAACAGCTCCTGTATTTGTTACACCCATCAATGTAACTGCAACAACCGGTTTATCACCTTTTGTCAGAACCTGTCCTGCACATTTTACCATTCCCACGCAACAAGCACAGGCATTGGAGATGACCTGACGTGTTACAATATTAAGTCCTGTAAAATCACAGATTGCAGGCATAACCGTAATATCTTTATCCCCTACAACAAGGTCAAATTTTCTTGTTCCGCTTGCTACAGTTGTAGCCATAACTTTTGGAAAACCAATCGGCAGTTTCTGCATTGCATTTGCCGCCATGACTGTGTTCTGAAGTCCTCCGACAGAAATTATTCCGTCAATCTTTCCTTCTTCATATAATTTTACTACATAAGCTGCAACGGCATCTTTCATGTAGTCTATCTTTTCACCTTTTGATTTTGGTTCCATCTCTTCCCAAGGTGTGCCATAACTTTCTGCGATTTCTTCTCTTGAGATGTCATAATTATAAGATGGTGCAGGACCTGTTGCTGTATTGATAACCAGAGCATTTAATCCTTCATTTTTAATAAAATCGCTGATAAACTTCGCTTCTTTGAACTTTGTATCGCAACTTTCGATTACCGCTATCGTCTTCATATTCTCCATTAATCTCCTTCTATACAGATATTGTGAAGACCACCCCTTTGGATAACCTCCACAACATCCCACTCTCGTCCAGATTCTTATTCTCTCTCGACTATATCACATATTAGTTCTGGCTGAAATATTTTGTCTCAGCTTTCTTTGCTGCTTTTCTAGCATCTTTGTCAATGATTGCTGTCTTGTACTCATCGAATACGAAGTCAGTATCTTTCTTTCCGATTACCGGAAGTTTATTGTCATGAGAATCTTCATATTTCTCTACTGCTGCAGATAAGATTACGTCATGAGCAAGTAACAGATGTTTGTGAGGATCTACTCCTGCCTCTTTACAACGACGGACTGTATCACGTACTGTCTTCCATGCAGCTACGATATCAACATAACGTCCTGGAGGGCAGATGTCGTAATGTAATTCATCCTGCATTTCCTGTGGAGCATCAATGTTACCCATTACGAATACGGAATCTCCAACGCAGAAGTATGGTCCTTCTTCTGTCTCAACAACAACTGTCATATGTCCTGGACAATGTCCAAATGACTCGTATACGCTTACGCCCGGTGCGATTTCAACTTCGCCTTTTACGGTTTCAAATCTTTCATATACGCCTGGCTGATCGTATGGTGCAATGAACTGGTCTCCACATGTTACATCACCATCTTTTGCGATGATCGGACGGCAGTATGATTTGTAGTGAAGCGGTACTGGATTGTGTGCATAATCCCATTCAACTTCGTTGCAGATAAAACGAGCTTTTGTAAATTTCTCAAGGTAGAAGATATGATCCCAGTGAAGATGTGTAAATAATACGATATCTACATCTGATGGTTTGTATCCTACCTGAGCCAGACGTGACTCGATGTCATCGATTCCTGGTCTCTGAAGAGATGGTCCGTGATGATATTTGTCTGCATGCTCTGTCCATGACATACCTGTGTCAACCAGGATCAGCTGATCGCCGCCTTCAATTAAGAATGTCATATCTGGAAGCTGATCTGATTCATTTGTGATACCCATTTTTTCAACATATTTCTTGCATGAGAAATGATACCAGTATTCCAGTGGTTTTGTTGGGATGTAGCCTGAGTTAAGTGGTCTGATTGTTAATGACATAATATAGTCCTCTCTTTCTTATTGTATATGTAGTGTTATTTGTTTCCTATTAAAATTTTGAATATATTTAATAATTTATATTACTTTTATGCTCCTTGTTTTTCCTTTGCCTCGCGTTCTGCGATCGCTGCATCAGAATAAATACCAAGTTTTTTCTTTCTCATGTGTTTATCACACATAGATGTAATGATTGGTGCGGTAAACGCTGTTACAATGGCTGCTACTGCAAGCTGTGCTGTTGCCGTACTTGCTGCTGACTGCCATGCCGGATCAACCTCTGCAAGAGAAGCCGGAACACTTGTTGCATTTGCTGCTGTCGTACCGATTGCAGCTCCCATAGCATTTCTCTTGTTCTTTGGCAGTGTAAGCTGGAACAGGAAGTAGAATAAAAATGCTGACAGTGCTGAGATGATTGCCAGTACTACTCCGCCAACTCCACCTAATGCAATACTCTTAAGACTCATTCCTGCTCCGATTGGGATCATCATGAAGAATGTGATGATCGGCATTGCATCTGCTGCAACTTTACGGAATGTCTTGTCCAGATTTCCCCAGATAATACCGATGATCAGAGGAATCAGTGTTGCGATAAATGATTCGATCGGGATGGAAGCCATACCAGCTGTTCCCATAGCAATCATTGTAAAGAATGGTCCGTCGTTCAGTGATAAGATAGAAATTGCTCCGGCATCTGTTTCATCACCATACTGCTGCGCAAGTCCTAAGTACAATCCTCCGGCTGAGTTTGTGATACCGGCGATCATTGCCATGGAAGTGATTCCACAGAATCCTGCGGCTCCGCCGATCTTTGCTACCAGAAGTCCGAGTACAATACCAACTACAAATTTCATAAGAGTCAGTGTACATCCTTTGTACAGCGGCATTCCGATCTTCTTTACATCGATGGATGCTCCGTTCAGTAAGAGGAACATTCCTAACAGACAGGCGGTTCCGGTTTTGAACATTCCAGATGTAAATCCTCCGATCTCAAGTACATTTGGAATAAATGTGTTAGCAAGTACTCCGATCAGCATTGGCACAATGATTAATCCCCCAGGTACCTTCTGCATAAGTTTAAAAAAACTTTTTTCTTCCTTCATCCTTTCTTTACCTCCTTAGTTTTGTTGTTTGGATATTGGATATTGGATACGATTCATCGTGCTTTTATCATACAGCTGGATCCAATCTTTGTCAACATGACTAATTATCTAATTTCCCTATTCGTTTTTTGTGCATTTTTAACAATTGTGTTCTGCATATACTTTCATTGCATCACGAATCAATGTGTCGAACTTATCTGCATCCCATGCAGCTCTTCCGACAAAAAGACCATCTATCGATGGCTGTACGATCAGTGACTCCGCATTGCCCGGATTGACACTTCCACCGTACAGGACAGGAATTTCCTCAGATTTTTCACCAAAGATCTCGTATAATGCAGTTTTGATTTCCTTGTGCATAGCTTCTGCATAATCCGCAGATGCAGGTGTTCCATTGACACCGATAGACCATACCGGTTCATATGCCACCCAGATATTCTTGCACTCTTCCGGTGACACACCGTAGAATCCTATTTTGAGCTGGCTGCGCAGAGTCTCTGCACTGATTCCATATTCTTTCTGCTCTGCTGTTTCGCCGATACAAAGTAACGTCTTAAACCCATGTGACAGGGCCGCTTTCACCTTTTTATTCTCTTCTACATCACTTTCGCCGAATACATGCCGTCTCTCAGAGTGTCCGATCATCACAAGATCCAGCCCCATCTCTTCTAACATGCATGGTGAAATCTCGCCTGTAAACTGTCCCTGGTCTTCCCAGCACATATTCTGGGCACCAAGTCTTACAAATTCACGGTCACAGCAGCTTGTTGCAGTCTGAAGCGTCGTATAAGACGGAATGATAAAAAGCTCGATATCATCTCTGCTGATGTCCTTTGTATTTTCAACCAGTTTCTGAAGATATTCTCTGGTCGCACTGATGCCCTTATACATCTTCAGATTACTTCCGAAATATAGTTTTTTCATAGAATTTTCCTCTCTTTTAGCGGTTCTGATCATACTCTCTGAATGCATCTACTTTAGGCTGTGAAGAACATCCCGGTACGAATTCGTTCGTAAAGAAAGCGTCCACAAGCATCTCACGTACTTTTGCACCTGTCGTGAATGCTCCCATACAGACAATGTTGGCATCGTTACTGAGTCTTGCTCTTGTCGCAGAATATACGTCAGATACCAGTGCGGCATATGCACCTTTTACCTTATTGGCAGCAATAGATACCCCAAGCCCTGTTCCGCAGATCAGCACACCTCTGTCATATTCCCCGGATGCTACATGTTCTGCTACATCAATTGCTACATTCGCATAGATCGGATCTTCACTTCCGAAGTCTGTCACCTCTCCATAGCCTTTCTTTTCAATGTAAGCAATGATTTCCTGCTTTGCTTCTTCTGCATTTGGATCACAACCGATTGCAATTTTCATGTTCATTTCCTCCTTCTTTGTATCGGATATTGGATATTGGATACGATTTATGTTTTTTATAATAGCACCGGTTGTTTTTTATGTCAATAAATGCTGCTTTCTCCATTCATTTTCTAATAAAATGCACAAAAATAAAGTTCTGTTATCGTGCATATAGCCAATTAACAGAACTTTATTTATTGTATCATCATTATTATATTTTTACGCATCCACCTCATCCAGCGGCATCTCACAGTTGAACACTTCGATATGATGTCTCACATTCTCATACGTTCCCTGTACCATAGCCAGATTCAGATCAAAATAATTATGTGCTCCTTCTGACTTCAGATACTCTTCCGCATGTTTTGTCAGACGATTAAAGCTTGCTGTCGCAATATTCACTTTCACAATTCCAAGCTCGATTGCTTTTCTAAAATCTGCATCCGTGATTCCACTTCCACCATGAAGAACCAACGGAATTCCTGTCTTATCATGGATCTGCTCCAGTACATCAAATGCAAGCTTCGGTGCTACCGGATAATTGCCGTGTGCATTTCCGATTGCAACTGCCAATGCATCGATTCCGGTGCGTTCAACAAATATCTTTGCATCATCCGGATTCGTACAGCGGATTCCATGATCTTCACTTCCGTCTTCGCTTCCACCTACCAGTCCCAGCTCAGCCTCTACGGTTGCCCCGTATTTCTTTGCCAGTTCTACTATCTTTACTGTACGCTCGATATTTTCTTCAAATGGATATGTAGAGCTGTCGAACATGACGGAGGTAAATCCAAGTTCCAGTGCTTTCTCTACTGTCTCCATGGTAAGTCCATGATCCAGATGCACTGCCACGTCTACTTTCGCCTCTTTTGCAGCCTGTACCATCATTGGTCCCATAAGTGCAAGCGGGGAGTGTTTCAATCTTACTTCTGCAATCTGCAAGATGATCGGAGTGTCCAGTTCTTCTGCTGCCTGGATTGCTCCTTTTACCATCTCCATATTTCCAACACTGAATGCGCCGATTCCTCTGTAATTACTCTTCGCACGCTCCAGTAATTCTTTCATCGTTACTAATGCCATTGTTCTTCTGCTCCTTTCCATGTTCTTCTTTTTTCAGGTTATGTCCCAATATTGTCAGACAGATCAGGGCGATCACTGCAAATACAATTCCCATCCCGAATACCACATGCATGCCATATCCTTTTCCGGTAATGAATCCTGATAATGCCGGTGCGCCACATGTTGCGATTACGATACCAAGCATTACGAATCCGTAATTTTCTCCGGTATGCTCAATTCCAAAGATGGAACTTGTAAAGGATGGGAAACTTCCCATGATTCCGCCATAGCATCCATACATCAGAATGATTGCTGCGGTTACGGTATAGGATCTGGTAAATGTAAGTATTGCCATTGCCACAACAGATACTGCCAGCACGCCCTTGATACATCCCACTCTTCCTACTTTATCGGAAAGTGTCGGAAGTACCAGCCGGGTTCCGGCATTCACAATGGAACCGATCATAACTGCACTGACCGCAATTGCCGACGGGATTCCAAGTTCAATCTGATATGTCTGTGATACCGGTGACACCAGGAAATAAGAAATCAGCCCAAACAGCATCGTCGCCAGAAGAAGATAGAAGTTCTTTGTCTTCATCATCTCTGCGGATGTGTACTGCTTTTGTTCTGTCTGTGCTTCTGCATTTCCATTTGCCACGTTTTGTTCTCTTAATGCCCGTTCGGCTTTTCTTCTCCACTCTTTATCCGGAGCGGTAAAGAAGATACCGCATAAGATCCAGGAGATTGTAATCGCTGCACCAATGATCAGGAATGTCTTTCCCGGTCCCTCTGCCTGCAGGATTCTTCTGCTGATTGGTGCCAGAAAGAATCCACACAGTCCGTTTGCCGTTACGACCACACCTGATGCGAATCCCGTTCTTCCCGGGAACCATTTCTGAACAGTCGAGATAATTACGGTATAAATGAGTCCCTGTCCGAATCCCTGCATCACACCATAGGTCACATACATAGGAAGCGACGAAGGTACGATCAGGAATGCGGATGCCAGAATTCCAATGGCGAAGATACCGCCTCCGATCCATACAACAATCTTCGGATTATATTTATCCTGTAATCTTCCACCGATTATATTTCCAAATACGAATGTACTCAGTGCCAGGTAAAAACACATAGACGCTGCTGTCTGGCTCCAGCCGGCCTGTTCCATCACGTATGGCTGATAGATCGACCATACGTGAGGATAGCCGGTAAAAAAGATAGCAATGGCACCAAATATCATCGTCAGTAATCTTTGTCTTTTCTGTGTAGTTGTTAACTCCATAATTTTTTCCTCTTAATTAATAAATAAGTCCGAACTTCTGCATCTCTCTTTTTAAGATTTCTGTATGCTCCGGCTCAAGCTCTGTCAGAGGTGCTCTTACGGTTCCTCCGCATAGGCCCATCAGTTCTACCGCTTTCTTTACCGGAATCGGGTTTACTTCTGAGAACAATGCATGAATTAATGGCAATGCCTTTAACTGCAGCTCCAGACTTTCTTTTACCTTTCCATCCAGATAAAGCTGACAGATATCATGGGCTGCCTGTGGGGCTACATTGGAAAGTACGGAAATCACTCCTTTTCCGCCCAGTGACATCAATGGTACGATCTGGTCATCATTTCCGGAATACAGATCTAATTTTCCATCTGTCAGATCCATCATCTTCACGATATTGGAGAAATCTCCACTTGCTTCCTTGATTGCCACGATGTTATCCACATGATTCACAAGATAAGCCACAGTCTCTGCTTCCATCTTACATCCGGTTCTTCCAGGTATGTTATAAAGGACAACCGGTATTTTCGCTGCATCTGCTACCTGAGTGAAGTGTGCGATCATACCTTTCTGGGTTGCCTTGTTATAGTATGGTGTCACGACAAGCACGCCGTCTGCGCCATATCCGGCGGCTTCTTTTGATAATTCCATTGCCGTCTTCGTACAGTTTGAGCCGGTTCCTGCGATAACCGGAATTCTTCCTTTTGTTCGTTCAACCGTAAATTTCACACATTCCATGTGTTCACGCTCTGTCATCGTTGCAGCTTCCCCGGAAGTTCCGCAGATTACGATGCTGTCGGTTCCGTTTTCACAGTGAAAATCGATCAATTCGTCCAATCTGTCATAATCGATAGATTCATCTTCTTTGAACGGAGTAACGATTGCTACTCCTGCACCTGTAAATATTGCCATATTGCTACCTCTCCTGATTTTTACAAATGCCACACGGAACCCGTATGGCATCTGTAATATCTTCTTACATTCTAACTTTTATACTTACCACAGATTTTTATACATCTGCTCTACATCAGCCTGTGTAATCGTACGCTGTGTATTCTGCGGACTTCCGCTGTCCATTGCATCATATGCCATTTTCTCGATCACTTCGAAAAATTTCTCTTTGTCAATTCCGAACTCAGCAAGTGTCGGTGTCTCTAATTCTTCTGTCAGCGCTACGACTGCATCCAGGAATTTCTCACTGGCTGCCTGATCCGAATCTTCCGGTGTTGCAACTCCGATAGCTCTTCCGAGATCTGCAAATCTGTCATAGGCTCCCTCTAATGCGAAGCTTAAGCACTCTTTCATCAACATTGCGTTAGAAAGTCCGTGTGCTACATGGAACAATGCTCCGATCGGACGGCTCATTCCGTGGATCAGTGTTACAGATGAGTTGTTGAATGCGATTCCTGCTTCCAGAGCTGCTACAGACATCTGTACTCTTGCTTCTTCATTCTTTCCATCATGGAATGCTACTGGGAGGAATTTGAAGATTCTCTTTACAGCTGACATTGCAAAAGTATCTGATAATGTCTGTGCTTTTCTGGATGTATAAGCTTCTACTGCATGGCACAATGCATCAAGCCCTGTTGCTGCCGTAATCTTCGGTGGTGCTGTCATAGTGAACTGGGGATCGATAATGGCTAATGAAGGAATCAGCACTTTACCTTTCAGCAGCATCTTAATGTCTTTTCTGGTATCTGTAATGATCGTGAACTGTGTAGCTTCAGATCCGGTTCCTGCTGTTGTCGGGATAGCTACCATCGGAGGCATCTCTACATCGATCACTTTTCCCATGTAATCAGAAATGCTTCCGCCATTTTTCACGAGGGATCCGATTGCTTTCATCGAATCAATCGGGCTTCCTCCACCAAGTGCTACGAGGAAATCACATCTTTCTGCTTTGTACTGAGCCAGACCTTTTTCGATCATTACGTCTGTTGGTTCTCCTGCGATTTCAGAGTAAATAGTATATTCTACACCCTGGCTTTTTAATGCATTCTCTACTTTTGCACAGTTTCCAAGATCGATCATCACTTTATCTGTAACAATCATTGCTTTCTTTCCAAGTGTTCCAAGTGTATCCTGTGCCATATCAAGTGCTCCTGATCCTGAAATCATCTGTCCAGGTACGATAAATTCTCTTGCCATAATAATTATCTCCTTTTCTCTCTAAATAAGCGTTTTGCTATCTTCTTAATTAAAACTGTGCATCATGCATCCACACATATCTCTCGTCTTCACATCTGTCCGTCTGAAGCCATGGATTGCCATCAATGTGACGGATCATCCAGCATGTGTACATCTGGAATCCAGGTGCCACTGCCTGTGGATGAAGCTCTCCACCAGGAATTGCGGAAAAACTGTTGTCTACACTTTTGAATACCTGATCTCCGACAAAGCTTGCTCCGAATCCTTCCGGTCTGTCGAACTTGAACAGGTAAGTCTCCGGCTGTGGATGTCTGTGTGGCAGGTATCCTGACCAGTTTCCTCTGTCATTCAATACTTCTCCAAGTACCATATTCGACTCCGGACAGATATCGTGATCAAAGATTGTATTTACACGGCGCTTTGCCACATTTCCGAACTTTCCGACACTTGAATAGCCCCAAGGTGCATCGTCCGGTGAATACAATTTGCTTGCAAATGTTTTGTCATTGTGCGTGCACTGTACCAGAATTTCAGTATCTTCTTCTGCTGTTACAGTAATCTCTTTACTTCCGCTTACGTGCAGTGCCCATGGACCTTCGGTAAATACATCTTTTCTGCTGACCGTTGCTTTCTCATCTTCCCATGTATAGGTTACTTTTCCGGAGAGAAGGAGAACCGCCGTCTCCTCTTTGTCTCTCTTAAATGTTCTTATCTGTCCGGCCTTCATGCTGTACACACGGATGTCCATCATCATTGCCTTATATTCATTGTCATAAGTGGTAAGAATCATCTCGCCATTTTCATCGAATTTTGGATAACCAAATACCTTACTCACTGTCTTTCGCCTCCTGAATCTATCTTTATAAATCTTAATAATCTCTTGCTTCTCTTCTTCCTTCCAGAACACCAACGCATGCCTTTCTTACAGACTCCTTAGAAGAAGTAGTTGCAATTCCTACATTCCACCATGATTCATATCCGTCTGTCATGGTCTTTGGAATAACCTTTAAGTCGAATAAGCAAGCAATTTCCTGCTTCTTCGCATCTTCCAGTGCTGCCTCTAATTCTGCGATCGTCTTACATGTGTATGTCTTAAGCCCGTATCCTTCACCGATCTTCGCATAGTCAACCGGGATCAGATCCCCACAAGGCTTCTTGCCGTCTGTGTAACGGAACTCTGTTGCGATACTTCCGATACCATGATTCATTTCCAGATTGTTGATACATCCGAATCCACAGTTATCGAATACCAGAATATTGACTTTCTTTCTCTCCTGCATGATCGTCATAATCTCGCTGTGTAACATCTGGAAGCTGGAATCCCCAACTACGCAGTATACTTCATTATCCGGTTCTGCGAATTTCACACCAAGTGTTGCTGCTACTTCATATCCCATGCAGGAATATCCGTATTCTGCATGATAGCCGCCGCGCTTGTCTGTTGTCCACATTCTCTGCATGCAGCTTGGAAGGGAACCGCCTGCTGTAATAATAGTCGCATCTTCATCGATCACTCTGCGGATTGCTGCAAGTGCTGCTGTCTGTGTGATCTTTCCGTTTGTCATCTTTACGAATTCCGGAATCGTTCTTGGATCTCTTGCCTTGATGATCGGCTCGAAATCATCTCCTGTATATTCAATGCCTGCCAGGCGGACCATTTCTTTGTCCCATACCTTCTTGGCTTCTTCGATTTCTCCGTTGTATGCAGATACATAACCGCGTGCACGAAGTTTTTTGGTAAGTGCTTCTACTGTAACCTTTGCATCTCCGACTGCTTTTGCTGCATCCATCTTGTATGCGTGGAATCTGCAGTTGTTAATCGTCACGAATTTTACATCCGGATTCTTGAACAGTCTCTTGGAGCTTGTTGTAAAGTCTGACATTCTCGATCCGATTGCGATCACTACGTCTGCATCTTCAGCGATAATATTGGAAGCATAAGTTCCCGTTACTCCGATACCTCCTAAGCAGTACGGATGACTAGACTTGCAGGCACTCTTTCCTGCCTGGCTTTCGCCAAATGGAATCTTGAATTCTTCGCAGAACTTTTCAACCGTCTCACCGGCTTCTGAGTAACGGACACCGCCGCCTACGATCACGAGTGGTTTCTTAGCTTCTGCAATGATCTCTGCAAGATCTTCCAGTTCTTCTTCTACCGCTACAGGTCTTGTGATTCTATGTACACGTTTCTGGAAGAAATATTCCGGATAATCATAGGACTCACCTTCTACATCCTGGCAAAGAGCGATGCAGCATGCGCCTGTCTCGGCAGGATCTGTCAGAACTCTCATTGCATTAATGAGTGCTGTCATGATCATCTCTGGTCTTGTGATGCGGTCCCAGTACTTACACACCGGCTTGAATGCATCATTGGTTGTTGTTGCCAGGCTGTTGCTCTGCTCTAACTGCTGCAATACCGGATCCGGCTGTCTGGAAGCAAATGTATCTGCCGGGAACACCAGAAGTGGAATGTTATTAACCGTTGCTGTTGCGCATGCTGTCACCATATTTGCTGCTCCAGGTCCTACGGATGAAGCACATGGAATGATTTTCTTACGATTGCTCTGCTTTGCAAATGCGGTTGCTACATGACACATTCCCTGTTCGTTTCTTCCCTGAAGGACTCTTAACTGTCCAGGATCTGTATCCAGCGCTTCTCCAAGTCCTACTGCAATTCCGTGTCCGAAGATGGTGAAGAATCCTTCTACGAATTTTGTCTCTTCCCCGTCCATGGAAACGTACTGATTATCAAGAAATTTCACAATTGCCTGTGCAACTGTCATACGGATTGTCTTTGTCATTGTTCTCTTCCTCCTGCTGCTTTTTTATACTCTTGCGATCATTTCGCCAAATTTTTCTTTTTCTTCTTTAATAAATGCATGTACTGCGTCCGGTCCCGGAAGGGAATCTGAACAGTTGTTGCTTCTTACCATCATGGATGCTTCTGCGGAACCAAATTCCAGACAGTCGATCACTTCCCAGCCCTGATATAATCCATATAAGAATCCGGAGCCATATCCGTCTCCTCCGCCGAATCCCTTTCTTGCTTCTACCGGGAATGGCTTGATACTGAACTTCTGTCCGTCACAGGTATATGCGGTAGACCCTTTCATTCCGTGCTTGATCACTACGATCTTAGCGTTGTATCCCTGCCATAAGCTTGCGCTTTCTTCATCTGTCATGCCTTCTTTGATCAGCTTCTCTGTCAGGTCGAATTCTTCTCTGGATCCCATGATGATATCTGCTTCTTTTGCTACAATAGAGTAGTAAATGGAAATCTCATCACTGTTCTTCCAGTTATATTCTCTGTAGTCAACATCGAAGATAACTTTTGTATCATTCTTCTTTGCCAGCATCACTGCTTTGATCGCAGCTTCTCTCGAAGGACTTTCTGCAAGTGCTGTTCCAGAGATCAGGATTGCTTTGGACTGTCTGATGTATTCTTCATCGATGTCATCTACATGTAACTGAAGGTCTGCGATGCAGTTTCTGTACATCAGGATATGGCTTTCTTTTTCTGAGAGCATCTCGGTAAATGTAAGTCCGAGCTTCTCGCCGTTTGTACATCTTGTGATGTGTGATGTGTCAATTCCCTGTTTGTCAAAATATTCTGTTACATAATCACCGAACTGATCATCGGATACTTTTCCGAGGAATCCTGCTTTTAATCCGTGTCTTGTAACACCTACTGCAATGTTCGCCGGAGATCCGCCGACGAATTTTTCAAATGTGTGTACATCCTTTAATGGTTTGAACTCTTCTTTTACCTGATCGTTGTAAGCTGGGTTGAAGTCGATTGCGACTCTTCCGAGAAGTATCAGGTCCATTGGTCTTGTCTGGTCAAATTCTACATATTTCATATCTTGCATCCTCCTGCTTTTTCCTTTTTTGCTTTTGCGTGCTTTATTGTTTTATTTGTGTGCTTTTTTGCGTGTTTCATTTGTTGACTGTATATTAGCACACGCGTTTTGAATGTGCAATAGGATTTTGAATTATTTTTTATTTCCCGCATTTTCCACAATTTATGGCGTGTGTTATTGTTGTTTTTGCACAATCGCGGTTTGTATTGCACGCATTTTAGCACGCAGTGACATGGGAACGTGGGGGCCATGGGGACGTGAAAAATGGCTTTTTTAGTGTCCCCGATGGCTTTTACAGGATACTCTGACGGCTTCTCTTGCATGCTTTTGCAACAAAAAAAGCCTTGCCGTCTCCCCCCTACAAAACAGCAAAGCTTTTTCTTACTCTATCTCTTTCTTCTCCTGCAATACATTTTCTCCCACATATGTATTACATCTTTTTTTCTCAGTCACTGCCTGATACAGCCAGTTTCCTCCATATTCACAGGCAAATCCTGAAAATGCCCCGATCACCAGCGATACCACTAGCACACTCCAGTTTCCATCCGCTGCGAATGTCGTAAAACATCCCATGAATGTTCCCGGACAGAAGTCAAACCACTCGTATTTTGCAATGATGCACATCACGAATGTAATGATCCCGCACCAGATTCCAAGATTCCCGAATAACGGATTGATCTTACTAAGTGTGATGATCGTCATTCCACATAGGACGCCTGTCAGATTCGTAATCATGGTCTTTTTCACCCCGCTCATGCCATGTTTTCCACAGGCAAAGTAGGTGGTGCATCCTGCAAAGCCGGCCCAGCCGATCAGTCCGGCAATTCCTGCAAGATAAGACCAGATACCACAGAGGACTGCTGTTACAATGCTTAATGCACACAAAGAACTCATATCTTAGTATCCTGCACCGTTATCTGTATTTTTCATGATCTTTACCAGACGGCTTGTTCCAAGTCTGTCTGCTCCGAGGCTCATGAATTCTTTTGCGTCGTCGAATGAGCTGATTCCGCCTGCAGCTTTTACCTTCACACCTTCTCCGACATGATCATGCATCAGTTTTACATCTTCAAATGTTGCTCCGGCTGTAGAAAATCCTGTAGATGTCTTGATAAATTCTGCTCCGGCTTTTGTTACGATTTCACACATCTTGATCTTCTCTTCTTCTGTCAGAAGGCAAGTCTCGATGATGACTTTTAAGATCTTTCCATCGCATGCTTCGTGGATCTGACGGATCTCTTCTTCTACTTCATCGTATCTTCCGTCTTTTAAGAATCCGATGTTGATTACCATGTCGATCTCAGATGCTCCGTTAGCGATCGCATCTTTTGTCTCGAATACTTTTGTTGCTGTTGTGCTGTATCCGTTCGGGAAGCCGATAACTGTACAGATTGGAAGTTTTCCCTCTACGTATTCTACTGCCTGTTTTACGTATGCAGCCGGGATACATGCAGAAGCTGTTTCGTATTTGATTCCGTCATCAAGAATTGTCTTGATGTCTTCCCATGTAGCTGTCTGTGTTAATAATGTGTGGTCAACAATTTTTAAAACTTCACTTGTATTCATAATCTCTTGCCTTTCTTTTTTCATTCATTGTGATAGGTTTACTAATTTTCAGTTTGTCTGATTCAGTTCTTTTAGTTCAGCTTGTCCAGGATCGAATGTCCGATCGTTCCTTCCGGCATCTTAACACCGAAGTTGTCTGCGATTGTTGCTCCGATAATGGCAAATGTGTCTGCTTCCTCAAGTTCTCCTGCTTCTTTCATAGACGGAGAATACGCAAGGAACGGCACCTTTTCTCTTGTGTGGTCGGTTCCGGTATGTGTCGGATCATTTCCATGATCAGCGGTGATGATCAGAAGATCGTCTTCCTTCAGTTCGCCTAATAATTCACCGAGTTTGACATCAAATTTTTCAAGTTCCTGTGCATATCCTTTGACGTCTCTTCTGTGTCCCCACAGTGCATCGAAATCTACCAGGTTGACAAAGCAGAATCCTTCGAAATCTCTCTTTGCGATTTCGATTGTCTGCTCCATTCCGTGTACGGAACTCTTGGATTTATTTGACTCTGTGATTCCTTCTCCGTCAAAGATATCGAAGATCTTACCAACGGAAATGACATCCAGACCTGCATCTTTCAATGCATTCAACGCAGTTCTTCCATATGGCTTTAATGCGTAGTCATGACGGTTACTGGTACGTTTGAACTCGCCTTTTTTCTTGCCGACGTATGGTCTTGCAATGACACGTCCGACTTTCCACTCATCTTTCATCGTAATCTCACGGGCGATCTCACAGCAACGGTACAATTCATCCAGGCCAAATGTCTCTTCATTTCCGCAGATCTGAAGAACAGAATCCGCAGATGTGTAGACGATCATATGACCGGTTGCAATCTCTTCTTCTGCCAGTTCCTCCAGGATCTCTGTTCCGCTGGCGCTCTTATTACCGATGATCGTACGTCCGGTTCTCTTTGACAGTTCATCGATCAGTTCTTTGGGGAATCCTGTCTCTGTAAATGTCTTGAACGGAGTTGTGATGTGAAGTCCCATCATCTCCCAGTGTCCGGTCATGGTGTCTTTTCCGTTGCTTGCTTCTCTTAATTTCCCATAATAAGCCAACGGTTTTTCTACAGGTGCAATACCTGCAAGATCTTTTAAGTTCGCAATTCCAAGTTTCTGCAGATTCGGAATTTTAAACGCTTCTACATTTGCCGCAATATGTCCCAGGGTATCTGTCCCCGCATCACCATAAGAAGAGGCGTCCGGCATCTCTCCGGCGCCGAGTGAATCTATGACTACGGTAAATATTCTTTTATATTTCTTTTCGTTCATATTATACACCTTCTTAATTCTCATATGTCAAATATCTGGAACAGTAATGTATTTGCATTCCTGTTCCAGAATTCTCTATCTGCTTTCATTATATATTTTCAATTATACTTAATATCAACCTTAACATTAATCTTATAATTGATCTTATATTAGAACAGTGTGATCAGTCCTACGATCATCGCACTTAAGATACTTACGAATACACCACCGAGCATTGCTCTGAATACCAGTCTTGAAAGTGTACTCTTCTTTTCCGGGCAGAGTACAGCAATACCGGATACACAGATACCAAGGCTTGAAAGATTCGCAAATCCGCAAAGGGAAATGGAGCATACGATTCCTGTTCTGTAATCTAAGGATGATAAGATTTTTCCCAGATCCTGGAATGCAACGAACTCATTTACGATCAGTTTGTTTCCAAGGAATGCACCTTCCATCAGTACCTGATTGGTATCAAGTCCCATCAGGAAACCAAACGGTGCGAATACATAAGAGAAAATCTGCTCCAGGCTGATTCCTGCAAATCCAAGAATCATATTAATTACTGCAACGATACCGATGATACCAACCAGAGATGCAGCGATAGCAATTACCATCTGCATACCTGTTCCGGCACCTTCTGCGATGGCGTCAATCACGTTGGCGTTATTGCCCTTGTTGTCCATCTTTACGTCTGTGATAGACTGTACAGGCTCTGTCTGCGGCAGTAACATTTTTGCAACGAGGATACTTCCAACCGGTACCAGTGCGCTGGCGATCAGAAGATATTCCATCGGGATACCAAGTGCATGATATCCTCCGAGGATGGATACTGACATACTTCCCATACCGGATACCAGAATAACTAATATCTCACTGTCTGTCAGGTTTCCGATATATTTACTGACCAGAATCGGGCTGTCCGTCTGACCTAAGAACATGTTGGCAACTGCAACGAAGCTTTCTACTTCTGTCGTCCCCATCAGTTTTCCAACTGCTTTACCGATCCATTTTACTACGAATCCAAGCACTCCAAGGTAATAAAGCAAGCTTACCAGTGCAGATACGAAGATAATGTTACCAAGTGTCTGTACGATAAAGATACTTCCTGTCGGAGCACTGCTGTCTGCAAGGCTTCCGAATACAAATGACAGACCATTCTGTCCGCAGTTGATAACTGCTGTTACACCGTCCGATATGGCAGACACAACCATCTTGCCAACCGGGACTTTTACAAGTAAGATCGCAATGACAAACTGTGCAATGATTGCTTTTCCTACTGCTTTCCAGCGGATATTCTTACGATCCCAGGAAATCAGAAAGATCAGTCCGATTACAACCACAATCCCCAATAAATTTAAAAAGACTTTCATCTCGTTCCTCCGTTCTGATCTTATTTCTCGCGGTCTGCTTTGATCAGTTTTCTGATTGCTTCTACAGCAACTGTGATAGCTGCTTCTGTATCATGTACGATTGGATTTTCCATTCCAAGTGCATTTCTTTCCTGATTTCCTACTACAAGGAAGTTAGATCCGCAACGTACTCTTAAATGGCTTGCAGCGATGAAAAGTGCTGCTGACTCCATCTCAGAAGCTTTGCATCCCATACGTTTCCATGCTTCCCATTTATTAAGCAGTTCATAGCTTACCGGCATTCTCTCCGGCTCATGCTGTCCGTAGAATGCATCTTTACACTGTACCACACCTGCATGGTATGTATGTCCAAGTTCTTTTGCTGCTGCAACCAGTGCATTTGTTACATCAAGGTCTGCAACTGCCGGATACTCGATCGGTGCATACTCTCTACTTGTTCCTTCCATACGGATTGCTCCTGTTGCAACTACGATATCTCCACCTTTGACATCCAGTTCAATTCCTCCGCATGTTCCGACACGGATAAATGTATCTGCTCCGCAAAGTGTCAGTTCTTCCAGTGCGATAGATGCTGACGGTCCGCCGATACCTGTTGATGTTACACTTACTTTTTCTCCATCTAAGTAACCTGTGTAAGTGATGTACTCTCTGCTGTCTGCAATCAGTTTTGCATCGTCAAAATGTTTTGCGATCTTTGCACATCTCTTTGGATCACCAGGCATGATAACGTAACGTCCAACATCTCCCGGTCTGATCTGTAAATGATACTGTAATCCTTCTTCTCCTGAATAATTCTGCATGATATTCATCCTCCTGAAAATAAAATGTTAAATATTGTTTTATACATGTCTACTACTTGTCTCGCTGTTGTCTATTCTATATCTATACTTGTATATTTGCAACACGCAATATTTTACAAATATCCTTGTCTGTTTTTGTGCATCTTTTACAATGTCTGGTTGTGTAAATTAGACAAGTCGGAAATAACATTGACTTTTGCCATATTTGCTTTTATTATTTTAACAGGGTTTGAATCGGATTATACATGCTCATAATATATAAATAGAAGCTTCTATATAGATCTTATTCCCCTGCTATTTCTATATCTTTAATCTACAGGAGTAACTGAATTTATGGAAACAAAAACAGACAAGTCTAAAACAAGAAAATTAAAACATGTAAAAATATACAATGAATTATATGAACTGATCCAGAACGGAACTTATGAACCCGGTTCACAGCTTCCGTCAGAAACTACACTTTCCGCGACTATGAATGTCAGCCGTATGACACTGCGGAAAGCACTTACTTTATTAAGAGAAGACGGACTGATCAAAGATGTACAGGGTGTCGGACATTTTGTGCGTGAGCCTAAAGCTGCCGGTTCCAGGGGACGCAAACATCCCCAGAGAGCCGGTTCTGCAGATTCCGCAGCTGTTGCAGATGCGGAAGACAGCGCTTCAGATGAAATGCTGTCTTCTGATGGCAGTATGACACATCCTGTCTACGACAGTTGTCAGGAAGAACTGGACAGTGTCGAACTGGATTTCCGTATCGAGCCGCCGTCAAAATCCATTTTAGACAACTTCGACCACTACACCGCCGCTGTTGTCATCGTCGACCGCTGGTATAAGCATGAAGGACATACCATTGCATATTCTTTAAGCTTTATTCCGATTGAATTGGTCGGCAGGCTGCAGATCGACCTGAACAGCACAGATGCACTGTTGGAATTTCTGGAGCATACCTGCTATGAACAGGGACATCACTGCAGCCGCTGTGTTACATATTCTACTGCCGGTAACTTCTCTGCAAAGAATTATAAGCTTTCCAGCCACGATTCTTTCCTTATGACACAGGAGAATGTGTATGATGAGAATGAGGAGATACTTGTGGTTAGTAAGCATTATATACCGGCGGAGGTTTTTGAATTGAAGTTTTCCATTTAATTTATCAGGCTGGCGGATACCCGGGTCTCCATAAAAGTCAGGAACACTTTCTCCACATTCACTGGAAAGAGTTCCTGACTTTTATTCCGTGGATATAGAATGCCTGAAGAATTAAGTGGCAGAAGCGGTAGCCTTTGTAATATTGATAACATATTTACGCTCTCTTTAACAAGAAATTTTATTTTTATTATTGAACTTTTCTACTCTAGATTTAAAGACTCTTATATATTTTTCTACACCTTTAGACACCTTTAAATATTCTGCTCCTTTTTGAGACTCTTCCAACTCTCTATAATAATTCTCCCATTTTTCAACATTTCCTTCAAATCCCAATTCTTCATTATTTCTATAAATATACCTTCCTGCTGCCGGGTGTAACATTTCAATCCCATTTTTCTTTTCTAAGATTTTTCCCATTGGCTTTTCACCCGCACACCAGATAATATAATCTGGCTGCAAAATTTCAATTTCTTCTTTTATCTCGTTTTTATATTCTTCTACATAATCATTAAGTACTTTCTCATTAACTTTCTGTGATCCGCCACGTTTATTTAAATTCATAAATGCGACCTGCTTTACAGCATCTTGAATTTCTTTTCCGCTAGGTCTATTGGCATCTATTTTTTGATTTTTTGTGTACTTCTGTAACAAGTATGCCATTCTTCCAATTGATTCTTTTTGCGGTATGTTGTCAGATTTTTTTCTACACCCATTTTCATCTGTCCAAACACCCTCTTGTATAGTGCCATTAACAAATTCCCGATACCAGTATCTCTGATCGTCTATCATATGCTCCTTTAACCATTCTTCCGTTTTATTATCCGCAATATTAGCTTCCTTAAGTACGACCAGAATTTTACAAGAAGAAACTTCATAAGCTTCAGGATCCACCATTCCATCCTTTGTAAAATGTATCCGTAATATTTCACGTCCTCCTACAGTAGTTTTTTCCCATCCTTTCTCTTCTCCCTGTTTTTTCATCCATCTCTGAAATAAATCTTCTAATTCTTTTTCTCTTTTAGTCATGATGCTACCTCTATTTTTATAAACATCCAAGATCCATGAAACTAATCTCGTTAATCAGTTAAATAGCAGCTATCACATCTGTCACAAGTTTTTCAAAATCTTTCGCTACGCGGTCCGCTGTCTCCTGAACTTCGGCGTGATTCAGTTTCGCATTGCTGACACCTGCCGCCATATTCGTAATGCAGGAGATTCCACACACTTCCATTCCCATATGTCTTGCTGCCATGGCTTCGCAGGCGGTACTCATACCGACTGCATCTGCGCCCCAGCTTCTGACCATGCGGATTTCTGCCGGTGTCTCGTAGTTTGGTCCGGTCAGCTGCACGTATACGCCTTCCTGAAGTGGTATTCCACAGTCTTTGGCACTTTTACGGATGATATCCTGCAGTTTTTTACTGTATACTTCACTCATATCCGGGAATCTGGTTCCGAGTTCTTCGATATTCGGTCCGATCAGCGGACTTGGTACTGCTGTCGTAATGTGGTCTTTGATCAGCATAAAGTCACCCGGTCTGAATGATGGATTGACTCCGCCTGCCGCATTGGTCAGAAGGATCTTCTTTGCTCCCATCATCCCCATCAGTCTGGTCGGAAGTACAACGTCCTGCATCGGGTAACCTTCATAATAATGTACCCTTCCCTGCATCAGTACAACCGGAACATCTTCCACATATCCGAATACAAACTGACCTTTATGCCCCTGAACAGTCGATACCGGAAAGTCTTCGATGTCTGTATATTTTACGATCTTTTCTATCTTGATCTTCTCGGCATAATCTCCGAGGCCCGATCCTAAGATGACTGCTTTTTCTGGTTTGAAATCCGTCTTTTCTCTTATGCTTTTTAAACATTTTTCCAGCTTTTTATACATACTTCAACATCCTTTCTTTCACCGCATCATCTGCAAATGCCACATCCACTGCGTTCCGCATCATAAGATGAATCTCTTCATCGGTGATTCTATAATTCTTCTGGATGAATTCCAGTTCTTTTGTCAGTGTCGTATTGCTGACTGTACGGTTATCGGTATTTACTGTTACCTTTAATCCGGCATTCAGGAATTCCCGCATCGGATAGTTCTTTGTACTTTCCACTGCCTTGGTCTGCAGATTACTGATCGGACACATCTCGATACCGATACCCTTTTTCTGCAATTCTTTCTGCACATCTGCGTATCCTCTCATTGCGATTCCATGTCCGATTCTTCCGGCTCCGGTTTCCACAGAATCAAGGATATTCTGTACACTTCCGCATTCACCGGCATGTAAGGTAAATGGCATGCCAAGTGCTTTCGTCTTTTTGAACAGTTCCATGAATTCTGACATTGGATACAGGCTTTCCGCCCCGGCAAGATCTGCCGCACACACGCCGTGTCCCAGATATTCTCTGGCAGTCCGCAGCATCCGGGCATTCTCTTCTTCACTGTGATGGCGCATCGCGCACGTGATCACTCCGTACTCTATGCCAAAATCGCGTTTTCCTTTTTCCAGTCCTGCAAGCAGTGCTTCGATCACTTTATTGCAGTTCATGTCCGGAGTCTCGGACAGAAGCGGAGCAAAACGGATCTCTGCATAGCATACATTTTCCTGTTTCATACTTTTTAATACATCATAACCGGCTTCTTTCAGTCCTGTCTCATCCATAATGCATTTGCCCGGAAGGTCGAATTTTTCCAAATATTCATTCAGACTTCTGCAGTCTTCGGATACACTCAGCTCACTTTGTGATACTTCCCGTCCCAGCCTCTTTTCTATAAATCCACGGCTCAGCGACCCGTCCAGATGACAATGCAGTTCTACTTTTGGTAGTGCTGTTAATTCTTCTGTTGTCATATTGCTTTTATCATTTCCTCCATTTTACATTCTTCATTTTTCTTCTATTTCAACATTCCACTTTTTTCCTGAATATTGCCTTTCCCCCTTATACGGTCTTCTTTTCTTTCAGATTTCCAGGTCCGAAGCCCAACGGCAATAACTCCTTCAACGTATAGATATCATAATGTTCTACATCCGTTGCAAGAATGATCTGAAATTCTTCCGGATCACAGAATTCCATCATCACCTGTCTGCACACTCCGCACGGCGGTGCATATTCTGTCAGGACTCCGTTCTTTCCTCCTACGATACAGATTGCATCGAATTCCTTCACGCCTTCACTTACCGCCTTGAAAAATGCCGTTCTTTCTGCACAGTTTGTCGGTGTGTATGCCGCATTTTCAATATTACATCCGGTATAAACCGTTCCATTTTTTGCCAGCAGTGCTGCCCCGACCTTGAAGCCGGAGTACGGTGTATAAGAATATTTCAACTGTTCTATCGCCGTCTCAATCAACTGACTTGTATGATATGTTTTGCTTTGTTCTGTCTTCCCCATCTTGTTTCCCCGCTTTTATATTCGTATTCCATTTCTGGTAATCAGTATTATACATGATTTTCCGAATGATTCTACTTATTTTTTTCATTATCCTGCCGGATCAGATTCCGGACTGCCCCGACCGCTGTCCTAACTGCCATATCAGTATCATGTACCACCGGATTTTCCAGTCCGAGTTTCTCTCTTTCCTGATTTGCCATAACAAGAAAGCATGCACCTGCTCTGACACGTAATTTACCGGCCACGATGAACAATGCCGCTGATTCCATCTCGGAAGCCAGACATCCCATCTTCTTCCAGGCCTCCCATTTGTTCAGCAGCTCATAGCCGACAGGCATTGCTTCCGGTTCATGCTGTCCGTAGAATGCATCCTTTGACTGTACCACTCCTGTATGCCAGGTGCAGCCATCTTCTTTTGCAGCCTGCACCAGTGCATTCGTTACTTCCAGATTGGCAACTGCCGGATATTCGATCGGTGCATATTCTTTACTTGTCCCTTCCATGCGGATCGAACCGGTCGCGATCACGATATCGCCGCTTTTTACTTCCGGCTGCATTCCACCGCAGGTTCCGATCCTGACAAATGTATCTGCCCCGCAGCGTACCAGTTCTTCCATTGCGATTGCTGCCGACGGTCCTCCGATTCCGGTCGACGTCACACTGACTTTTTCCCCGTCCAGCATTCCGGTATAAGTGGTGAATTCCCGGTTGCTTGCAACCAGCACCGGATCATCCAGATACGCAGCAATCTTTTCGCATCTGCCCGGATCTCCCGGCATGATCACATAACGTCCGACTTCACCTTTTGCAACCTGAATGTGATACTGTCTGCTTGCATCTTCTGAATAGTTTTTCATACCGATCCTTCCTTTCTGTACATTCTTATCTTACCATTATTTTACCACAATTCATATCAAAACGTTTTATATTCTGACTTTTTCACAAAAAGCTTTCAAATATAACCGTATCTGCAAGACCTGCCACTGGCAATTTCTTTCAAACACATGGTAATACAGAAAACTTGCCACTGGCAACTTTTCTTGCATACTATGGTATAAAAAAGCCAATGAGGACAGAAAAAATATATTTTTCACGTCCACACTGGCTCATCTTTTTTATGTCTGCTTTTTTATTTCTTTATTCACTTTGTACTTTCTCGATATAATCTATGATCAGATCTGCCGCATCTTCCAGGTCGATCTTACCGGTATTGATCATCAGATCATAATTCAATGGATCGCCCCATGTCCTGCCGGTATAATAATTATAATATCTCTGTCTGGATACATCTTCTTTATCCATCTCTTTCAGGGAAATGCCCTCGTATGCTTCTTTACTTCTTTTTTCTCTAAATGCATCGTCTGCATAAATGAAGATATGATAACAGTCCGGTGTATCTGCAAGTACTGCATCTGCACAGCGTCCCAGGAATACTCCTCCGAATTTATCTGCAAGTCTGTGGATCAGTGCTGCCTGCTCTTTATACATCTTATTATAGTCCGGGATGACATCGCTTCCGATTCCAAGTCCGCCGAAGAAACCGCTGTGACTGCCCGGCACCTTATATGCTTCTTCCAGAATGCTTTCCACATCCAGATCACCATTTCCGATTTTCTCTGCTGCCAGATATACGATCTGTCTGTCATAACAGCGCACCTGCATCTTCTTTGCAAGAATCTCTGCAACTTCTCTTCCGCCGCTTCCGTATTGGCGGCTGATGGTAACAATCGTATGTTCTCTCATTTTACAGTTCTCCTTTCGCTTCACGTTCGATCAGTTCTTTCATGATATCCGGATACTGTTTATCCAGATGATAGAACAGAAGTACTACAAGCACACCACCTGCAACGATCAATGGACCGCCTTTGTAAATGTTCACGATCATATGTAATGCACTGTCCGGCTGAGTGACACTTCCGGCCGCCGTACTGATGTATCCACCCATAGAAAGAAGTCCTGTCATAACTGCAGATGCCACACCGGCACCGACTTTCGTTCCGATCGAACCACCGGCAAAGATCAGACTTTCCTGACGTACATGTGTCTTCCACTGTCCGAATTCTACTACATCACCAATCATACCGAATACAACTGCATTCAGTGGAGCAAGGCCGACTGCTCTTGCAACACAACTCATCACCATCCATGGAATGCTGTATGGATTCAGGAAGTATAACAGATGACCCACCAGGGCAATGATACTTCCAGCCAGAGCAATGTTTCGCTTTCCGAACTTACGGATCAACGGTGCACATAAGAAAATACATACAACCAGTGTCAGAATTTCTGTCAGATACAGTGCACTGTAAAGCCATGTATCATTGTGGAAAATGTATTTGCAATAATATGGTAAGATCGTTCCTGATACGCTAAATGACACACTCTGGAACATCCAAAGTAATAATACAGCCCAGAAATACTGGTTGGTAAGAAGAAGTTTTAACCCTTTCTTTACCGGAACCTTTTCCGCCTTATCCTGTCCTGCGATCACAACAGTCTCTTTGCAGTTTATAAAGCAGATCAGAAGTAAGATCAGGGCGATGACTGCCCATACCGTCATCGTCTTTACCCATGCTGCCTGGTCATTACCGAATAGTTTAACCAGCGGAGTGGTACAGGTAACGGCAATAATCTTACCGAGCGGTGATAATCCCATTCGTACTACACTTAACATATCTCTTTCGGATGATACACGTGTCATCATGGCCGACAGACTTCCGTATGGAAGATTGATTGCTGTATAACATACAGTTGTACAGAAGTTATAAGTTACAAAAATATAGATCGACTGAACCACTCCCATCGTATGCGGTACAGTAAATAACAGGATCGCAGACAGCGCATATGGTACACTCATCCACAAGATCCATGGTCTTGATTTTCCCCATTTGGAATTGGTCTTTTCTACGATGATTCCCATGATCATATCGGAAAATCCATCGAAGAATCTGGATAACAGCATGATCAGACCTACGGTTGCTGCTGCCACTCCTACATAGTCTGTATAAAATAATGTCAGAAGTGTTCCGACCATACCGAATACTACATTACATGCCACGTCGCCTCCGGCATAAGATAATCTGACCGGCCATGACAGTTTTCCGTTTGCTGCATTGTTCGCCTTTTTTTCTTCCACGTCTCTTCTCTCCTTTTCCTCCATAAAATGACTTCCTTTTCCGGTTCATTTCATGTCTCTCTTGATATGCGAAAAGATCTGTAAATTCATGCTTCACAGATCTTTTCTTTTTTATGCCTTATACTACTTATATTCTAGACTGTGATCTCAGATATTTTAACCGGACGGTGTTCTTCCAGAGATTTCTTAGCTGCAAGTCCCATCAGTACCGGCTGCAGTCCGTCCATAACGCCAAGCGGTGTGTCTGTATCATTTTCGATTGCTTCAATGAAGCACTTGATCTCTTTTGCATAAGCTGCCATGTAACGCTCCAGGAAGAAATATAATGGTTTCTCACCTGTTACGCCATCTGCATTGCTGATGACTGCGGATGATGTAGAGTCATTGGATACGGCAACCATTCCTTTGGATCCGAATACTTCGGCTCTCTGGTCATATCCGTAAGCTGCTTTTCTGGAGTTATCGATCACTGCGATCGCACCATTTTCCATCTTCAGTGTGATGACTGCCGTATCTACATCTCCGGCTTCTCCGATTGCAGGGTCTACCAGTACGGCTGCCTCTACGTATACTTCTGTTGCATTGCATCCTGCAAGGAAACGTACCATATCAAAATCATGGATTGTCATGTCAAGGAAGATTCCTCCGGATACTTTTACATAGTCTGCACATGGCGGCTCCGGATCTCTGGATGTGATCTTGATGATATGTGTATCTCCGATCTTTCCGTCTGCTACTGCTTTCTGTACTGCTTCAAAGTTATGGTCAAATCTTCTGTTGAATCCAACCTGGTATTTTACATTGCTGTCTTTTAATGCATCGATGACTTCTTTGATCTTTGCTACATCATGATCGATTGGTTTCTCACAGAATACATGCTTTCCAGCTTTGATTGCCTCTACCGAAATTGGTGAATGTGTATCTGTGGATGAGCAGATCAGCACTGCATCGATCTCCGGGTCTGCAAGGATTTCTTTATAATCCTTTGTAACTGCTTCTACGCCCATGTCTTTTGCCCATTTTGCAGTCTCATCATTCATGAATGGGTCTGCAAGCATCTTGACTTTTGCATCCTTTACCTGTGTGCAGATACTTTCTACATGTACTTTTCCGATTCTTCCTGCTCCGATAATTCCTACGTTAACCATTTTTTCTTCTCCTTTTCGCGTTTATAATCTTTTTATTTCTATATTTTTGTTCAGTTCCGTTTTTATCCCTTTGGAAAATCTCCCGGTATTTTTCCTGGATGATTTTGTCTGCAGATTGTATTTTTCTTCTATAATCCTGTCTTTTCAGAAATGAACTTTCTTGCTTTCAGTGCATATTCCAGTGGATTGGCTTTTGCCGGATCCTGTTCTGCCTCTACTACCATGTATCCGGTATATCCTGATTCTTCCAGAACTTTGAAAATTGGATCAAAATCAATATCGCCGTCTCCAGGTACTGTGAACGTTCCCATTCTGACTCCGTCTAAGAAACTTAATTCTTCTTTCTTTACTTTCTCTACCATGTCTTTTCTGATGTCTTTCAGATGTACATGTTTGATTCTGTCTGCGTATTTCTTCACCATTTCCAGTGGGTCTTCTCCACAGTATGCGAAATGTCCGGTATCGAATAAGAGACTTACATATTCCGGATCCGTATTGTCCATCATGCGCTCTACTTCATCTGCATTCTGTACAACCGTTCCCATATGATGATGGAAGGTAAGTGCAATTCCGTATTCCTCTTTTGCGATCTTTCCAAGCTTGTTCATTCCGTCACAGAATATCTTCCACTCTTCATCATTCATCACATATTTGTGTCCGAAGATCGGTGTATCAAGCATGCCCTGTACGCTGTAGCTCTGCTCGGAAGCTCCGATCACTTTTGCTCCCATTTCTTTTAAGTATGCAAGCTGTGCACGGAACTCTTTTTCTACTTCTTCGAATGGCTTTGTGATCAGGAATGCTGAGAACCACTGGTTGCAGATCTCTACACCTCGAAGATCCAGTGCATGTTTCAGGACTTTCGTATCTTTTGGATATTTGTTGCCGACTTCCGATCCTGTGAATCCTGCAAGTGCCATCTCGCTTACGCACTGTTCAAATGTATTCTCACTTCCAAGGTCCGGCATGTCGTCATTGGTCCATGCGATTGGTGCGATTCCAAGTTTTACTTTCTTTTTGTCAAACATTTTTCTTACCTCTTTCTTTATGATGTTTTTTCTATGTCTTTCATGTTTTTCTTTGTAACTATATAATACTAAGGATCCGCCTGTTCCGGCATTGGGAGAATCTTTTGAAATGTGTACTTTATTTTTAGATGGTATTTTTCTGATTTTTGTGTCTTTTTTTCAGGTATTGCTTTCCACACTTTTTGTGTCTTTTTTTTGGGTTTTATTTTTTGATTTTTCTTTGTGCTTTCTTTTTTGCCAGGTATTTGCACGCAAAAAAAGATACAGTTGCTTTTTCCTTTACATATAGAAAAACAACTGTATCTTTTATTTTTAAGAATGCTTCCGGTACTGCGCCGGGCTCATCCCCTCTGCTTTTTTAAATACTTTTGAAAAATAATGGTAATCATTGAATCCCGATTCTTCTGCTACCTGCCACATCTTAAGATTGGTCTCTCTTAATAACTTCTTCGCATGTTCCATCCGCAGATTCAATAGATAGTTGGCAAATCCAATCCCCATCTCCTGACTGAACAGATAACTCAGATAGGTGCTGTTCACGCCTGCCGCTTCTGCCGCATCACCAAGTCCCACTGCTTCCCGGTAATGTCTCGCCGCATAATCCGCTGCAATCTTAACTGCCTGGCTTAAATCTTCCGGGATATTCGGTTCGCCACATTCAAATGCCTGCTCTGCCAGATGTTCCAGCTCTTTTTTCACCTCTCCGATATAGCCAAAATGCTGGTCCGCCCTTGAGCCGTCTACCTGTAACTTATGTTCCAGCTTCCGGAACCACTGCCGTACCAGCTGACTGTCGCACCGCTCTTTTTTGAACGCCTGTATTACTGTCCCGGCCATGAGAAGAAATTTATCCTTTTCACTTTTCTTCTTTAACAGCTCTGCCTCCTCCAAAAGTGTTTCTGCTTCTTTCGGAAGTTCTTTTCCCATCGCTCTATCTGCTTCATAATAGGCAATTCCATCCTTTTCATAGAAACTATTCTTTATCATCATCCTTGCCTGCTGATATGCCTGGCGAAGTGCATCTGCTCCAATACAGATATTACTGACACCGATCTTGTAGGCTTCCTCTTCTTCCGCACAGATCTTATAACACGCCGATGCCGTTCCGGTCAGATGCTGATACATCACACTGCTTTTGTATTCATCTGACAGATCCAGAAAGCAACAATATGTTCCATTTCCTAGATAGATCATTTCTTTTTCCGTCTCGGATTCGCCGGGTCTTGACTGTAACTTTTCCTGCATACGCCTGTAGAATTCCAGACTATACTGCTCTTTTCTTGCTTCTTCCAGCGGATCCTCGGTATACTCTGTTTCTTCTCTTTTGATCACGATCACTGCACTGTTCTTATATTTTCCACGTATTCCTGCCCGGATTCTTTTTTCTTCCCGTTCCTCTCCGGACAGGGTTCCCGCCAGGATCTGGTTAAAAAACAGGAATTTTTCATTCATATTTCCTGTCTGATCCGACTTCTCTCCCGTTTTCCCGTCAGCATCTGCATTGTTATCTTCTTCTGGATCCTTTTTCATATCCGCATGTTCCTGCGTCTGCTGTTTCTGATCTTTCACACCTGCTTCTTCCTTGCTCTGCCGGATATGTTCTTCCGCCGCTTCAAGAACCGTATACAGACTTTCTTCATTCAGTGTATTCTTTAATACATACTCGTCTGCTCCTTCTTTCATCGCCTTTTTCACATATTCGAATTCATCATGACAGCTAAGTACGATCACATAGATGTCCGGATATTTTCTCCGGATTTCCCGGATCAGTTCGATCCCGTCCATCAGCGGCATTGCAATATCAGTAACAACCAGATCTATCTTTTCCCGGTCCAACACCTCCAGTGCTTCTTCCCCATCTCTTACATCCGCCGTAATCTCAAATCCTGCCTTTTCCCATGACGACAACATCTTCAGATAACTCCGCACAAGAAAGTCATCGTCCGCCAGTAATGCTTTTCTCATGATTCTTCATCCTCACTTCTGTTCACAGGCAGATAGATCGTTGCCTCTGTACCTTCTCCGCTGCTTTTCAGCGAAAGCTTTGCCTGTGTTCCATAATATAATTGCAGTCTTTCCTGAATATTCGGTATTCCGACTGCCGTAAGTCCCTTCGTCTTCTTTCCCTTCTTTTTCAATAATTCTTCAATCTGTTCCTGTGTCATTCCTCTTCCGTTATCCCTGACCTTCATATAAAGTCTGGAGCCGGAAGTATACGCTTCTATCGTTAAATGTTTTCTGTTATTTTTCAGATCCAGTCCATGAATCAACGCATTTTCTACAAGGGGCTGTAAGATCAGTCTTGGTATCAGACATTGCTCTGCTTCGCGCTCTATCGCGTAAGCTGCCTGATATTCTTCTCCATTGCGGAATTCCTGCAGATGAATATAATTCTTCAACACCTGTATTTCCTCTGCAACAGTCAGAAATGTGCCCTTTTTCCGTATACATGTCTGCAATAACTCTACAAAATCCCCGATGACCGTTGCAATCTCTTTCTCATTGTGGATCATTGCATAACACTTGATCGAATTCAGTGTATTATACATAAAATGCGGTGTGATCTGATACTGCAGTGCCTCCAGTTCCGCATCCTTTTTCTTCTTTTCTTCCTGAATAAGCTGTCCGATCAGTTCTTCGATCCGGTCTAACATCCGGTTAAATTCTTCCGCAGCAAGACCAATCTCGTCTTTGGATACGACCTCTGCCCTGGTGTCCATCTCGCCATCCGCAATTGACTGCATTGCAGTCATCAGCTTTCTCACCGGTTTATAGACAATCCTTGAAATGTATATCGCCGCCAGCATTGCGATCAGCCCGAACACGGCCGCCACACCGAATACATATTTCCGCATCTGCGCCAGGTCACCTAATACGGCACTTCTCTTTACACTGGCAAAAATTCCGCAGCCGGAAAAGCTTCCTTCACAGTAAATGTATATATTTTCTTTATCTGCCCCGGTAACTTCAGAATGACTGATAAAATTTTTATACTTCTTTACCGGAAATTTATTGCCCATCCGGGACTGCTCTCTGGCTGCAATGATCCTGCCGTCTTCGATCAGTTCGATCTGTCCCAGTTCCTGATTCGACGGATCTTCCAGATAATCATATCTTAAGTTCTGTTCTTCGATATTCGCACACAGATAACCGATCACCTGTCCATCTTCTCCGGTTACCTTTTCCGTAAACTGTAATAATTTATCTTTGCTGTGCACCAGATCATCCATGATCGCCGGTCCGCCATTTTTTCCACATAGTGTTTCAAATTGACGAAGGTTATCCTCCTTAAGTCCACTTCTGTACACCGGATAATCCAGCGTTGTAACAAACTGACTCTCGCCTGGGATCACCAGATACATACTGGAGATTGCCTGATCCATCTTGGAAAATGTACGTAATCTTGTTGAGATATTGTTCAGCCGTTTCTCATCTTTGTCATTCAGATATTGTTCCAGTTCCTCTTTGATCTCTTTGTCACAGGATGCTTTGATATCGATATTGCATACATTTTTTAACATATCATCTACGGTATCCGTAAGCAGCCTGGTTCTCTGACTGAGCACTGTTATGTAATTTTCCTCAATCATCCGGGATGACCTTCCATAAAATACGAAAGCCATGGCTGCTGCCGTAAGCAGTGTGATCCCGGTGATTGCGATCAGGACCTTACTTCTTATACTTCTGACTTTCATCTTTTTTTCTGTACTCCTTTACATTGTCCTGTGTCAGTATCTCTGCATTCAGATAATACTTCTTTTTCAGATGCTTTCCGTTCCGCAGATTCTGGATATAGTGAATCGTTTCATAACCAATCTCATATCCCGACTGTGCCGCAAGCGCCAAGATCTGCCCATTTTCTACTGCCTTAAGGGAATCTTCCTGTTCATCCACTGCCACAATTTTGATATCAGTATCTTTCAATTCATCAACAAGTCCCATCGCAGTGACAGCACTGGTCGCCATAATTCCCCTGATTTGCGGATATTGTCCCATAAGATCCCGTACTTTCTGTTCCGACATCTGCAGATTGGCATAGCCGCTTTCTACGAACTTCACCGTCATCTCCGGTTCGGACTTCATATATTCTTCAAATCCTTCCACACGTTCTCTGTGGCCTTTCTGTTTTAAATCACCTGCCACAATTCCTACCTGGCCTTTGTGGTCTAACTGTTCTGCCAGTTCCTGTGCCAACTGATATCCTGTCTTATGATTGTCGATTCCGATATATGGAAGTTCTCCGCCCACCATTCCATTGTCAAAACATACTGCCGTAATCTTCTTTTTCTCTATTTCATCCAGATAGTCCGGAACATGATAAGAGTCAATCGGTGCAACTGCCAGCGCATCCACATTCTGATCGATCAGCTTTTCCACCTGCTTTTCCTGAACTTCCCGGTCCAGTTCCGAATCCGGAGCAAGCGTGATCACATCCATGTCATATTTTGCAGCTGCCGCTTCCATGCCGGAATTCACCGACATCCAGTACTCACTGGTATTGGATTTGGTTACAACTCCTACCACATACCGGTCTTTTGCCTTCTGCCAGGAACTGTGATTACTGCAGCCGCAGCACAGAATTACCGTCATGAGTAATAAAGCTGATATCTGTTTTCCTCTTCTCTGTCTTATTATCATTCTAATCATCCCTTTATCTGCAAAACCTGCCACTGGCACCTTCTCTTGCATCTCTGGTATCAGGGCTGTGTACCCCGGATTATCTTACAGGTTGTATTTTGTCTTAATATCGATTCCTGTATACAGATATTCTGTGTCCGGATAGGTTCCGTTCAACAAGATATCTGCAAGGATCCTCGGCGGCCGGTATCCCTGTTCGAACCCATTCTGATCGATCAGGAAATCTGCGGTTCCTTCTTTTAACAGTGTTTCATTCTTTGCAGTCTGGTCATAGATCACAACATATGGCCGCTGCTCTACACCAAGTTTGCGGAATGCCTCGACGATGCCTTCCTGTCCGCCGGATACCACAAAGATTCCGTTAATCCCGGATATACTCATCATGGCATTCTCTATAATGTGTTCCACTTCATCTGCATTGTTAAAGCTTCCCTGCACGCCGGCAATCTCAAGCTTTGGTGAAATATTCTTTATCTCTTCTACGAATCCGTCTACACGAGAGTTATTCAGCATACTGCTGAAATATCCGGTAATGACAAGGATCTTTCCGACGCCTCTGGTCATCATCCCGAATAACCCTGCTGCTGTCTGCCCGCTTAACTTATTATCCATTCCGACAAAACAGCATCTCTTTGTTCCTACGATATCCGAGTTGAATGTCACGACCGGAATCTTCTTTTCATTCACCAGCCAGTTTAATTTCTCCCTGACGCCTTCGGTATCTACCGGCATCAGTGCCAGTCCCTGGATTCCTTCTTTCACCAGTTCGTCAATTGCACGCAACTGGTCCTCTTCACGAACGGAAGTATTCTCTTTTACGATCACTTCTACGCCAAGTTCTTCCAGTTCTTTTTTTCCGGTCTGTATTCCTCTTTTGACTTCCAGCATGAAGGAAGATCCCGAAAGCTGTGTTACGATCCCGATCTTTTTCTTTCCTCCGGCACTTTTCTGTCTCTTTCTTGCTTTGTGCACATATCCCATCTCTTCGGCGGTTCTTTTCACCATTTCTGCCACTTCCGGGTTGATCCGGCCGCGGTTATTAAGTGCCCGGTCTACGGTTCCTCTTGATACACCTGCTTTTTCGGCGATCTGTTGTATTGTTACTGACATATACGCTCTCCTTATAACTACTGATTCACTGTGTAAATCTCTGATTTCTTATCTTGCATACTATACTATAATAATATCACGCACTCAAAAAGCACGCAATATCCCACTGCGTGCTTTTCTTATTTCGTAACATTTTACAATTCTGTTCTCTCTGTAACAGGCCTTACCTCCTGTTTTTCGGCATATTGCCGATACTATCTATTCAGGCGGTATCCTGCTCCCCATACTGTCTCTATGATCTTCGGATCTCTCGGATCGTCTTCCAGTTTTTCTCTTAACCGGTTGATATGCACCGATACGGTTGCCGCATCCGACACATAATCGAATCCCCATATCTTTTCAAATAATGCTTCCTTTGAAAATACAATGTTCGGATTCTTTGCCAGAAATACGAGAAGTTCAAATTCCCTGTGAGGAAGCTTCACTTCTTCTCCTGCTTTCCATACTCTCCATGTCTGCGGCTCAATCACGACATCTTCTACTTTGATCTGCTCCTGTGCATTTTCTTTCTCTTCTCTTTCTTTATGCCTGGTCGTCAGCCTTTCATAACGCTTCAGATGTGAACGTACTCTTGCGACAAGCTGTGACGGATCAAATGGCTTCGTGATATAATCATCCGCACCAAGTCCCAGTCCCCTGATCACATCAACGCCTTCTGTCCGTGCCGTCACCATAAGGATCGGAATGTCTATCTCATCCCTGATCTTCCTGCAGATATCATATCCGCTGCATCCCGGAAGCATCAGATCCAGAAGTATCAGGTCATAATGATTCGTTTTCAATTCGGAAAGTGCCTTTTTCCCGTCTTCAATGATTTTTGTCTCATATCCGTTACTCTCCAGATAATCACTTTCTAACTGTGCAATCTTCCTGTCATCTTCTACGATCAGTATTCTGGACATCCTACATTCACTCCTCACATATTTTTATCAGCTCTTGGAAAGCGCAGTATCAATTTCAGCCCGCCGTCATTCACAGCTTCCACACTTCCTCCATGCTCTTCCATAATGTATTTTACCACATAAAGTCCGACACCGCTTCCCTTCTTTGTTCTGGCCTCATCGCATCTGTAAAACCTGTCAAATATCCTGCCGATCTTTTCTTCCGGCACGCCGTCTCCGTTATCTTTCCATTCCAGGATTACATGACTTTCATCCTTTCTGACACGCAGCCAGATCTCCACCGGTTTTCTTTCTACATATTTCCTGCTGTTCTCCAGAAGGTTCTCCAGTATACGTTGGATCTGCTCTATATCCACATTGACATCCGGAAGGATCTCTTCTTCCTGTTCCATTACAAGCTGGACTTCGGACGGATCCAGGGTCTTTTCTTTTTGTGCTGTGAATCCCTGTACATATTCTGCAAGATCGATCTGTATCATATGAACTGGCATCTGCCCGCTTTCCATTCTGGAGAAATCGAACAATTTCTGTAGCAAGATATTCATATCTTCCGTAGATTCATAGGCCGTCTCCAGATACATTGTCCGTTTGTCTTCCGTATTTGCCACACCATCCAGAACCCCTTTGATATAGCCCCGGATTGACGTAAGCGGAGTTCTTAGATCGTGAGAGATTCCTGTTACCATATCTGTCCTTGCCTTTTCATTCCGTTCCCGTATCTTCTGATCTTCCAGAATTGTCCTCTGCATCTCATTGAACGCACGGCAGACCCGTTCGAACTCTTCCTGTCCTTCATATACGATCTCTTCTTCCAGATTGCCGTCCTGGATCCTTTTTGCACCTTCAACCAGGCAGTCTAACGGCTCCATGACAAGACGGTTCATTCTTTTTGTAAATATGGATGCCAGGAGAAGCAATGCCAGAATCGCTATAATGCCTACAACCAGCACGATCAGTACCAGAAATGAAAAAGACTCCCGGATGGCTTCTTTCCCGATATCCTTCGAGATATCCCATACATCCCCGTCCATCTTTTCATATCCGATCTCTTCAAATGTTCTTTCAAATCTGTCTTCACATGCTCCTATCACAGCTGTTCCGATTAGAAGCAGCGTAACCATCGACAGGAATAAAAACAGCATATTGGAACGAAATAATTTCTTTTTTAACGGCATAGCTTCTCACCTTCTTGTTGTTCTTATCTCTTTTCTTCATCATAGCATATTCTTATCTTCTATGCATTGCCGGTCTGCAGATTTTACTTTACGCTTCTCTTTTTATTTTTTTCTTACGCATATGTGCTTTGTATTCTTCCTGCTGTCCTCTTAAATTTAATATGATCAGCAGTCCGGCAACCGATGTAAGACTTCCGATCAGGAAATGTCCCCACATTGCAACCGACATCGCACTGATCTCAAATAATCCCGGCAGGATCACAAGTGCTCCAAATGTTCCACATATCATTGTAACACAGATAAATCCACGCAATACATTAAACGGAATACAACTGCGGATCACTGCTGTCATGGGAATAATAATCAGTGTCAGGTACATGATTGTCTGTTTCTCGCCGGATGCCATCGGAAGAAAGAGCGTTGTAACACCTATCATCACCGCGGCCACAATTCCGAATGGTGCCGCATTCCAGATCGCAGTGGAAAGGAATCTTCCTTTGATCCGTCTCGTATCTGATTCCAGAATTGTCAGGAAGGACGGATAAGCTTCTATACACGCATCGATCAATGTAATCTGTATCGGAATGAATGGAAATGGCGTATTCGTAAGGACACAGAAGATGGATACCAGTACCGAATAAATCGTTTTTATAAAGAATACTCCTGCTGTTCTTGTTACATTATGGATGACCTTTCTTCCTTCCATTACTACCTGCGGAAGGTGTGTAAAGTCAGAATCCATAAGGACAACCTGCGCGATCTGTCTGCTTGCATCACTTCCGTCTGCAATTGCGATCGAACAATCTGCTTCTCTGAGTGCGAGAAGATCATTCACTCCGTCTCCGGTCATTGCCACCTTGTGCCCCTGTCTCTGGAATGCCTTTACCAGTTCCTGCTTCTGCTTAGGTGTCACTCTTGCAAATACGGTATACTCCCGGCAGATTGCATCATAATCCGGCTCCTCACCGACGGATGACATATCAATTGCATCTGCCCATCCTCTCAGCCCTGCACGTTTTGCTATCATAGCAACTGTCTTGACATGATCGCCGGAAATGACTTTGACATCTACTCCCTGTCTGTGGAAAAATTCCAGTGTCTCTTTTGCATTGCGACGGATCTGATCCTCAAGCACGACACCGTATAATGGCTGGATCTGTGCCGGTAAATGTTCCTCATCTTTCCATTCTCCGTCATAATATCCGATCGCTACCAGTCTTCTTCCATGCTCCAGTTCATTTTCCAGACTTTCCGGAAGTGTTCCAAGAATCCGCTCCGGTGCACCGACAAAAACGGTTCCCTTTCCAATAAAACTGATACTTCCCCATTTTCGTTTTGATGAAAAGGATATTTTATTCTTTATAAAGTACGTTTTATCTGTCCTGTCATTATATTTTTCTTTATATCTGATATTTTTTTCTTCCACATTTTTCTCTTCAGACTTCTTCTCCGCAAATGCTTTTTTCAGTGCCTGGAATGTTGCATTATTATCATCACTTGCATCCAGATAAGCCCGTACCAACTGTTTTTCTTCATCTTCCGTCAGATTAATTTCTTCATCTCGGTCCATCGGGATCACATATTTTACTTTCAGTTTTCCATCTGTAATGGTTCCGGTCTTATCCAGACACAGCACATCTACATGCGCCAGTGTTTCCAGTGAATAGATATTCTGAACCAGGATTTTCATCTTCGCCAGACGGATCACACCGGTTGCCAGTGATACAGAGATCAGTAACACCAGTCCTTTTGGAAGCATTCCGAGAAGTGCCGCCGCTGAAGCGACAACCGATTCATTTACCGGTGCTTTCCGCAATACAAACGCTTCTAAGAATAAGAGGATTCCAAGTGGAATAATCAAGCTACTTGTAAATCTTGTAACCTTTCTCATAGAGCCTAATAGCTCTGACTGTACCTGCTTTTCTTTTTTTACTTCGTTTACAAGACTAGTTGCATAGTTATCATTTCCTACATGGATGACTTCCGCACAGGCCTTACCGGAAATCACGGAACTTCCTGAATATAACGTACTTCCCACTTCCTTTATCACAGGATCACTTTCTCCTGTCAGAAGGGATTCATTGACCTCCAGACTGCCGCTTGTAACAATACTGTCATTGCAGATCTGGCTTCCGCTTTCCAGGATCACGATATCTCCTTTTACGATATCTTTTAATTCAATCTCCTGATCTTCGCCTTCTCTTCTTACTTTTATAGCTGGCCGGTTCAGAATAGATAATTCATCTACCAGTTTCTTGGCTTTGCATTCCTGTGCGATCCCAATCACGATATTCAGTATAATGATCGCGATGAAGATCATGTTGGTATACGCTCCCACTGCGAATAACAATCCTGCAATGATGAAATTCAACAGATTGAATAATGTCAGCACATTTTCCCGGATGATCTGTTTCTTGCTTTTTGTAATGCTTTCCGGTTCTTGCTCTCCTTCGCCTTTTTTCCTTTTTTCTTCTACTTCCTGCATGGACAGACCATATATCTTTTTTTCCATAATACAATCCCCTCCTGTACGACTTGACTTTTTTCAGTCTCTATCCTACAGAAGGGGATTAAATAAACGGATATGAAGTTTTAAATATTTTTTAAACTCTTATTATTTCTTCACATTAAATGCTGCTTTTCCAGGATATACAGCACTTGTTCCAAGTTCTTCTTCAATTCTCAGCAACTGGTTGTATTTTGCAACTCGTTCTGATCTGGAAGGTGCTCCTGTCTTGATCTGGCAGGTATTAAGTGCTACTGCAAGATCTGCAATTGTTGTATCTTCTGTCTCTCCGGAACGGTGAGATGAGATAGCTGTGTAGCCGGCTTTATGAGCCATCTTGATTGCTTCCAGTGTCTCTGATACTGATCCGATCTGGTTTAACTTGATAAGGATTGAGTTACCGCATCCAAGTTCGATACCTTTGGAAAGTCTCTCTGTATTCGTTACGAACAGATCGTCTCCGACTAATTGTACCTTATCTCCAAGTTCAGCTGTCAGTTTCTGCCATCCTTCCCAGTCTTCTTCGTCTAATGCATCTTCGATAGAGATGATCGGATACTTGTCTACCAGTTTCTTCCAGTGCTCGATAAGTTCTTCGGAAGTAAATTTTGTACCTGCTTTTGGAAGTACATATTCGCCCTTCTTCTCACCTTTCCATTCAGAAGATGCTGCATCCATAGCAATCATGAAGTCTTTTCCAGGCTCATATCCAGCATCTTTTACTGCATCTAAGATGTACTGGATTGCTTCTTCATCAGATGCAAGGTCCGGTGCAAATCCACCTTCATCACCTACGGAAGTTGCAAGTCCTTTTGATTTTAATAATGCTGCCAGTGCATGGAATACTTCTGCACACCAGCGGAGTGCTTCTTTGAAGCTTGGTGCTCCTACAGGCATGATCATGAATTCCTGTACGTCAACTGTGTTGGCCGCATGTGCGCCTCCGTTTAATATATTCATCATAGGTACCGGAAGTCTGTTACCATTTACGCCTCCGAGGAAACGGTAAAGCGGGATCTCCAGTGCATTTGCTGCTGCACGTGCACTTGCGATCGATACCGCAAGGATTGCATTTGCTCCTAAGTTCGATTTATCTTTTGTTCCGTCTGCTGCGATCATTGCTGTATCTACTGCATAAATGTCTGATGCATCTACACCTTTCAGTGCATCGTTAATCACTGTATTAATATTCTCTACGGCTTTGGTTACACCTTTTCCGCCGAAACGTGATTTGTCTCCGTCACGAAGTTCCAGTGCTTCGAATTCTCCTGTAGATGCGCCGCTTGGTGCTACACCTCTTCCTACAGTTCCATCCAGAAGATATACTTCTGCCTCTACCGTCGGATTACCTCTCGAATCAATAATCTCTCTTCCAATAATCTTCTCAATTGCTAAAAAATTCTCCATGTCAAGATCCTTTCCCATGGAACTACTTCTGCCTCTCTTGCTCAGGGATGAGACAGAAGGAGTATGCCATGATTTATTCACACGATAGTTAGATTATTCTAACTATCGTCAGCATATCATATCTTTTTAGGTGAATCAAAACGCGGCTAGCAAAGTGCCTTTCCAAGTGCCTGGCAAGCTGCAACTGCATCATCATCCGGTGCTTCATTTGCAAGTACACTATCACATGCAAGAACAGCTCCATCAGCCTTGCATGTCTCTTCCCATGTTCTCATCCATTCTCCGTCTCCCCATCCATAAGATCCGAAGAGTGCGATCTTCTTGCCTCCAAGTTTTCCTTCACAGTCAGAGAACATTGGCTCGAATTCGCTGTCTTCCAGTTCTTCTGCTCCCATAGCCGGGCAGCCGAATGCCACTGCATCGTAAGCGTCCATCTTGTCTGCGCCAAATTCTGAAGCCGTTAATACATCAACTTCTGCTCCTGCCGCCTTTGCTCCTTCTGCTACTTCGTTGGCCATTGCCTCTGTGTTACCTGTTCCGCTCCAATATACTACTGCAATTTTACTCATTGTTTCTACCTCTTTCATTGATAAATTTATATGTCAGGCAGCTACCGTAAGCTGCAAAACACTTCTTCCCTGCTGCCAGAGACGTACATAGACATCTCTGCATTTTTTATATTTTGCAAATGTTTTCCGGCATGCACACTCATCACAATATACCTTCCAGCATCCTGCGCATTTGAAATTGCGTCCCTGATTCACAATGAATCCGATCACGTCACCAAGCGGATAATCCAGAAAAATTCCGATTTCATGTGGAAATTCATTATTTTCCCCTATTCTTGACTTTAACCGGCTCAATGCATATTTGATCTCTGTGCTTTCATAGCCGTATTTCTTCAGGAACTTTGCTACTCCCGGCCGGTTCAGACTGACCTCGAGCTGTTTCTTCCGATAGACATAGACCAGTACACGTTTATCCTGTCTCTGTAATATATAGAGACGGATTCCTTTTTCTTTCATGCACTGATTCCAGAACTCAATCTGATCTTCCACGTCTGTATCATCTGCAAATGTCATATTAAATAAATTTGCTGATTTCATAGATGCCAGTGTTGCCGAACAATGTTCCACCAGACATTTTTCAATCAGATATCTGTCCATCGCCTTAGTACCTCCTAACAAGCGTTAGTTATATCTAACAATCTATATTTGAATACTATATCATTCTTCCCTTGCTGTCAAGAATTATGTATAAAAAAAGAAGCTTAATGACATAAATCCTCATTAAACTTCTCAGATTGTAAATATTTTTAGCAAAATCGTCTCATATGTATAATATTCCAAATACAACTCTTCCTTATAATGCTTCTAACGCTGTATTAGATCCAACCAAAATCAAAACCATATCTTTTCGCAATACTTCTAAAGGATCCGGGTTGACTTCTACATGCGCCCCACTTTTAATTCCTACGACATTCACTTCATAGTTCCGGCGCACATCCAGTTCTTTCAAAGTTTTTCCACTCCATTTAGCCGGCATTGGAGTTTCCACTATACTATAGGCCGGAGATAGTGCAATCCAATCTGTAAAACTGGCTGACATAAGATTCTTTGCCAGACGGACTCCCATTTCTTTCTCCGGAAAAATGATGGTATCCACACCGATTTTCTTTAATACAGTTGCATGACGGTTATTTTTTGCTTTTGCGATTACGTTCGGTACTCCAATTTCCTTACACTCAAGTGCTGCCATAATACTTGCTTCCAGACTTTCTGCTTCAGCAATCACAACAGCGTCCAGATTTCTTGTTCCAAGAGATCTGATAAATTCTGGATCTCCAATATCTGCCTGCATCGCATATGATACAGAATCAGCAATTCCATTTACCCGCTCCATATCTTTATCTACAGCAACTACCTCACATCCAAGTTTTTGTAATTCTAATGCAATGCTTTCTCCAAAACTTCCCAGACCAAATACTGCAAATTGTTTCTTCATAATCTTTTCCTCCTTGTTACCCAATCATAATCTTTTCCGTTGGAAGTGTCCGCATCTTTTCTTTTAAGTTCACCTTTCCTGCAAATAATAATGCAATGGTCATAGGCCCGACACGTCCTATATACATCATTATCATCAGCACAATCTTGCTTCCCGTCCGCAAGTGTGTTGTCAGATCCTGCGAGAGTCCAACTGTCGCCATTGCAGATGCGGTCTCATACATGATTCTCTGAAATGAAATTGTATCTGGTTCAATGACAGCAACAAATGTTGTTCCTGTTATGTATATAGCTAATGCCAACATAATTGTAACAAATGCTACATGGAAGTTTTTTTCATCCACTTTTCTCCGGAAACATTCAATATCATGCCCTCCCCGAAGCATTGTATGAAATGCGAGAAATAAAAGTGCAAATGTCGTCGTCTTCAGACCACCTGCAGTTCCTCCCGGAGAACCGCCTATAAACATCAAAATAATATTTAAAAAACCAGTTTCTTCGTACATCCCAGATTGCTGAAATGTACTAAACCCAGCCGTTCTTGTTGTCACAGCCTGAAATGCGGAAACCATCAATTTCTGTCCGGTATTAAGATGCCCTATCGTTGCCGGATTATGATACTCCAGTGCAAAGTTCAAAACTGTCCCTGCTATCAATAAGAATCCCGTTGTAATGATCGCTATTTTTGAATGTAACTTAAGTCTGGTAAACCACCATTTTCTGGGAATTTCCCGATGCCAGATCTTCTTTCCGTTATCAATCACGTCATACCACACGGTAAAACCAATTCCGCCAAGGATAATCAACAGCATTGTTATAATATTAATCAAAGGATCTGTTGCGTATCTTGCCAGACTGTCATCTCCAAGGATGTCAATTCCTGCGTTGCAAAATGCAGAAATTGAATGAAAAATTCCATACCAGATTCCTTTTGCAACCCCATAGTCCCGAATAAATTGTATGGCGTAAAAAACGGCCCCAATTCCTTCTACTACTACTGTCCCAATCAAAATTTTACGTACCAGACCTACCAGACCACCGAGAGAATTCATATTATAAGCTTCTTGAATAACAACTCTCTCTTTTACCGTAATCTTTCTTTTCAGAAGCATAAAAAATGCGGTAATACATGCAATCACGCCCAATCCTCCAATCTGAATTAAAATCAGCAAAATTACTTTTCCTGTAATTGTAAATTGGTATTTGGGAACAATTGTAACCAATCCGGTCACACATACCGATGATGTTGATGTAAAAAGCGCATCCAGAAAACTGATTGATTTTTCGTTAGATACCGGCAACCATAAAAGCACCGCTCCAAGAAAAATTACACTTAGAAAACCTACTGCCAGAATTTTCATGGTATTCCATCTGATATTTTGTTTTCCTGTTTTCTTCATTTATATTTTTCCTCTTTTCTGTCTTGTTCTTCCAAAATTGACTATCTTTTAATCTACACTTGCGCTTCGCAAAAGTCAACAGTTATTCTTCCTTCGTACAGAGAACTTGCCACCGGCAACTTCTCTTGCATACTTTGATCGGGTAGGAGGTCAATAATTATTCCCACTACTAGAGCGGATTAGGGACTTTCACCCGTTAGAAACGTGCGCCGCAAGGCGCACGTATTAAAATGAACAGGGACGACTTTTGTCATCCCTGTTCATTTCTTTATCCATTATTTTTTAGATATTTTTTCATATTGTATCTTTACTCATCGAGCAGATTCTGCATACTTCTAAGTCCAATGATCAGAGTGGATGTATTATGAAGTAATGCGGATGTTGTCGGCATGATGATACCTGCTACACCAAGTGCGATCAGTCCTGCATTGAATCCTACAATTGAATGATAATTGTGGCTGATTCTCTTGATCAGACCGTTACTGATCTTCTTTAATGTAACCAGTTCTTTTAAATTGTCTGCGCCAACTGTAATATCAGCAATTTCTCTTGCAATCTCTGCTCCATCACTGATTGCGATTCCTACATTGGCTGCGGAAAGTGCCGGTGAATCGTTGATACCGTCACCAATCATGATAACTTTACGTCCGGCTGCTTTTTCTCTTTCACAGAATTCTGCCTTATCTTCCGGTAATACCTCCGCATAATATTCATCTACACCAACACGCTTTGCAATAGCCTTTGCTGTACGTTCACTGTCACCTGTCATCATGACAATTTTGCTAAGTCCGGCCTTTCGCAGTTCACGAATCACTTCTACTGCTTCTTCACGCAGTGGATCTTCGATACAGATCACGGCTGCAAGTTTTCCTTCAATTGCCATATAAAGATGTGAATATTCTTCGGGCAGATTCTCAAATTTTTCTTCCATGCCTTCCGGTATTACTACTTTTTCATCTTCAAATACAAAGTGATAACTTCCGATTACGGCTTTCTTTCCTTCAATCTGTGTTGAGATGCCGTGAGCAACAATATACTCAACTTTTGAATGCATTTCTTCGTGATCCAAATGTTTTGTCTTTGCCGCGCTTACCACTGCTTTTGCCATTGAGTGAGGGAAATGTTCCTCCAGGCATGCAGCAATACGGAGCAGTTCATCCTCACTCATTCCGTTAAATGATACCACTTCTGCTACCGTCGGTTTTGCCTTTGTCAGTGTACCGGTCTTGTCAAATACGATCGTATCTGCTTCGGCAACCGCTTCCAGATATTTTCCACCTTTTACAGTAATCTTGTACATACCTGCTTCACGGATTGCAGAAAGTACGGAGATTGGCATAGCGAGCTTTAATGCACATGAAAAGTCTACCATCAGAATCGACAGTGCCTTTGTTGCATTTCTTGTAAGCAGATAAGTAAGGGCCGTACCGCCAAGCGAATACGGAACTAGTTTATCTGCAAGATGCTCTGCCCTGCTTTCCAGTCCGGATTTTAATTTCTCGGATTCTTCGATCATTGCTGCAATCTTCTCATAACGGCTGGAACCGCCGACTGCTTTAACATCGACTGTCACTTCTCCTTCTTCTACAACAGTTCCGGCATAAACATAATTTCCTGTAGTTCTTCTTACCGGAACAGATTCTCCTGTCAGTGAAGCCTGATTGATCATAGCTTCTCCATCCACAACCTCTCCGTCAAACGGGATGACATTTCCCATATGTACGACAACCTGGTCTCCGGATTTGATCTGATTAGAAGAAACCAGAACCGTCTGATCTCCGGTCTTTAACCATACTTTTCCTACATTTAATGACATGGTTCTTGCCAGGTCATCTACAGACTTTTTATGTGTCCACTCTTCTAAGAGTTCACCGATTCCAAGCAAGAACATGATCGAACTTGCCGTACTGAAATCACTTCTGAAGATTGATACTCCGATTGCTGTTGCATCCAGTACCGGAACTTCAATCCTTCTTTCCATCAGGGTCCTGATGCCTTTCCAGATATATTTTGCCGACATGATCGTTGTATATGCTGCCGAGATCGGATATGGCAGTAAGAATTTTCTTCCATAATGGAACAGAATCTTATCCACCAGTTTCTCCTGATACTCTGCATTCATTGCTCTTCCGGATGTCTCTAACAGGCCATTCGGCACTTCTACTTCCTCATAACGGAATCTGCGGAGTCCTTCGATGATTGTTTCTCTGTTTCCCTTATAATGAATCGTTGCGTCCGCCGTTCTGTCATAGACATCTGCGCGGAATACGCCGTCTATATTCTGCAGATAAAAGAGAAGAATGTCCGCCTGTTCATGAGTCATGCGTTTCTGCTCCATGTGGATACGGATTCTTCCTCTTATCTCATGCTTAATCTTAAATTTCACTCTTGTCACCTCTTGCTAGTCTTACAAAAGCACCTGCAGATGTTCCGCAGGTGCCTGTGTCTATGTATTTTCGGCAACTTTTCTTTATCTTCAGTGCCGGTTTTTTATTCTTCTGTTGCTTCAGCAGTATCTTCTGCTGTCTCTTCTGTCTCGCAAAAATCATCTACAACTTCTGCTTCTGCCTCTGCTACTCTGTCTTCATTGATCTGCTTTGCTTCTGCTAAAATATCTCCTGCATTCTCCTGAACGCTTGTTGCAGTCTTCATCACACAAGATTTTGCTCTTAATACGGCTGCTGTACAGTTTGTATATAATTTCTTTGCATCATCACTTGTCAGGATCTTGATTCCCGCTGTTCCGAAAGCTACTCCTGCCGCAAAAAGTCCTGGTTTTTTCCAATTAATGTCTTTTAAATTTAACATATGTATTCCCTCCATTGTATATTTATTAATTCATCACTACAAACATTATAACAAAAAGGACATCCCTTCATTTGTGTCCGGCAGTCGTTTTTGTTTCTGCAAATTATAACACCAAGGAATGTCCTTTTCAAATATTTTCAGGCTATTGATAAATTTTATCAACTGCATATTTATGACTGCACTGTTATGTTCCGTACTTTCTGATCTTCTACATAACCACATGCTTTCAGTCCTGCCTGTATCACAGCATTCCAGTTCTTTGCAGACAGATGCTTGATCGTATCATCGTCCAGTTCAACCGTACATGCATTCTGCAGGTCACAGTCCGGATCACATGCTACTTTATACATATTTCTTCGATTGATCGCTCCGATTTCCTCCAGCTTGTTGATCATCCGGTATACGGTTGCTGTTCCGATGCTTGGATCGATCCGAGATGCGCGGTAATAGATTTCTTTGCAACAGGAACAGTTTTCTTCCAGTATAATATCCAGAAGCATCAGTCTCTGCTTGGTGATCCTGCATCCACTGGCTTTTAGTTTCTGTACAATCGCTTCTTTTGCCTTATCCACCTGTCATCCTCCTATCGTATCTACTCTGTAATAGAAGCAACCTGAAATCCTGCTTTTTCAACTGTTTTTTTCAAAACATCATTTGCAATCTCACGGTCATAAGACACCACTGCTTCTTTCTTCTGTAAGTCCACTCTTGCCGAAACACCTTCTATCTCATTTAACGCTTTCTTTACTGACTGTACGCAGTGCTCACAGGTCATACCTTCGATATGAACTATCTTCTTTCCGATCACCGGATTCTTCAGTTCTTTATCGTCAGTTTTGATGATACCGGTTCCGCCGCCACAGCAGGGACTGTCACCTTTAAAATGCCTGATTGCTCCTCTCAGTGCAAATCCAAGAAGAACGATCACGATTAATACAACTATAATATCTGCCATATCTCTATCCCTCTATTCTTTGTTCTCCTCATTATCCATGCTGAACTTTTCGTCTCTTTTTTTCTCCTGCCATTTCCTGAACCAGAGAAATGCCTGATAGATAGAAGCACCGACAATGTAAAGGACAATCACGATCACGAACAGGTAGAACATAGAGCTTGTCGAATTGCCCATGACTGCCAACTCCTTTATTTACCATACATATTTTCGATCATTTTTTTCACTTCATCAGGATCTGAACTGCAGCATCCACCACCGCATCCACTGCATCCGGCACAGCTGCCGCCGCATCCCTGGATGACTCCATTTTTAAATCTCTTCACAATTCCGTATACCAGGTATGCGCAATACCCTAATATTAATGCTAAAATAATGATATCTGCTAAAATGGCTACCATGAAAACTGCCTCCTTCAAAGGGAAATCCGGACGTAAATGAGTTACGTCCGGTCCGCTCTACTTATGCATTTACAGAACGTTTGGAATAAACTTTCTGATCTTTATACGGATCAGGTCTGAATAACAGGAACAGCATGACTGCTACTACCACAAATGCCACTGCTGTACCAACTCCAAATCCGCCGCCGGTTACTAATGTACCGATCTGGTATACACAAAGTGTTACGAGATAAGCGAATACATTCTGGAACAAGATTGCAAACCAGAACCATTTCTTAGACTGCATCTGCTGTGCCATCGTTGCTATGGCTGCCAGACAAGGGGAATCTAACAGGTTGAATAACAGGAATGAAAATACTGCTACTGCACTTGGGAACCAGTTCTGGATAGCCTGAGCTACTGTTACAGTATCTTCTGACTGGCTCTCTGCTACGTTCGCAAGTACACCCATTGTTGAAACGATTGCTTCTTTTGCTGTGAATCCGGAAAGAGAAGCTGCTACTGGCTGCCACTCTCCAAATCCAAGTGGTGCAAAGATTGGTGCGATAAATCCACCGATTGCTGCAAGTAAGCTGTCTGCACTGTCGTCTACAAGTCCGAATCCGCCATTTGTGAATCCGAATCCACCAAGGAACCACATTACTACACAAGCAAGGAACAGGATTGTTCCGGCTTTGATGATGAATCCTTTCAGTCTTTCCCATACATGGAGAAGAACTGTCTTAGCCTGTGGAATATGATACTGTGGAAGCTCCATAACGAATGGTGCCGGTTTTCCTGAGAATGGTTTTGTCTTCTTCAGGATGATTGCTGCTACTAATACTGCTACGATACCTACGAAGTACATGATAGGTGCCATAAATCCACCTGCCGTGTAGCTTCCTGTTGCATAGCTTGTCATAACTCCACCCATTAATGCGATAACCGGTAATTTAGCTCCGCATGGGATGAATGTTGCTGTCATGATTGTCAGACGTCTGTCATTGTCCTGCTCAATGGTCTTAGAAGCCATAATTCCAGGGATACCACAACCTGATGAGATCAGAAGTGGAATGAAACTTTTACCAGACAGTCCGAAGTGTCTGAATACACGGTCCATAACGAATGCGATACGTACCATATATCCGCAGTCTTCCAGGATAGAAAGGAAGAGGAACAGGATTGCCATCTGCGGAACGAATCCGAGAACAGCTCCGATACCGCCGATGATACCATCAACTACCAATCCTTCGATCACGCTGCTTACGCCGGCTGCTTCAAGTCCTTTTGAAGCGATATCCTGAATTGCAACTACGAATGTATCATTCGTCCAGTCTGTAACGATTGTACCGATTGTTGTTACGGAAATGTAATAAACAACAAACATAACTGCGATGAAGATCGGGATACCAAGAATACGGTTTGTAACAATTCTGTCGATCTTATCGGATGTTGTCAATTTGTCTTTTCCTTTTTTGACAGTTGTCTCAACGATCTTCTGGATGAATTTGTAACGTTCATCTGTTACGATACTTTCCATATCATCGTCGTGCTTTGTCTCAAGTTCTTTTCTGTCTTTATCAACTGCTGCCTTTGCTGCTGCGGAAAGGTTCATACTTTCTACAACCTTGCTGTCGTTCTCAAGGAATTTCACAGCATACCATCTCTTCTTGTCTTCTGAGATTGTATCCGGAAGAACTCCCTTCACGTCTGCAACTGCTGCTTCCATTTCTTTAGAGAAGATTTCTCTTGGAAGATCAACTTCTTTTTTATTAGCTACTTTGATTGCTGTCTCAATCAGAGTATCCAGTCCTGTCTGCTTCAAAGCAGAAGTTTCAACAATCGGGCAGTCTAATAACATTGAAAGCCTATTTGTATCAATCTTGATTCCTCTCTTCTCCAGAAGATCTGTCATGTTCAGTGCGATAACTACCGGCACACCTGTCTCGATAAGCTGTGTAGTAAGATACAGGTTACGCTCGATATTCGTTGCATCTACAAGATCGATGATAACATCCGGATCATCATTTAAGATATAATCACGACTAACTACTTCTTCCAGTGTATATGGCGAAAGAGAATAGATACCCGGAAGGTCTGTTACGATGATGTCATCGTTCTTTCTCTTTCCTTTTAATTTTCCCTCTTTTTTCTCTACTGTAACACCTGGCCAGTTACCAACATACTGGTTGGCACCCGTTAAGGCGTTAAACATTGTGGTTTTACCACAGTTTGGGTTTCCCGCAAGTGCGATCTTGATTCCCATTCCTATTTACCTCCTTGAACGTGTAAATTCTAATGCGACAATATGTATCTGTCAGTTCCTTCGGTAAGTCTTATTTTACCTGGACACACTGAGCATCGTCTTTTCTTACTGAAAGCTCATAGCCTCTTACTGTAATCTCTACAGGATCTCCAAGTGGAGCTACCTTTCTGATATACAGCTCGCTTCCTTTTGTAATGCCCATATCCATAATACGGCGCTTGTATGCGCTGTCCCCTTCAATCTTCGTTACAACAACTGTACTTCCAACTTTTGCATCACCTAAAGTCATTGCTGTTTCTCCTTTCCTTAGATTGTTAGTATCTATAATACAGCAGACACCCCGGTACTAAACCATGATGTGCCGCGCCATATCCTCATTTACTGCCACTCTGGAGTCTTTGACATTTACGATCACATTGCCTCCGATCTTCGACAGTACAACAACTTCCGCTCCTGCAACAAATCCAAGATTTGCCAGAAAACGTCTTGTCTCTTCATTTCCACCAATACGTGAGATTGTGTTTGTTTCACCGATACCGGCCATTGTAAGCGGCATAATAACACCTCGTTTTCTTTATGTATGATTTTTTGCATTTTCTCTGCCTGTTTTGATAATGATTTTGATAATGATAAATGTTTTCATTATCTCCTGCAATAGTTAGTATATGCTAACGTTCGTTAGCTGTCAACCACTTTATTTCATTTTATTGATTATTTTTTCTCATTAAGATTTTTCTTTTATTTGCCAGTAATTTGGAACTATGCTATACTAAATTCAATGTTAACGTATGAAGGAAGGAATGACTTATTATGAGCAATGTATTAAATGAATCTGCTGAGAACTACCTTGAAACGATTCTGATTTTAAGCCAGAAACTGCCTGTAGTGCGTTCCGTAGATATTGCCAATGAGCTTGGATTCAAGAAATCCAGCGTCAGTGTTGCCATGAAGAACCTTCGCGAGAAGGAACATATTAAAGTAGATGAGCAGGGATTTATTCATTTGACACCATCCGGCCTGGAGATTGCAAATATGATTTACGAACGCCACACACTTTTATCATCCTGGCTGATACATCTCGGCGTACCTGCGGATGTCGCTGCTGCCGATGCATGTAAGATGGAGCATGTGATCAGTAAAGAAAGTTTCGAAGCGATCAAGAGACATGTATACGAGAACAAAGAAGTGTAAATCATCCGTTTCGTTTTATTTTCTTTTTATATTATGAGATTTTATTTTTTCACTGTATTCTAAAGGAGTCTTGATTTATGAACGAAAGTATTAAAAACATGATCGAACGCCGCAGTGTACGCGGTTACAAACCGGACATGATCCCGAAAGAAGATCTGGATCTGATTCTTGAAGCAGGCACTTATGCCGCAACCGGCATGGGAATGCAGTCACCGGTTATTGTTGCCGTTACAGACAAAGCCACCCGCGATCAGCTTTCCAAAATGAATGCGGATGTCATGGGAACTGATACAGATCCGTTCTACGGAGCACCGGTTGTCCTGGTTGTATTAGCTGATAAGAACAGACCGACACATATCTATGACGGAAGCCTTGTCATGGGCAATCTGATGAATGCTGCCGCTTCTCTTGGAATCGGAAGCTGCTGGATCCACCGGGCGAAAGAAGTCTTTGCATCGGAAGAAGGTAAGGCTCTTTTGAAAAAATGGGGCGTGGAAGGTGATTATGAAGGCATCGGACACTGCGTGCTCGGATATCCGGCCGGAGATGTGCCGAAAGCGAAGCCTCGTAAAGAGAATTATGTGTATCATGTAGATTAAATGAATAACGAGAACAGAAAAAGAGGAATCCCGGATCAATGTGATCTTTGGGATTCCTTTTTTCTTCGAGCAGCGTATTGTAAATCTGCTGTTTGATACTTCGGTATGTATGGTCTTATGCGTCCTTCCATACCTCTTCTGCGATTTCTTTCACCAGTTTTAATTTTGCCCACTGCTCTTCTTCTGTCAGTTTGTTACCAATTTCACAGGATGCAAATCCGCACTGCGGGCTTAAACACAATCTCTCAAGTGGAATATATTTTGCTGCTTCATAGATTCGTTTGATCACTGTTTCTTTGTCTTCAAGTTCCGGTGACTTAGTTGTGATCAGTCCCAGAACGACTTTCTTATCTTCTGAAACCTTTGCCAGCGGCGCAAATCCGCCCGATCTTGCATCATCATACTCCAGGAATAAAGCGTCTACATTTTCCTTTGCAAATACATAGTCTGCTACGGAATCATATGGGCCGCTTGTGAAGAATGTAGAGTGATAGTTACCTCTGCAGATATGTGAAGTAATCACCATATCTTCCGGTTTTCCTTCTAATGCAAGGTTATTCACTTCCAGTAACTGTGCTTTTACTTTGTTCAGATCCAGCCCCAGTCTCTCATATCTCTGCTTTGCGGTATCTCCTACGATTGCGCCCCATGTACAGTCATCTAACTGAAGGTTACTGCACCCCGCTTCATAGAACTGTCTGATAACTTCCTGATATGCTTTTCCGATGTCCTGAATCAATTCTTCGTTTGTTGCATAATATTTTCTTGTATTCTCAAAGTTTGCCGGAACGATCATCTGCTGGAACATCTGTGCCGGTGCCGGGATTGTATATTTTGCAACGGTGTTCTCATCTTCGAACTGTTTTAAGAATTTGAATCCTTCTACAAATGGATGTGCTTTTGCCTTTACTTTTCCTGTCAGGTAAGTATCTTCTACTGCTGCCATCTCTGCATTGAACTGTACGCCGGCTCCTGTCTGCTCATGACCAACGCCTTCGAATCCCCACATAAAGTCCAGATGCCAGTAAGTTCTTCTGAATTCTCCGTCTGTAATGATGTGGAATCCCAATTCTTTCTGCTTTGCAACTACTTCTGTGACTGCCTTATCAACGATTGCATCACATTCTTCTTTTGTGATCTTTCCTTCGCTGTAATCTGCTTTTGCCTGTTTTACTTCCTGTGGTCTTAAAAAGCTTCCCACAAAATCATATCTGTATGGTGTCTGGTATTTGCTCATTTTCTATATCCTCCTGTGCTTTTCTTCCTGTTGTTTTTGTCTGGATATAGAGTAGCATGATTTGGATGATTTGGATAATACATATAACTTGTGTGTTGCTATAGCTTTAAGCTATAGCAATTAAAGCATCTATAAACCATATATCGCTGACGTTTTTACAAATACCAAGAATTACACTCTTTGACATAAAAAAATACAGTACCTATATCAGATACTGTATCATTCAATCGGAGTGACGTGATTCGAACACGCGACCTCTACGTCCCGAACGTAGCGCTCTACCAAGCTGAGCCACACTCCGTTTTTTGTAACTACGGAAAAGGGATTCGAACCCCTACTAACAGAGTCAGAGTCTGCTGTGCTACCATTACACCATTCCGCAATGTTCTGTGTTCTCTTGCGAACAAATATTATTATACATATATTTCAAAAAATTGCAAGCACTTTTTTAAATTTTTTTTATTTTTTTGTTTTTTCTTACAATTCGCACTAGAAATCCCTTGACCTTGGCACTATACTAAGGTTTACTATTTGATTATCAAATCTAGGAGGTATTTCATAATGAAAACGATTTGGGAACGGTTCACAGACGGATTTACTCTTAAAAAGATCACATGGATCGTACTTGGCGCTGCCATTTGTTCTTTTGGAATTTACAATATTCATCAACAGACAGGAATTACCGAAGGCGGCGTGCTTGGCATGATGCTGCTTATCAATCACTGGTTTGGCATCTCTCCTTCTGTTATCACTCCGATACTGGATATTTCCTGCTATCTGCTTGCCTTCAAATATTTGGGCGGTAGATTTATCAAGATTTCCATTATCTCTACGCTCAGCGTCTCTTTGTTTTTTGAAATTTGGGAATTATTCCCTCCGGTCATTCCGGATCTGACACCTTATCCACTTGCCTGCGCTTTGCTTGGAGGTATTTTTGTCGGAATCGGAGTTGGTCTGATCGTTCGGCAAGGCGGTTCAAGTGGTGGTGATGACGCGCTGGCACTCACAATTTCAAAAGTGACGCGTTGGCGCCTTTCCAGATCCTATCTGTTTACGGATTTTCTGGTACTTGGATTGTCTTTGTCTTACATTCCTTTTGAACGAATCATTTTTTCTGTAATAACTGTTATGGTATCGTCACTATTGATTGATTTTGTCCAAAATTTCAATTTAGACGAAACTTCTGTACCTGCCAGCGAATAAATAGGAGATATGCATTATGAAAAAATATTTTAAAATTGGGGAAATCGCAAAACTTTATCACATTGGAACAGATTCTTTGCGTTATTATGAAAAACTTGGGATTTTGACTCCCAAGCGCAGCGAAAATGACTACCGGCTATATAGCCTTCATGATATTTGGCGTCTGAATGTCATTCGTGACCTGCGAAATCTGGATTTTTCAATGGAACAGATTAAAGACTATCTGAATAACCGCAGCATCACCTCTACCGAATCTCTGTTTGAACAGGAATTGTCTGCAATTGATAACAAACTGGAAGAATTATATGCGCTGAGAGAAAATGTTCAAAATCGTCTTCAGACTTTAAAAGACGTCAGGCGCCATCCTCTTGGCATCATAGAGCAGACTTATCACCATACGAGACATTGCCATATGATACAGTCCGGTTACCAGACAGATGAGGAGATGGACGTTCTGATCAAGCAGCTGTTAAATAAAGATGAACACAATCTTTATATCATCGGAAATAATCGTATTGGCTCTCTTCTTGCTTTAAACGATGTGCGCAAACAACATTTTCAGGATTATCAGGCTGTATTTATCATTGATGAGCACGGAAACGACACACTTCCCGCCGGTAATTATCTTTCACTTTGCTATCAGGGAAGCTGCAACCAAAACGCCACATATATACCAAAAATGCTTGACTATGCATCCAAAAACGGATTGACACCTGTCGATCCTGTTCTTGAAATTCTTTGGGTTGACATCCATCAGTCAGAAGATGCAAATGAACATATCATAGAATTACAGATACGATGTATCTAATTTTTAATCTGTTTTTTTTATTTTTTTATACAAAATCACTTTTTTTGAAATCTTTACCAAAAATAAATTGTACAAATTCCAATTTTGTGATAAAAAATAAAGGTAAGGTTTTTATTCTAGCCCTTAATTCAAACACAGAAAGGATATTTTAAGATGAAAAAGATTTATGAAGGAAAAACAAAAGACGTATTTAGCCTTGACAACGGAAATGTATTATTAAAATTTAAAGATGACTGTACTGGAAAAGACGGAGTATTTGATCCAGGCGAAAACGCTGTTGGTTTAACAATCGAAGGAATCGGAAAAGCAAACTTAGAGACTTCTGTTCATTATTTTGAATTATTAAAAGAAGCCGGAATCAAAACACACTATGTAAGTGCGAATGTAGAAGAAGCTACTATGGAAGTACTTCCAGCAACTGTATTCGGACACGGACTTGAAGTAATCTGCCGCCTTGTTGCAACAGGAAGCTTTATCCGCAGATACGGAGAGTACATGGAAGACGGAACTGTATTAGACGGTGGATATGTAGAATGTACTTTCAAAAATGACGCTCTTGGCGATCCACTTGTTACAAGTGAAGGTCTTGCAGCTCTGGGAATCATGACACCTGAGATGTTCGAAAGCATGAAAGAACAGACATTAAAGATCACAAAGATCGTTGCTGATGATTTAAAATCAATCGGTCTTGATTTATGGGATATCAAATTCGAATTTGGTTACAACAACGACGAAGTAATCTTAATTGATGAGATCGCTTCTGGTAACATGCGTGTATACAAAGACGGAAAAATTGTAGAGCCAGTTGAATTGACAAAATTAATTTTAAATAGATAATTATTTTTTAAGGAACGTGAGAATTTTTCCCACGTTCCTTTGTTTTATTACAATTTTTGAATCCGCTCGATCGCTGCAACTGTATTTTCATATGTTCCAAACGCTGTCAGTCGGAAATACCCTTCTCCGCTCGGACCAAATCCGGATCCAGGTGTTCCAACAATTCCTGCATTCTCTAACAGATAATCAAAAAACTCCCACGAAGTCATCTGATCAGGTGTTTTCAGCCAGATATATGGCGCATTGACTCCACCTGATACAGTGTATCCCGCTTCCTTCAGGCCATTCGAAATCGTCTTTGCATTTTTCATATAGTACGCTACCTGCTCTTTCAGCTGCACCTTTCCAGCCTCTGAATACACGGCCTCTCCTGCTCGCTGAACAATATACGGCGCCCCATTGTATTTTGTGCCATGACGTCTCGCCCACAGTGAATGCAGTGTCACATCTCCACATTTCAACTCTTTTGGAATGACTGTAAATCCAAGACGGACACCTGTGAATCCGGCATTTTTTGAAAAACTGCGAAGTTCGATTGCGCAAGTTCTCGCCCCATCACATTCATAGATACTGTGCGGCACATCTTCTTCTGAAATGTATGCCTCATACGCCGCATCATATATGATGACAGCTCCGACTTTATTCGCATAATCAACCCACACCTGCAGTTGTTCTTTTGTAATCGTCGAACCTGTAGGGTTATTCGGGAAACAAAGATAGATGATATCCGGTGTCTCCTTTGGCAATTCCGGTGCAAATCCATTTTCAGCAGTACATGGCATATAGATCACATCGCTCCACATCTCTGTCTTTGCATCATACACTCCGGTGCGCCCTGCCATGACATTCGTATCCACATACACAGGGTAAACCGGATCACATACTGCAATTTTATTGTCTTTACTGAAAATCTCCTGAATATTTCCGGAATCGCATTTTGCACCATCTGAAATAAAAATCTCGTCCGCTGAGATGTCGCAGCCTCTTTGGACATAGTCATTTTTTGCGATTGCACTTCTTAAAAATTCATATCCCAAATCCGGCGCATAGCCATGAAATGTCTCCGACACTCCCATCTCGTCTACCGCCGTATGAAGTGCATCAATAATCGCAGGAGCAAGCGGTTGTGTTACATCGCCGATTCCAAGCCGGATGATAGACTGTTCCGGATTTGCCTGTGTGTAGGCAGCCACTTTCTTTGCAATTGTCGAAAACAGATAGCTTCCCGGCAGTTTCAAATAGTTGTCATTTATTTTAAACATATTCTTTTTCCTCCGTTTATAGGTTTATTTCTCCGTCAAATGAAACTTCCGCCGGACCGGTCATATATATCTTGTCCGCCTCTTTATCCCATTCGATTTGTAAATCCCCTCCAAGTAATTTTACTGTCACTTTATCTTCTGTAAATCCATTTAGAATACATGCGACTGCGACTGCACACGCTCCCGTTCCGCAGGCCATCGTCTCTCCCGATCCACGTTCCCACACACGCATCTCAACTGTATTTCGATCAAGCACTTTCACAAATTCTGTATTCACACGATTCGGAAAACGCTCATGATTCTCAAATGCCGGACCGATTGTCTCAATATCAAGTCCTTTCACATCTTCTACATAGACGACCGCATGAGGATTTCCCATTGAGACTCCGGTCATACGATACTCAGTTCCATTCACGTTGATAGGCTCATCAATCACACGGTTCCCATCCGCCACAATCGGAATATTTTCCGGCACAAGCTCCGGACTTCCCATATCTACTTTTACAAGTTTCACTTTTCCATCTTCCACCGTCAAATCTAAATATTTGATTCCGGCAAGTGTCTCAACAGAGATGTGCTCTTTCTCTGTCAGACCGTAATCATACACATACTTTCCAACACAGCGGATTCCGTTCCCGCACATCTCACTTCTCGAACCATCCGCGTTGTACATCTCCATCTCAAAATCAGCCACATCAGACGGATTAATCATGATCAATCCGTCTGAACCGATTCCAAAATTCCGGTTGCTTACCTTTTTCGCCATCTCTGGCGGATTTTCAATAGTCTCTTTAAAACAATTCACATATACGTAATCGTTTCCCAAACCTTGCATTTTCGTAAATTTCATTTCATTTCTCCTAACTCTCTTATCCTGACATAACACTTAGTACCATCTGTGCCGTCTCTACCATATTTGTTCCACTGTCCATACTACATTTTTGCAAATAATGATGAGCCTCGTCCTCAGTCATGTTGTTACGGTTCATCAGTAATACTTTCGCTTCTCTCAGTAACGCCTGTTCTTTCTCGCTGCGGGCTTTCGGCTTCGCATTCCTCTTCTTTCTCCGCCTTTCTATCGCCTGCAGCATCATGTTCAGCGTGCTGAGCAAATCATGCACCTTCAGCGGCATCGTAAGTCCTACCACGCCGTTTACAATCCCATCTCCCCATTTATCCGGAGATGCGATCACGAGCATCTCAAATGTATCCGGCAGATATTCCCGCAATTCCGTATACATCATATCCAGCATCTTATAACCGCAAATCACAATTCCTTCATCCAACGTCTCCGCACTTTGTATTGCCTGGGCTCCTGTCGTCCCGATTCCTGTAACTGCCAGACCATTTCGCACTAAGATATTACGAATATTCGTTGCTGTATCCTTTTTGGGAAACACAACAATAATTTTACTCATACTTACCTCCTTCGGCTCAACGGGTTATTCATTACAGAAAGACTCAAATCTTGTGCAAATATTTTTCCAGTTCCCAGCCTGTCACATACTCTCGGAACTGCTGGTATTCATTTTTCTTTGCCATAACATATTTGGCTGATAAATCTTCTCCCAAAACATTCTGAACAAATGTATCCTCTTCAAAAGCTCTGACTGCTTCCAGGAGACTTCCCGGAAGTAACTCATTATATTTTTCCATGTGTTCCGGCGGAAGGATCTTCTTTTCAATTCCTTCTAATCCAGCCGCAAGGCACACTGCAAATGCGAGATATGGATTGGCAGATGGATCTGGACTTCGAAACTCAACTCTCGTTTTCTCCCCGCGCTCTGCCGGAATCCGAAATACCGGTTTTCTTCTTGTCACGAGTCTTTTATAAGAATTTACAATCGGATTGGTGATCAGTGTAATCGCCTGAATATGCGCCATAATTCCTCCGATGAAATAACTTGCTTCCTGACTCAGTCCATTCTCACCATTCTCATCGGCGAACAGATTCACTCCGTCTTTTGTCAAGGACATATTCAGATGCATACCCGAACCATTTTCTCCTGATTTTGGTTTCGGCATAAATGTTGCATGCAGTCCGTGCCGTTTTGCAATCGTTTTTACCACAAGTTTAAATGTCATCATCTTATCGGCGGCAGCCAATGTCTCATCATATCGGAAATCAATCTCATGTTGTGCCGCAGCCGCTTCATGATGAGAAGTCTCGATCTCAAACCCCATATCCTCCAATGTCAGGACCATGTCACGTCTTGCATTCTCCCCGAAATCCAAAGGTCCCAAATCAAAATATCCTGCATTTTCATGGGATACGGTTGTCGGGAGTCCATGATCATCTGTATGGAACAAAAAGAACTCACACTTCGGGCTTACTTGTAGTTGATATCCCATAGCTTTTGCTTTCTCAACCGTCTTTTTTAGAATATGCCGCGGATCATTCTCAAAAGGGGTTCCGTCCTGACGATACACATCACAAATGAGTCTCGCAACCTTTCCCTGCTGTGGTCTCCACGGAAAAATCTCAAATGTATTCAAATCCGGATACAGATACATATCCGAGTCCTCATCCTTTGCAAATCCCTCGATGGAAGAACCGTCAAACACACATCGGTTATCCAGCGCTTTTTCCAGCTGGTTTGTCGTGATTGCTATATTTTTCATCATTCCATATATATCTGTAAATTGAAGCCGGATAAAGCCCACATCCTCTTCTTCTACAAGTCTGTATATGTCTCTTTTTGTATAGTTTCTCACTGATATCCCTCCAAATCCTGAAATAAAAATGGACGTTCTCACTCCACGGAAAACGCCCTTGTTTCTTATAATTATATCGACCTGCTTTACGTTTGTCAATTACTTCTAAAATGATTTTATCAGTCTTAATTTCTCATTTATTTTTTATCTGTCTTCCGGTCACATCCAAATGATAATTTTCTTTATAAATTAGTTCTGACACCGGAACCAATTCATATCCTTGTTCTCGAAGCCCCAAAATCACAGATTCCAAAGCATCTTTTGTATATTTTGCTCCACTATGCATCAAAATAATCGCCCCACTTTTTAATTCTTTATTTTTTAAAATAGTTTTTACAATGCTTTCCTTCCCATAATCCTTCCAATCCTGAGAATCAATCGACCACTGTATCACTTCGTATCCACAAGCTTTTGCTGTCCTGATCACTTGATCATCATAATCTCCATAAGGAACTCGAAACAATTTCATCTCTATCCCCGTCAAAGCTTTTACTTTTTCGTGTACAGATACAATCTCTTCTTTGCAAGCTTCCTTTGAGAGCTGGCTCATCGCTTTGTGATTCTCACTATGATTTCCGATATCGTGCCTTGCAAGCTGAATCTGTTTTACATCTTCCGGATATTTCCCTACCCAGTTTCCTGTAAGAAAAAACGTTGCCTTCACATCATATTTATCCAGCACATCCAAAATCTGCTTCATATATTCATTTCCCCATGTTGCATCAAAGGAAAGCGCCACCTGCTTTGCTTCTGTCTCCACAGAATAAATCGGCAATTCTCTGCCGTTGACTGTGTTGCTTACAGATATTTCTCTCACCGCACCCATACACGTTCCTAAAATAAACAAGCAAACCAATACAGACATCAGAATTTTTCTCTTCATCCAAACACCCACTCTCTCTTTTTATTAATATATGCACAAACTTTTCAGACATAACATCTATGCAAATTGCACAAAATAGGAAAGATTACTATTTTTATCTAGACATTTATCAAAAATTCTGCTAGAATAAATTTTGTCAAAAAGATTATGATAGTAACTGATCTATCATGTTATTTATAAGGAGGTATTACTATGAAGAAATATATTTGCGAACCATGTGGCTATGAATACGATCCAGAAGTTGGTGATCCAGATAACGGAATCGCTCCTGGAACAGCTTTTGAAGATATCCCGGAAGATTGGGTATGTCCAATCTGCGGAATGGGTAAAGAAGTATTTGTAGAAGCATAATTACTTTTGACTTTATTTTCAAAAATCCGAAGAGAATCCTCTAACACGTGAATTCTCCTCGGATTTTTTGTATATTCCAACAAATTTATTAAAAATATTTCTTTTTTAATGAAACTTTTTCCTTTGATTTTGTGTATAGGTAAGTGAAAGGGGGGATTTCAATAAGATGAAAAAACTGGTATTGGATGAAAAAACATTGGAAAACCTTATGAAACAATATACCGGATATGTTTATACGATTGTAAAAGGGATTTCCTGTGACTGTTTAGAAAAGGAAGATATGGAAGAAATTGTTTCTGACGTATTTTTTTCCTTATGGAAATCACAGCAGTCATTTGAAAATCACAATACTTTGAAACCATATTTAGCACAGATTGCCAGAAATCAAACACGAAACCGCTTACGAGAAAAACATAAACAGATTGTTCTTGAAGAAGAGAGTGTATTGGATTTTATCTGTGTGGATGAATATTTCGGTGAAAAAGAACAAATCGAAAAAATTCGGGAACTGCTAAATGAGCTTAATGCCGTTGAACAACATCTGATGTTGGCATATTATTTTTACGGATTTAAACTGAATGAAATCGCCAATACAATGCAGTTACCCATATCTACTGTGAAATCCAAATTATACCGAGGGCGCGATAAACTAATCACAAAATTCAAAGAAGGAGGAGTGACTCATGAAAAAAGTAAATCTGTATGAATTATTTGGACATTTGGATTCAAAAGATGTATTGCTTACAGACATAAAGTCTGATTCTGTCAACTGTGACGAAGAGAAAATTCGAAATATGACACTCAAAAAAGTTCACCAGAATATGAAGCAGCAAAAGCAGGTTCGATTTTTACGGACTATGAAACGACTGGCGGCTGGTTTCGTCTTGGCAGCAATATTGGGTGGCGGTGCATATGCGGTGGCATCTGAGGAACTTGGATGGTCTATAAAAAAAATGTTTGGTCTAAACGAAAAAGAAGTCCTTACTTCAGACCAAAAAATTTCGACAGATGATTATTCTCTCTCCCTTGTAGACATGGCATATGATGGTAATATCGGACGTATACTGATAAAACTGGAAGCACTGACAAAAGAAGCAGAAAAAGAACTGAAGCAGCTGCCAGGTCCGGTTGCCTCAAAAGCGGCAAGCATGTGTTATTATACTGATCTGTCAAATGAAAAAGAAGCTTATTACTGGCTGGACATAAACGGGGAACAGGAGAATATCCGTATCAACATTCCAAAATCCACACAATATCTCACCGTTTCACTAAAAAAGACGATAGAACCAAAATCTATAGCTTTAGGAAAATCTGAAATGTATACAAAATTAGAATACTCTCCACTTGGAATCACAATATGGGCAGAAGGAGATACAGATACCAATTTTCCTGAAGATCCCGGGGACGTCCAGATTACTTTCCGCTATAAGAATGGTAAAGAAGACGTTTTGACAGGAAAATCATCAACAGAAAAGAAAGTTGGAATAAATCATTCCAGTCGTGAGGCAGTTCAAGATGATTCCTTTGAAGGATTCCGTTGGATTTATGGCTTCTCGAACCGCTGCGATTGGACGCAGATAGATGCAATTGGAATCGATGGAGTTTGGTATCCACTATAGATCTCAGACTTCCTCCTGCTAGTCTGAAGATTTATCCTGTTCAAACAAAATCTCCATTCTTGTTCCTTCTCCAACTTTACTGTTCACTGTAATCTCTGCATTGTGCAAAATCGCACCGTGCTTCACAATCGAAAGTCCGAGACCGGTTCCTCCGGTCTCTTTTGAATGACTTTTATCCACACGGTAAAAGCGCTCGAAAATACGTTCTTTCTGGTCTTCCGGTATTCCAATCCCGGTATCCTGAACAATCACTTTCGGTCCTTTGAGTGTATTGCCCACCCAGATTTTCACTTCACCGCCTGACACATTATACTTGATCGCATTTTCACAGACGTTGTAGATCATCTCATCCAAAATTCTTTTTACACCATGATAAATCACAGTTTCTCCAATCACTTCCAGATGCACTTTCTTCTTCTCTGCCTGCGGTGCCAGTCTGCTGCAAATTTCCCGCGCCAATCCGAATAAATCCACATCCTCCTGCTCAATTTCAACATTTCCCTCATCCAACTTAGACAACTTAATAATATCTTCAATCAAGGTAATCAGACGACTTGCCTCATTATAAATCCGCTCAGAAAATCCAATCATATCATCCGGTTTCACAAGTCCGCTCTTCATAATCTCAGCATATCCGGAAATAGAAGTAAGCGGTGTCTTCAATTCATGAGAAACATTTGCGGAAAATTCCTTTCGCATGTTTGCCACAGCCTCTTTTTCTTTGTTCTGTTTGTCAATGCTTAACAACAAGGGTTTCAATTCTTCATATACATTGTTCTCAAGCGGTTCTTCCAAATTCAGATTATTAATCGGGCGTATCAATCTCGACGTCTGCCATTTTGCAAGAAAATAGGCAAAGCAAAACATTCCAACCGCAATCACCGCCATATAAGGCAGCATATCCATAATTGCCGGCTGCACATTATCTACTGTTTTTGCAACTCTCAGGATATTTCCATCATTCAAGGTTAGTGCATAGTAATATGTCTGCTCTCCTAAGGTATTCGACTTTCTCAAATCTTCCCCCCAACCGTTCGCAAATGCATCCTTGACTTCTTTTCGCTCTTTGTGATTTTCAAATGTAAAATCATCTTCTTTTGAATCATATAAAACAGTACCATTCTCATCAATCACTGTCAGCCTCGTCTTCACCTGTGCCGCATCCATATCTTCCAGATACTTTGTCCCGGATATATTGATTGCCGTCTGAATATATACGGCCTCCTGCTTTAGCTCTGCTTTCATATTATTCAGAGACTGAAAATATGTAGCCGCAATCAAAAGCGAAAAGGTTGTAAGAAGTGTAATGCAAAGTACCAAAAGCATACTTTTTTGTATTTTAACTCTCATTGATCTCTCCTAACCTGTAGCCGACTCCCCGCACAGTCTGAATCATATCACCGGCGCTTCCTAGTTTCTGTCTGAGTGTCCGCACATGAACATCCACTGTACGTGTCTCTCCGTCAAAATCATATCCCCATACTTCCTCTAATAAACGATCTCTTGTCAACACAATATTGTGGTTCTGCACAAGGCGACCGAGCAATTCAAATTCTTTCAACGTAAGAGTCACCTGTTTTCCATCGACAAACACTACATGCTTTTTCAAATCCATGGAAAGATTGCCGACCGAATACTGTCCCTCTTCCTTCTCTTTTTTGGTTCTTCGAAGTACTGCCTTGATCCGCGATACCAACTCCATCATTCCAAACGGTTTTGTCACATAGTCATCCGCTCCGCCATCAAGCCCTACTACTTTGTCGTACTCTGCCCCTTTTGCTGTCACCATAATGACCGGTATTTCCTTTGTCTTTGCCGAATTCTTAAGTTTCTTTAACAATGATAGTCCATCTTCACCCGGAAGCATGATATCAAGCAAAATAAGCTCTGGCGTCTCAAACGCCAAAGCTTCCATAAAGGATTTTCCATCTTCAAACCCACGGGCTTCCATCCCCGTCGTGTTCAATGTGTATACTACCAGTTCCCGAATATTTCCATCGTCTTCTACACAATATATCATCCCTTGATTCTCCTTTATCTTTTCCTATACAGTTGTCATTCCTTTGTGTACACCTGTGATAGAAAATTCTACCCATTCCGCAATATTTGTCGCATGGTCTCCGATACGCTCCAAATATTTTGTGATCATAATCAGATCGATTGCCTTTTCTCCCTGATTTCCATGATCCTCAGCAATTAATTTTACCAGCTTTTGCTTTGTCTGGTCAAACAATTTATCTACCTCATCATCTGCAAGCATTACTTTTCTCGCAAGTTCCAAATCTTTATTCACATATGCAAGGACACTGTCATTCACCATCTTACTTGTAGCTTCCGCCATCTTTCCGATAACAGGAATCTCCCTTGCCTCAGACATGCCTGCTCCGATAATAATATCTGCAATATCAGAAGTCTGGTCCCCGATACGCTCCATATCCGTGATCATCTTTAAGGCTGCGGAAATCTGACGCAGATCACGGGCTACAGGCTGCTGCTGCAGCAAAAGCTTCAAACACAATCTTTCAATGTCTTTTTCCATCTGATCAATTTCTTCGTCTTCTTTCATTACAAGTTTCGCAAGCTCTAAGTCTCCTTTTTGAATTGCTTTTGCCACATTTGCAATCGCTTTTTCGCAGAGACTTCCCATATTAATTAACTGGGCACTTAAATTTTCTAACTGCATGTCAAACTTATTTCTCATACTATCCGAACCTCCCTGTAATATAATCTTCTGTCCGTTTATCCGACGGAATTGAGAACAACTTCTCTGTCTCATTATATTCAATCACTTCTCCCAAAAGGAAAAAGGCAGTATTATCAGACACACGAACAGCCTGCTGCATATTATGTGTAACCATAACAATAGTATAATCTTTTTTCAATTCCATCGCAAGGTCTTCTATCTTCGAGGTAGAAATCGGGTCAAGAGCCGACGTAGGCTCGTCCATCAAAAGCACTTCCGGTTGTACCGCCAGCGCACGCGCAATACACAATCTCTGCTGCTGTCCACCAGACATACCAAGAGCGCTCTTTTTCAATCTATCCTTTGTCTCCTCCCAGATTGCCGCATCTCGCAATGATTTTTCTACAATATCATCCAGTTTTGCTTTGGAGCGAATTCCATGTGTTCTCGGCCCAAATGCAATGTTGTCATAAATACTCATCGGAAACGGATTTGGTTTTTGAAATACCATTCCAACACGTTTTCTCAAAAGATTTACGTCCATACTTTTATAAATATTTTGATTGTCCAGTAAGATTTCCCCTTCAATCTTACATCCTTCCACAAGGTCGTTCATGCGGTTCAACGATTTTAAGAGTGTTGATTTTCCACATCCGCTCGGCCCGATAAACGCCGTAATTTTATTTGCCTCTATATCTAAATTCACATTTTTCAGTGCTTTAAAATCACTGTAATAAAGATCCAGATTTTTGATACTAATTTTCGCCATTTCCGTTTCCTTTCGTTATCTTTTTCGCTATAAATCCTGACAGCCAGTTAATTCCGATCACAAGTACAAGCAGTACTACTGCTGTTGCATACGCCTGATCCATATGAAGCCCTTCTCTTGACATACTGTACATATGAACCGCCAGCGTTCTTCCTGATCCCATCACTCCATCCGGGATATCTGCAACTGTTCCGGCTGTATAAATCAATGCTGCCGTCTCACCGACAATTCTTCCAACCGCAAGAATAACACCTGCTAAAATTCCAGGCACTGCCGATGGAAGCACAATTCGAAACACTGTTCGAAGTTTACCCGCTCCAAGTCCAAAACTTCCTTCCCGATAACTGTCGGGAACTGCTTTTAATGCCTCTTCTGTAGTACGCATGATGAGCGGAAGAATCATGATCGACAATGTAAACGCTCCCGCCAGCAAAGAGTACCCCCATTTTAATGTTGTAACAAAAAACAACATTCCAAAAAGTCCATATACAATCGATGGAATTCCAGACAATGTCTCCGTCGTAATACGGATAACATTGATAAATTTATTTCCTCGTTTGGCATATTCCACAAGAAAAATTGCAGAGAAAATTCCAAACGGAACTGCAATGATCAAAGACAACGCCGTCATAATAATCGTATTGATCAAAGCAGGGAACAGCGATCCATTTTCACTTGTGTATTTCAACGCAAACAATTCCGGCTTAATATGCGGGATTCCGTTGATCAAAATATATGCAATTAAAAATAATAACACTGCAAATGTTATGATTGCAGAGAGCATCACGAGGAGCATCAAAATAAATGATCCCGGTGTTCTTTTATAAGAACGCAGTTTTTCTCCTATACTTCTAGTCACGGTGTCCCCTCCTATTTAACAATGATACAGAAAGATTAATAATCAGGATAAATACAAACAGTACAACTGCTGTCGCAATCAATGCCTCTCTGTGCAGTCCGGTTGCGTACCCCATCTCAATGACAATGTTCGCAGTCATTGTACGCACACCCTTCATAATACTTACCGGCATTCTCGCCTGATTTCCTGCAACCATGATGACAGCCATTGTCTCTCCGATCGCACGCCCGATTCCAAGTACGATTCCGGCTACCACGCCTGATTTTGCCGCCGGAAGAACGACCGCAAAAATACTTCTTTCATGCGTTGCTCCAAGTGCAAGCGCTCCTTCATAATACTGATTCGGAACACTTCTGATTGCAGATTCTGTCACACCGATGATGGTTGGCAAAATCATCATTCCAAGCAAGATAGATGCTGTCAGCATACTGTTTCCATCTCCTGCTGTTTTTACGATTCCCGCACGCTTCAATGTCATACCAAGTTCTCGAATCATCGGAACCATCACAACCAGTCCGAAAAATCCATATACTACAGATGGAATTCCCGCTAAAAGCTCTGTCGCACCTTTTAATACCGGATAAATTTTCTTCGGGCAATATTTTGCCATGAATATCGATGTCAAAATTCCAATCGGCACTCCAAAAAGAATTGCTCCAGCAGTCACATAAATGCTTCCCACAATCATCGGGAAGATTCCATAGATATCATTGGAAGGTCTCCAACGCTCACCACTTAAAAATTGTAAAAATCCGATTTCTTTCATCGCAGGAATCCCATTTGCAAATAAAAATACACAAATGAGAGCTACCGCCAGCACCGAAGCACAGGCGGCAATGAAGAACACTCCCTGCATGAATTTTTCGTTCCATGCTTTTTTCATCGTCTTTCGTTTCCTCTACTTATTTTATAATTTCATCCCATGAAAGTGCATCACCAACATAGATTGATTTTACCTGATCACTTGTAATGTCATCCAATGTGTTTGCTTTGTTGACAATCACTGCGATACCATCTGTTGCGATTACAGTTGCTTTCAAGCCTTTTGCAAGCTCTTCCTCTTTCACTTCTCTGGATGCCATTCCGATGTCGCAGATACCGTCTGCTACAGATGTCATACCTGTTGTAGAATCACTTTCCTGAATTTCAATCTCTGCTGATGGATTTACTTTTAAATATGCTTCTTTTAATTTTTCCATAACCGGCGTGATAGAAGATGAACCTGCGATGGATACTTTACCTGCCGATTTGCTTCCTGCATATGCCTGAACGTTATCCAAAGCAATATATCCGCTTTCTGACACAACTGCCTGACCTTCCGTGCTCAAGATAAAATTGATAAAGTCCTGAGCCACCTCGCTTACATCACCTTTTGTTGCGATATTAAACGGTCTTGCCACTTTGTATTCGCCAGATTTGATGTTTTCTTCTGTCGGCTCTGCCCCATCTACTTTCAATGCTTTTACAGTGTCATTTAAAGAACCAAGTGAAACATATCCGATTGCATACTCATTGTCCGCCACTGTTGATAACATAACGGATGTACTATTTGTAATGTTAGCCTCCTCTGTTGTGTTATCTACTTTTTCTCCTGAAGCGTCTTTTTCTTCAATTCCGAACAACTCGATAAAAGCACCTCTTGTTCCCGAACCATCTTCTCTTGAAACAACTGAGATATCATTTGCCGCATCAAATTCTGTCTCTGCTTTTCCATCTGTTTTATCTGAATTACCTGAGTTTCCACATCCAACTGCCATTGAGGCTACCATTGCTACTGTTGCTGTTAACGCTAAAAACTTTTTCATTTTCATTTTTACATTTCTCCTTTTTCAGTAAAAGATTTTTTATTCCTTAACTTCTTCACAGGTCATATCATATCGAACCTCTGTTAAATCTAAAACGCAAGTAATGTTAAATCTATGTAAAATAATTTTACAAAAACAGGTTGGAAAATCAAACGATTTTCCAACCTATCAAACATTTTACCATATATGCATTACATGCTGCATTCCAAGACTTACGATTGTAATTCCAAGCCAACATGACATTCCAAGAAGAATCGGGCGTCCTCCGCTTTTTATTAACTTTACAATGTCTGTGTTGAATCCAATTGCCGCCATCGCCATAATAATAAAGAATTTAGACAAATCTTTAAGCGGCACAAATACTTCTGCCGGTACTCCCACTGCTGTAGCGATTGTCGTAATCACACTCGCTCCGATAAAGAATAAAATAAAGAACGGAAATACCTGTTTCAGGGACACTTTATCTCCTTCTTTCTCCTCTGCTTTTCTCGCCCTTATAAATGCAAGTACAAGTGTAATCGGAATAATTGCTAAAGTTCTCGTCAGCTTTACAGTCACTGCCTTATCAAGTGTCTGGCTTCCCAAATTATAAAGGCTGTCCCATGTAGATGCTGCTGCTGTAACAGAAGATGTATCATTTACCGCCGTTCCCGCAAATACACCGAACGCTTCTCCGGATGTGGTAGAAAAACCAAGTGCACCTCCAAGTGCTGGGAAAATTAATGCCGCCAAGATATTAAAGAGAAAGATAACGGAAATCGCCTGCGCCACTTCTTCTTCATCTGCATCAATGACAGGTGCCGTGGCTGCAATCGCAGAACCTCCACAGATGGAAGAGCCAACTCCAACCAATGTTGAAATCTTCGCTGGTATGCGAAGTACACGGTGAAGTACATATGCAATCACCAATGATACCGTAATCGTACAGATAATAATCGGCAAAGACTGTTTTCCGGTCTCCATCACAACTTTTAGATTCATTCCAAATCCTAACAGCACAACTGCATACTGCAAAATCTTTTTCGATGTATACTTAACTCCTGGTGCAAAGGATTCTTTCTTTTTTACAAGCGGAGCAAAAGTCATCCCTCCAAGAATCGCAAATACAGGACCTCCTATAATCGGAAATTGTTTTCCAAGCAGACTTGCTGGTACTGCCAATAACAGGCACAATAAAAGTCCTTTCCAGTTTTGTCTAATTAAATTCATACTAACCTCCCTCTACATTGATGCCCGAATTGCTGCTATCGTTCCATCTGAAACTGCTGTTGCCACCTGACGCACCTGTTTTTCACAAATATCTCCTGCTGCATATACCCCATCTATCTTTGTTTCCTGATTCTCATTGACTGGAATAAATCCGTTATGCAACTGTAGTTCAGTATACAATTCTGTATTTGGTATCGTTCCTGCATAGACAAATATTCCGCATCCCGGATCAGAAATTGTCTCAATGCTCCCAGTTTTCTCATCTGAAATTTCCAGAGATTCTACTTGCTCTACCCCGTATACTGCATGCAGCCTCGATCCAAGACGCAACTCAATATTTGAAGTATTTGAAACTTTTTCCTTGAATTCCGCAATACATCCTAATGTCTCTTCAAAATGAATAATTGTGACCTGTTCTGCATACTTTGCCAGATACAATGCTTCTTTTACAGCTCCATCTGCCCCTCCAACTACATAAATATGCTTTCCTTCATAGCTTTTCCCATCTTTTGCCGCATTGAGGCCCACCCCTTTTCCTGATAATTCTAATTCTCCTCGGATTCCAAGTTTTCTAGGTGTCATTCCATTAGCTATAATTACTTTTTTTGTCCTATAAACTGCATCTCCCGTATAAATTTTTTTAATGTTATTGCTCAATTCTACTTGCTTTACCGTCTCATATATAATTTCCACCCCTGCATTTTCTGCCTGCTGTTTCATACGTTCTGCTAATGTTACTCCTGTCTCACCTTCTATAACTCCTGCATAATGTGTAACCGTTGATACTTTACCAATCAATCCACCCACTACATTTTTTTCAATCAATAATGTCTTTTTGCCTCTGCTCACCGCATAGATTCCAGCACTAATTCCTGCTGGTCCCGCTCCGATAATAATAATGTCATACATAGCTACTCCTCCTTATTCCCTGTCTTTCTCTATGTTTTACAACTACACTATATACAATTATCACCATTTTGTAAAATTATATATATTGATATAACCATAAATATTTGTTATGATTATAAAAACTATTACCACATTAAAAGGAGAAGCCATGCTTGATTTTCGAATGGAAACATTTTTAAAGGTCTGTGAATATATGAATTTTACGCATGCCGCTCATGATTTGAATCTGACTCAGCCTGCTGTTTCACAACACATCAAATATCTGGAAAAAGAATATGATGCACCATTGTTCGCGCGTGATAAGAAAAAACTAACACTGACTCCTGCGGGTGAAATTCTTCGCTCTGCTTTGGAGACGATGCGAAATGATGAGAACACTATGAAGATACGCATGAAAGAAAGTCTCTGTGAAAAAAAGATCCTGACTTTTGGTGTCACAATGACAATTGGCGAATATGCCATAGTACCTTCCCTTTCTGCATTCATTAAAAAGCACCCCGACACCGATATTCACGTTCGTTACACCAATACGCAGACGCTGCTCTCTTTTTTATACGAGGGAAGCATTGATTTCGCCATTGTGGAAGGGTATTTTAAATCCGATAATTACGAGACCCGTATTTTTAAGACAGAAGAATATATTGCTGTGGCTTCCAAAAACCATGTGTTTCAAAAACCTGTTCACTGTCTGAAAGACTTAACCTCTGAATGTCTTTTGATTCGGGAGCACGGCTCCGGCACAAGAGCAATCCTGACGAAAACACTTGCGCTCAAAAATATGTCGATTCAGAATTTCCCTCATATTGTGGAAATTGAAAATATCCACGCTATCGTGAGCCTGCTTTGTCAGGACTGCGGCATCTCATTCCTGTACAAATCAGCTGTTGAACAGGAAATAAACGATGGTCGCCTGAGACAAATTCCACTCTCTGACTTTATGGTCATGCATGATTTTACATTTCTTTGGAATAAAGACAGTGTGTTTTCACAGGAATATGAAGTAATCTTTAATGAATTACAATCTTCTATCCTTCCATAATATCAAAAAAGGACTGCTTTTTGCAGCCCTTTCTTCTATAATCCAAATTGAATCTGATTCTCCTCAAGCTCTTCCTGTCTTTCCTCTTCTCGCCCGTTCTTCTGCTGCCTGAGGCATTCTAAAATAGCTTCGTTCAAAGACAGCATCTTTTCATCCAACGCAGATACCATCTCCGCACATTCTCTTAAGTCTCTGCTGATGTAAGCCGGTGCTTTTCCCTCAAACTTATAGTAAATCTTATGCTCTAAACTAGCCCAAAAATCCATTGCAATCGTACGTATCTGAATCTCAACTTTCGTATTCACAACACTATCTGACAGAAAAATCGGAACTGCCACAAGCATATGATAACTTTTATATCCGCTTTCCTTTGGATTTTTAATATAGTCCTTAATAGAAAGCACTTTCAAATCACTTTGATTCCCGATCATCTCCGCAAGTCTGTAAATATCAGAAGTAAACGAACAGATCAATCTCACTCCTGCAATATCATTCACATATTTTACCATGTTCTCAATCGTTGCCTCATATCCGTATCTTTTCAGCTTTTTGACGATACTCTCCGCCGTTTTGATTCTTGTCTTTATATGCTCGATTGGATTATACTGATGCACATGCTGAAATTCATCATTCAAAATCTCTAATTTGGTGCCCACTTCTTTCAATGCCGAATTATACAAAAACATAACTGTTTTCCAACTGTCGACATCTTCATAACTTTTAATTGCATCTAACATCAAGTTCTTCTCCCCTATCTTACTCGAAGAGTAATTATTACTACAATAGTATACCATAATCCAAAGAGACTGTCATAAACTTCATGCTTTTTTTAGAAAGTTTCTCCTCATCGGCCCTTATAATTCTAATTTCATATCGCCATACTGAATCCATTTTTTCTTTCTCATAAATTCTGAAATGAGCAGTGTCACAATCGCCGGAAGGGCAATCTGTATCACGATAATTTTTATAAGTACGATCATCGGCGGCTCCACTGCCGTCATCGTCTGCCATGTCATAATCTGTCCGACAAGTCCTGCTGTTCCCATTCCAGAGCCGGTCGCATTGCTTGTCATGTGCAGAATCATCGTTCCGACAGGTCCTAAGATAGCACTTGATAAAATTGCAGGAACCCAGATAATTGGCTTTCTCACAATATTTGGCACCTGAAGCATCGATGTTCCGATTCCTTGTGCTAATAGTCCCCCGATTTTATTTTCTCGATAGCTTGCAACTGCAAATCCAACCATATTACAGCAGCATCCAATTGTTGCAGCTCCTGCCGCAAGACCGGAAAGATTCAAAATAACCCCAAGTGCCGCGGAACTAATCGGAAGTGTCAGAATCATTCCCATCAAAACCGAGACAATAATTCCCATCAAAAACGGCTGCTGCTCTGTTCCCCAATTAATCAATGCTCCAAGCGCTGTCATAAATTCAGAAATCGGAGGTCCAACTAAAAGACCTACTGCCGATCCGGCTGTAATCGTTACAATCGGAGTAACCAAAATATCCACCTTTGTTTTTCCTGAGACAAGATGTCCGAATTCAATCCCTACGTAAGCCGCAAGAAATGCTCCCAACGGTTCTCCCGGTCCTGCAAATACCATGGCACCATCTACAAGAACACTTCCCGCGAGCAGTTTTGCCGCAAATGCGCCCACCATTCCGGCAGTCGCTGCTGACAGCACAACAAGCGGACTTTCCTTAAATCGATAGGCAACACCTACACCAATTCCTGCCCCCGTAAATGTGGCTGCCATCTTTCCAAGTACAAAAATCATATCCCCGACATTCCCGCCAATCAAACTTCCAATCTGCTGAATAATTGTGCCGACGATCAATGTTGCAAAAAGTCCCTGCGCCATTCCTGTTAATCCATCAATAAAAATACGATCTAATAATTTCTTTAATTTTTCCATTCTACGCTCCCATTACATTTTATTTTACATGTGTCTTGTCACTAGCAGAGTCTACCATATCTGCCTATAAAAAGTCAAGCATGTCTATATTGAAAATCAATTGCAAAGTATTGTATAATGATGCATACGAACAAATATAGAAAGGATGACAACCATGTTTCGTTTATGGGGAAAAATATTTAAAGATAATCGAATGTTAAAAGATACTGTCATTTGTGATGATACAGACGATACAAGAACACATAAAATTTTCCACGCGCTGGATGAGGTTTGTTACCAGTTTGATTTAAGCAAACCGATTTGGCTGGATTCTACGATTGCCGAATTCAAAAAACATGACAAAGCACGCTTTTATCAGGACAATTTCGTAGACTCTATTGATTTTGACTATCTGGAAATTCATATCATTGAAGAGTAACAAATGAGGGATGTGAGCTTCTCAAAAGCCACATCCCCAATTATCATTTTTCAAATTGCTATTCATTTCGAATTGCTGCAAGCGGACTTAATTTCATTGCTCGTCGTGCCGGGAAGTATCCTGCCGCCATTCCCACAAGAATCGCAAATGCAAGTGAAATCAGCACAAGCCAAGGTGGAATATAAGAAATTACATCTGTCATGCCCATCTCGGCTCCCATGCTTCCAACCACTTTATTGACCACGAATGACATCATAAGACTTAAGATATTTCCGATCACGCCCCCGATCAGTCCGATAAATCCGGCTTCCAGCAGAAACATCTGCCGAATATTTTTCAGACTGCAGCCTAACACTTTAATGACACCGATTTCTTTCGTTCTCTCATAAATCGACATCATCATCGTGTTTGCAATACCAATCGCTGCAACAAGAAGCGATACCGCACCGATTCCTCCCAGAACCGCCTGTATCATTGCAAACTGTTTCTGCATACTTTCCAGATACTCTGCATTGCTGTATGTCTGAAATCCCAGTGTCCTGATTTCATTTGAAACAGATTCTACATTGTCAAGATTATCCACTTTCACCTGCGCTGAGCTATACGTAAAATAACTGTAAGGTTTTCCGCTGCTTGTGGACGGTTGACCAGGAATCACTCTTCCCCGAAATTCTTTTTTCAAAATGGTCTTCAGTGTCTCGATGTCGCAAAAGGTTGAATACGAATATGCATTGTATTCATCAACAGTTCCTTCCACGACACCGGACGCTTTTACAACATATTTTTTTGCTGTCTTTGGTGTCTTTGTTGCTGTCTCTCCTCCATTTTCCACATTACCAAACCCACTTCCCGACTGGCTCTGGTAATAGGCATCTGTATCCAAGATTAAAAACAGAGAATCCTTTACGAAATCAATATCCGGAAGTTCTCCGGTATCCCAGTAACCACTGCCTCCTGATTTATTGCTGAAATTCGTGATTACCATGTTCCCCATCACCAGATCTAATGAGCTTCCATTTTCAGCCGGCAATTTTCCGCCCTCTTTCAATGGAATATTCATTTTTTCCAGTGCCTCATGGGACATTCCCTGCACCGTCAAAAATCCTTCATAATTGCCTTTTAACGCAATTGCCGATACCTCTAAAACAGGACTTACAAATTCTACATTTTCTAATTTTTTCAATTTTTCAATCACATCATCTGTGATATATTCTTTCGATTCCTCTCCGGAATCTACCATCATGCCACCCTGCCTGTCTTTTCCTGTCACCTGAATGGTCGTCAAACCACCAGATTTTTCTATTTCTTTATAGGTAGACTGCTGAAGACCAAGTCCGAGAGAAATCATAACAACAATGGAAGCTGTCCCAATCACAACCCCTAGAACGGTTAAAAAGGTTCGAAGCTTTCTGCGTTTCAGATTTCCACTACTCATTCTCAGTAAGTCTATTAAGCTCATCCTCTAAAATTTCCTCCTCTTCTGCTCTTCTTTTTTTCTCTTTTTTCTTCTTCACAATTACAACGACAACAATCACTCCGATGATAATTACTCCGACAATCACCGGAATAATCGGGAACGCTTTTTCTTGCTCAACCATTTCACTTTCATTCATCATGTCATCTGTCATCGGTGCTGTCACTAAAAGTGTCAGTTCTTTTTCAGTTGTAAATACTGCTCCCGACTCATCTTCATAAGTGACAACCATCTTGACTTTGCCATCACCTGTTGTCTCTGATTCTCCGGTTATCATACCATCAATTGAAGCTGTCGCTCCGGATTCCACATTTCCGACAAAAATCTCTTTGGATTTAATTCCTTCACCCTCAAATTTTGCTTTTACGTTATACAATTTAATTCTTCCCATGTTATACAGGTTGCACATGACATTGACTTCGCTGCCGACTTCCACAGTCTCTCCACTCAGTTCAAATTCGCTGAATTCAAATCTCGCATCCTGTTTAACCGGAACTGAGATACTTGATGTACTTTCAAATTGTGTTCCACTTCCGTCTTCATACTTCATAGACATCTCGACACTATATGGTTTCTGTACCAGATCTGATTTTGCATTCATATCAATCGAAATGTCTTTTGTCCCATTTGCTCCGATTCCATCCAGATATACAGTGCTAGAGCCGGACGCCGGAAGGAACGCCGGAGATGCAGTGTTTGCATCCTGTCCTTCTGTCGGTGCGTTAAAGTCAAACAGCATATTTTTTACCGCTGTTGTCTTGGATGTATTTTTCAAATGTACAATCAGTTTAAAATTGCTTCCCGCCTTTACTTCTGCCGGATCTGTTGAAAATCCTGTGACAATTACTCTCGGAACAGATGTCGATGTCGTTGCTGATCCGCCACCTGCACTATCTCCTCCAGTATACATCATCGGTTCACTGTTGTAGACACCTGTATCCCCCGAAGGTTGCTGCGGTTGTGGATCTTTCTGTGTGTTTTCTTCTGGATTTTCCTGTGGCCTCTCTTCCGGCTTAGCTGTCATTTTTACAAATACACTCTGCTCAAATGCATTTTCCAATCCATCGTAACTAACATCGAATTTCACATTATAATATTTTGATGCCACATCTTCCCTTGCTTTCACATCATATGTGAGCTCATAAGATTTTCCCGCTTCGATCTTATCCACTTTCTGCTCATAGGATACATTTTCAATTTCAAACGGCCACTTCTCAATATTTGCCTTCACCTGCGGAGTTACTACTACATTTTCAATTGCTGTATCTGTACCGTTTGTAATCGTAAGCTTTAACTCTTTCTCCTGTCCATACTGATAAGCCGGTGTCGCAGTTCCACTCGCCTTTACGGTCACTTTTCCCGCTGCGTGCAGTGGCATCACCATCCCTGCCACCAGAATCATACTCATGGCAACCATCATTATTTTCTTAATCTTTCTCATCTTCTTTCTCCTCTCCCTTTGTACGGTTGTCTTCTATCTTTACAATCTCTCCATCAATAATATGGAAAATCCGATCGGCATACGAAGCCAGATGATTGTCATGTGTAACCATAACAAGCGTCTTTTTCTGCTCCCTTACCACCTTCTGCATCAATTCCATCACCTCTTTGGATGTATGCGAATCCAGATTTCCTGTCGGCTCATCCGCAAATATAATCTTCGGATCAACAACCAGTGCTCTTGCAACCCCTACTCGCTGCTGCTGCCCTCCCGACATCTGATTCGGCAAATGCTTTTTATGCTTTTTTAAATTGACCAGATCCAGCATCTTATCTGCTTTTTTTAGTCGGCTTTCTTTTTTCTCTCCGCGAAAGCTCAAGGGCAATGCCACATTTTCCACCGCATTCATCGTCCCAATCAGATGAAAAGACTGAAAAATAAATCCAACATGATCACGTCTAAAGCTGACAAGCTGATCTTCCTTCAACTTCTCCATGTGCTCGCCGTTAATGATCACTTCTCCTTTTGTCGGTTTTTCCAGTCCGGCAAGCATATTTAACAACGTTGATTTCCCTGATCCCGAAGTCCCTACAATCGCACAGAACTCTCCTTCGTTGATTGAAAAATTCACTCCATTCAAAGCATGCACAACACTGTCCCCGACACGATAGAGCTTAAACAAATTCTTCACTTCTATAATTTTCCCCACAGATACTCTCCTTCCTGTTTTTTTCTTAATTTTACTATACCAAAGGATTTTCTGAATATTATATAGGAAATCTTAAGTTTTCCTTAACCTATAAAATAAGTGCTTTTAAGCAAGAAAAAAGAGCCTCTAAAAGCTCTTTTCTCTTGACTTTATTTTTCTTCTCTTCGTTTCCAAACGTTCACACTTACCAACGCACTTCCTGCCGCAGCAGTCAACAGCCACATCAATGGAGTAGCATCTCCTGTTTTTGGTGAAGGACCTGTTGGAGTCGTTTTCTCTTCCGATACCGATTCTTTCTCTGGTTGTGGTACCGCTGCCTGTATTTTTTCCAAGCCTTGTAATGCACTGTCAAGCTGTTTTGTCGCTGCATCAATCTCATCTTGAACTGCAAATTCATCTGCTAATACCGTCTTTGCGTTTTCCAGTTCTTGTTCTAATGTCGCATAACTGGCTTCTGTATACATATCTTTCTGAACAGCTTCCGCTTTGGCAATCAACGCCTCCAACGCTTCTGTTGAAACTTCATCCATCACACGTGCAACTGTGTAATTTGGCATTATATTCTCTGTCAATACAGATGGTACAAACATTTCTGTTGATCCACTTTCTTTGAACGCTTTTAATTCTGTCAAAATACTTTTTGCACTGTTAAATGCATCCTGTGCAATTACTTTTCCAATCTCTGTTGCTTTTTCCTGTGCAAGTTCCGGTGATTTTTCATATAACTTCTGCATATCCACATCAACTTGTTTTTGCTGTTCAATCAATTCTGCCTGATACGCATCCCAGTATTTTCGAATATTTGTCCCATACAATTCTCGATTGTCATCTGCCAGATCATTCAAGTCATTGAACACCCAAAACATAGAATCTTCTACAGATGTCAGCTCATCATTGTGGTATCCATCCCATGTCTCTGTCAGCATTGCTCCATAATACGGAAGATATAAAGAAAACTCTGCCCTTGACATCGCAAGCCATTCTACTCCTGACATTCCCTGATACATCCCGTCACGCATCTCCAAAATATGGCATTCTGCCTGATTCTTATTGCCGATTGCATAGATTGACTCATTTACATTGGAATCCATCTTTGTTCCTTCTCCTCTGTATGCCAGAAACTTCATGATATCCTGTGTAGAAAATTTTTTATCTGGCGTAAACAACAAATCATACGGACCATAAACTCCATCCTCTGAAGGCTCAATACTTAAACCCTCTCCTTTTTCATGGTTCAAGTAATATGTCCCTTGCCACAAACGTGTCAGCTGACCTTTTCCCGGGTTTTCTGCACCATATGTCTGTGTGACATGAATCATTCCATCTTCCGTCTTTAAAAATCCATTTTCTTCCGCTAATGATACCAATCCTTCAGATGCAATCACATTTTCTGTATCTGTCACATCAACCGTTCCAAGAAGCATCATATTCGGAATTGCCGCAACCTGATCTTCCGGCAGCTTAATGGCTGCATATTGATGACCGGAAACAATTTCCATGTACCACGCTTCATTTGGATCACTGATCATAATCGTGTTACATTCCCCCGAACCGTATTTTTCCACAATCTCTCCTAACAATTCCACTCCGTCTCTTGCTGTTTTGGCCTGCCCAAGTAGAATCGATCCCATCGATAATTCACAGATACCGGTATCTACCAATGGATCTGCCGCTTTTGCCTTATCATTATAATAGGTAGATACAGTGGCTGTCATAGCAACCTCATTTTCATTGATTCCTACCTCTGCATAAGGCTCTTCTCCTTCTCCAAACAGTGGTGAATCTTTTGCAAGTGTATATTGATATGTGTGTTCTGGATATGGCATTGAAAATCCATATGCATCTTCAAAAATTGCTCCTGGTTCATGGTCTTCTGCCGGATGCACCGTAAATATTTTTGTATGTCCCGCTCCGATATCCTCTGATCTTCCAATATAGGATGAGCCATTCTCTGAAACTTCTTTCCCTACATATACTCCCATACAGGCAAATGCCTGCATAGAACTTCCCATGGCCATTGTGCCTGCCAAAACCAGTGCTGCTATTTGTTTCTTCTTTATCATTTTCCCCATTCCCTTCATTTCCTTTTTTGTATAACTATACATTCTATTCTTATATTATACATCCTATTTTTTATTTTTCAAGCACTTTTTTGTATTTTATACACTTTGAATGTTTTTTTATTCACATCATATTCTGTTTTATGCACTTTTTATGTGCTCAAACTTCTTTACTTTTCCTAAAAAGTATGTTATTTTGAAGAAACAACTTTTCTCGCTGCATTTCATCTTTTTCGCAGCAAAATCTCTTAAGCCTAAAGGCTTCTTTATTTCCAGCTTCCACTCAGAAGCATTGATCCAACAACACACATGAGATAATCAAGGAGGTTTATCTATGACAAACAGATTAAAACAATATTTTCCCATGCTCCGTACACGTACAGAAATTATGGAAATCATTATCAAAGATGAAACATTAAAAACTTTATTTGACAGTTGGGAAACCGAATTTCAAGAAGAATTTCTGAATATCTGTACAGGTATATCCGGAGTCAAAGTATTATACGATTTTATGATTAAAGAAATACTGAATCCAGAGGCAGTGCCGGAACGAATTGGAGAACTACTGTCTTTACTGCTAAACCAGAAAGTAAAAGTACTAACCGTACTGCCAAATGATACTACCCGCATCGCTGATGAAACATCTCTTATTATCACCGATATCGTTGTAGAACTAGAAGACGGCAGTATCGCAAACATTGAAATACAAAAAATCGGGTATCAGTTCCCCGGTGAACGATGTGCCTGCTATTCCTCAGACTTGCTTCTACGTCAATATAAAAGAATAAAAGGAATGAAGAAAAGAAAATTTACATATAAAAGTATCAAAAACGTCTACACCATTGTCTTCTTTGAAAAAAGTCCAAAAACATTTCATAAATTTCCTCAAAATTATCTTCATTTTTTTGAACAAAAATCTAATACTGGATTGCAGATAGAATTGTTACAAAAATATATTTTTATTCCTCTTGACATCTTTAAAGAAAATCAGCAAAATAAAGATATCAAAAGCAAATTAGATGCATGGCTTGTATTTTTAAGTATGGATAATCCCGAAATGATTGTAAAACTTATCGAAACATATCCTGAATTCAAGCCAATGTACGAACAAATCTACGATATCTGTAGAAATATTGAGGAGGTCATGGAGATGTTTTCTAAAGAATTACGAGAATTAGACAGAAATACTGTCTTATATATGATTGATGAAATGCAAGATGAGCTAGACCAAAAGAAAATACAATTGCAAGATACAGAATCCAAATTAAATGATGCACACACTCAACTAAACAGTACGCAGGATAAACTGCACTCCACACAGGATGCACTGCACTCCGCACAGGATGAACTACAATCCACACAGGATGAACTACAATCCACACAGGATGAACTGCAAAAAGCTCTTTTAAAAATTGCAGAATTAGAGCACCAACATACTTAAAAAAAGTGTGCTGAGCACACTCTCAGCTCCCCTGCCCCTCATTCTTGAGGGGGAGGGTTTTCCTTTGTTTCTATTTGTTGTAAAATATTTACATGAGTAATATTTTACAAACGATCTTTCTTGATCATTATGAACACTTAATTTACGAACTTCATCCAAGGACTTCCGTCATTGAAAATGTCAACAAAATGATTCATTGTGGTGACCCTTCTTTTGGTGGCGCTTTTTTTGCTTGTCCAGACTGTGGGGAATTGAAGTTTGTTCCTTTTCGATGTAAATCTAGATTCTGCCCTACTTGCGGTAACAAATATAATCTGCAACGCTCTTTTCATATGTCCTGTAAGCTCATTCGCTGTGTCCATCGTCACTGTGTGTTTACTATTCCTAAAGAACTTCGCACTTTCTTTCTCAATGACCGTTCTCTCCTCAATTGTCTCTTTCATTCCGTTCGAGATGTTGTTCTTCGCATGTTTTATAAGCAAAACAAATCTGAAAACTTTACTCCTGGTTTCATTTGTGTTCTTCATACCTTCGGCAGGGACTTAAAATGGAATCCTCACATTCATGCTCTTATTTCTGAAGGTGGCGCTGGAAACTCTATCGTTTGGCGCCCTATGAAGCATTTCGATTATACCTTCCTGAGAAACGCATTCCGCAAAGTTCTTCTTGAACGGCTTACTAATTCCATTGGTAAGTCTTTCATTCCTGTTAAAAATAAAATTTATAAAGACCATGCCGATGGCTTTTATGTCAGAGCCAAACCGAATCTCTGCACTCCTGATGTTACAATCAAATATATCAGCAGATATCTCGGAAGACCTGTCATAGCAACTTCTCGCATTGATCACTATGATGGTGAGTCTGTTACTTTCCATTACACAAGACATGAAGATAACAAAACTGTTTCCGAATGTATTCCTGCTTTAGACTTTATAAAAAGACTCATTGTTCATATCCCGGAAAAACATTTTAAAATGCTTCGTTATTACGGCATCTATGCCAAACATCACAAGCAAGAACAGAAACTTTATAAATGTATCTCTTCCGAGAAAAAACGTTTTATCTTACGACATATGAACTGGCAAAATCTTATTTTTTTAACCTTTGGATACGACCCTCTCAAGTGTCCAAAGTGTGGTTCTTCTATGTTGGTGTTGGAAGTTTATCACAAAAAAACTGTACTATTTGAACAATATCGAAAGGCTATGGGATATGGATGAATCCATAAATCTCATTCTTTCTAAAATCGTCAGATAGTGCAGTCACACCAAAAACAAAAAACTTCATAATCAACGTTGTGGCGAATACAACCTTTCGCTCTTTTGTTATGCTATTTTTTATTTCTTATACATTATACACTATTTCTGACAAAATGAGAAGTTTACTATAAGGTAAAAAAGCAGGTAGCCCCTACCTGCTTTTCTACTCTTATCCCATCTGTTCCAATACTTCTTCTGCAATATTTCTTGCATGATCTGAAATACGCTCCAGGCAAATAATCGTATCTAAGAATACAACTCCCGCCTCTGTATTGCACAGATTGTTTGTCAAACGTTTGATATGTTTTGAGCGAAGCTTAATCTCCAGATCATCTGCCTTCGTCTCTTTCTCAATTACCTTTAACGCCTTATCTCGACTTCCTTCCACAAATGCTTCCAATGCATAGCGGTAGCTGTCCGCACAAACTTCTATCATCTCTTTGATTTCTTCTTTTCCTGTCTCAGAGAACGACAATTTCTTTTCTTTTAACGTCTCTGCAAATTCTGAGATATTTTCACAGTAATCACTGACACGTTCAATATCAGAAACAATTTGGAGTAAGTGTGCCACTTGCTGATGTTCCTTTTCCCCAACTTGAAGTCCGGTAATCTTGATTGCATAATCTGTGATTCCCGCAGTCAGTTTATCCACTTTGGATTCATCTTCTTTCAATGTATGAATATCTTCTTCACTCAGTGTAAAAAGAACACGTTTTGCCGCATCTAAAGTATCATTCACGATTTCTCCCATGCGTGCCACTTCACCGACTGTAGCTTGAAGTGCAAGAGAAGGTGTCTGTAACATTCTATCATCAAGTGAAACAACACTGTCATCTCTTTCATCATCTTTCACACCACTGATTTTCTTAGCAAGTTTGATAATCAGATTAGATACCGGGAACAGCATTACGGTTGTTGCAATATTAAAAATCGTGTGTACTGTACTGATCTCTGTCTGTGTAATCTGACCGTGTCCCCAAACCGGATTGACCACTTTGAAAAACACAATTGCCACCACACTAAAAATAATCGTTCCGATGATATTAAACAATAAATGCATAAGTGCTGCTGTCTTAGCATTCTTTTTCGCACCCATACTTGACAGCATTGCAGTTACACATGTACCAATGTTCTGTCCCATAATAATATAAATTGCCGCATTAAACGGAACTAAGCCCGCTGCTGCAAGACTCTGCAAAATACCAACAGATGCTGATGAACTCTGGATAATCGCTGTAACAAGTGCTCCCGCTATAATTCCCAATAAAGGATTCTTTCCTAATGTCACGAAAAGATTTACAAATCCTTCTGACTCTTTTAACGGATCAACTGCTCCTGACATTGTAGAAATACCGACAAACAAAAGACCAAATCCTACGATAATACTCGCAATATCCTTTGTGGATCTTCTTTTTCCGGTCAACATAATCACAACACCAATCATAATCGCAATCGGCGCCAGTGTTGTCGGGCTCAAAAATTTTGCCCATTCCACGCTGGAAACAAGCCATCCTGTTACCGTTGTCCCGATATTCGCACCCATGATAACACCCATTGCCTGTGTCAGGTTCATAATTCCTGCATTCACAAAACCTACCACCATGACAGTCGTCGCCGACGAACTTTGAATCACAGCAGTAATAAATGCTCCCAATAGTACTCCTAATAACTTATTTTTTGTCAATGCTTCAAGAAGCGATTTCATCTTATTCCCAGCCGCATTCTCCAAGCCTTGAGCCATAATCTGCATTCCATAGATAAACATCCCAAGCCCACCAAGGAAAGGGATAATAATGCTAGTGTAATTCATAGGTTTCCTCCTTCAAATCCTCTCAATAAACTCACTATTTTTACCATAACATTATCTACGGAAGAAAACAACAAAATTTTACATTTTTTTGACATTCTTTTAACTATTTCTTCATTTTCGGGTCGAAAATGAGCGAAGCGAGGTAACCAAAAATAAGTGCCGCAGAAATTCCAACTGCACTTGCCGTAAATCCTCCCATAAATATACCGATAAATCCTTCTTTCCCGATTGCCTCTTTCACACCCTTAAATAACAAATTGCCAAATCCAAGCAACGGAACACTCGCACCTGCCCCTGCAAATTTTAAAAACGGCTCATAAATATTTAAGAATCCCAATACAGCACCGCCGCACACAAGCAACACCATCACTCGTCCAGGCATCATTTTTGTCCGATCCAGGAGAATCTGAATCAAGGCACAGATAAGCCCTCCTATCCAAAATGCATTTACATACTCCATATCCTTCTCCTTTTTAACAATGTTCTAACACAATCCCATGCGCGATTCCAGGAACGCTCTCTCCCTCATTAAAACTAACTGTAGACATCAAGGCCCCGGTTGGTACAAATAACACTCTCTTCCATTCCCCGCTTGCAAGCTTTGGAAGAATATACGCAGAAAGCGTAACCGCCGCACAGCCGCACCCACTTCCTCCTGCATGTGTGTCCTGTGTCTTCTGATCAAAAATCATCATCCCACAGTCTGCATGATTGTATTTGATATCTTTCCCCTGCTTTCTTATCAGATCAAAAAGAATGCTTTGTCCCACATATCCAAGGTCTCCTGTAATAATGCGGTCATAGTCACTCTCCTGTCTTCCAAAATCCTGAAGGTTCTGTATAATCGTATCACAGGCTGCAGGCGCCATACATGCACCCATATTCTGAGAATCCTTCAATCCAAAGTCTACAATCTTACCAACTGTCACACCAGCTACCCTCACATGACTTTTCTGCCTTCCAATTAGAAATGCCCCACTCCCTGTCACTGTCCAGTGTGCTGACAACGGTCTTTGACTTGCATACCCAAGCGGAAAACGAAATTCTTTTTCTGCACTTCCAAAATGACTTGATGTCACAGCCAGCATATACTCGCCATATCCCGCTGCCACGCTCATCGCTCCCAATGCGATTGCCTCTCCTGATGTAGAACAGGCTCCATAAAGTCCGAACATCGGAATCTGAAGCGCCTCCACTCCCATGGATGTAGCAATTCCCTGACGCAGTAAATCTCCTCCAAAGAGATATCTGACTTTCTCCAACGCAATATCTGCTTTTCCAACCGCCAAAAGACAGGCCTCTTTCTGCATCGTACTCTCTGCTGCCTCCCAGGTATCTTCTCCAAACAGATTTTCCATCTCCACCATATCAAACAATTTCCCTAAAGGGCCTTCCCCTTCTTTCTTTCCCACAACAGAACCACTGCTGATAATATATGGTGCTTCCTGAAATGCTATACTTTGGCTTCCTTTCGTCATCATAGTACAATCCCCACTTTCATTAAGAAATAGTAAATCAATCCAAGTACCCAGGAAGTCAGTATCCCATATAAGATAACAGGACCTGCTATCGTAAAAATCTTACATCCGATTCCAAATACCTGTCCTTCTTTCTTATATTCAATCGCCGGTGCTGCCACAGAATTGGCAAATCCCGTGATTGGGACAAGCGCTCCTGCACCACCCCACTTTGCAATACTTGGATAGATATTAAAGCCGGTCAGCAATACACTGATGAGCACCAATACTAACGATGTCCATGAACCTGCTATTTCTTCTTTCATTCCTGTATTTTTACAATAATTCAGAATCACCTGCCCAAGCAGACAGATAGTCCCTCCCGTCACAAACGCCTTCGCCATATTGACATAAACATTGTGTACCGGTGTTTTTTCTTTCACATAGGCTGCATACGCCTGTTTACTCATTTTTTTCATTTTTTGTCCTTTCCTACCATCCTTTCAGGAAAAACAGCAATGCTCCGATTCCCTTCCCGATGGCCATGCTTAAAATGATATACGGCACTCCTCTCAACAATTTAACGCGCCGGATAAAAATAGGAAAAATATTTAAAATTTCTGCCAGTGCCATGGACCAGCACCCTACAAAAATGCCGGCACAAAATCCAACCGGACCAATCAGAAACTGTACACCTGGAATACAAATTTGGTAAACATACATAATATTTCCTAATATTCCTCCAAGCGCAATCATTTCTTCGTATAAAATAACATTTGCACCTGTGTGCGTCCTGTCTGCAAAATCAGACACCACTCCCAGACCAATGATAAACGAAAATAGTCCTCCTGCCACCGCAATTCCAGAGCTAAGTCCGATGACTGCGAGAATGACTTGTCTTGCCCACATCCATCTCCTGCTCCTTTCTGGAATAATTTTCAATCAACGTTGTCTGGATATCATTCTCGTACAATCGCATTTCCACCTCCATCGGAGTCGGATCGACCGTAAATTTCTTCCCTCCGAAATGATTGAAAAATGCTAAAATTCCGACAATCAGCCCCACACAATACGTCAATTCCAACACGCTGAACCCTTCTTTTGGCTTTCCCATAAAAAACTCATAAATCTGCGCAAACAGTCGTGAAACATCCACATCGTTATTGAACGCCATAATGGAAAATCCGGCGCCGATAAATGTGACCGCCACAACCCCAACAATCTTTAAGAAATGCCCAATTGGATTTGTCACCTTCTGTTCCTCATACGTAACGATAATATCGGGTACTCCCAAATTTTGAATATCCAGATTTGGATATTCTCTGTGAATACACTCTATAATCTTCAGGATAGATACTACATATCGGTGCTTTCCGGTATCTGGAATTTTTAACAGCAGAATCGTTTTGATTCTAGCAGCAATCTTTTCATTCGTACATTCCAAGGATAAAATGTCCCCGAGTCTCACTTCTCTTTTTTTTACTTCTACATTCTGTTCACTCTTGATATAAACGGTATCCTTCGTCACTGCCATAATTTTTTTATCCCCATCTCAACATTTGAAATCAAAGTTCCTGTATTTGCCGTTCCATTTCCTTTTATTTCATAATAATAATAGAACAGTCCGATTCCAATCGCCGCAAGAACAATACATGTCAAACAGATGCGAATTCTCTTTCTTGCCTTTTCCATTATTTTCACCTTCCCTTCATATGCACTTTATTATGTCATTTTTTCTCAAAACTATGCAAAAAACCGAGTTCGCACTTTTTCTATTACGAACTCGGTCGATTTAAACCTTCTGCCTCAAATTTTTCAAAATCTTTTTTTCCAGTCTCGACACCTGAACCTGAGAAATTCCAAGTGTCTTTCCCACCTGCGACTGTGTCTGATTTGCAAAATAGCGCAAATAGATCAACTGGCGCTCTTCTTTTTCAAGCCCCTCCAAAAGCTGCGCAAGCAGCATCTGATTAAGCACCTTTTCTTCCTGTGCCCCTGTCTCCTCTAATTTATCCATCAGTTGAATTTCATTTCCATCTTTCTGGTAAATCGGTTTATGGAGTGATTCCACTTCACCACTCGACTCCATCGCCATGACAAGCTCTTCTTTTTCTACTTCCATAGTTTCTGCCAGTTCTTCCAAAGTTGGATCTCTTCCAAGCTTTTCCTGTAGCTTTTCTTTTGCAAAATATGCTTTGTATGAAAGTTCTTTCAAAGATCTGCTCACCTTGATCATTCCGTCATCCCGCAAAAAGCGCTTAATCTCTCCGGATATCATCGGCACCGCATAGGTTGAAAACTTGACATCATACGTCATATCAAATTTATCAATTGCTTTCAGAAGACCAATACTTCCAATTTGGAACAAGTCCTCCGGCTCTGCACCTCTTCCATAAAATCGTTTTACAATACACCAGATCAGACCGATATTTTCCTCCACTAATTGTTCTCTCGCTTTTTCATCCCCATCGTGTGATTGTCTGATCAAAGCGATTGTGTGGTCCATAATTTCCTTCCTTTTCCGATTGTTTTTTGCATTTTTACCGTAGTTCCTTCTCCTTGCACCGATTCCACACAAATATGATCCATAAAAGCTTCCATAAACGAAAATCCCATTCCCGACCGATCCATTTCAGGCTTTGTTGTAAATAGCGGCTCCATCGCTTTTTTTACATCCTCAATTCCTTTTCCGTGATCCTCCACTTCTATATAAATGGTCTCCTCTTTGATATTGCATCGTATAAAAATCTTATGTATCTCATTTTCGTATCCGTGAATCACTGCATTTGTAACCGCCTCAGAAATTGCGGTCTTCACATCAGCCACTTCTTCCACCGTCGGATTTAACTGAGTCATAAATGCTGCAACTGCAACTCTTGCAAATCCCTCATTCGCAGACAGACTGTCAAAAATCAGCTCCATTTCATTTGTATTTCTCATATCGTCTCCTCCTCATACATCTGAATTATTTTTGTCACGCCGGACATCGTTAAAATCTTTTTCATTCTTTCATTTGCATGGACTGCCCATACTTCTCCCCCCAGCAGATACACTAGTTTGTATCTTCCCATAATCACTCCTATTCCTGAACTGTCCATGAAATTTGTCTCCTGAAAATCAAAAATGACACACTTAATGTGATTTTCTTCGATCAGTTTATCCGATCCCTTTCGAATCTCTTCTGCATTATGATGATCCAACTCACCCGGCAGAAAAATTGTAAGACAATTTTCTTCCACCTGATACTTCATATTTCTTTCCCTCCTGTTTTAAAAGTCACATCTGTCCTTTTTTTACACAAAAAGGATATGTAACCAAATTTGTTACATATCCTTTCTCTTTTGTATCTCTATTGCTGGCTATTGTTATCACCATCATCATTCGTTCCGTTCAATGCTTCTGTCGCCTTTTGTGCAACGTCGCTGTCCGGGAATAATTCAATCACACGGTTATATTTCTCTGTCGCTTTTTCCGTATCTCCATTTCCCGCATAGGAATCTGCAAGCAGCAAGAGCGCCTTTCCGTCTTCATAGGATTCATTCATCTTCATAACTTTTTCCAGCGATTCAATCGCTGTTCCATAATTTTCCACTCGATAACTCTGTCTTGCGGAACGGTAAAGTTTATCACATTGTTTCGGGAATATTTCACTTGTCATCTCATCATACTGTGCTTTTCCGGCTTCTCCTAACGAATCCGTGGAAAGTGCAAGCAGCTCATCGATCAAATTTGTCGTACTGTAATTATTCTGATTATAATGATCGATCACATCGATCAATGCCTCGTAACTGCTCTGTGTATTGGCCGCTTTCTGTTTTTCGGCTTCCAGTTCTTTTTCTTTTGCCTGATAATCTTCCACCTGTTTTTGTAGTGCACTGATCTCACTTTCTTTAGCTGCAATCTGATCACTGTATGCAACCACATCTTTATTCGTCTTCGTCGATTTGCTGTGATTGATTGCGGGAACAATCAGAAACCATACAATCGCCGCTCCCATCAAAATTCCAATCACAATATTCATAATCGTAATTGTAGCTGCATTATCTTTTAAAGATGCCGACACCGGCTGTATAATCGTTTCATTTCCTAGATTGTATGTGACTGTCTGATCTTTTTCCTCTTTCGCCTTCGCCGTTTTCTTATTGTGCAGCTTTGTAAGCTCATGCATATACCGGATTGTAATCTCGTTTGTAGCATCTAATTTATGTGCTCTTCTCAGAACTTGTCTTGCTTTTGCGTACTGTTCGGTCTTCAGATACAAAAGCGCAAGAAGCTGGTACGCTTTTAAAAATGTCGGATGCGATGCAACTACCTTTTTCAGTTGAATCACCGCAAGATCCTCTCCATCCTGCTGACAATATGTAAGACACTGGTTATACTTCTTGATCGCCTGGTTCATTACTTCTAACTCACTCGGTGTCTCCTGAACCTTTTTGATATAATAGTCCGCGATATTCTCATGAGATTTAATATTCTTGCTGATAATCCATTCTACAAGTGCTTCGGCAACTTCTCCCTGCCCAAAATACACAAGTCCCAAAAGATTTCGTGCTGCAATATTATCTCTGTTAAATTGCAAACTTTTCTTCAAAGATGTAACCGCTCCGGATAAATCTCTTATATTTGCCCTGCGAAGTCCATCATTATACCACTGATTTGATTGATATAGAAACTTTTTTGTATACTCCACTGAATTTCACCCTTATCCTCTACTTATTCTGTTTCATCATTTCACGTAAAATATCTGTCATATCTGTCATATCTTCCTGATAGACTGCCTCCTCGATATCTTCCACTTCCAGACTTGGTTTGAATTTTTTTAGTTCTTCTTCAAAATTAAGCATGCTTTTTTCCTCCCACTATTAATTCTTTGAGCATCCCGACCAGATACAATGACCCAAGGCAATACACCCTGTCATTCTCCCCTTTTTCTTTCAGCGCCATGCAAAACGCCTTTTCGAGATTCTCCTCTTCTATAATCTTTTTATCTGTATATTTCCGAAAAACACCGGCAAGCTCCTCTGTGCTCACCCCGCGTTCATTCTCAATCTGAGTCAAAATATACTCTTTGGCATCTATTGTTTCACAAAGCATTCGTATCATCGTTTCATATTCTTTTTCTTTTACCGCTGAGAACAAAATAATTTTTTCAAAATTATTTTCCTGTTGTGCGTTCACACTCTCCACAAATACTTCGACTGCACCAGGGTTATGCGCTCCATCTAAGATGACCCCAGGCAGGATCTCCTCCATCCTCCCCTCCCAGTGAGTCTTGTAAAGAGCCTCTTTCCACCGGTTCAAATGCTTTTCTTCTTTTACAAGATACCGCATTGCTTCCAATGCGAGCATTGCATTTTCCACCTGATAAAGTGCTTTTGTACCAAGTTTCCAAATACTATTCTCATAATACGCATTTGTAATTGAAAATGCAATATCTTTACTCGTGATTTCCTGAATTTCGTACGCATTTTTCGAGATTTCTCTACAAGGCGCTCCGACCTTTTCTGCAAACTCTCGAATCACTTTTGCACTCTTTTCTTCTTTTCCTATATAAATTATCGGAACATCACGCTTTAAAATCCCGGCCTTCTCTGCCGCGATCTCCTCGATCGTCTCTCCCAATATTTCTGTATGGTCCAAACTGATCGATGTGATGATCGTCAAAAACGGAACATCAATTGCATTTGTCGCATCCAGCCTTCCGCCGAGTCCTGTTTCCAGTATAATGTACTCCACCCCACTGTCTGCAAATGCAGTCATCGCCATCGCGAATAAAAACTCGAAAAAAGTCGGATGTGGTTTTCCATCGGCTTTCATTTTCTGCACAGCTGCAAACACAATATCAAATGTACTTAAAAACATCTCATCGCTGATTTCTTCTCCATCGATACGAATCCGCTCATTCATCTTCACAAGATGCGGAGATGTAAAAAATCCGACAGTCTTTTTTTCAGTCAAAAGAAGCGACTGCATATATGCACATACCGATCCTTTTCCATTTGTCCCAGCAACATGAATGATCTTTTTCCCTTTCTCCGGGTTACCAAGAATCCTCAAAAAATCTTTTGTGTGTTCCAAACTGTTTTTCTTTGTAAATTTCGGTATCTCTAAAATATACGCAATCGCTTCTCTATAATCCACTTATCTCACCATCATTTTCTTGTGTATTTTCTATCTATTGTTCTGTATTCTCTGTTGTTGTACCCTCCGTCTGATCAACGGTCGTATCCGGTGCCTCCACCAGTTTTCCACCTTGATAAATATACTGTTTCGATGTCCTGAAAATTCGATTGCTCGAGCCGACCTGACTGACTTCAATCGTATCGCCCTCTTTTATCTCAGTATCCAAAATATCGATTCTCGTATTATTTAAAAATGTCGTCTTTTGTTTTTCACCATTGACATAAACTTTACTTGACTTCGTAAAGTTCTCTCCGTACAGGCTGTAACTTCCATCCATCTGTGCAATCAGTTCGCTCAACGTCACATCAAGCACACCCATCTGCATATGTCCTTCTTTTATCGGATTGTTTTCTTTTCCGCCATATACGTACTGCTCTCCATATAAAATATCATACTGCAGCAATTCCAGGTCTGACAAATAGTGTTTTGTCTGACGTCTTGTCTGATGATAGTTAAAAATCGTTCCCGCATGAATATCCAATCTGTCAAATACATCTGCCATAATCTGATAAGACGGAATATTGCGGTCTTCTTTTTGCAGTCCGGTATTGTCCCAGATTACATAGTTGGTATTGTACAGATAACGGCTCTTCAGATCTTTTGCTTCCAATCCCATTGTAGGAAGGTGATCCCCGTACAGTACAAGCACTGTCGGCTCTCCTCTTTCTTTTAATTTCTGTAAAAGTTCCCCAATAAACTGGTCAGTCTCATACAGCTGATTCACATAGTATTCCCACGCATTTGTACGACCTTCATCCTCAATTCCACTGACTGTGATTCTCGGGTTCTCCAGCACTTTTTCTTCCGGATAATCACCGTGTCCCTGCACTGTGATGCCAAACACAAAATCCTGCTGCTCTGTGGAATCCATCGCATTTAAAATATGCTGTGTCAAAATATCATCTTTTGCCCATCCATTTTCTGTCACCTGTAAAATATTCATGAACTCTTTACTTGTGTACGTGTCAAATCCAATATTGTTAAACACATCTGCACGGCTATAAAAATTTCCACCATTGTTGTGTAATGCGTGTGTGCCGTATCCAAAATTTTCAAGCGCGGTTGCCGCACTCTCTGCCGTCTGATATTTCAAGACCGTTTTATATGGATATTCTCCAGGTCCGAAATAACGAAGGTTCATTCCGGTCAGCACTTCAAACTCTGTATTGGCGGTTCCCGCACCGACAGAAGGCACTTTGAAATACCCTGTGGAATAATTTTGCATCAACTTTCTGAAATTCGGAATTGGGTCTTCTGATGTTGTGAAAAACTCCACTTCACTTGGGTCAAAGAAAGATTCCAGCTGAATAAAAATAATATTCGGCATCTCTTTTCTGCCTGTTGTTGCCTCTGTAATCTTCCCGTCATTACTGATCTGTTCAATTGTCTCTTTACTGTAATTATTCGGCTGAGAAATTCCTGTATTAAACACACTTGCACTAAAGCAATACGGAAATCCATAATCCTCATACGCAAATGCGATATTCCCAAAATAATTTGAGACTACACGCTTATTGATTGCCAGATTTGTGATCAATCCGGTAATTCCAAAGCAGAACACAATTCCGATCAGCGCAATAATACGATGCATCTTTCCCTGGTATTGTCCGCCTCTTCTCCACATGGATATGAGCCACACAACAACTGCAATGATTCCTACAGCCAGCATCATGCCCTCAAATCCGGAAAAATATTTATCAAACAATGTCACCGCATCGCCTGCAACCTTTAAATCCTGTGCATTGAATGGTGTTACCCTCACCATCAGCATATAGCCATTTGTAATACCAAGTATCATCCAGAAAGCGGTAATCAATATACGCACAAAAACACGTCTTCTCACCAAATATACGAGTAAAAATGTAATAAATATCAAGTACGTATTAAACAAAAATGTCCAAGGCGAACCGACCATATAATCCCATGCGGCAAAAAATGAGTGTCTTGAAATTGATTCAATCACAAGGTTGATCAGACACGCGTACAACACATGCAGCAAAAGTGAAAATCGGTTCATGATTTTGTAGACAGGCTGCATTTTTTTTGCAAAAGCACTGTTTCTTCTCTTTTCCAAAATTGCTTCTCTTCGAAGTTTCTTTTTATGCCAATATTCTTTGATATCTTCCTTTTTTAAATGTCTTAGTTTTTGAAATTTCCCCTTTATATCTGGTTTCCTGATGTGGATTCGTTTCATACTCTAACCTCACCTATATTTCCTGACTTTCGCAGGACTTATTTTTGAAGTCCTGCAAGTCTTTCTTTTACCTGTTCCATCATTTGTGTATATTTTTCTAATTTTGCCTTTTCTTCATTAATCTTAGCTTCCGGCGCTTTGCTGATGAATTTTTCATTGCCAAGCATTCCGTTTACACGAGCAAGTTCTTTCTCTAATTTTGCTTCTTCCTTTTTCAGACGTTCAATTTCCTGTTCAAAATCTACCAGTTCTGCCAACGGAAGATATACAACTGCATCTGTCACAACAACGGAAACTGCATCTTCAGCAACGCCTTCCTTGTCTGACTGAATCACAATCTCACTTGCATTCATTAAAGGAGCAGAAGAGATTTTGATTTCTTCCAAACCATTTCTCAATGTCTCATTCTCGCATACAATAAATGCTTTTGCTTTACGGCTAGGTGCAACATTCATCTCTGCGCGCACGTTACGCACACCACGAATTACTTCTTTCATGTGTTCTACCACATTCTCTTCTGCCGCAAAATTCCACTCTTCTTTATATTGTGGCCATGTTGACATCATCAAAGACTCTTCTTCCGGCACTAATGCACTGTAGATTTCCTCAGACACAAACGGCATAAACGGATGTAACAATTTCAAGCCGTTTGCCAATACTGTTTTCAAGGTCCATAATGTCGCATTTGCAGCTTTTGCATCTTCATCTGCATGATACATACGATATTTTGCAAGCTCAATATACCAGTCACAGAACTCATCCCAGATAAAGTCATATACTTTCTGAAGTGCGATTCCAAGCTCAAACTTATCCATATTCTCTGTCACGTCTTTTGCAAGTGTATTCACTTTTGAAAGAATCCACTTATCTGTCGGTGTCAACTCACCCAGATCCGGTGTTGTAATTGTCTTATCTTCCATGTTCATCAAGATAAAACGAGATGCATTCCATACTTTGTTCGCAAAGTTTCTGTTTGCCTCAACTCGCTCATCATAGAAACGCATATCATTTCCCGGCGCATTTCCTGTCACAAGCGTCATACGAAGCGCATCTGCACCGTATTGTTCGATCACTTCCAACGGATCAATTCCGTTTCCAAGTGATTTACTCATCTTACGTCCCTGTGAATCACGCACAAGTCCGTGAATGAATACTGTGTGGAACGGTGATTTTCCTGTGTGTGCAAACGCTGAGAATACCATACGGATTACCCAGAAGAAAATGATATCATATCCTGTCACAAGCACATCTGTCGGATAGAAGTAATCCAATTCCTCTGTGCTGTCTGGCCAGCCAAGTGTTGAGAACGGCCAGAGCGCTGAACTGAACCATGTATCAAGTGTATCTTCATCCTGTGTAAAATGTGTACATCCACAGTGCGGACATACTTCCGGCATCTCTCTTGCCACTACAAATTCCCCGCACTCGTCACAATAGTAAGCAGGAATTCTGTGTCCCCACCAAATCTGTCTTGAAATACACCAGTCACGGATATTTTCCAGCCAGTGCAGATAAATCTTGTCAAAACGTTCAGGAACAAATTTTAATTCTCCAGTCTTTAACGCATTGATCGCCGGTTTTGCAAGTTCTTCCATCTTCACAAACCATTGTTGTTTAATCAACGGTTCCACTGTTGTGTGACATCTGTCATGTGTTCCTACATTGTGTGTGTGGTCTTCGATTTTCACAAGGTATCCCTGCTCTTCCAAATCTGCCACGATTGCTTTTCTTGCCTCATAGCGATCCATGCCTGCATATTTTCCACCATGTTCATTGATTGTCGCATCATCGTTCATGATATTGATCTCCGGCAAGTTGTGACGTTTTCCAACTTCAAAGTCATTCGGGTCATGCGCTGGTGTAATCTTCACCGCACCTGTTCCAAATTCTTTGTCTACATAGTAGTCTGCCACAATCGGAATCTCTTTATTTACCAATGGAAGTAATACGTTCTTTCCAACAATATCTTTATATCTGTCATCATCCGGGTGAACTGCGATTGCAGTATCTCCAAGCATTGTCTCCGGACGTGTTGTCGCAATCTCAAGGAAACGGTCTGTTCCTACGATTGGGTATTTGATATGCCAGAAATGTCCTGCCTGTTCCTCATGCTCTACTTCCGCATCAGAAAGGGAAGTTTTACATACCGGACACCAGTTGATAATTCTGGAACCTTTGTAAATATATCCTTCTTCATACAACTTGATGAACACTTCTTCTACTGCTTTGGAGCATCCCTCATCCATTGTGAAACGCTCTCTGTCCCAATCACAAGATGTTCCCAGTTTCTTAAGCTGCTGTGTGATTGTTCCGCCGTACTCTTCTTTCCATTCCCAGGTTCTCTTTAAAAATCCTTCACGTCCCAGCTCTTTTTTGTCAATTCCTTCTTCTTTTAACTGGTTTGTAACCTTTACTTCTGTTGAGATTGCCGCATGGTCTGTTCCCGGAATCCAAAGTGCATTGTACCCCTGCATTCTCTTATAACGAATTAAAATATCCTGTAATGTATTGTCAAGTGCGTGTCCCATATGCAGCTTACCCGTAATATTCGGTGGCGGCATAACAATTGTAAATGGTTTCTTGCTTCTATCTACTTCTGCGTGAAAATATTTATTCTCACACCATCTTTCATAAAGTTTCGTCTCAATCTCCTTTGGATTATATGTTTTCTCTAAATTTTTACTCATTACTTCCTCCTTGTAAATCCCTCTCATGATTCGTATTATTCGTAATAAAAAGCCCTTTACATCATGAAAATGTAAAGGGCGAATAATCGCGGTACCACCTTTGTTATATACGAAATCTTTCATATATATCTCGTCGGTTCTTTAACGTGAACCACCCCGTGACTTCCTACTTTGACCTTATTATATAATTATACACAGTTCAGAAATCCGGTTCGAAAGCTACCTTCTACATTTCTATCTTGAAACCACCTTTCAGCCTAAGAGCGGTTCTCTCTTTCAAGCGACTTATGTGTACTCCTCTTTCTCATTACCTTTTGCTTTAGAAACTACTGAATATATTATCCTCGAAACAACCATTTGTCAAGCTGTTCCAAAATTCTTCATACATTTTTAAGATTACAGTTCTTCCCTCAACTCACTCACCGTCTCCACAATGCAATCTGCACCATACCGTTCAAATTCTTCTCTGCTTCCATATCCGTAAAGTACACCGATGCAGGAAAGTCCATGCTCTTTCGCTCCGATAATATCATGCTCCCGATCTCCGATCATGACAGCCTGTGAATATTCTTTTATATTCATCTTCTCTAATGCATATGCGATCACATCGCCTTTTTTCACTCTTCGTCCATCCAGCTCACTTCCTGCCACATAAGAAAAGTAAGAATCCAAATGAAAATGCTCCAATATTTTCTGTGCATAGACTCCCGGCTTTGAGGTCGCAAGAACAATCTCTTTTCCACTTGTTTTCAGTTCCTTTAACAGATTTTCCACCCCGTCATACACTTTGTTTTGAAACATTCCACACGGTTCAAAATATTCCCTGTATTTTTCCACCGCAAGGTGTGCATCATCCTCACTCAGTCCATAATATTGCATAAAAGAATCCTTGAGCGGTGGTCCAATGAACTTGCATAATGTGTCCAAATCTTCCACATCGATCCCAAAATGTTTCAATGCATATGCAACCGACTTCGTGATTCCTTCTTTCGGATCTGTCAATGTTCCGTCCAAATCAAACAAAATATATTTGTAATCTCTCATCTTGTCCTCCTGTTACGCTAAATGCCCCGCATCTTCTGTTTCACATTCCACTGTCCAATCACTTCATTTACTGTTGAGACAGTGACAAATGCATTCTCATCAACCGAATGTAGATAATTCAATACTTCCGCATATTCATTTCTTGTAAGAATCGTCACCAACTCTATCTTTTCTTCATTATTATATCCACCAATTGCCGGATACAATGTCACACCACGGTGTAATTCGTGGACAATAAAATTTTGTAATTCTTTATACTGTTCTGTAAGAATACAGATTCGTTTTCTTCTGTTAAATCCATCAATAAAATGGTCCAGAACAATTCCATTTGCATAAGTTCCCAAAATACTCAGCACCAATGTCTTCGTATCATACACGAAAATAGAACTGATCGCCGTACACATTCCCGCAAGCGTCATCGCTTTTCCAATCTCAATATGCAGATATTTGTTCAAAAGTTTCGCCACGATGTCCAATCCTCCGGAAGATGCATTCGCATTGAACAAAAGAGCAAGTCCAACGCTCACGACAAGAATATAACAGATCGTGTCAAGCACCACATCATTTGTCAGCGACTTGTTGTTCGGAAAAATCAACTCAAACACATACAAAAATATCGGCATTAAAAGCGATGTGTATACGGTCTTTGCTCCGAATTCCTTTCCGATAAACAGAAAGCCTACTACAAGAAGAACCGCATTTAAAATAAATGTCATAACCGAAATTTTAAGTGGTATAAACGTCGCCAGTACCATCACAAGTCCCGACAAGCTTCCCACAACTACATTACTTGGCAGCAGGAAAAAATAAACTGCCATCGAGACAATCAATGTTCCCAACGTAATAATTACATATTCCTTTATCTTCTTTGTCCGTTCCATAAATTTTTCGAATCCCCTCTATTTTTTTGTAAAAAGAATGTCATGGTTCACCATCGTATAAAATCTGTTCTTAAACTCTTTATACTTCATCTTCGGAAGCCCCATCAGCCACATCAATTTAGTAATCGTCGCCTCCAAAGTCATATCATATGCTTCAAGCAAATTAAAGTCCTGTTTTACTTTTTTCCCAACTTCGTAGACTGTCATATTACTTCCCTCATTTGCCACCTGTGTTGTCATAACCACGATCTTCCCTCGTTCAATCCAACTGCTCATCTCTTTGTAGAACGTCTCCACAATTGTCTCAGGAAGACCTCCTACGCCAAAGCTCTCAATTACAATCGCATCATAATTTTCAAAAATGTACGTCAAAATATCTGCTTTCATTCCCGGAATCAATTTCAATACATAAATGCTTTCCTTCATATCATAATAAAACATTACGTCTTTCTCATGCGGAATAGAAGGAATATAGCGGATCACGCGCTGATCCTGAATCACAGCAGGATACGGAAAATTAATGCTTGAAAACGCATTGTAACTTTTCGCCCGCTCCTTTTTTGCTCTTGTTCCCACAATTACTTTTCCGTCAAATACAATTGTCACATCCTGTGAATCTTCATCTGCCGCATAAATAAAACTGTCAAGCAGATTCGTCTTTGCATCTGTCACATCCATATTAATCGGCTTTTGCGCCCCGGTAATGACAATCGGTTTTGAAGAATTTTGAATCATATAGGATAATGCCGCCGCTGTATATGCCAGTGTGTCTGTTCCATGGCAAATAACAAATCCGTCATACTGCGCATAATTCTTTTCGATCGTCTCTGCAAGAAGTCTCCAATGCATTGGAGTAACATTTGTACTGTCAATATTACACACCTGCAATGTATCCACATCACAGACACTTTCAACCTGCGGAATATAGGATAAAATATCCTCCGACGACAGTCCCGGTGCAAGCCCGTGTTCCGTTTGTTTTGAAGCGATTGTTCCACCTGTACCAATCATAAGAATCTTTTTTTTCATTTTCACATCAACCTCACCGTCTCATTTTAACATGTCTTTCCACGGAATACAACCACAGGATATTCTTTCTTTAAATTAAATTTTCTTCCTACTATTGTCTCTGTATTGTGGACATATGACTTTTTATGATTGCCCGGATGCTGGCATTTAAATATGGTTTTAATTCCTCATAGCTTACGGGATCATTGTCCAATATCGTGCTGTACGAGGCAGAACTTGCCAATTCAATAATGAGAAACAACATCGTATCCGGCGCTTCAATATGCACATCCGGACATTCCGCCAACAACTCCTCCAACAGGTTTTTTACTCCTGTCGCTTCTTCCTTTTGTTCAATAGCTGCCCTGAAAACTCCCCAACTCAGATTCTTCGAGACAAACCGTAGAACTGCCTTATTCTTTTTCATCTGCTCTAATACATAATCCACAATAAAAATAATTTTATCTTCAAATTTCGGAACATTCACTTTTTTCAGTTCTGTATTTGCTGCCTTAAAAAGTTTCTCTGCAGTCCTTGCAATCAGTCTGTCTCGAATTTCAAACTTGTCCTTAAAATAAAGATAAAACGTACCTTTGGCAACTCCTGCATCCTGAACAATATCATGTATCGACGTCTTGGAAATTCCTTTTGACATAAACAAATTATACGCGCTTCTAAAAAGCGCATCTTCTTTCTGCTGTTTGTTTTCATCTACTTTTCCCATGTATTTTTCCTCGCTTTGTCCATTTTCTTTCCCTATTATAATTTCCAAATGACCAAAAGTCAACTTTTCACTTCCAAATTATTGACTTGTAGTCATTTTTAGGTTATACTCTTAGATAGTTAAAAATGACTGTTAGTCATATTTGAAAAGGAGGAATTTTTATGGTGAAAGTAGGAAAAAAGATTGCAAAGCACCGAATTGCCATTCTAATTATCGGTTTTTTGCTTTTAATCCCTTCTGCTTTCGGATACTTCAACACCAGAGTCAACTACGATATCCTGTATTATCTTCCGGATAATATTGATACCATGAAAGGTCAGGAGATTCTGATGGATGATTTTGGGAAAGGCGCCTTCGCAATGGAAGTAGTCGAAGGTATGACAACCAAAGAAGTGACCGATGTAAAAAAGAAAATTGAAGCTGTAGACGGTGTTGCCGATGTCATCTGGTACGATTCGATCTCTGACCTGTCCGTTCCGATTGATTCTCTTCCAGACAAAATCAAAGACATTTTTCAAAAAGATTATTCCACACTGATGGCTATCTTCTTCGACGACACAACTTCTGCTGATAACACAATGGATGCCATCACAGAGATTCGAAGCATCACAAATAAGCAATGTTATCTTAGCAGTATGTCAGCAGTCGTAACGGATATCAAGGCACTCTCCGAAAAAGAGACTTCTATGTACGTGCTGATCGCCGTGGTACTTACATCCATTGTTCTTGCCCTCTGTACAAATTGCTGGATTCTTCCGGTATTCTTTATGCTCAGTATCGGAATGGCGATCGTATATAATATGGGAACCAATTATTTTCTTGGAGAAATTTCCTATATTACAAAAGCGCTAAGTGCTGTCCTTCAACTCGGAGTTACAATGGACTACTCGATTTTTCTGTGGCACAGTTATCAGGAAAATCAGGAACGTTTTCCAAACGACAAAGACCGTGCGATGGCACATGCCATCTCCAACACTTTTTCTTCCGTTTTGGGAAGCTCTGTCACTACTGTAGCAGGATTTATCGCACTTTGCTTCATGAGCTTCACGCTTGGAATGGATCTTGGCATCGTCATGGCAAAAGGTGTTGTCTTCGGTGTCCTCAGCTGTGTGACTATTCTTCCTTCTTTTATTTTGGTTTTTGATAAATGGATTGAAAAAACTTCACACCGCTCCCTCATTCCTAAGATGGAAAAACTGACACACTTTGTCACGGATCATTACAAAGTATTTGCCGTTGTCTTCCTGTTAGTATTAGGTCCTGCAGTCTGGGGATACACGAAAGCCGATGTGTATTATAACTTAGATGCTACCCTTCCAAAATACCTGGACAGCATAAAGGCAAACGAAAAGCTGAGCAATACCTTTGACATGAATGCGACACATATGGTTTTGGCAGACGCTGATCTGTCTTCCAAAGAGGCAAAGGAAATGCTTCAGGAGATGTCTGATGTAAAAGGTGTCAAATTTGCGCTTGGACTTGATAGTCTTCTCGGTTCTTCCATCCCGCGCGATATGATTCCGGGCGAATTGACAGAGACATTAAAACAAGGAGACTGGCAATTGATTTTAGTACAGTCTGAATATAAAGCTGCAACTGACGAAGTAAACAAGCAATGTACCGAATTAAATAAAATCATAAAAAGCCATGACAAATCCGCAATGTTAATCGGCGAAGCACCGTGTACAAAAGATCTGATTACAATCACCGACAAAGACTTTAAAGTAGTCAGTGCCATTTCGATCATTGCAATTTTCATTATCATTGCATTTGTATTCAAATCCGGCTCACTGCCACTGATTCTTGTATCTGTCATTGAATTTGCAATCTTTATCAACTTGGGAATTCCATACTATACTGGAGTGAAGATGCCGTTTATTGCATCTATCGTAATCGGTACGATTCAGCTCGGTGCAACTGTCGATTACGCAATCTTGATGACAACACGGTATAAAAAAGAGCGCTGCAAAGGAAAACCAAAAAAAGAGGCTGTTTATATCGCGCTTTCAACTTCCATCAGCTCCGTTATCGTATCTGCACTTGGATTTTTTGCCGCGACATTTGGAGTCGGACTATATTCTGACATTGATATGATTTCCGCTCTCTGCAGCCTGATGGCACGTGGTGCAATTATCAGTATGTTCACCGTAATCTTTATTCTTCCGTCCGCACTGATGATTTTCGATAAACCAATCTGTGCAACGACAAAAGGAATGCGTTCAATCAATCAGGAGGTAACTAATTATGAAAAACAGAGATTATAAAAAACTTGTAACAATTGCAACAGCTGTCGCTTTAATTGTTGGATCTTTGGGTGCCGTATCGTCTCCGACACTTGCAAAAGATACCAAAACTACCGCTCAGACAACGACAGCACAAAAGAAAACCACAAAAGAAAAAGAGGTCTCTTCTGATTCAAAACCATATAAATCTGAGACAGTATATGCAAAGACAGACGAAGACGGAAACGTCACATCTGTCATTGTGTCTGACCAGCTAAAAAATATTAACAGTACCGGAAAATTCAGTGATACCTCCACTTTAAGTGATATCGAAAATGTAAAGGGCAACGAAAAATTTTCTAAGCAAAAAAATAAGTTAATTTGGAACACAGCAAAAAAAGATATCTGCTATCAGGGTACAACCACCCAATCACTTCCTGTCGGAGTCAAGGTAACTTATACTTTGGACGGCAAAAAAATCAGCGCCAACGATCTAAAGGGGAAAAGCGGTCATCTTGTTGCGCGCTACCAATATGAAAATACAACGATTTCCAAAGAAGATTACGTTCCGTTCTTAATGGTGACTGGACTGATTTTCGACACAGATAAGATGACAAACCTGCAGGTGACAAATGGTAAAATTTTCTCCGACGGCGACAGGGACATTATAATCGGAATGGGACTTCCTTCTTTAAAAGAAAAATTGGACGTCAAAAATCTGGATCTGGACATTCCTGACTATTTCGAGCTGGAAGCTGATGTCACAGATTATGAACTCTCTGAAGGAATGACGATTGCTACAAACGATATTTTCAATCAATTGGATACAGAAGGATTTGACAGTTTGTCTGAACTAGAAGATTCTATGCAGACACTTCAGGATTCTTCCAACAAATTGGTAAGTGGTTCAGGAGAATTACGAAATGGACTGGACACCCTGCTGTCTTCTTCCGGTACATTGACAGACGGGATCGATCAATTGATCGCCGGCGGCAATACGCTAAAAGACGGTACTTCTTCCCTTGCATCCGGAAGTAAATCTCTGGCAGATGGAAGCGCTGCCCTCACAGATGGAACCTCACAATTAAAAGACGGCACAAACACACTCAATGCCGGTGCTTCCAAGGTAAGTCTGGGGCTTACTTCCGCCTCTAAGCAGGTTTTTTCCGTACTTCTTCCTGGCGCAGTTCAGTTAGATGAAGGCGTTGCGAAAATGCAGGAGCAGCTAGCTCCTGGAATCTCTTCGCTTGCAGGCGCTCTGCAGCAATTAGACGCCGGACTTAACAATCCGCTTACCGCAGAACAGCCTGGACTAAAAGCCAGTATTTCTGCGGTAAATGATGTGATGAATACAGGCACTTCACAGACTGGTAACCAAAGCCTGAAAGATATTGCAAAAAATACTGCTACTGCTGCACAGACACTTGCCCAGATGTTTCCACCTTCTTCAACAAATGATGAAGCAAACAGCGCAATCGCTTCCTTATCTGCATTATTAGAGCGTGACGATCTCCCAGAAGATGTAAAAGCATCTATTCAGGAAAGCATCAATACGTTGCAAGAACAAGCCAGCACACAGGAACGTGCAAAATCAGATATTCAGGAATTGTTAAAGAACGTAGTTATTGGAACACAGACAACCAGCGCTGTTGTAGATCAAGTTGCGCAGAATACGATTGCAATCAACGCTGGAACCGATAAACTTTCCTCCGGCGCCAGTGAACTTAACAACGCCGTAACCGGTCAAAATGGTCTCATCGACCAAGTGAATGCTGGTGTCTCCACTTTAAAAAACGGAACCTCGCAACTTTGCGAAGGAATCGGCGGACAGAACGGTCTTGCCAACGGCTTGAATCAACTCGCAAGTGGCTCCTCTCAAGTAAGCAGTGGGGCTGCCACTTTGAACAAAAAAATGACTGAGGCATATAACGGTGCCAAAAGCGTTTCAGATGGTGCAGCACAATTAAACTCCGGTGCCGCACAATTGGATTCCGGTGCTGGAACACTTGTAAATGGTCTCCAGACGTTAAACAGCGGTTCCGCCGCACTGATCGAAGGCGTGAAAAAACTAGATGACGGCGCCATCGCACTGAATGATGGTATGATTCAATTCAATGAAGAGGGAATCCAAAAATTGGTCGAAGTATTTGACGGTGACATTGATGGACTGCTCAATAAAGTCAATACAATATTAGACAGCTCCAAATCTTATAAGAACTTCTCCGGTATCTCTGACGGTATGGACGGAGATGTAAAATTCATCTTTGTGACAGAATAACTCTCTGTTGAATACACTAAACAATCGTGTTATACTCAACCACCCACAAGGGATTAACCTATAAAGAATGAACATAGAAATACCACCGCTCAACTCCAAGTGGTGGTTTTCTATGTTTTAAATCACCAGTGACAAATCAGGTAAATGATATCATTTCATTACATGTGTTACCCAAAATTCTTTTCCACCAACTCGCAATATTCCAAGTACACTGGATTTTCTTTCATCGCTTCCCTCAGTGAATCTCTGACACCTTTGTAATACCAGCCGATGATTTCCTTATCTTTCATGCGAAATCTCTGCCACAATTCTTCTCCACATTCCGGATAATCACGGTCAATGTCGCGCATATTCGACAGCTTATCTGCAAGACTGATCATCTGCACTTCCCTGCACGCTGTCTTCAAATGTTCAATCGTCGCCCCTTTGCGCTCCATCCATGTCTTAGACTTATCTTCACTTTCCTTCGCCACAAACTCTGCTACTCTTTTTGTAAACTCCCGACAGATCACTTCTTCCGTAATTTCTTCGCAGTCTTCAATTGTATCATGCAAAATTGCCGCACTGATGATCTCCTCGTCCTCTGTCATAGACGCTACAATTCTGCCCACCTCTAATGGATGTACAATATACGGTCTGTCCGTACCTTTTCGAACCTGTCCCTCATGTGCCTGTGTCGCAAACATAATCGCTTTTTCTATCACTTCGATACCGTCCTTTCTATCTTTTTCTGCCATTGGAAATTAAATACTTTCTTGTCTTTACTTCAAGAATGCCTGTGTCGCAAGCTATATATAATACAAATTTTAACACTCATCTTCTAAAGCCACAACCTCTTCTCAGTAATTTGTGATTTTATTAAATTTATATATCGCTAAATATAGATATTTTATCATTAGCAATAGGCAGGAATATTCCTGCCTAAGAGATTTAAAGTTCACTACGGATAAATTCTGCAAGTTCTTGAATGTTTTTTTCGTTCCTCCTGTAATACGTCCATTTACCGAACCTTCTAGATTCCAAAAGCCCTGCACGTTGTAACATATCTAAATAGTGCGATATAGTTGATTGTGAGATATTTGTCTTCTCACAAATAGAACCAACACATACACTGTTTGAAAAATCATCTCCATCCGGAATATGTAGTCCTTGTGGCGGAAAATATTTTTCAGGTTCTTTCAACCATTTCAAAATGCTTAATCTCGTTTCATTGCTTAATGCTTTAAATATATCTAATTTGCTCATGTTTGCATTATATATCTATTTTTACAGATATGTCAATATTAAGCTCTGTAAAAATAAAACAACTTAAAATCGAAACAGATTAAGGCCGATCTGTTCATCATAATATCTGTCTACCGCTCCATCAATGACTGTAATCACCATCTCACAAGTTGCACTTACAACAGCCTGATTCAAGTGCCCGCCAAAGACTTCGCCCTTGTCGTTACCTGCGCTCATATGCAGATGACAGTAAAACTCATCATTCATTGTATTGACTGTTCCTGTCAGGGACACAATTTCAAAACTTCCGCAAAATTCATTTGCCAAATATTCTTTTTCATCTGTTTTAAACACACCGACTGTAAACTTATTCATCGCCCCCAACGCCTGTACGCTTGCCAGTTTTATCTCTTCTTTTAGGGCAATTTCTTTTACCTGTGCAAGAATTTCTTCTCCTCTGTCCAGTCGCGCAACGATGGTATCTTTAAATCTTCTATACTCCATAACAATCCCTCCAATTATAAACTTTCTCGTTCTTCCGGATAAGACAGTCCCCACGCCTTTCTGATTTCAGTCATAACGTTCATCACATCCACCGTATAATCAAAATGCATCTCATCTGCAGCACCTGACACTGCCTCTTCCATATCATTCACCTCATACCAGAGTGCATCCTTCGTACTTCCACACTCTATGACTTCCTGCGAGGCATCTTCTGTATAAGTGATTACAGCTTTTTCTGCCCGTGGATAGTCATAAATCTCAACATAACCATTCTCAAATGCAAGCATTCCCCTCTTCGGCTGTTTTGCATGCAGAGTAAGCGCTATCGTAGCCATCTCTCCTGCCGGATTCATAAGCAGGATTCCCGCCTGCTAAATTCGGATTAAAGAAACGGTTCTGCATATCGTATTCCTTATAACTTCCAAAATTCATCTGAGCCATGCAAAGTTTCCCCAACTTTCCGCTTCGAATCACTTCCTGCAATTTTTTATACAAAGGCATATGATAAATCGTCATTGCCTCCGCCAAAACGACACCATTTTCTTCTGCAAGCTGTTTTGCTTCTTCCAGTTCCTTTGCATTCAGCGTAATAGATTTTTCACAAAGCACATGTTTTCCATGCTTCAATGCCTCTCTCAAATATTGTATATGTGTATTGTGCGGTGTGGAAATATAGACAATATCCACATCATCATCCTCAAAAAGATCCTGTATGTTCTTATAAACTTTTTCAACTTCATACTTTTTGGCAAACGCAACTGCATTCTCATATGTTCTATTTGCAACACCGTAGAGTGTTCGTCCGTCTTTTTGCATTGCCTGTGCCAATTCATTGGCAATCACACCACATCCTAAAGTAGCCCAACGATAAGTTTTCATTTCCCGGTCCTCCTAATCGAATCTAAGTCAAGAGCAGCACGAATTTGAATAATATGCTCCTGCATTTTTCTATATGCCATATCCATATTCTGATTTTCAATAGCTGTTACAATCTCTCTGTGCATCTTTTGAGATTCTGCAAAATGCTGCCTGTCAACTGTATACTGTTCCGCAAAAAAATCTTTTTCAATGGTCACATGGCGTATTGCCTCAATAATCTGTAACATAAAATTGTTATGTGCAGATGCCGCTATCCCTAGATGGATTGCGCCATCATATTCCATCATGACCTCAGCTGATATTTCCCCCTTATGATAAAGAACTAACGCTTTTTCATGATTCACTAATGCTTCCTGCAAACATTTCAAATCCTCTGATGTTCTATTTTGAGCAGCCAGCCTTGCTGCATCTGCCTCAAACAGAATTCTGGCCTCAAAGACTTCATCTACTATAGAACGATCAAATATCCCATATTTTTTTATTACACTTGAAAAAATTTGAGCATTCTTTTCACTGACATATGTCCCATTTCCTTGATGCGCCTCTAAAATTCCAAGTGTTGACAATGTGCAGATTGCTTCTCTGAGCGGAACTCTGCTGATTCCTAACAAATCAGCAAGCTGTCTCTCATTCAATATTTTATCACCGGACTTTAAATTTCCACTTCTTATCTCCTGTAAAAAATATTGAATGGCAGTCTCTCTGGCACTTTGTTTTTCCTCCATATCCCGCCTCCTGTTCCAAATGGTATAACCAATTATATTCCTTCTTGTTTTCATTGTCAAATACTACTTTACACATTGTCTTTGATTATTTTTCCAAGCACCTCTCCAATATCTTGATCAATACAGATGGATCTTTCTGAAATCTCCTTCGGTGCATAGGCTTGTCCCCAATTTATACAGGCATAGACCGCCTTTGGATTCTCCGCCGTCATCCGCCAGAAAGGATACTTGATGATCGCCGGAGTATTTTCTCCAACCCCTAATTCCAGAAAAAGAATAAAAAGATTTTCGTGTCTCTTTAAAAACTCATAGTATCGATTCGATGCCGCATACCATCCCTCATCTTGTATAAATGTTCCATCAGCACGCAGATTCATACTCATCGGTTTCCCACATTTTGGGCAGTGCGGGACCAACTCTGATGGAATCTTCCTTTCAGGTTGTCTGCTTTCCGGAACAACTAACCGCCCATTACCATCGACACGATACCCTTGCGCCTCAACCATTTTTCTAATGACCGCTTCGTTATTGTAAGTGTTCTGATGACACGGTTCACTGCACTGGAACAGACCATAGTCCCCTTGCGTGTAAAATAACCGATGTTTATCAAATCCGGCTTTTTGAAAGCAATGATCTACATTTGTGGTCAATACAAAATAGTCTTTTTCTTTAACCCGTGAATACAAATTATTATAAACCGGATTCGGTGCATCCATATATCGATTGATGTAAATATATCTGCTCCAATATGCCCAATGTTCTTCCAATGTCTCATATGGATAAAAGCCACCGGAATACATATCTATAAAATGATATCTATTTGCAAAATCTCCAAAGTACTCTTTAAAACGTTCTCCCGCATAATGAAATCCGGCAGAAGTTGATAAACCGGCCCCCGCTCCAATAATAATCGCGTCTGCCTGTTGGATTTGTTTTTCCAGTTTCTCAATCTCTTTCCAACAATCGGTTGTAGATTTCCCAATCTTTTTCCTTAAAAACATTAAATACCACCTCCATCTGTGAACCTGTTTCTCGGAAATATTTTTTGACTGTATCCACAGCAATCTGACCTGCAATCTCATTCGGAAAGTGAAACTCTCCTGTGGAAATACAACAGAATGCAATGGATTTCAATTCATATGCATCCGCCAACTCCAGACAAGAACGATAGCAGGCTGCAAGCAGCGTACGGTCTTTTTCTGTCAATTGCCCACGGACAATCGGACCAACAGTATGCAGAACATATTTCGCCGGAAGATTGTAGCCCTTTGTGATTTTTGCTTTTCCCGTCGGCTCCGGTTTCCCTTGCCTTTCCATTATTTTTTGACATTCCAACCGCAACTGAATCCCCGCATTAGAATGTATTGCGTTATCAATACAACCATGACAAGGAATAAAACATCCTAGCAGCGCACTGTTTCCGGCATTTACAATTGCATCAACTTTTAATTTTGTGATATCACCTTTCCAAAGATACATATTATCCTTACGTGATGTCAAAAAATTCAGTTCGGTAATCTCCTGCTGTGTCAATTCATTTTTCAAATACTCATCCTGTATACGAAGAAATTCTCTGCTGATCGGAACAGCCGGACGAACGTTCATCAATGACCGCAACAGCCGTTTTTTCTCTTCTATTTCAGTTGGAATAGAAATCTCCTCATATTCCGGTTGTTCCTTTATGAGACAGGTAATCAAATATTCCAAACGTTCTGTTTGTGTCATGTCATCCTTCCTCCTTTTATTGTAATACCTATCATTACAACTTTAATATGAACCATTTTTATCGTAATGTCAATAGTTACAACATTTTTATGATGACAAAAAATGCTCGATATTAGAAAAAAGACTTCACCCAGAAAATTTCTAAGTAAAGTCTCTCTATCTATTCTCTTTCTTTCGCAATATAATATTGTGTATCTTTCATCACATCTTCTAATGTAATTTTACCAAGCTCATTCTCCAAGGCATCTTGTATCTGTATAAGTTTTCCGTCCAAAACATTGTGAATATTTCTTCCAACCGGACACTTCTGATTCGGATTTTCATGAAAATGAAAAAGTTCTCCATGCTCTACACATTCTACCGCCTGATAGATATCAAAAAATGTAATCTCATCAAGTGGTTTTGCAATCGAAGCACCTCCACTTCCTCTCTGCACTTTCACAAGTCCTGCTGCCTTTAATTGAGACAATATCTTTCGAATAATCACCGGATTGACATTGATACTGGCAGCCAAAAACTCACTGGTAAGTTTAAATTCCTCTTTAAATGTATCGATACAGGCAAATATATGAACTGCAATTGTAAAACGGCTTGAAATCTGCATGGTAGTTCCTCCCTTTCGTGCTTTTCTCTACCACAGATTATAATGCCATCTCATTGTAGTGTCAACATTACATCCCATAGTGATGACAATGTCTACCGGTGGTATTTCAGACAACAGTTTTGAATATTGTGTTTCTTCCATATCAATCTGATACTGCTCTTTCATCAAACGGACAGCATCTTGATTGATCTGTGGTTTCGTCTCCGTACCTGCTGAATAGCTTTCAAAAATCTCAGAAACCAAGCTTTTCCCAAGCACTTCCGCAATCTGACTTCTGCAAGAATTATGGACACATACAAATGCCACTTTCTCTTTCATTTTCATCTCCTCCTGCTCATCTACATTAAAAATACATGAAATGCATTAAACACATATCCAACTATTATAATTCCGGTCGCACAAATTGTAATAAATACACCTAGCAACTTTGGTTTTACGGCCTTTTTCAACATAATCATGGACGGCAGACTCAGTGTTGTAACCGCCATCATAAAAGAAAGAATCGTTCCAAGTTGCGCCCCTTTTACAAGCAGTGCTTCCGCAATCGGAATTGTCCCGAAAATATCCGCATACATCGGAATTCCAACCAAGGTTGCAAGGACTACGCCAAACGGATTGTTGCTTCCCAAAATGGATTCAATCCACGTCTGAGGAATCCAATTGTGAATAATCGCTCCAATTCCCACACCCACTAAAATATACGGAAATACTTTACGAAATGTCCATTGCACTTGTTCTTTTGCATTCATAACCCGTTCTCGCTTTGTGATAGTCGGGGAGTCACTCTCCACATGACTGGCGTTTCTGATAAATTCTTCCACATACGTTTCCATATGCATTTTTTCTATAAGCGTACCTCCTATTACCGCAATCGCAAGTCCTAAGATAACATAGACAAATGCAATTTCCGCGCCAAAGATGCTCATCAACAATACCAAACTTCCCAAATCGACCATCGGTGAAGATATCAAAAACGAAAATGTTACTCCAAGCGGCAATCCTGCACTTGTAAATCCCATAAAAATTGGAATACTTGAACACGAGCAAAACGGAGTCACGGTTCCAAGCAACGCCGAAATTATATTTGCCCATATTCCATGAAATCTTCCTAATATCTTTTTACTTCTCTCCGGTGGAAAATAGCTTTGAATATAGGATATGATAAAAATAAGCAAGCATAATAAAATCGTAATCTTAATCACATCATATAGGAAAAACTGAATGCTTCCTCCTACTCTTCCTTGAATATCTACCCCCAACACTGACAAACCTTTTCCGATAATTTCATTCATCCATTTCATTCCAAGTATCTGTTCCTGCAAAAATTGAAACATTAATTTTAACTTCTCCATTCAACACCTCCATATTGTTTTTTCATATCAAATATTTTTGATGTGTTAGGCTTTTATAAAAGCCATCTAATGATGACTTTTTATTTCCGATTCCTCTTCATCTGCTAGGATGTAAGTTCCGTCAATCTCTTGATTGCATATTCTCTCCCACTTTTACTGATGGTGTAGTGCGTCCATTTACCTTCCTGTCTGCTTGTTACTATTCCCGACTCACACAAAATCTTCATGTGATAAGATAACGCAGACTGAGCGATATTCAATTCTTCCATCAGGACACACGCACACTTTTCACCGCCTTTGAGCAATTCCAGTATCGAAAGTCTCTTTTCATCACAGAGTGCTTTAAATATGATCGTATCGTTTTTATACCCATTCATTCTACGGACACCTCACATCAAATATTTTTGATGTATTCATTGTAATCTAATTCATGACGAATGTCAACTAAAACCACCTTGTGATTGCCTCCCCTCCCCAATTACGCTATAATGATGTCATCAACGAAGGAAATGAGGAATTTTTATGCACAAAAAAACGGTATTAGTCACTGGTGCTTCCCGTGGGATCGGACGTGCCATTGCAATGACATTTGCACAAAATAATTACCACGTATTCTTAAATTGTCGTCACTCCATCTCAGAACTGGAATCCGTAAAATCTGCAATCGAAGCAATTCCTTACGGCTCCTGCGATATTTTTATCGGCGATGTAGGAAATCCACATTCTGTCAAAGAGCTGTACGAGATGATTTACACAAAATACGACTGTCTGGATGTACTTGTCAACAATGCGGGAATTGCTCACATTGGTCTGCTAAGCGATATGAGCGATGAAGAATGGTGCAATCTTCTGGACACGAATCTTTCCTCTGTATTTTACTGCTCCCGTGAAGCAATTCCAAAAATGGTGTCAAAAAAATCCGGTAAGATTATCAACATATCCTCGATGTGGGGAACAGTCGGCGCCTCCTGCGAAGCTGCCTATTCCGCAACAAAATCCGGTATCCACGGGCTTACGCGGGCGCTTGCCAAAGAGCTTGCTCCAAGTAATATTCAGGTAAATGCTATCGCATGTGGGGCGATTGAGACGAGCATGAATGCCCAACTGAGCGCAGAAGAAAAATCTGCCTTTGAAGAAGAAATTCCTGCGGGGCGTTTCGGCACACCGCAGGAAGTCGCTGATTTGGTATGGAATCTTGTCAACAGTCCTTCCTATCTGACCGGTCAAATCATCGGTCTGGATGGCGGTTATATTTAAAACCGCCATCTAAAGCACTATTTCTGATTCTTTTCATATATGAGTTTTAGACCTTTCAACAATAAATTTTCATCTAAAAACATATTCCGACCGCAATGGGGAACGATATACTTCGCAGCCTCCCCGGTCGCAACAATAGCTGCCGCTTTTTCTTTCAATTCTCTCTCAATGCTGGCAATGGAGCCATCTATACAGGCAGCAGTCCCATAAATGATTCCACTTTTCATACATTCCACCGTATTACTTCCAATAACCTTTTTCGGCCGTTCCAAACTGATTTTCGGAAGCTGCGCCGTTCCTTGCGTCAGAGATTCCGAAGAAATCCGGACTCCCGGAATAATCATTCCTCCGATATAATGTTTTTTTGCATCAATCACAGAAAGGGTCGTCGCTGTTCCCATGTTGACTACAATGAGCGGAAGTGGGTACTCTGCTATCCCTGCTACTGCATTTGCCACCAGGTCACTCCCCACCTGTCCCGGCTGATCCATCATAATATTCAATCCGGTCTTCACTCCCGGTCCGATAATCAACACCTCATTTTCGGAAATCCTCTTTGCCGCCTCTTTTACAACATTTGTCACCGGGGGCACCACAGATGCGATAATCGTTCCCTCTATCTGATTCATATTCAAGCCATGTAATTCAAATATATTTTTAAAACTAATTGCATACTCCAGCCCTGTTCTTGTCAGGCTCGTGGAAATGCTCTCCACAAAGACTATATTTTCACCTTCAAAACATCCGACCACGGTGTTCGTATTCTCGATATTAATTGCCAGAATCATATTTTTCCTCCTGCTATCCTGTCACGAGACGCGATTTCAACAGCGTTCTTCCGACAACTGCCACAATCACTGCCGCAACAATCGCCTCAGGTATTCCATTCATCGCAATGATGGATAAAATAAAGCCATACACCGCATTTGCCGCAACTCCATTTGCCGCTGCATAGGCATCTCTAAAAAACACAAAAATCAAATTCATTACTAACAATGTGTTGACAAAAGATCCCGCAAGCCCTGCAATTCCTAAAGCTACCAGCATGCCTGATCCTTTGGACTTCATTTCCTTATACAATACTTTAAATACAAAATACGGAATAATCCCAACTAAAATACGTGGGACAAAACAGATAATAATACTTCCGATCCCCCCCTGCATCTCACCGAGTGAATAAAACGGTGTAAACACAAACGATGTCACTGTCGGATTCATCGTATTATTAATAAAACTCGTCAGTCCAAAAATGCCTCCTAAAACAGCGCCTTTCTTTGGACCAAGTAAAATAGAACCGATAATAACCGGTACATGGATAATCGTCGCCCTTGTAAATCCAAGCGGGATATATCCTAAGAATGGGGTAAATGCCATGATAATAATCAGTGCCGCGAACAGTGCAACCTGTACCATGCCAAGTGTCTGTGACCTTCCGTCACTCTTTGCTTTGTTATTCATTTTTTCCTCCTTGTTATCATTCTCTTACGAGATACAATACATATCGCTCCAGTTCACACATACACATACGTCTGAGAACGCTCATGCTCGCATGGAAACGTCTGATGTCGTGTGTTGATGAAAGGAATTGAATTCCGTGAACTGCAACGGAGTTACTTTCTCAGTATACCATCCTCCTTCACACGAAAACAACCATGTTTTCAAAAATAAACACAAAATTTGCGTACACTTTTTCTAAATATGTGCTAGAATAATTTACAAACCATTCAGAAAGCAGAGGATTTCAAATTATGTTAAAGGGAAAAACTGTTATTTTAGGTGTTACGGGAAGTATTGCCGCCTACAAAATCGCCAATCTTGCCAGCATGCTTGTAAAGCTTCATTGTAATGTCCATGTTATCATGACAAAGAACGCAACAAATTTTATCCATCCGATTACATTCGAAACATTGACAAACAATCGTTGTCTTGTTGATACATTTGATCGAAATTTTCAATATAATGTAGAGCATGTGGCGCTCTCCAAACAGGCAGATGTCGTTTTAATCGCTCCTGCAACTGCCAATGTTATCGCCAAACTGGCAAATGGACTTGCTGATGACATGCTTACAACTACAACACTCGCATGTACCTGTAAAAAAATCATTTCGCCGGCAATGAACACACAGATGTATCAGAACCAGATTACACAGGACAATCTGCTGAAATTAAAAGATTACGGATTTGAGGTGATTGATCCGGCAACCGGAATGCTTGCCTGCCGTGACGTAGGAGAAGGAAAACTCCCTGATCCAGAGACTTTACTAGACTATATCTTAAAAGAAATCGCATATGAAAAAGATATGAAAGGATTAAATGTCCTTGTCACCGCCGGACCAACCACAGAAGCGATCGACCCTGTTCGCTATATTACCAATCATTCTACCGGAAAAATGGGGTATGCCATTGCAAACTGCGCAATGCTCCGCGGTGCCAATGTAACTTTAGTCACTGGACCTACTTCACTTCCGAAACCACCATTTGTCAATACGATTTCTATTAAAAGTGCTGAAGAAATGTTTGATGCCGTAACTTCTTGTTCCGATACTCAGGACATTATCATCAAAGCTGCCGCTGTGGCAGATTATCGTCCTGCCTCTGTCAGTGATGAAAAGATGAAAAAGTCAGACGACTCTCTCTGTATTCCATTAGAGCGCACGAAAGATATTTTGAAGCACTTAGGAGAACACAAAAAAAATCACCAATTTTTATGTGGCTTTTCTATGGAAACAGAAAATATGTTAGAGAATTCCCGTGCGAAACTGGAAAAGAAACATCTCGATATGATTATTGCAAACAATTTAAAAGTGTCCGGTGCCGGATTCGGAACCGATACGAATGTCATTACGATGATTACAAAAGAAGAAGAACTCGCATTAGACATTATGACAAAAGCCGAAGCGGCAAAACAAATTTTAGATAAGATTCTTGAAAAGCTAACATTGATATGATCCTTTTGATTTCAAAGACCTGATGGCTTTTGGAATGTTCATTTTGGCATTACTAACATTCGTTTTTACGTTTATCAGATAATGTTTTAGAGCATAGAAAACCACTCCAAAACTTTGGCGAGCGATGGAGTGGTATTTCTATAACCATATATCTACCTATTTTTCTAATTCTATACCTACATTCTGTGCATAGCTTTCGAACACAGTCTCAATCTGCGAATTGCATGCTTCCATGTTCTTTTCTTTTCCGATATAATATCTCTTTTCAGAATCTGTCGTATACGGCAATTCCACAGAAGCCGTAATCGGTGCAGCAAAACCATCTTCATCTTTTGCATCTTTATTATAAGCAAAGAAATATGGTTCCTGAATCAATGCATAGCCATCTTCTGTTGTTTTTGCTGCTGTCAGATTTGTAAGATATCTGTCAATCAATCCTGTATACATTTTCGCAATTGGAGAGTTTTCTTCACAAATAGAAGTTGTCTGTGTGTATCCCCACTTATCAACAGTTATTCCTCCGTCAATCTGAGGATCATACATGTACACACGAACATTGTTTTTCACTGCATACTGATTGATTTGTCCAATAATGGCACGTGTTTTTTCATTTCCAGAACCACCTATGAGCACAAGCGAATTTCCCTTTTCATCAAGCAACCATTCCAGTTGACGGTATGTAATCGGGTAAATATTTATCTGCTCGTCAGAGCCAAAAACTTCTGTTCCGTAACTGTTAAATGTATCTCGAATATATGTTTCTTTTGTATACTTTGAAAATTGAATGTTATTTGTTTTAATAAATTCAAACATTTGTTTTAGACGTGCTGTATACTCATCCGTCACATACTTTCTTACCTGATTTCCTTCTTTATCAAGAACCGGATTTCCTTCGTCGTCCGTTTCCTTCACATAAAGACCTTTGGAGTCACGGTCAACCATCTCCTCAAAAGCATACATGATTGGACATTTTCCGCTTGTATTTCCTTTCCCGCTGTAGTCTGTCTGATTATCTTTGTTATAAAGAAAGATAATAGGCTGTTGCAATCTTCCGACTGTCACCTCTTTCCCTTCTGCATTGGTATAAGAAAGTGCAGTATCGTGATCTGACGGATATGCAATCCAGTCATCCAAGTTTGTAAGATATCTTGACACAAACTCTCCATACATATAATTGTATTTTGTTCCAAGAGTTGTCTTTTCGTTCGACATACGGACAAACATAGAACCGTCATCACCATTATCTACATTAAAATCATAAGAATAAATAGTATCAATTCCGTATTCCTTTGCATATGCATTTACATAAGGACTCATTGCACGGCTGTTATGACACCATGAACCGCTCAACTGAATCAGGTAATTTCCTTCCTGTCCCAAAAGCTGAATGAGCTGGTCATAGCTGATGTCCTGAAATACAATATCTTTATCCTCAAACGTATCAATTCCATCCTGTCGTTCTGCATCTGCTTTGGAGTGTGCATTAAAGTCACCGTAAGCATATTCTTTTTCAAACTCATAGTCCGGGGAAGAAAGTTGTGCATTCGAGACTTTGAGTTCTTCTTTTTCTAAAGTTTTAACATTATTTTTGATGCTGCTGTTTTTTCCTGAGCAACCCGTAATCATTCCTGCCGCCATCACTGTAACAAGAACAGCAGAGATTAGTTTTCTTTTCATGATCAATCTCCTCCTATCTTTTCCTAACACATTGGAATAGATACTTCTTCCGAAGAACCACCGGAACTTCCTGTTGAAGTATATTCAGATTCCAACTCTATCAGGTCTGCATAATTTTCGATAAGAGTATATTGATCAGCTGTCAGATAGCTGTCAATCACTTCTCTTGCTTCTGTTACATATTTTTTCACATCATCAAAGGAATAGCCTTCTACAGTCTTTCTTGCATCTGCAACACTTGCCGCTTTAATTGCCAGACGTGCATATTCTATTTTTGCCGCATTAAATACATTCATATTTTTAATCTTCTTTTTGAGATCAAAATTCGGATCTAATGCATTATAATATTTTACTGCACGATCGATTTTTGCTTTTGATTCCTCTGTATAAGTTACTTCTCCGATATTTTGAATGGCATCATTTGTTCTTACCACTGAGGCTTTTACAGAAAATACAGAAAGTCCCAGACATACAAAAGCCGCCACAATCAGTGCAATTGTTGATTTTTTCATTATGCCCGTCCTCCCTTTTTCTCTAATTTTTCATCCTCTGTCTGAAAAATTTCGTCATCCAAAAGTTCTGTTTTTCTTGCAACAACAGCAGCTGTCACATTTGCTCCTACGACATTCGTCAATGTTCGTGCCATATCTGTAATGTTATTGATCGGAGTCAGAAGTACCACTGCTGCAATCGGAAGATTTACTGCACTGAACAGTGATACTGCTGTCACAACTCCGATTCCCGGCATTCCGGCGCTTCCCATCGAAAGTACAAGGCACATAAAGCACATGATGAGGTATTGACTGATATTCCAACTCTGCCCCGTTGCATTTAGATAGAACATAGCTAACAAAATCGGCCAAATACACGTACAGCCCGCCATTCCAATTGTTGTTCCAAGTGGCGCTGTAAAGTTCGCTACCTCCTCATCTACACCAACCTTATGTATCAGACGGTCAATTGTAATCGGAAGCGAGCCGACACTACTCTGTGTCGTAAATGCTGTCGCCTGTGCATCAAATGTCTTTTTAAAGAATTTGAGCGGACTTATTTTTCCTGCAAATTTCAGAATGAACGCATTTACAACATAAGCCTGTACGAAGCATACCACATAGACAACCGCAACAAGCAGAATCAATTGTACCAAAGCGTCTTTATCACTCAACAGCTGGCTTGCAGACACTGCTGTCAAACATAGCACTGCATATGGAGTCAAATCAATGACGTAGGAAAGAATTCGGAAAATGATCTTCTTCACCGCCTCAATGATACTCTTAAACGGCTTCACTTTATCTTCACCTTCGTCTGATGCTACACTTACATATGCAACCGCAATTGCAACTGCAATAATGATAATAGCCACAACATTGTCTGCTGCCAGATCCCCAAACACATTTGTCGGGAACAAGTTCAAAATGATCTTATCAAAAGATGTCCCCATTTCCTTATATGCGTCAAGTGTTGTACTGGAGACTCCTGCAATGTCGGCAAACACTGCTTGCGCTCCCTTTCCAACCTGTGTTGCCATGCCAAAGACAATTGTAACTACAATCGCAATTGCCGATGAAACCAAAAGCCAGAATACAGACTTTGTTCCAATTCGTTTCATTTTTTCTTTATCGTTTAACTGAATCAATCCTGAAATGACAGAAACAAGAATCACCGGTGCGACAAGTGCCGTAATCAAATTCACATAAATATCGCCGATCAATGCAAGCCATGTCATATAAGAATTGTTCTCGGACGCAAATACGATTCCAAGCACCGCTCCCATTACCATACTGATCAAAATGACAAATGTCCAATTAATTTTATATGCCAGTTTGTTCAACACTTTAAATAAAAGCAAGGCAATGATAAGTACAAGCAAGGCAATCCAATTTACGCTTAAAAGTGCATCCATTTTTAAAACCTCCTCTTTCTTTTCTCAACATTCCTATTATAGTATTGTAAAAAGTCAGAAACAAATTGGTTTTTTTGATATATATATTTGATTTTTCTATAATTTAAAAAATCCTCGCTTTATAAACCTAAAATGATTTATAAAACAAGGATTCTATCGTCCACTCTATTTAATCAATCTCTGTATCTTTTTACTCTTTTCCGTCCCCGCTTCTTTTAGCAGTTCAAAAAGCACTGACTCGTATGTCGTAATAATTGCGCCTTCCTCTTTCATCCGCTGCAATGCAATCTTTTTGTCATTTTCTTTTCTGCTGGAAACACAATTCTCCACAATGACCGGAATAAATCCTGCTGCTTTCAGATCAATCACCGTCTGAAGTACACAAATATGTGTCTCAATCCCGCAGATGATAATATATTTTTTGTCTCTTATCTTTTCTTTTACACCTTCATATGCACTAAACGAAATCTTTTCCACATACTCTTCTGTTCCCGCAGCCGTTGTAATCTCATTAACAGTCTCTCCAAGTCCTTTTGTGTACTGCTGTGTAAGAAACATCGGAACCCCAAGCACATTTAACCCTCGGAGCAAAATGCCAGATTGGCAGATCAAATTTTCCTTTTCGTGCATGACAGGCACTAATTTTTCCTGATAGTCAATGACAAGTGCCGCTGTATGTTCCGCCTCTATTCTCATCTTATATCTCCTCCTTATTTTAGATCCAGTTCAATCGGGCAGTGGTCCGATCCCATCACATCAGTTAAAATTTTTGCGTCTGCAAGCCTGTCTTTCAAACTCTCTGACACACAGAAATAGTCGATTCTCCAGCCGGCGTTCTTTGCTCTTGCACTGAATCGATATGACCACCAAGAGTAAATTCCTTCCATCTCCGGATAAAAATAGCGGAATGTGTCGATAAAACCGGCTTTTAAAACTTCACCGAATTTTGCACGTTCCTCGTCTGTAAAACCGGCATTTTTCCGATTGGTTTTTGGATTTTTCAAATCTATCTCCGCATACGCCACATTCAGATCCCCCGCAAAGATAACCGGTTTCTTCTGTTCCAATCCTTTTAGATATGCAAGAAAATCCGTCTCCCACTGTATGCGGTATGAAAGTCTTGCAAGTTCACTCTGTGAATTTGGCGTGTACACGGTCACAAAATAAAACTCCTCAAATTCCAGTGTAATAACACGCCCCTCTTTGTCATGCTCCTCTATCCCGATGCCATATTGTACCGACAATGGTTCCTTTTTTGTAAACACAGCCGTCCCGGAATATCCTTTTTTCTCTGCATAATTCCAATATTGATGGTATCCTTCCAATTCCAAATCTAGCTGTCCTGCCTGCATCTTACTCTCCTGAATACAGAAAATATCTGCATCCGCCTCCTGGAAAAATTCTAAAAATCCTTTCTGCACACACGCACGAATTCCATTTACGTTCCACGATATCAGTTTCATCTTTCTTCTCCTTCCTGATAATATACTTTTTCTAAAAACAGTCCTCTCGCCGGCGCTAAAAAGCCGGTCAGTTCTCGTTCTTTCTGTTCAAGAGCCATCTTTATATCTTCAATACTCTTTTCTGCGCATCCTACTTCCAAAAGTGTTCCTGTCAGAATTCTCACCATATGATACAAAAAGCCGGTTCCATAAAATTCAAACTCCAGCCTTGTCCCTTTTTTTACAATCTTAATCTCATAGATTGTCCTCACTTTTGATTTCTCATCTTTATTATCCGTAAATGCTGAAAAATCATGTGTTCCTTTCAGATACTCTGCCGCTTTCTTCATATCATCCAGATGTAGTTCCTTCGTAAAATGATATGTATATCTTCTTGTAAAAACACACGGCTTCTTTCGTGTATCGATACAATACTTATACTTTTTCGCCTTTGCACTGTAGCGGCTGTGAAAACTTCCAGGAACAAGCTCCATTTCTTTCACACAGATATCCTCCGGCAAAAGACAGTTCAGTTCTCCCACAAAACTCTCATCTAAAAGCCCCGACACTTTCATGTTTGCCACCTGGCCATTTGCATGAACACCCGCATCCGTTCTTCCGGAGCCATCGATTTCGACCGGATAACCAACGATCTGCTCCACCGTACGTTCTAAAATTGTTTGAATCGTCAGATTGGTCAAATTTTGTCTCTGCCATCCTTTGTATCTTGAACCATCATATGCAATTATCATTTTATAATTTCTCATCTATACTGCTCCCTTTACTCAAAATAGAGAGTTCCGTTTCCAGAACTCTCGTATCAAGTGTGTTTATTTATCCAGAATTTTCTTCAATTCTGCCACAAATGTATTCACGTCCTTGAACTCTCTATACACCGACGCAAACCGCACATAGGCAACCGGATCTAAATTCTTAAGCTTTTCCATCACAATCTCTCCAATCAGATTGCTGGAAATCTCTTTTTCTTCCCGCTTAAAAATCTCCGTCTCAATAGCTTCGATCGTCCTTTGAATCGCCTCTGCAGACACCGGTCTTTTATAGCACGCCCGCAAAATGCCGGCCTCAATTTTTGCCCGATCATACTGCTCTCTATTATTATCTTTTTTTATGATAATCAAAGGAATCGTCTCAACCTTCTCATATGTAGTAAATCTTTTCCCGCACTCATCACAGGCTCTTCTTCTTCGAATCGAATTCCCGTCTTCTGCCGGTCTGGAATCAATTACTTTCGTATCTGGATTACTGCAATATGGACACTTCATATTCTGTTCCTCCTCAGGATTTTCTCATATCGTCATTTTAGCAGATAATAGTTAGTCTTTGCAAGTTTTCAGACATTTTTCTTCACATATTTCTACCATGATAATATCCGGACCTACTTTTTTGATACATTCAAATGGAATCACATATTCCGAATCGCATCCAAACAGCCCATGCATCTTCGCCTGCCCCGGTACAACGATCGCCTCAACACATCCTTTGCATAGATCAAATACCAGATCCACCACACACCCAAGCCGCCTGCAGTCACAAAGATTAATCACTTCTTTCTGTCTCAATTCACACAACCGCATCTTTTTTCCCTGACTCATTTATTATTCAGTATATGCCGCTTTCCTCTATGCTGCCATCACTTTTTCACTTTCAAATGCTTTTACAATAATACCCACAAGCAGGAAACCGATTGCAAATGTCATCGCCACCGTCCCCCCATACTGTGCCATTGTCACCTCATGACTTAAGATTCCTTTTAAAACCAAAGAAATATTATAAACCGGAATATAGTACATCTTTCCATCTGTGTTTCCTGTAGTGAACATCGTCATCAAACCTACAACAAGCACTACCATATAGAGCGGCATTACATAGGTAGTCGCCTCTTTGATTGTCTTTGCAAACACCGAAGTAAGTGCAATCATCGTAGAATATAAAAACGCAACTCCAATAAGCAGGACTGCAAGCATTGCAATCTGGTTTGCATTCAAACTGATATTCAAATTCTCACCTGATGTTCCAAGCATCGACTTGGACATCAATGGCATAAATGCCACCATCGCTCCCACGTAAATTACTGAAGAAATTCCAGACAACGCCATCAGTGCAAACACTTTTCCGAGCACGATCGAACTTCTCTTGATCGGCGCCACAAGAAGGCTTGCCATTGTTCCTCGTTCTTTTTCACCCGCAATCATATCCGTTCCGATTCCCATTGCCCCTGCAAATAAAAGAATTGTGATAAAATACGGGAGCATCATTCCAAGCGCCTTTCCACTCGCCTTTTGCTCGTCCTGAATGACCATCTTATCGTTGTCAGAATTCACTGTAAACACTGCAATCTGCTCTAAATCTCCCACACGCTCTGTCAGCAGCGTCTGACGGTACGCCTCAAGTACTTCCAAAGAGATCTCTTTATATGCCGCATTAGAATATTCTTCCGACGGATTGTAATAGGTCTTGATCTGTGGAGCCGGATCTCCCTCCTTGTAATCTTGAATCATCTCATCCATATTCTTTGGAAACTCAATCAAAAGATCGGCTTCTCCATCCCGAATCTTCGTCTCCACATCTGCCCTCTCACTTTCGGAAATCGCATGTATCTTATAATCCGCATGGATACTCTCTAAAAATTTTTCAAAACTTTCCTGTTCATTTTGAACATAGACAATCGGCTTGTGTTTTGTGATGTCATCCTCCATCCCTGTAATCATCTGACTCATCAGATACATAATTCCAATCATGATAATAACCGGCAGAAAAAATACCGAAAAGACCATTTTTTTATCCTTGAAAACACGTACCATCTCTTTATTGAAGATTTCTTTGATGCTCTTCATCTACGCCTCCCCCTTTCTGCTTCTGTACAACTCGAAAAATGCATCCTCCAAATCTTTCGTCCCTGTACTATCCAGTATTTCCTGCAATGTACCTTCACTTACCTTCTGACCATCAATGATCACTCCAATCCGGTCACAAAGCTTTTCTGCCTCCGACATAATGTGCGTGGAGACAATAACAAGCTTTCCCTCTTCACGCAATTTTTTCAGGTAATCTGTCACACCTCTTGCAGTCACGATATCAAGACCATTTGTCGGTTCATCAAAAATCACGATTTCCGGATCATGTACAAGACTTACCGCAATTGCCGCCTTTTGTTTCATTCCGGTCGACAGTTCTTTGATCTGTTTATGCGCAAAATCCTTAATACCAAAATACTCAAATAATTGTTCTTTTCGTTCTTTTAAAACCTCTTTTGACACACCGTGAAGCCTTCCAAAAAATTCAAACATATAGTCGGGTGTAAACTGTGGATCAAGCTTAATGTCACTTGTCAGGAAACCGATGCTTTTACGCACCTGCTCCGCCTCTGTCACCACATCATGCCCTGCAACCTTAACCTCACCTTCTGTTGGCTTAATAATCGTTGCAATGCAGCGAAGTGTCGTCGTCTTCCCTGCACCGTTCGGACCCAATAGACCATATATTTCCCCTTTGTGCGCATTTAGGCTCAAATGATCTACCGCTACCTTTCGATTGCTCTTTGTTTTGGATTCTTTCATCTGCTTTTTGTTCAGTTTATACACTTTTGTCAGATTTTTTATCTCTATCATATTCCCCCACCTTTCTTAATTTCCTTAGTATGCAATAAAAAAATCACCACTTTCCTTCTAATTTATCTAAAAAGTGGTGATTTGTAAACCTGATATTTCTTTTATTTCATTTTTTTCTCATATCTGCTGTGCAATACTAATGCTACTACAGTGAACAGCACCGGTCCTACGATACTCCAAACAGTTGTCGCAACATCTCCCGCCATCGCCGGCTGGATGATTGTAAAGAAGTTTGCAAACCCAACAGTCACTGTTACCAGTACTGTAAAGACGATTGCTACCGTATCATTTTTGAAGATCACAAACGGTTTATGAATATTTTTATTTTTCTTAAATCTGATAAACGCTGCTGAAATAAACATATATGGAAGTGTCATCGCAACGTTTGTCATTGATACAAGAATGTTGAAAAATTGTGTCATCGTATCTCCACCCATAGCGATTAACAGAATAAATACCACAACTACAACCGCCTGAATCTTCAACGCAAATTTCGGCATTCCATCTTCCATTTTACAGAATCTTTCCGGCAGTAATCCTTTCGGACTTCCTTCAATCAGCTGTTTCAAAGGAGAATAGCTTAACGTAAATACTGCGCCTGACAAAGACAGCAGCATTGAAATCCCCATAATTCTTGCAGCCCAGTTGCCCATCTGTACACAGACTCCCTGACTTGCTCCAAATACAGCTCCAATCTGGTATCCAAGATTGTTCATAATCACATAAGATGCATTTCCCTTATGCACAGTTGCTGCGGAAAGTGTATCGCTCCAGTTTGTAAAGATTCCCACACAAAAAATTCCGATTGAATATCCCACTGCAACAATAATAGCTGCTATTGTAAGACCTTTTCCAAAGTTCTTTTCCAGATTTTCAGTCTCATCTACAAGACCTCCGACAGCCTCTGTTCCACCATATGCAAACAACGCATATACAAGGAACGCCAGCATGGCAATACTTCCCGCATACTCTGGATTCGGAGAATCCACAAATGATGCCACCGATGTAATCGGCTGTGCCAGTTCACCTTTATTTCCAATCAATACCAAAAGTGCACCTCCAATCAGCATCACATTTAAAAACATACATGCAATTCCGCCGATTGATGCTACTTTCTGGATATTTTTCAATCCTTTGCTTCCAAAAAATGTAACTGCAATGATAAAGACTACACCGAGAATCCCAAGTGTCTGTGTTGATTTCAATCCAAACAATGTCCAATCTGCTGTCGTATCTTTCCCAAAAATCGCATTGGAAAGCGGCACCATGATACCTGATGCAATATTAACGAGCCAGATTACATAAGATGTATACCACATGAATGTTGCCACGAACGCATATTTTTTTCCGACACAGATTTGCATCCATGAAAAAATACCACCCTTTTCATCTTTAAAAGCCGAGCCATACTCTGCAACCATAAACGCAAATGGGACAAAGAAAACTACTGCTGATAACAGGAAAAACGGAATCGCTCCATATCCCATCAGATAAAATGATCTAGGCATATTGTTAAACCCATACACCGATGTAAAGATCATTAGAATCAATGCTCCCATTGTTAGTTTTTTGTTTTTTCTGCCATTCTTTCTCCTCCTGTACTCTATGCGTTCGCCAAAAACGCACGATATCCCTTTACGGCTTCGTAGATATCTGCTTTGCTACTCACCTCATAAGGTGCATGCATACAAAGAAGCGCAATTCCGCTGTCAATCACTTCCATTCCGTAATTTGCCATGATATAAGCAATTGTACCGCCGCCTCCGGCATCCACCTTTCCAAGCTCATCGAACTGATATGCCACATTTGCATCGTCAAAGATTTTTCTTAAAACTGCAATATATTCTGCATTCGCATCATTAGAACCGCTTTTTCCTCTGACACCAGTAAACTTATTCATAGAAATTCCTCTGCCAAAGAATCCGGAATTTCGTTTTTCATAATGCTCTGCATACAGAGGATCATACGCTGCGCTTACATCTGAGGAAAGCATTCTGGAACGCGCAAGCGCTCGTCTTACTTTCAATTCAGATTCCCCTTCTGTCAGCGCAATTAACTCAGCAACTGTATTTTCAAAGAAATGTGACTGCATTCCTGTCGCACCTACACTGCCGATTTCTTCCTTGTCCACAAGAAGACACACTCCTGTCTTTTTCAGATTTTCTGCCTCCAGCATCGCAAAAAGGGATGTAAATGCACAGATTCTGTCATCCTGTCCATACCCTAAAATCATACTGCGGTCAAAACCAAGGTCTCTTGCTTTGCCGGCTGGCACAATTTCAAGTTCTGCTGACTGAAAATCATCCTCTTCAATCCCATACTCCTGTTTTAAAATAGAAAGAATATTCGCTTTCACCAGCTCTTTTTCCTCTTCTTTCAAATCTTTACAGTCTCTCAAAGGCATATTTCCGATCAAAAGGTCCATATTTTCACCTTCAATAACCTTTGCCGCAGTCTTTTCCATTTTTTCGCCCGCAAGATGGATCAAAATATCCGTAATCGTAAATACCGGATCTCCTTCTTTTTCCCCAACGCAGATCGGAACGGTCTTTCCGCTTTTCAGTACAGCTACACCATGTAGAGCAAGCGGCTGTGCAACCCACTGGTATTTTTTGATTCCACCGTAATAGTGTGTGTCCAGATAGGCAAATCCATCCGCTTCATACAGCGGATTCTGTTTTACATCCAAACGTGGTGAGTCAATATGTGCTCCAAGAATATTCATTCCATTGGAAATCGGCTCTTCCCCGATTTGAAATAATGCGACCATCTTATGCATCCAGACCGCATACACTTTATCACCTGTTTTCAGCTGTTTATCCTCGGCAATATAGGCATTCAAATCTTTGTATCCGGCCTCCTTGGCCATCTCAACCGCCAATGCCACACATTCACGCTCTGTCTTTCCTGCATCCAGACATGTTTTATATCGCTCACAAACCGCATTAACTTCCTTAAGCTCCTTCTGATCATACGACTTCCATACACTCTGTTTTCCCATCGTGAACCCTCCAGTCATTTTTACAATTTTTTATTTTTTTATTTTATTTACACACTGTTTATAACGCAAACATTCTATATTTTCTTGACAGGAAAATTTTTGCGTAGTATTATACTATGAATAAAATTTTCGCACAAAATGTGGAAAATAAAATTTTTATTTTTTTTAAAAATTGATTTTTTATCAAAAAATTGATTTATAAGAAAAGAAGGAGTATACACATGACAATCAATGAACGTGTCGGAAATAACATCCGCAAATACAGAATCGCACACCATTATACGTTAAAAGACTTATCCGCACTTGTACACAAGAGTTGTTCTACTCTTTCAAAATATGAAAAAGGAATTCTTCCTGTCAGTGTTGAGACGCTGGAAGAATTCGGGGAGGTTTTTCATATTCCCACTTCGCATCTCTTGTCTGCGCCGTCCGAGGGGAAACCGGACGTCTCTCGCAAAAGTCTCCTCAAAAAATACTACATGTACAATTATGATGGCAGAAGAAAACGAATTATGAAAAGTATTATTGAAGAATACGCCACAGATCAGCCGGATACCTATTCGATTCAGCTTTTCTATGACGTAGATGATCTGGAACACTTTGGAAAATGCGAGGTAATCTATTCCGGTGAAAGCACAACCTTTGGGCCATGGCAAAATTATAGTTTAAAAAATACTGCAAATACACTGGAGGAAATTTGGATGTGCACCGTAAATACCTTTTCTCAAACGGATCTGAAAAGTGGTATCTTGTCCGGTATCTCACAACTTACCATGCGCCCCTGCAGCCGAAAGATCCTGATCACGTCTCAGATACAAAAAGAAAATCATTTCATAGATGACCTGCTGCTCTCCAAAGAGGATATCCAGCAGATTAAAAAATACAACTTATTTACACTCGGGGAATAGCCGTTTTTACGTATTTTTCATACAATTGCTCTATGATTTCAATATGCAGCCGTTCATCTAAAATAATTCGCTCCAGATTTGCGACAACATACTCGTCCTGAATCCATTCTGCCTGTCTTTTATAGGTTGCAATCGCAAGCTTTTCCCCTTCATATGCATGTTTCAGCATCATATCTATCCGCCTTGGGTATCGGTTGCACCCAGGGCTCCAATATGTAAATCTTCTCCGCTCAACACTCCAAAGCCTTGGGTCTGCCCCAAGTTTCTGCGCCAGCTGCCCATAAATATTCATGTGGTGCATTTCCACCATACTGATCTTGTGAAATGTCTTTCCGATTTCTTCATACTTGCCATTTGCGATCAGACTGTTGTAAAAATACAGACTGACTGCAGACATCTCTGAGTTGCAGGCTCCGATATTGCTTAACATCGCCATTGCATACCTCGGATTTTTTTCACATACTTTCACAGGAGGATATTCTGCAGAATCTCTTACCTGAATCTCTTCTTCACACATAAAAAAGTCTCCTTTATTTCTCTATACTTTACACTTTATGGTAAAGTCAGAAAAAGGAGACCTCTTTTTTTCTTTTCTCTATAAATTCTATTCTTCGATGTCAATCACTGAGACAGGACAGCCATCTCTTGCTTCTTTTGCTTCCTTTTCGTTCTCTTCAGTCACGTCTGCATGTACCTGTGCAATCTCATCACCCATGCAAAACACTTCCGGGCAGATACTTACACACATCCCGCATGCAATACATCCATCTTCTACAACTGCTTTCATCCTGTAATTCCTCCTGGTTCTTTTTTTACAGTATGTCCGCTTTTTTGTGTTTTATACTATGCAAACTGACTTTGATATAATTTTGCATAGAAACCGTTTCTTGCAAGTAACTCCTCGTGGTTGCCCTGTTCTACAATATTGCCATCCTTCATCACTAAAATGATATCTGCCTCTTTTATTGTTGACAGACGATGTGCCACAATAAAACTCGTTCTCCCCTCCATCATTTTCTGAAATGCTTCCTGAATCTTAATCTCAGTTCTCGTATCAATTGACGATGTCGCCTCATCCAGTATCAAGATCGGTGGAAGTTTCAGCATCACTCTGGCAATACACAGAAGCTGTTTCTGTCCCTGTGACAGATTCCCTCCATCTTCCGAGATGACTGTATCGTACCCATCGGACATGCGCTTGATAAATCCATGTGCATGCGCTGCCTTTGCAGCCTCAATAATCTCTGCTCTCGTAGCTTCGGGTTTTCCATATGCAATATTTTCAGCGATTGTTCCTGATTTCAGCCAGGTGTCCTGCAATACCATTCCAAAATTTGCACGCAGACTGTCTTTTGTAATCTCTTTCACATCATGTCCACTCACATAGATTTTCCCCGCATCGATATCATAGAACCGCATCAACAAATTGATCAAGGTTGTTTTTCCACATCCTGTCGGACCTACAATCGCAACCTTTTGTCCCTGTTTTACATGTAGATTCAGATCTTTCAACAACGGTGTATCCTTTCGGTAAGAAAACGAAATATGCTGCAATTCCATACTTCCATCTGTCTGCTGCAAAATCAGTGCGCCTTCTTTGTCTTTCGTTTCTACCTCTTCATCTATAAAATCAAACACTCTTTTCGCACACGCAAATGCATTCTGGATCTCTGTGAGCACACTCGATATCTCATTGAATGGTTTTGTATATTGATTGGCATAGGTGAGAAAACAAGACAACTGTCCAACCGTGATCACGCCCTGCATCGCCAAAACGGCTCCAAAAATTCCCACACCCGAATATACAAGCCCATTCACAAACCTTGTGCTTGGATTCGTGATGGAAGAAAAGAAAATGGCGCGGATACTGCATGTTTTTAGTTCCTCGTTAATTGTATCAAACCGTTCTAATGAACGTTTTCCATACCCAAATGCCTGCACAACTTTTTGATTTCCCACCATCTCATCCACGAGAGATGTCATCTGTGCCCGCGTTTCAGACTGTATTTTAAACATGTTATACGTCTTTTTTGCAACAAAACTTGCGACAAACAATGACAATGGTGTGATGAAAATAACAATGAGCGAAATCTTGACATTGATAGAAAGCATAAATGCCAATGTCCCGGCAATTGTCACAACACCTGTAAACAGCTGTGAAAATCCCATCAAAAGTCCATCTGAAAATTGCTCTACATCTGTGATGATTCTGCTGATCGTTTCTCCGTATGGGTGACTGTCTACATATTTCAAAGGAAGTTTTTGCAGATGTTCAAATGCATTCATACGCACATCCTTTACCACCCGGTACGTAATCTGATTATTGCACAGATTCATCAGCCATTGTGCCATGCTTGTCACTCCAATGATAACTGCAAGTTTCACAAGTATTTGCAGAATTTTCCCAAAATCGACCTGCCCCTTTCCTACAATAAAATCTACCGCATCCCCAATTAAAATCGGTGCATACAAAGTAAAGCCCACTGTGATCACAGCAAAAACCAACGATAATATCAGATAATGCAGATACGGCAGCAAAAGCTTTCCGACTCTCTTAATCGTTCCATGATGTTTACGCATGATGTCCCACCTCCTCTTTTGAGAATTGCGAACTGCAAATTTCCTGATAAACTTCACAGGTCCGAAGCAATTCCTGATGTGTTCCGATTCCTGCCATTTTGCCGTCATCCAATACAATGATTTTATCCGCCTGCATGATCGATGAGGCTCTCTGTGACACGATAAATACCGTCATCTGATCTGTATTTTCTGCAATCGCTTTACGCAGCCTCGCATCTGTCGCAAAATCAAGTGCAGATGCGCTGTCATCCAAAATCAATATCTCTGGATTTTTCACAAGTGCTCTTGCAATGGTAAGCCTCTGTTTTTGTCCTCCTGACAGATTCTTTCCGTTCTGGCTGATTTTCGCATCCAGTCCTTCTTTCTTTTTCTCTACCACCTCCAGAGCCTGCGCCGTTTCCAATGCTCTGTAAATCATCTCGTCTGTTGCATTTTCATTTCCCATTTTCATATTGTCGCGAATGGTTCCACGAAACAATACTGCTTTTTGCGGAACAACACCTATTTTCTTTCGAAGCGTCTCAATCTTATAGTTTTTCACATTTTCTCCATTTACCAATATCTGTCCTTTCGTGACATCATAAAATCGAGGGATCAGATTGACCAACGTCGATTTCCCGGATCCGGTTCCTCCGATCACACCGACTGTCTCTCCCCTTTTTACAACGAAACTGATATTTGATATCGCTTCTTCTGCACCGGAATAAGACATACTGACCTCATCAAAGATCACCATATTCTCTTTATTTGATTCCTCTCTATCATATTCTCCATCGACAATATCTGACGTCAGTTCAAAGACTTCATTAATACGAGATGCTGATGCAAGCGCTTTTGTGAAAGATACGATCAAATTAGCCAATGCAATAAGCGCTAGAAGAATCTGAGACATATAATTGACAAGCGCAATCACTTCTCCCTGTGAAATATTTCCAACATACACCTGCTTTCCACCAAACCAGACAATTGCAATTGTTGCCACATTTACAATAATGTAAGTCGCTGGATTTAAAAGTGCCGAAAGTTTTCCTACCAGCATCTGAACATCGAGCAAACTGCTGTTTTCCTCTGCAAATGTTTCGATTTCCCGTTTCTGTGTACAGAACGCCCTTACAACACGTATCCCGGAAAGGTTCTCTCGCGTAGATAAAAGTATTCCATCCAGCCCGCGCTGCACTTTTTTATATAACGGAATCGTGATCATCATAATTCCATAGATCACAATTGCAAGAAGCGGTACTGCCACCACAAAAATCAGGGCAGCTTTCACACTGATTGTAAAAGCCATGATCATTGCTCCCACCACAATAAACGGAGATCGTAAAAACAGACGCAATACCAGATTCACACCGGACTGTACCTGATTGATATCGCTGGTCATCCTCGTCACAAGCGTCGCGCTTCCCGCCTGATCAATCTCTGCATAGGATAACGAATTGATATGCGCAAACAGATCATGGCGTAATTCTGTTCCAAACCCGACTGCTGCCTTTGCCGCAAAGTACTGTGCCGTCAAAGAGCAGGCAAGTCCAAGTACTCCAAAAAGAACAAGCACTGCTCCCATTTTCCAGATATAAGGCATATCCTGATTTTTAATCCCAATATCAATAATATTCGCCATAACAAGCGGCACAATCAATTCAAAGCACGCTTCCAGCAGTTTAAACAATGGTCCGATAATACTTTCTTTTTTATAATGTTTCAAATAACGAAGTAATTTTCTCATGCTTTTTATCGTTCCCTTTCTTTTTTACTTTTGATACCGCTCATTATAAAGCTTTCCTTTTTTCTCTGCAAGGTTCCTGCATCATTTTTCGGCAATCTCAAAACTAAAAAAGCAACTCATAAATGCTAAAACTGCTTTTATGGTTGCTTTTATACTCTTTCTAAAATCACATGGTCCATTTAAGAAGGTGTTTCTTCAACAATTCAAATGCCTGCATAACTATCACAAGTATAATTACCATGAATACAAATCCTACCCATGTATTAGCAAAAATACCAAGTTCCGCATATTTCTTTACGAAATATCCCATTCCTTCTCCAGCTCCATACATTTCCGCATAAACCAGCATCACAAAAGAACTTCGAAGAGAATTTACAAATCCTGCCAATATGGAAGGACTCGCTGCCGGAAGAATCACCTTTGTAATCCGCTTCATTCCTTTTAATTCCAAAGTTGCCGCTTTGTCAAGATAACGCTTGTCAATCGTCATAATTCCGGTAATTGTTGCAAACAGCGTTGCCCATACAATATTATATACTATCAAAAATACGGAAGCAGAAAATAATGTTGGTGCAAGTAATAGTACAAACGGAGACAAAAGAATAGAAGGCACTACGCTGAACGCATAGATAACCGGATGTAAAATTTCCCGAACTCTCTGGTTCAACCCCATAATCGTCCCTAAAAAAAGTGCAATGAGCAAAGAAAGCAAAATAGATGGAATCAGCAATTTAAATGAAGCAACTGCATTTCCAAACATCATATCTTTGCTGTCGATAAATGCTGCTTTAATCTTATCTGTTGACGGGAACAAATATGGATTTACCAATCCATTGCTTGTCAAAAAAATATATAATGCCACTAACCCAATGAATATACAACATGTAATCCAGTATTTTTTTAGAAATGCTTTTACTGTATTCATGATCTATCTCCTGTAAAATTGCTTATTTGTCATGCTCCTGGAAAAACGCAGCCATCTCTTCGTAAAATTCAGGCGCCTCTTCCCCATACTTTTCTGTAGCCTCTTTTAACGCTTCTTCATATAATTCAGTGTTAATGTGGTCTTCAATCTTCACATTATTATCTTCTCCAAGATAACCAGTCTTGTCCAAAATATCCCACGCTCTTACTACCCCATCTTTTAATGGATCCACACTTACAAAATAATGTTCATCATCTAACATATAAGCGCCCACATATTCTTCTGTCGCTTCAATAGCCGCCGCATGTAGTTTCACCGCTTCTTCTTTATTGGCTTCATACCATGACTGTGCACGGAGTAACGCACGGATAATTGCTTTTACTGTATTTGGATTATCATTAATCCAGTCTGTCTGTGCAACCATACGACAGCAAGAATAATTTTCCATAATTTCACTCTGATAACTTACAATATCAATTTCTCCATTTGCTGCCATATCCTGAACTGCTAAATTCTGTCCCGTTCCCATCAATGCATAGGTAACATCCCCGCGGACAACTGCAGCAAGTGCATCATTATAGTCTGAGTATATTTCCCAATCTACAACTTCCAAAGGATTCTCATATCCAAGATCCATAACTGCACCTGTAAACGCAAAATAGCTTGGGTTTACAGCTACTTTTTTCCCTATGAACGATTCTATTCCCTTCCATTCCGTTCCTTTTTTGGCTACAACCGGCATACATCCCTCAATCATATGTCCGCCAAATACTGAGATATCTACACCGGAAGCAATCTGCTGTAGTGGATTAGACGTACCCGCATTTGATACAACATCTACCTTTCCTGTTGCCAAAAGTGTCATAGCATCTGCATTTGCATTGGCTTCTACCGGATCAATCTGAATCCCTTCATCCTCAAAATATCCCTTTTCTTCTGCAATTGTCACAAGAACATTTCCACTTGTCCCATAGTTCCATTTTACGACTTCCTGCTCTAAAACTCCTTCCTTACCTTCCTTTGTGTCTTTGGGATTGGACTTTTCACCAGAGCATGCCCCGAGACTGCATACCATAGCAAATACTAACATCCCTGCTAAGATTTTCTTTTTCATTTCCATTTCCTCCATAAAATATTTATATCAAATGGATTCTTCCATTGATATTCCTAAGAAATATGCGTCACAACATCTTTATTAATCTGACGAATCAGTTCATTACGAAGCTTCATTGTTTCCAAATTGTCAAATTGTGTTTCTCTAGTCGGGCGTTGTTCATCTGACAGTTTGCATTCATAAATAATATTGCTTGGTGATTGTCCCAGTACTACAATCCGATTTGCCAGCAATAGAGCCTCGTCTACATCATGTGTGACAAAAAATACAGTCTTTTGAGAAGCCTGTCCAGACCACAAATCAAAGAGCATATCCTGAAGTCTGGCACGGGTGACCGCATCAAGTGCTCCAAATGGCTCATCCATTAGAAGGATTGGCGGAGCAGCGCTAAGTGCCTGTGCAATCGCACATCTTTGTTTCATACCACCAGACAACTCTTTCGGAAATTTGTTATAGACCGATGCACTAAGTCCTACTGCTTCCAGCATCTCTACTGCTGTCTGTTTTAACTCCTTTTTATCTTTTTTCGGAAAACGCTGCCTCAATGCAAGCAGAATATTTTCTCCCGCTTTCATCCAAGGAAATAGTCCATAGTCCTGAAATACAACTCCTTTGTCAAGACTTGCACCTTCAGCCGAAACACCTTGCATAAGGATTTCTCCTGTTGTCGGTTGTTCCAAGCCTGCCAGCAGTCGCAAAAGTGTACTTTTCCCACAACCTGACTGTCCTAGAATACATACAAATTCTCCCGCCTCTATCTCCATATTAATATCTTTTAAAATAAGTCTTTCGTCTCCACCATACGAAAAAGAAAGATTTTTGACTGTTATATCACCCATTTCATTGATCCTTCCTCTACATACACACAAAAATTTTTGTTTCTCTTGGTTTTTTTGTGATTTTTGTCATGTAGATACAATTTATCATATTTGATTCTCTTATTCCAATTGTTATTTTCAATAAGTAAATGATTTATTGCTTTTGTCTATAAACGAAAAAAGGCAAATGTCAAATGCATTTACCTTTTTTCACGCTATTTTCTATTTTTCATCTTTAATAAGAGCCTTAATAAGTTGGTCTGCAGCCATCTCTATATTCTCCCATTTAGTTGCAAGATTCACACGTATAAAAGTACTGTACTCTTTTCCACCAAACCATTCTCCGTAGTCTACCGCCAAATGACATTGATTCTGAAGTACTTCTTCTATCCTTTTCGGACTTATATATGCTCCTAAATCAATCCACATCAGATATGTCCCTTCCAAATTCGGAATCCATACTTTTGGAAGTTTTTCTTCCAGCATCGCTTTCATGCGCTTAAAATTATCTTCAATAATCGTCAACGCTTCCTCAAGCCACTCTCTTCCACCTTCATATGCGCTCTGAACTGCAATATAACCGAATGCATTGCCACTGCTGATACGAATTTTTTCCAAATACCCATCGTACATATCCCTAATTTTCTCATTTGGAATTATGACAATGGAATTTTGACATCCTGCCAGATTAAATGTCTTAGTTGCTGCCGTAAGTGTGACTAGAATATCATCGTAGTCCCCGGTTGTCGCCGCCGTGATTTTCCTATATTCACTCATAACGATATCCTGATGAATTTCATCTGCAAGTACATAGACATGGTGCCTTTTACAGATATCCAACACTTTTTTAATCTCTTTTGCCGTCCAGACTCTTCCGACCGGATTATGAGGTGAGCAGAATATGAACAGCTTTACATCATTCTTTTGTATTTTCTGTTCAAAGTCTACATAGTCTATCTCGTATCCCTCCTTTGTTCTGCTAAGAGGACTCTCCACCAGCATACGCTCGTTGTTTATAATTGCATCTCGAAATGGGTAGTACACCGGACTCATAATAATGACACCGTCTTTTTCTTTTGTCAATATCTGTATCAGCCAGTTAAATGCCGGCACCACGCCGGGTGCAAATCGAATCCACTGATCTTCAACCTTGTAATCATGGTATTTTTCTTCCCAGTTCTCAAATGCCTCAAAGTATGCCTTTGGCGGCTGGTAATATCCATACACGCCAAAATCCACATAGTTTTTCAAAGCCTCTTTTACACATACCGGCGCTTCAAAATCCATATCCGCAACCCAAAGCGGGAGCAGTTCTTCCATTCCGAATTTCTCCTTGCACCCATCCCATTTCACACAATCTGTTTGTTTTCTTTCTTTATAAATTACCTGCTTCATAACACTTCATTTCTCTTTTCTTTCTTCCTGTTTTTCTTCCGTCAATTACAAAATTTAATATAATACCATGTACATAAACTTGTCAATTCTAGCTTGTTATTTGTTTCACTTTCCATTATACTTAGCCATAGAAAGAACTCTATACAAGAAAGGAATTATTTTTATGAGTGAAATACATATCAGCGAAAAACATTTTACTTCTGCCCCGACAGACGGAAATCGTCTGCCAAAAGAGATGGCAGTATATGAGCTATTAGATAAACTGAAAATCCCATATGAAGGAGTAGACCACGATGTTGCCGGCACAATGGAAGAATGTGCTGCTGTTGACGAAGCCCTCGGGGTTACAATGTGCAAGAATCTATTCCTGCGCAATCAGCAAAAAACAACCTTTTTCCTGTTATTGATACCAGGAGACAAAAAATTCATGACGAAAGATCTTTCGAAGCAGCTTGGCATCTCAAGACTTTCTTTTGCCGAGCCGGAATATATGGAAAAATTTCTGAATATCACTCCTGGATCAGTAAGTGTTCTCGGACTGATGAACGACAAAGACTGGTACGTAGATCTTTTGATCGACAAGGACTTAATGGATGATGAATATATCGGATGCCACCCATGTATCAATACTTCCAGTCTCAAGATCAAAATGGATGATATTATCAAAAAATTTCTAAAATATACCGGACACCGTCCAAGATACGTAAAATTGTAACAGCTTTCTAGGAGGAAACACAATGATTCAGGTTGACAATCTAAGTAAGTCATATGGTAAGAAAATGGCACTTGATCATATAACCGCTTCCATTCACGATGAACACATTTTCGGTCTGCTTGGGACAAATGGCGCGGGCAAAAGTACCTTTTTAAAAATATTAAGCGGTATTCTAAAGCCTGATTCCGGAACTGTCATCATCGATGACCATCCTGTATTTGAAAACGAACTTACAAAAGCAGATATTTGTTTTTTATCCGATAATCCATATTTTTTCCCAAATGCGACTCCTCATACTATGGCGCATTACTACAGCCTTGCTTACTCGCAATTTGATACGATCCGCTTTGAAGAGCTTGCCAGACAATTCCATATAGATATTCAGGAAAAAATCAGCGATTTTTCAAAAGGAATGAAAAAACAAGTCTCTATTTTGCTCGGCATCTGTGCAAAAACAAAATATCTTTTCTGTGACGAGACGTTCGACGGTTTAGACCCTGTTGTTCGTCAGTCTGTAAAGGGCATTTTTGCAGCTGAACTTTTAAATAGAAATTTCACGCCGGTCATCTCCTCACACAATCTGAGAGAATTGGAAGATATCTGTGATCATATCGGACTTTTACACAAAGGCGGAATACTTTTATCTCAAGATCTAGAAGACTTGAAATTTCATGTACACCGCCTGCAGTGCGTGATTGAAGATCCCGTCGCAGAAGAAGAACTACTCAGACAGTTAGAAATTCTACACCGTGAAAAACGTGGTTCACTGACTACTATCGTTGCACGCGGAACTCGTGAAGAAATTTTAGAAAGGGTCAATACAAAATCGCCTCTTTTTGCTGAGGTATTACCCCTTTCATTAGAAGAAATCTTTATTAGCGAAACGGAGGCTGCCGGATATGACATCAAAAATTTCATGTATTAAACTTATAAAAGAAGATTTGCGCCAACGGACTTGGCTGATTGCAATTCTTTCCACCGTGACATTTTTATTTCAGCCTCTGATGCTTATTATCGGAATCAATGAAAAGACAAATTGGATAAACACTGTTACTCCAGGCTTTACCATGAAAGATTTTAAATTTTGGTTATTTAATTTCATGGGATTTAATAATAATGCTCTCGTCTTCTGTGTGATTTTATTTGCAATCCTTTGCGGGGTATCTGGTTTCTATTATCTGCATTCCAAAGAAAAACTAAATCTTATACACAGCTTGCCAATTCGACGTGAGAGATTATTTTTTATCCAATTTGTAAGTGGATTTCTTATTTTTCTGATTCCATTTACGCTAAATCTGTTAGTTAGCATGCTAAGTATTTCCTTTCAGGGATACATGTCCTTAGAATTATTAAAAGTAAGTTTTGCTGCATTTGGAATACATGTTTTGTTTTTCTTATTATTATATACACTTACCGTTTTTTCCATGATTATGACTGGGAAATTATTGATTGGACTCATTGTCACACTCAGCCTTTTTTCATACGGAACTCTTATTGTTGCACTTTTCAGATTATTGGCGATGCGCTTTTTCTCTACATATTTTTTGAAGGTCGACGCTTATTGGTTTAGTTGGTTCAAATCACTTTATATAACAACCGATGGAACCGACGGGCTCTCTTCTCCTTTGTTAGCGTATATTTCCACGTTAAACCAAATGTCTGACCAGACAGTTCCATACAAGTTAATTCTTTTTTCAGTGATTGGAACAATTGTATTTTTACTGCTTGGGATTTTTTTGTATCGATTGCGCCCTACAGAAACTGCCGGTAAACCTATCGCTTTTCCAAAAGCAGAATCTGTACTGAAAATATTATTGAGCATTCCGCTTGGAATCTGCGCTGCATTTTATCTTGATAGTTTAGCGAATCAAGCTTCCAACAATATTGTAATTTTTATACTTGCTATATTATGCACATTTATTTTTGCAATTGTAATTGAATTTATTTATACAATGGACTTAAAACATTTATTTGCCAAAAAGGGGGCTTTATTGCTTTCTGTCAGTCTTGCATTCGGAATTACTGCAATCTACAAATTTGATTTGTTCAAATATGATAACTACATTCCGAAAAAAAATGAGATCGAGAGCATCGCAATTTACATGGAAGATTTTAATACTCGTTTTAACTATCCAATTCCTACCAATGTCCAGTCAATCAAAGACTTTTTAGATTCTTCTGCACTAAAAGACTTTGATCCAGTTTATCAGCTCGCTCAAAAAGGGGCAGCCACATTTGATATGACGGACGAAACTGCTCAATATGTAAATTTGAAATACAACTTAAAAAATGGGCGAAGTGTTTACAGAATGTATCTGATTAACAAAACTGATGCGCAAAACTGTGCCAAATACCTTCTAAACAATCAACAATATAAAGAAGCATTGTTTCAGACTAATTTGTATTCTTCTTTAGACTTTCAATATGCGGAGGTAACTGATATTTACCAATCCACGAGTAAACTGAATATTTCAGCTGCTCAAATGAAGACGTTGTTGGATATTTATCAAAAAGATCTGGTCAATGCCAGCTATTTTGATTTGACCAGTCAATTTCCAAGCGGAACTATTAATTTTGCTCCGAAGAATTCGTCTGATACATACATGCGACCACTTTTTTGCAGTTTTACAAACACATATGACTATTTAAAAGAACTTGGCTATGACCTTCCAACAAAAATAGAGTCAGATAATGTGCAACGCATTGAAGCAACGAATCATGACAATCAAAAAAATATTGTTTTCAATACTCCGGAAGACATTGCAAAGATTCTTCCAAAACTCACATCGGTTCCCTACTATTTCTATAAAAAACCGATTGAATTTATTGTAACATTTAAAAGCAACATTTATAGTTCTTCCAATCTATTTTATCTGAACTCCGAACAAATTCCAGATTGTCTCAAAGATCTTCTTAATTAAGAGAAAAGTCTCTTACGCATCAGCCCTGATGTAAGAGAGACTTTTCTTATATCGGAATACTGTCTCTTACGCACAGTGCTCCATATCCCACCTGCGGATTCGGATACTCTGTGAATCCAGGCAGCGGTCTCGCTCCCCTTTGCATATATGCCTTTACCTTTTCTCCATATAAATACGGATCATTTTCCTTAATGATTCCCCACTCCATCATAAGCGCCGCTCCTCCGGTTACAAACGGTGTGGCAAATGATGTCCCACTGAAGCTTGCATATGTGCCACTAGTCGTCGGTGCTGTAACATTCACACCTGGCGCAACAATATCCGGTTTTGATAATCTCCCTGCCCCCCTTTGTCCGCGTCCTGAGAAATCCGCATAGGAAAAAGTAAGTGCATCGTATGCCCCCACACCAATTGTACGCGAAGCTGTAGATGGTATCGTGAGTGTTCCGGTCTCCGTCGGGAATAAAAATGCTGTTCCCGGATTCAATACATTTTCACTCGGGAGCCACATCGCATAATTTCCTGATATAATCTTTCTCGGTGTCAACACAATCTCCCAAATGCCACTGTTGATATATACCTCTTTCGGTAGAAAATCAACATAAATTTCCTGTGCAGTACTGTATGGACTTGGTTCTCCATAATAGAGCAAAAGTTCTGTATTTCCCACAGAAAACCGCTGTGTTCCAAGCACTTCCTGAATCGGTCCTATTCTTTCCCCAGACGGTGATACAAAAGAAATATCCATGATGTCATAGTAAGCTTTCCAAATTTGAAGATTTAGCGCGGGTTCCTGTTCCTGCACTGCAAGCTGGATAACCGTTTCTTCATTTTCCCTGACAATTCCAGCTTTGTGCCCTGCACTTCTTCCTTCATTTCCCGTTCCAATACAAATCACACTCTTCCATATATTCGCAATATCCTCTATAAATCGTTCTAGTAAGCTCGTTCCGTCATGAGAACCATATGTATTTCCAAAGCTGATATTAATTGCCACCGGCTGTTTATAAAAAAGTGCTTTTCGTACTACGTAATCTATCGCCTGCATTAGTTCTGTTGTGCGAGGGAATCCTTCTTCCCTCGGATTTCCAAGTTTCACCACAAGAAGTTCACTCTGTGTCGCAACTCCCCGATAAATTCTCCCTCTGCTTCCTCTTCCATTTCCAGCTGCAATTCCTGCTACTGATGTCCCATGACCTGATACATCCACGCTCGGCACAATTTGCATACGCATCGGCACTGTCGGCTGCTTTATTGCTTCATCAATCTGTTCTCTCGTAAATTCTGTCCCTATCAAATATCCTTCCGGTGGATTTCCCATGATTGTCTGATCCCAAAGATTACGTATTCTTGTCGTTCCGTCGTCATTGCGAAAATCCGGATTTGTATAATCGATTCCTGAGTCGATAATTGCAACAAGAACCCCTGAACCAAACAATGAAAATGGAGGGTTCTGCACTGGTGGCACACAGGATACTCTTCTCCCGTTTGCTGCCTGAAAAAATAATCGTTTCGGCTTTTCGACATATTCAATCTGTGGAAAATCAGCCAAACGTTCTACCAAGCTCTCTGGTACTGTTAAAATTGCAAATTCATTGCTCAATTCAACCACCTGAATTCCTATTTCCCGCAGTTCATTCAATGTCCCCGAATATTTCACTATCAGTTCCCATTCCTTGTCATCTCTGCTATATCCAACATCTAATTCCAGCGATTTTTCCCGTTCTCGTCTTGTAGCATTCAATGCCAGATTTAACAGATTCTCTATTTTTTGGTCTGCCATATTTTCACCTCCCATACTAACATATTCATTCCGATAATTTATTTGTAAATTTTTTTTCCATATGCTAATATTACATCAGTATTATGATAAAAGAGGAGTATCCATTATGAATAAAAAAGAAGTATTAGAACTTAGAAAGCAGTTCAAACCCGAAGACTGCTCTATCACCCGAATCTGCGGCTGCTATGTAGATGGGGAAAAAGAAATTAAATCACAGACGAAAGATGCCTTTTTGTCCCTTCCGGAAGAAGAAATTTTCAAGTATCTCAATATCTTTAAACAGACACTCTCCGGAACAATCGGAAAAAATCTGCTGAACATGGAATTTCCACTGGAACAAGAACTCTCCGGTGGAACACAGGAATTTCTTTTGCAGCTTCGCGACAGTAAACTGCAAGATGATATGCTCATCGAAGAATTTTATCAAAAGATTATTGAAAATTACAATTATGGAGAGAATTACTACATTATTCTCATCCACGTTGCCTATGACATTCCAGGAAAATCTACTGATGGAACTGAGATGTTCGATGCTTCAGATGAAGTTTTTGAATATGTGCTTTGCAGTATCTGTCCGGTTCACCTTTCCAAAGAAGGACTTTGCTACAATCCTGAGACGAACCATGTCGAAAACCGGATTCGTGACTGGATTGTCGAACCACCGGTAAAAGGATTCTTATTCCCTGTATTCAATGACAGAAGCACTGATATTCATGGGGTATTGTACTACTCAAAAAAGCCAGAAGATTTACAACCTGAATTTATCGAAAACGCCCTCGGGTGTACCTTCCCAATGTCAGCAGGCAGTCAAAAAGATACCTTCCATGCCGTTGTGATGAATACACTTGGCGAAGAGTGCGATTATACGGTTGTTAAAAATATTCATGATAACTTAAATGAGATGATCGAAGAGACCAAAGATGCTCCGGAAGTGCCTGTACTTACGAAACCCGAAGTAAAACGCCTCCTTGCAAAAAGCGGTGTTGCAGATGAAAAAATTGAAATATTTGATAATAATTTTGACACCATAGCAGGCGAAAAAGCATCTTTTCTGGCAACGAATATTGCTGAGACCAGAAAATTCAGTATTGAAACACCTGATGTTTCCATCAAAGTCAATCCAGACCGCACCGATCTTGTGGAGACAAAAATGATCGATGGAAAACAATGCCTCGTCATTGAAATCAACGATCAGGTAGAAGTCAACGGTGTTCCTGTCCGCACTTTGCCAATTGGCACAGTAGAATAAGTATTCTCCCGATAAGCCTTAACGCTTATCGGGATACTGTCATTATTCACATTCCATCAGATATGGTGCAAGGCTTACAGGAATAAAGTAACCTCTTTCATGTCTGCATACGGGACATACTCCCGGTACTTTCAATCCACTATGAATATGCCCACAATTTAAGCACATCCATTTTTCACCTTCTTGACACTCAAAATATGCTCCTGTCTTTAACAGTTCCGCCAGTTTTCCGAATCTGTCTCCATGAATCTTCTCTATTTTCGTAATCTGATAAAAAGCGGATGCAACTTCCATAAATCCTTCTTCTTTTGCCACGTCACCAAAAGACTGATACACATCATCCGCCTCTTCATATTCATTGTGCTGTGCCGCATAAAGTAGTTCTTCAGTCGAATCCTGCTTATCAACCGGATATCCACCACAGATTTCAATCGTTTCTCCTGCCATCTCTTTTAACAATTCATAAAATCGCTCTGCATGAGCCCGCTCCTGTTCTGCCGTAAATAAAAATATTTGACTCACCGCATACAAGCCCTCTTTTCTTGCTTCCTCTGCCGCAAAAGTATAACGATTTCTTGCCTGACTTTCTCCTGCAAATGCCTTCATCAAGTTTTCTTTTGTTTTACTGTTCTTTAACTGAGACGCCATCCTTTCCACTTCCTTTCCTTGAAAAGTATATCCAAAATTGCTTCACTTATCCGAGAATCAATTAAAACCTATAATCTGATTTGCAACTGTATATGCCATAGAGGATATCTTTCTTCCTGATTTTCCCGGCAAGTTAATAGTCTCTCCCAAAATGCCATGTCTTATCTTCCAATATACTCGATGGTCTTTCTTTTTCAGATATTCCCACAGTTCTTTCTTTTTATCAAGATTTTCCTGGCTCTTAGATCGAATACATATAATAGAGGAAACCGTCATCATAATCGCCAAATAATTTGTCATATAATTCCGAAGCTTTTTATTTGGAATTTTTCTTAGAGAATACATATCAATCATTGTTTTGGTAACAAATATCTGCTGGTCAATGCGCTTGATCATGTTTTTCTCATTTACCGACTGATCCTCCCGCCCAATGAAATAACGATAAAAATTCACATCCAGATAATAGAATGTTTTCACATGCGGCAACGGATAATAAACATAAATATTATCTACATAAAAAGTGTGTTTTGGCAGCTCCAGCTTACACATCTTCAAAAGCTCCGTCCGATAAATGACTGAATGCATCAAAATATATTGAGCGAGACGGAAATGTCCCATCTCTTTCCATGTGATAATTCGATCTTGCGGCATCACATTCCGGTAATGAATCACCTTCTTATGTTTTGCTCCTACTTTTTCATACACATAATTGGAGACAAGCATATCAATTAACGTCTGCTTTTCAACCAGTTCGTGTAATACACTTAAAATCTTTTCCAATGCCCCTTCATCTACCCAGTCATCGCTGTCCACTACTTTAAAATAAAGTCCGGTAGCATGCTTCAATCCTGTATTTACCGCATCTCCATGTCCTCCGTTTTCTTTATCGATTGCTTTTACAATCGTCGGATACTTTCTTTCATACTGTTTTGCAATCTCTGATGTCCCGTCCATCGATCCATCATTTACAATAATAATCTCTACATCTTCGCCGCCTTTTAAAATCGACTCTATTGCATGTTCCATATAGCTTTCTGAATTATAGCAGGGAATCGCAAATGATATATACTTCATGATTCAATCCTCCCAATCTTTTACGTTCTTAATAGTATAATTCATTTTGGGCAATTTTCCAACACATATATTGTAAATTCCACGAATTTCCGTTATAGTAAATATAGATTACATAAATGGAGGAATTACAAATGAAAAATATGATCGTCGGTCAGTCTGGAGGACCTACTGCAGTGATAAATGGAAGTCTGTATGGTGTTGTATCCGAAGGCTTCAAACATCCGGAATCGATAGAACATGTATATGGTATGATAAATGGAATCGAAGGTTTTCTAAGCAATCAGATTATGGACATGCACCCATTACTGAAAAACGGAGATTTAGAACTCATCCGAACTACCCCTGGTTCTTACCTTGGGTCTTGCCGCTACAAGCTGCCGGAAGATTTAAATAATCCAGTATATCCTGAACTATTTCAAAAATTTGAAGACTACAATATCGGTTATTTCTTTTATATTGGCGGAAATGACTCTATGGATACTGTCAGTAAGCTTTCTCGCTACGCAGCCAAGATTCAAAGTCCGATTCGTGTAATCGGTGTTCCTAAAACAATTGACAATGATTTGGTTGAGACTGATCACACACCTGGATTTGGCAGCGCCGCAAAATTTGTCGCGACTACAGTACGAGAAATCGCTATTGATGCCTCTGTATACGATAATAAAAAATCTGTAACAATTGTAGAAATCATGGGACGTCATGCCGGATGGCTGACTGCTGCAAGTGCTCTTGCAAGAAAATTTGAGGGAGATAATCCGGTGCTTATCTATCTTCCAGAAGTTGCATTTAATCAGGAAGATTTTCTCGAAAAAGTGAAAAAAGCTTTAGAGACAACCCCTAACCTTGTTGTATGTGTTTCCGAGGGAATCAATGATGGAAATGGTACTTTTATCTGTGAATTTGCAAGCGACGTGGGTGTTGATACCTTTGGCCATAAGATGCTTACAGGTTCCGGAAAATACCTGGAGAATCTCATAAAAGAAAAACTTGGTGTAAAAGTGCGTTCCGTAGAGCTGAATGTGAGTCAGCGCTGCTCTTCTTCCTGCCTTTCTAAGACAGATTTAGATGAAGCGGATCACTCCGGTGCTTTTGCCGTAAATGCAGCATTGAATGGGGAGACAGGAAAGATGATCTCTTTTGTGAGGACGAACACTTCCCCTTATGAACTTTCTTTTTCTACTGCGGATGTCAATATTATCTGTAATCAGGAAAAAGCTGTTCCTCTCTCTTGGATCACCAAAGATGCTTCCGATGTAACCGATGAGTTTATTCGTTATGCAGCCCCATTAATTCAAGGCTCTGTAGATGTTCCAACCGAAAATGGACTTCCGCTCTTTGCATTCCGTAAATAGTAGAAAGATGTTTCGTTCATAATTTGTTCATTTATCTTTCAAAATTACTTTACTTATTTAACATTATTTCTTCACTTTTCTAGAATATACTAACAGTATCAAAAGAAAAGAACTTAACAATTATCTAAAGTATTAACATACTATTTGAATAAACTTTTTCATAATACGTGCCGGGAATTGCGAAAGCAGTTACCCGGCATCCTCCCTGTTTTGGGAGGTTTTTTTATATCTGATTCCAATCACCGCAATTCCTGTTATAACAAGAATCCACATCAGTGCCTCATAACTGTTTTGTCTCTTCTCTGTTTTTCTCTCCTTTAATATTTCCTTTTTAGGTTGTATCAAATTTTGAAAAAATGACTTTTCTCCTTCTATCTCAAATGCGACTTTTTTCTCTGACTGATTTCCTGCCAGATCTCTGGCAAATACCAAGACTTCATAACTTCCACTTTTCTCAAATATATGCGAAAACTTTCTCTCATTCTCTCCTATTTGTTGTTTCTTTTCATTAATAAAGACCGCATCTAAAAAATCATGTTCCTCTCCCAGGACAATATCCAGTTTCTTCTCCTCTTTTGAGCAATCGATTTGAATTTCCGGAGGTGTATGATCTATGAAAAATCCTACTTCCATACTCGATGTATTTCCCGCCAAATCTTCCGCAATCAATTCCAGTGAATGCTTTCCTTCCTGTGTATATTTCTTGTTTTGCTCACAAATTCTTCCATCCATGTTAATACGATAAGTATATGTGGTAAAATCCTCCACAATTTCAGAAATGTCATATTTCCATTCAAAAAATGGCACATATTTTCCCTCTAATTCTTCTATTTTATGTATCAGCGGATTCTCTTTATCCATAATAATCTGCATCTCTTTTTCACTTCTGTTCCCCGCCTGATCAACAGCTTCCAAATAAACTTTATACTTTCCACTCTCCGTCAGATTCTCTTTCGCAAAATATTGTGCTCCGTCCTTTTCCCAACTTTCTATTCTTTTTTCTATCCTATTCCCATTGGCATCATTCCAGATAATCGTACCACCCACAGATACTATTCTTTGATTATCAATCGCTTTACATGTAAGGGTTTTATCATTGGCTGCTATACAATAATCTTCTGCTCCCTCTAAAATCAGCTGCGGATTCTCATTATCAAATAAAATCTTTTCCCGTTTCTTTGTGTAATTCCCCGCCCAATCGCTTACCTCTACCACAATTTCAGACAATTTATCAACAGAGATTGTTACATTCTCTGTCTCTTTTTCTCCACGCTCATACTCTCTATTTTGCACAACCTTATTATTTACCGAACAAATTACCTGTTTGATGCCTGATGCAACTCCATGTTCACTTATGTCAATCTGAATCAGACATGGTTTGCTATACCATTTTCCTAACCCTTCTGACGCTCTGATTAAAATTTCCGGTATTTCATCTTCACAAATAATTTTTGAGGACTTGGTTACTTCTCCCTTGTTTCCAGCTCCGTCTATCGCATATGCTGAAAGATTCCCTTCAAATCCAACCGGAATCACAACACTTACGCAATTTCCTTCTAAAAACTGATACTCTTCCTCATTTATTTGATAATAAATTCCCTGAATCCCTGAAGTATCATCCGAAGCAGTCATTTCCACTGTTATCTCCTCATTTGAAATAATCTGTTCTTCACCATTATGTTTCGAATATTGAAAAGAAATCGGGTCTGCCGGTGCCTCCTTATCTATCTTGATTTCCCGCTTCTGCTCGGTGCCCTCCACCATTTTTCCCTCTTTGTTTTCCATCCATACAATCAGATGATAGTTTCCCTTCTCAAATAAATTCTCCTCCAGCACAATTTTTTCTTTCGCCTTCTCCAATTCCCCAGTCAACTCTTTCCCATCCGGGAAATTCAGCTGAAACTTTGTAATGCATTCCTGATCTAAATGTTCAATTTCTACTTTGACTGATTTTGTGTAATATCCTTTTTCCCCATTTGGCTCTTCACAATAAATCTGATATATCTGCACCTTTTCTTCAGCCCGCGAGCCAAGCACATTTAATAAAAATATCATACCTAAAACAATTAAAATTTTCCCTATTTTTCTACCCATATAACCTCTCCTTCAATCGTTATTCCACATTCTTCCTGCAGTTTTCGAAACGTTTCCTCCTCAGCTAATTCCGGACATTCCTCCAATATTTTTCTTATACTTTCCTCACACATCTCTTTTGTTGTCACGTTATCCTTACACTGTATCTGTATCAATTGAATACGAAGCTCTTTTGATTTGGGATTTGCCGCTATCCCCTCTTCACACAGCCGCAACGCCTCTTGTTCATCAATATTTTGTGCAATTCTTACCATAGAACGGTAGAGTTCTTCTGTTTGATTCCATTGACTTACCTTCCTATACTGTTCTAACGCCAACTCTTCCTTTCCTGTTTTTTCATATGCTTCCGCCAATACGGTTCGAACTTCATTTTCTATCCTCTGATCCACATCATTTTCTTTCCATTTTTCATGTGTCGATAATATCTTTTCCCCCAATCTGATTCTCGCTTCCAGTGAGGCCGTACCTTCTATCTTTGCCCACACACGAAAAATCATTCTATTTTCTACCAACTCGCCTTTCTGACTTTCTTCTATCTCTGATAATATCGACTCCATCTCCTCCTCACTTTTTCGACTCTCTCCAAGCATATATGCCGACAGTTCCTTATAGTTTTCTGCAGCCTCTATCTCATCTTCTGCACATTCAAACATTTGCATACTCTTCCTATAGTCCTCCATCTCTAAAAAATAAGTTCTGCCAATCTCCAAGAAATCTACCTTTTTCTGGTCAATAATCGCTTCTGGTCTCTTTTCCTCCATTTCATCACTTAGAAACATACTCACACCGCCACCCAAAAGCACAATTGTTCCAACTATAATCCATTTTATTTTTTTGTTTTTATTTGTTTTTTTATATTTTAATTGTGGAAAATCAAAAAGAATTTCAGAAATTTTTTGATATTGTTGTTTTACGTTGTCTGACAGACATTTTGAAATGATTTTTTTCAACTTACTCTCTTCATACTTTGTAAGCTTTGGCTCTATGATTGCTTTTGCCAAAATAAACTGCATCGTTTTTCCAATTGAATACATTGCCTCATAGGAATTTCCCTTTTTTAAAAATCCATCCCGAATTTCTCCTCTTCCCATTTGATTCACGATATGCTGATTTCCTTTTGCATTGAGATCCAACAACATCAACTCCCCATTTTTCTTAATAATCATGCAAAACGGAGTGATATAGCGATACGGCTTTGCATCTCTGACATCTTGTAAATATCCAAGCTGTTTGATCATCTGACATAAGTAGGAGAATAGCTGCTCTTTTGCTATCATTCCATGCTCCTCCAGATATTCAGGTAACATTGTTCCTAAAACACAGTCCGTAATAATATGGCAAGAAGCATTCTGCTGAATCAAACGGATCACCTCGTATTCTCTTTCCAAATGCACTCCTCCTCTTCTATTCAATTTTTATTCATGGAACTCGGAGCCTCGACTAAACTCCTTTGAAATCTATAGAACTTTTAGAATATGCATCTATACTAGCCCACTTTCTGTCAAAAAGCAAGCATTTTTTGAAAATAAAAGCAGAACAGAAATACCCCACCTTCTGTTCTGCCCTTCTTACTTAAAATGGTCTATACAAATGCCTTGGAATACCATCTACCATAACAGGAGATACATCCCCTTGAATCAACGGTTTTACATAAGTAATAAACTCTTCTGTAACATATGTTCCCTCTTGATTTACCCAATTTCTTGGAACTAATTTCTCTCCATTCGCTATTTTATGTACATCTTTTACTTCCGTTCCACTTTGATATGGATCATCTGAAAATCGCTCAATGACAACCATTTTCCCTGAATCGCCTTCATCGGCTGCTTTTACAGCTGCTCCACCTACCTGATATGCTTCCAAAATATCCACACGGGATGCAAGGTGAGATGCTGCTCTTTGCAATGTACTCAACTCAATCGCACGTGTCTTACAACCCACCTCGCCCGCAACAAAGTTTGCCAAATAGCTTGCTGTTCCTGTCAGTTGTTTATGCCCAAATGCATCTACAAAATCAACACCTGTTCCAAGCTCACATACATAACGCCCATCCTCAAGCTTGATTCCCTCAGAAACCGCTACTACAACAGACATCTTCTTTTCCATCAGTTTTTTTATTTTTGTACTAAATTTTTCAAGATCAAATGCTAACTCTGGAAGATAGATTAAATCAGGTCCCGGACAATCCTCTCCCTTTGCAAGTGCCGCTGCCCCTGTAAGCCATCCCGCATTTCTTCCCATAATCTCAACTATGGTAACAACACCTTTTTCATATTCTAAGCAAAATCCGTCTCTTATGATTTCTTTTACTGAAGTTCCAATATATTTTGCCGCACTCCCATATCCAGGTGTATGATCCGTCAAAGCAAGATCATTATCAATTGTCTTTGGACATCCGACAAATCTCGTTGGCTGCCCAGTTACAATTGCGTAATCCGACAATTTTTTAATAGTGTCCATTGAATCATTTCCTCCAATATAGATAAACGCTTCAATTTCCAATTTGTTGAGTATTTCAAAAATTTTCTCATAAACATCTCTGTTTTCATGAATTTCTGGAAGCTTATAACGACACGACCCCAGATATGCAGCCGGCGTCCGTTTGAGCAGCTCCACATCCAGCTCATTTGTGATATGCTCTGATAAATCAATGTACCGCTCCTTTAAAAGTCCCTGAATCCCATGAAGCATTCCATATACTTTTTTTGCACCACGATCTTTTGCAGTTCGATACACTCCCGCTAAACTTGAATTGATTGCTGCGGTAGGTCCACCCGATTGTCCTACAATTACATTTCCCTTCATATTCCTTTACCTCCATATTGAGATTACCATGTTATCTTTATTTTAGGATGTTTTGAACTATTTGTAAAGAAATATAATTACATTTTTGTGTATTTTAAACAATTACATCAACCAAACATCTTGGTTTGTAGTAGAAACAGATATTGCTCCTGCAGATAATGCCGCCATAACATCTTCCTTGTCCATCACCAAACCGCCGGCGATAACCGGAATATTCCCCATCTTACATATTTTCTTTATGATTTTAGGCATGACCCCCGGCAAAATCTCTATAAAATCAGCTTTTACCAGATGGCATTGTTTGCTTATATTTTCAAATGCCATAGAATCAATGATAAAAAAGCGTAATATGGTATATAACCCCAATTCCTTTGCCCTCTTAACCAACAATGGCTTTGTAGAAATAATTCCATTTGCCTCTGTATGCTTTTTTATAAAATCCACTGCAATCTCTTTCGAGCCAAGTCCACTGATCAAATCAATATGAACCATCGCTATTTTCCCTTTTTCCCTCACTTTTCTCACAATCTCATCAATATTGCATACATCTCCAAAGAGAATAAAAACAACTCTGATCTCCTCAATCCTACAGCATTTTTCTAATCCTTCAAAATCTTTCACTGCCGCAATAACAGGGCTTTCCTCCATCGCATCATAAAATTGCTGATTCATAAATCCATCCTCCAAGTCTACTCTAATATTTTTTCTGCTTCTTCTGATGTCAGATATTTATATTTTATCATCTTTTCTAATACTTGTCTCTGCCTTTGTGCTGCGAGATCCGGATTAGCCGTCAGCGCATACACTGACGGCGCATTCGGGATTCCGGCAAGCAAGGTGCTCTCATATTCTGTCATCTTTCCCGGCTCTTTCCCAAAATATCCCATACTTGCATCTTTTACACAATAATAATTATTCCCAAAATAAATAGAATTCACATATAATTCCAGTATGTCCTTTTTACTATATTCTTTTTCCAATTCAACTGCCATGAAAACTTCCGCAACTTTTCTTTCTACTTTCTTTTCCTGGGTAAAATAAAGATTTTTAGCAAGCTGCTGTGTAATCGTACTTCCACCCTCCACAAATGACATTGCTCTAATATCATTATACGCGGCTCTCAAAGTAGCTAATACATCCACTCCCCAATGCTCATAAAATCGATGATCCTCCACTGAAATAATAGCCTCAAGATATATCTCGGGTAATTCTTCTATTTTTGTATAATTCTCTTTCGCTCTTATTTCATTCACCTTATCCTCGATACTCATTTCCTCTACCGCATTTTTGTACATGTTGTAGCCTTTGTAAATAAAAATGCCACTTACACATACAATCATTAGAAAAGCTACAACAAGCAGTCCTTTTATAATTTTTCCTATTACTTTCATCTTTCGTCCTCCTCGTATGTTACTACTATAACATACAAATGAAAATATAGTTTTGCGATATTCTTAAATTCTTCTTATTATGTATTGTCTGCTATATTTCAGAAATTTTTCCAAATACAAAAATAGTGCAAACCCTCTAAATTAAAGGATTTGCACTTTCTCAAGGCTTAACGCCGAAGCGTGGGTGAGAAGATTCGAACTCCCGACCTTTTGGTCCGTAGCCAAACGCTCTATCCAGCTGAGCTACACCCACACAATGCCGCAAACCGGAATCGAACCGGTACGGGAGTATAAGTCCCGCAGGATTTTAAGTCCTGTGC
>ERZ833782.25-NODE-25-length-186010-cov-17.934769_pt1 | contig 186010 bp, 204 predicted proteins | sample MGYA00519577_ERZ833782 | MGnify/ENA primary metagenome ERZ833782 (study PRJEB31850, sample SAMEA3708745) | human gut metagenome | biome: human gut; feature: human-associated habitat; material: faeces | place: China | collected 2014 ...
CTATTTGAGCATTGTAGGGAACAGTGTGAATTTCATCCCTCCTGTTAATACATTCTATACTCTCTTGGAACGACTGCAGCTCCTTTTCCAGACTAAATATGCTGTCTTTGAGAGTGTTCATATTTGCAGTGTTACGGTCTGGAGTTGGGATTTTAGATAATAAGTATAGCCATCCATTAGTCTTTAATGCCTTCATTCTTCTCTTTACATCAAGACTATGTATGATTCTACCATCTCTAGCTTCAAAGTCATCCTCATTGGTATATATTAATACGCCTTCACGATACACTTCAACTTGTACAGTTACGAGTTCTGGCAATGAGAAAGTTTTGGTATTTAAAGTAAATCCAAACTCCTTCTTTAATCTCCTTTCTATAGTAGAGTTTATTTTGCCCAGTTTGTAGTTGAAGAGTCTTTTTATATGGTCTTCGATAGTCATGTCTGCAATCTTTATCTCCTCCTGCTTACCAGGTTGAAAGTTGGGCTGAGATAGAATATAATTGCAAGCCAAGTCTATAAGATACAACTCTGCTAATGTATAATTATAGCAAGTAACTCTTAATGAGGTAAGAACAGAATTATTTATTAATAGAGTTCTGATTCCCACTCCTTGTGTCAGCTTTATGTTATATACACTGTTTAGGTATCTCAAAATAGATTTGCTTCTACAAGAGACATTTTTCTTAGGTATACACATAATAGTAGAAAGCTTTTCCGCTATTTCGGATTTATACTTCTCTGTAAGAGGATGCATATCATCCCAACTTAGTTGAAGTGCTTTTTCTATATCTCTAGGTAATTGTAAAGTGTTCATTATGAGATTGATTTGCGATTAGTTTAAACTTGCCTATCCTTTACAGCGATAGGCGTTCTGTATAGTGTTAAAGACCTTTGGCTGATAGTAAAGAATTAATTACATTTTTACTATGCTCTCTTATATCTTTATCTTCAACTTGGTCCAAATGATATTCAATATATGCCTTGTCAATTATAATGCCAGCACCAATACGAAATGCAGTGTCAGCAATAAGACTCATAAGGTCATTTGTTTCTTTTGTTGTCATTTTGTGAAGTTTTAAGTTATTTTCCAAAATAATATTGAAGTGCTTGCATCAAATTAGCATCTTGGCTGTCAAAGTCATTAGTATGCTCTGCTGCATATTCTAATGAATCCATACACTTAAATGCTTCTTCCATGCTATCAAAGGTCATATCATGTATCGTTGATGGTATAATAACCTTATTGGCTACTGCTCTACCATAACGTAATGATAATGATGTTGCTTTGCCATTATCCAATAGGGATTTCATAAATTCCTCCTGCTGAGGAGTAAGGAGTAAGTCACTACTCTTATTCGTAACTTGTCCAAATTTGTTTATTCTCATAAGAAGTAATGCTTTATGTTTAGTCCTTGAATACACATGAAAGTACTCCTACCAAGAATATACAAAATAAAAGAAAATAAATGAGTATATCCATGTTATTACGATTAGTTGATTTAGTTATTGTGACGCCTAGTTAAAGGCGTTTCGTCTTAATTTTCAAAGACTCGTCAGACAATTTCCTAAATTTGGGATTAAATAGTGTAAGAGAACACAACAAACCATTAGAAAAGTGTATTCTCTTACTTAGTCCTTAACCAGTCCCATTTGAATGTTTGGAAAATTTGGAATTTGGTAGGACTTTGTGCTCCCTATGCTCATTCCTTACTCTGTTGCTCTCGTTGTGCAGACTCAATACAACATAGTTCAAGATAGCATATACATATCCTACTTTCTGTAGCAGAAAGAAACATGTATCATACTTAGGAACATCTGGGTTAGGTAGAACTGAGTAGATGACAGTTCCTGCTCTGAGGATTCTGTCACCTACTAATTCACCTTTAACGGTTACGGTTATGCGAGGTCGATTTTGAATACCCATTGATTACCCAATGTTCTAGTACCATTAGCTCTCTGTCGCATGGTCTGTACTGATTGGATTTGGGAGATTTTCAACTTCTTACCCGCAATGCTGTTCAAAGCCGACTCAGCATCTGCCGATTGTTTCCAAAGGTCAACGGCTGTACCCGTAGCAATCACAGCAGGCAGATTGTTTCCAGCAGCATCCTTTGCTCTTGTGCTATCATCATTGTAAGGTACAACAGCCTTTACGAATGAACTGAGATACAATTCTTTCGGCTGACCAGCAACCTCAACAAAGATACCAGGAGCAGGATTGCCATTGAACTTACGAATGAATTTACAAGCTTGCAAATCTTCACCAGAAGGAATTTCAAATTCATCCCCTTCAGCAAACATATTGCTACCATCATTCACACGTACTTCGATGTTTGCAAAGCTAACACCATTACCTACTTGACCACCAGCAACCTTCACTCTCTGGAGTGCAGTTGCAACATTCTGACTTAATGCCATAATACTTAAATTTTTAAAAAAGTTAATCTATTCTCAAGCTAACTTTAAAATAATTCAATTCGCCTCTTGAGACAGACAAATTAAATGCCAATACAATAACTCAGTATCGGCACAATACTGTAGGCGTTATACACTTAGGCTATATTATAAGTTTTATAGTTAGGCTATATTGTTATTATATAATAATAGAGGGAGATTATTCTCCCTCTTTAAGTAGCTTTGCTTTGTAAACTCCTTTGATTATTTTTTCTAACATAGTTTTATGCACTTAATTCGTGTCGTGCGCAACTTTTTATATTATTCTACTTCTTGAATATAAATATCATAATGGCAAAGAGGTCCGAAAGTATAAGCACATTCAAATGAGCCGCGATTGCTATTGCCTTTTGGTAAGTTCACTCTAAGTCTATGGTAGTGTCTGTTATTGTATTTGCACTCTATTTCGTTTGCAACGGCTTTAATTGCTTCCTCTTTGGAATTATAAAGATGATAGCAACATTCAAGATTTGGTCTTTCTGTATAGTCATTTCCTTTCAAGGAATATGCTACGAAAATTGTATATTTCATATCTTTGTAAATTTGTGGGCACTATGTTTCAAGTGCCCTTATTAGTAATTAGTTATTTGAAATAATCTCTTTGTACTCTTCCAAAGTGATTAACACGCCACAATATAATATATAGGTATTCATATCTTTTTATTTTTGATTGTTAGTAACTTAGTTATTTGCTATGATTTCTTTGTATTCTTCAAATGTGATAAGAACTCCGCAATATAAAACGTATGTAGTCATAATTGTATATCTTTTTTAATGATTATTCTAATTTAATGTAAGCAGTTTAAAGACTTGCTTAGGTCTGTTTGTTTACTCTGCAAATTCAAACCCAATTAAAGCGGCTGGAACCTCAAAAGGTCTGCCCGTTTTAGTCGGAATTGAACGTGCATAAACTTGTCTATGGCAAACTAATTCTTTGCCCTTAGCTAAGGAAACAAACATTTCGCCCAACTCTTTGTTAGTTGTTTGTGCGGTTAGTTTATCCCTTAATTCTTTTGAAATAGTGGAGTTATTGACAACTTCCACCGTTTCACCGCCTTTGCGTTCAAATGCCTTTTTCAACAAGGTAGAAAGCCAAAGTTCTTGCTCATTGCCTTGCTCATCAATAAGCAAAGCAACAACACTAACACGATTTGAACTTTCAGACCTTGCAAAGCAATATCCTTCCGCCGAAAGTTTGAACTTTCTACCCTCTTGGTATGGTGAAAGGTCATCATTCGGAACACTGGCTTTTTGATTTGCCAACTGATTGAACATTGCTTCATTGTCTTTGTTAATTCTTGTAAAACCTTCTAACATGGCTTTAATGTTTTGACACATTGGATGCCTTTTTCATCCGCTAATGGTTTGTTCAGTGGTTGTGTCAATTCCACCTAACGACAAACCGTTTTCCCTCTGCACAGGGAGCTACGCCTTTGTCGCTAACTTTATGTAAGTGTTATAAATTTAGGCTTGATTTTTCTAACGAAACCCCCAGGGGGTGTTTCGTAGAACACTACCCTCCCTCTCGTCTTTTCTACCTATTTCCATTTTCCAATTTCAACTATCACACAGTTTACACTAAAATTTGCAATTCGCGAATCGCGAATTTGACATTTATCAGCCAATAAAATTAAATTTCTAATTGACTGGTCACCTCAATGGGGAGGGGGTGTATTTTTGGAGTACCTAGTACCTGAGTTCGCCTATATTAAATATATTTAAGTATATATCATTAGGTAGTCTATTTGGAATATACTATCTTTGTATTATTAAACAATAAGGAAGAATAAATATATTAATAACAAATTTTTAAATTATGGCTAAAGAAGTTAAAGAAAATCTAACAGAATCAGTTGATGCAAAATGCCAGTGTGGTAGTGCAGAGCCTAAAGAGGAATCAGTTCTTTGGGGTAAAGTTACAGTAGCTAAATTAACAGTATTGGATAAGATTATACGTGGAATGGAAAATGGTGCTAATATTGAGCATTGTTTAGTATTATCTAATATCTATAAGAACCTATGCAATTAAAATCTATACTTGATAAGTATGATGTTATAGAGGCACAAGTACTCTATAATAAGGCAGTAGAGCTATTACAGCTCATTAGTGATGAAGAACTAGAGGAGATATTTACTAAATATCCAGCATTGTTCTCTAAGATTACTAATGTTCACCTTACCCATGAACAGCTACTAAGGGATAAGCAATCTATTAAAGATGCTATTGATGTATTTATAGAGACTATTGAATCACGAAACCTTACTAAGGATGAATTTGATGCAATGACTCTAGATGATATTAAGGATTATATGAATAGCATTATTACAACTAAACTCCCTTGTTTACATAGAATTATTAATGAACTAGAGGATAAAGTAAATGATTCCAGAAATCAGGCAAATTAAAATGAGCTTAACTCTCTTCGAGCAAGGCTTAGAAGAGTTTATGAAGAAGGCTGAGCAAGTTAAGAATGATAATATAGAACTAGCTAAAGAGAATGATAAGTTAAAAGCCAAGATTCTTGAGCTAGAAAATAAATTGAAGGGCTAATGACTATTAACGAAATTGAATTATATGATGTAGAGGCTGTTGATGAAGTATTATCACACCTATCTAATGGAGATGCAAATGTAATACAAGAAGCAATATCTTCTTTATGTGGAATGGTCACTATTAGAGATAAATACATCAAAGAGCTAAAAGAAAAGATATTGCAGGCTGGTAATATCCTAGATGCAAAGACTATTACAGAATATGAAACCAAACGTATTCCAGGTTGTATCCAAGATATTGCTCCCAACAAAAGATGGTCAAATACTTTTGGAGGATGATATACTACAGAGACAGAATGTGCTATATAGTCCTTAAAGAAGGGGAATATATGGTGCAGATTGCTTATACAGTTCCAACTGACCCGAAAGTTGCAGAGGAATTATTACATATGAATGTATCAAAAGCCCATGAACAGATGGCTGAATTAATAAAGACAGAAAGAAGACGGGCATTAGAAATTAAAGTATATGGTGAGGATAACTGATGACAAAGAAATAAAGGAAACTGTATTAGCTGGCTTACAGAGGAATAAGGAGAAGTATGGTAAAAGATACTGCCCTTGTTCCTTAGTAAGGACAGATGATACAGTATGTATGTGTAAAGAGTTTAGGGAAATGGAAGAAGGTACTTGTCATTGTCAACTCTATATAAAGACTAAGGATGTAGACATTCCTTCCCATGTGGATAATAGTACACTTGGATATACATCTAAGAGTTTTAAAATAAACTTTAAGGAAGTAGAGTGATATGAAAACATTTAAAGGTCATAAACAAGAAACTCTATTACTAATTGAAGAATCCGATTTAGATGATAAGATTGCAAGTAAGCTAAGAGGTAATCACGTAGATTATATAATTGCACCATTGTCAGCTAAAGATAATGAGGATTTTATGAAGCAGGCTCTATGTTGTATTTCTATTAGTGGGATTTACTGGGGTCAAATATTATATTACACATGAACGAATTACTTAGTATATTAGAGGGACATACCTCTATCGAGGAAGCCTTAGAATTTTATCAGTTAATATATAGAGCTGTAAAAGAAAATGCCTATATACATCCAGGTTGGGATTATCTTAGATACCCTTCTGTAACAATTAAATCTATAGAGTAATGGTATCATCTGCCGCTATATGTTTACTTCTTTCTAGACCTCACCCTTCGGAAGGTAGGTCTTGCTGGTATAATACATATACCTATATAGATGAACACATTAAACCGAAATTCGAAGAGTTTGGTTTTCCGTTAGACGACAACTATCTTTATGTAGGAAAATATAAGGATTGTAGATTATCTATATCAATAATAGATGAAATAATAACCATACATATGTCTACCTGTGAAGGAGAGCGAAGGATTTCAAATAGATATGAAACTTCATTAACATTATTTAATACATTCACGAAAGATGGATTCAATTATGTACTCGATTCTTTATATAGGTGGATAGAAATGACAAAAGGCGAACTTAGCTAAATGCTAGGCTCGCCTTTTCTGTTATGTAATATAATACCAATCATTTCTATCTCTTACATTCTTATCTTCTAGTTGCTTACTATCTAAATGGTAATCACCATCTCTAAAGTTTAGCTCTTTAGTACCATAATTCCAATAGAAATATCCATGCCATCCTGGAAGCATTAATATCTTACCAGTAGCAGCATATAAAGTAGCTTGATTATAATTCATTCTTATCCTTAGATTTATTATCAAACTTCTTCCAGATTCCTGTTATAGAATCAATACCAAGTAATGCCATACAACAGACTAGGAATGTATCTATCATTAATGGGGCTTGAACAACGTGTACAGTACAGTATAGTAATACAGCAATAGCTACGAACCATCCCAATACACCACACACTCTTTTACTACTAATTCCAGAGTGTGAACTGAACATTCCCTTTATAAAAGTTATAAACCTCATAGTATTAGAAATTAAACATCTGTATCCTACTAGCTACATCAGTTCCACTTCCAGATTTACTCCAATGTCTATCAGATGGGTTAGCTAATCCTTGTAAGTATTTCCTAACACCACCATTACCTGCTAACCATGCTCCACCTAACAATCCAAATTTAGTATATCCTTTTTGTGCAGCTAGCTCTAAATCTTTCTTATTAAATCCCCTTTCAAATGACTTAGCTAATTTAATTGCAGCCTTAATTTGCAGTTTAGGATTATTTCTAAATGTCTCTATATCTGTACCTGCATAAGCGGTAATATTATTATACTTCTTACCATCCTGCATGAATTGGAAATATCCATAAGCGGGAGCACCAGCTCTATTTTGAATTGCACTATTAAATCCAGATTCCTGCTCTGCCATTTTAGTAAGGAACTGTCTATAATGCTTAGCTTCTGGGTCTTCCTTTTCTACTTCATCATACCACTTATTAAACTCATCTAAACCTTTAGATGGCTTGATATTAAATAGTTCTCTCTTCATAGGTGTGTTTACAGCTGATTCTATAATAGGCTCATCTATTCTAGGCTCATCAACCTTAGGTTGTGAAACTACTGACTCATCTCTAACAATAGGAATATTATATGTGCTAAATACATCCGAAGACTCGAATTTAGGTATGTCAGGAGTCTCCACTGGGGTATATGATACAAACTGTAATCCATCCTGACCCTTTCTAACTCTATTAGTAGAATATGTAGGTCTATCAGACTTCATAAACTTCTTCCTCATATCTCTCTTATTATTAAGAGTTCTTGAGTTTCTTACTAGGGGAGAATCCTTGAATTTAAATCTCCTACCATCTGATACTAGGCTACCACCCTTCTTCATAGTTAATAGTGCACCTTGCATTAAGGGCTGCCTTCTTATATATGGATTTTTAGGAATACTCTTTATGCTATCCCAAACTCTCCTACTACCTATATAAATAGGATTCTCTTGCTGTAATATAAAAGGGGTTCCTACTTTATCCATTAATGCAGCTTGCTTAGTAGCTCTAACTCCTTCAGCAACATTATCTCCTGACCATCTTTTAGCATAGTCTCTAGGATTAAACTTCCACATATCCTGAGATATTTGAGTTAGTTTATCTTTCTTGTTATAGTCTATTTTAATAACATGACCTCCTACATCGTCAATTGGACCAACATAGTTAGTACCAGGCTGCCTAAAGGTTTGAAATCCATCTGGCATTTCTATAACCATATCTCCTTCCTTACCTTGTAATTTACCAATGCCATTAGAGTAGTTATTAAATTCATCTACATTATTGAATCTTAATGGATGACCACTTTTAACTACAGATTGCATTTGGTATCTTCTACCTTCAATACCAGGATATAACTCACTATATCTTTTATCATAATTAAACCCTTGACCTTTAGCTGGCTTAAATGATTTAGCTATTCTCTGGAACCAAGGACTTCTACTTATTAATGGGTCATTCTGGAATAAATATAGTCCTAATAAGTCTCTATCACCATTATTACCCTCTGGTGTTGCTGAACCAGTATAGGTAGAATCATTATTCTTAATATCCTTTAGAGATACAGAAGCATTGCCTTTAGTTCTCCTTCCTACTTTATAAGCTGCAACCCTGGCAGGAGTTTTCTCTACGTTAGATAAGAATGGCATTACTCTATTTATAGATGCCATAGCCATATTAGTAGGTGTGCGAGCTTCCTTATTAAATATCCAATGGTCTTTATTAAGAGTACTCCAACCTAAGTCAGCATCTCCCTTAATAAACTTAGTAGCTAATTTATTCTTAGTAATATTTAAGCCTTTGCCTCCACCATATACTGCTCCTGGATTTAGATACTCACCAATTTCTGCTGGAATACCTACCTTACCTTCTAACCATTGCCCAAATCCTCCAGTAGCATTATTAACTGCTTCACTTCCTAATATTCCTCCAACTACAGTTGCTGGAGTGGTTACTAATGCTGCACCAGCCATAGCAGGCATTACAGCCCTCTCTAAGCCTACTAATGGATTAGTTCCATTCCTCACAGAAGATTTAAACCTTTCCTTAGCTCCTTTAATGGGATGCCAATAGTCTCTATTCCTTTCAGCAGCTGTTCTTGTATCAGTAGAAGGTTCTCCTCCCAAATCAATAAGTTGGTCTTGTCTAGGTTTAGCCTTAATAATTTCTGGAATAATAGGTTTAGATACTCTAGTATTATCCTGCTTAGCTATTATATTACCTTCCTGTAACTTCTTTATCCTCATATCTAATAATATTATTATGTAGTTTCTTGTGGCAGTTTGAACAAACTACTATACATTTATTCATCTCCTTTATAAAAAGAGGAGTGGGAAGGTTCTTAACTGCTCTGGATATTGTATAGAGTTTATTCCTTATATGATGTAACTCTAAGCAGCAGTAAGTAGTCTCCCCACATATACAACATTCTTTCTTCCTCTCCCTTAATAAACTTTTGTTAATTTTAGCTGTTTCAGCATTCTCTGTCATAATTAATCATTAATGATGCCACTTAGCTGCATTTCTAGCGAAATTAGCTCTCTTCTTTTGTAATGGTGTAGCATTGGGATTATTAAGTACAGAACGAGCGTGCTCTTGTACACTTTGACCTGCTTTCTTAGCGGATGCTGTAAACTTACCTCTATTCTCCTTCTTAATATGGATACCACTTCCATTTTTACATCTTGGTACTAGCCTACTTCCCTGCCTAAACATAGGAATACTATCACAATCTACATTACTACACATCTCTTTTAAAGAGACATACATTGCTTTCAATTCTCTCTGATTTAGTTCCATAATTAAATAAGTTTATGTTTCATTTTTTTATTTACAAAATTAAGGCTAAATTTGCACATTATCAAATGAAAGATAGTAAATTATAAATAATGGATTGATGAAAATGAATTAGAGTTTAATTTTAGACGGACTAACATTCAACAATTAAAGGAAATAGATTAATGTCGTTAAGTAGACTAGAAGCAATTTATGCCTGGATTAATAACTTAGGTCCAAATGTTAAGACTATCATAATTATAATTTTATCAGTGATAGCTGTGGAAACTAGTTTTAGAGGGCATACGAAACTCGTTTTACAAGATTATACTGAACAAGTCCAGCAGGAAAAGTACCTAGCTGAGGAATATACAAAGATAATTGCTCCTTCTATTAATGAATACATTGAAAAAATATTAGCACAGGACAAGGATGCTTCTAATGTTATTTTATTGAATTATCATAATACCTTGGTTAGTACTCATGGATTATCTTATAGATACCTTACAGCACTAACTGAGAAGAAGAGAGGTCTGGATACTAAGAGCTGTTTAAGAATATGGAAGGAATTAGAATATATAAACTATGGAGATGAGATTGAGAGAATAAATGCAAACAAGTCATTAAGAATGGATAGTATCCCAGAGTACAGCTCAAGGTTGCCAAACTTAGTAGAATTGTTGCAACGTAGTAATGCTAAGTCAGCTGCCTTTTACCCACTAACTGGTGTAGAAGGACCTGTAGGAATGCTAATAGTTATTTATCCTATTAAGAAGCAGTATTACTTAGGATATTATCAATCTGTAATATCACCATCTCTACAACCTCTAACAACATGGTTAGATTATAATTCAGTAAAGGATAAATTTAAAAGGCTATATGAAAGTGGACAAGCAGAACCAGAACGTTTGCTACAACGATGAGAAGCATATGTACTGGGATGAAAATGGAGTATATGTATCAGTAACAACATTAATTGGCAAATTCTGCCAAGACTTTGACAAAGAATTCTGGTCAGGCTATAAGGCATTAGAGAAGATGTTATCAGAGGAGGAGTTTAAGGCTGAGAAATCTCAGTTACTTAATACCCATAAGATAGATGTTGAATATTTCTGTAATATGTATGGATTTACCCGTAACGATTACAATAAGGCTCAGCAGGACATCTTAGATGAGTGGCAGAAAACTAATGCTGAATCCTGTGAAAGAGGTTCTAAAATTCACGCCGAATTAGAAAGTAATTATACTTCTAAAAGGCAGTGCGAGCTTAAAAAGTTTGGACTTGGAGGTAAGTTTGAAGTAAATACCAATGATTCATTAATGCAACACAATCAGGATTTACTTGACATTGAGAAGGGAGTGTTCCCTGAGTATATGATATATAGGAAGTCTGAGGATGGTAAGTTTAGACTGGCAGGACAGATTGACTTACTTATTAAGGATGGCAATGACATCTATATCATAGACTACAAAACCAACAAGAAGTTAGACGACAAATCATTCTTTGATAAGAGGACTAAGAAATGTCAAATGATGAAGTATCCTATGAACAACATTATGGATTGTAATAAAATGCACTACGCATTACAGTTATCAACCTATGCTTGGATGCTTCAGAAGTTGAACCCCAAGTTCGTCATTAAGAAATTAATGCTTATACATTATGACCATCAAGGTAATGTTTCAGAACATGAATTAGATTACCTAAAAGATGATGTAGAAAGAATGTGTAAGTTCTACAAGAAAGAAGCCATATTAGAGGCAAGAAAAAATAGCAGAAGACCTATAGAATTCTAATATACCTATACGAGTATCTTTCAAACAACTAGGTTTGAGATATTAGCAACTTTATGAACTAAATAGAATAAATTATGGGTCTTAGTGCTATTTTAAATGGGCATACAAACGAGATGTTAGGGCTTAATAAGAATATGTCTGAAGCCCGCATCCGTGTATGTAAAGAATGTAAGCTCTATAAAAAGAGTGTAATATTGGGGGAGATATGTAACAGTAAATTGTGGCTCAACCCTGATAATGGAGATACAAGTACAGAGAAGAAAGATGGTTATATTAATGGATGTGGATGTAGGTTAAGAGCTAAAACAACTCTACCTAATGAGTTCTGTCCTGTAGGAAAATGGTAATAAATTAAAAATTTTGAATGTATTATGAGAGGTAATGGACAAATGGATTTAATGTTTGGTGGTAAAGCTGTAGGGTTTGCTGGAGCTGAAAGTTTTGATGACATGAAGAAGAACGCTGCTGTAGAAGCACATAATAAAGCAGTAGATGCTTATACTAGAGCTTTGAATGAAAATCTTAAAGATGAATTACAGAAAGCACAAGAAGTGACTGAGAAGATGCAGTCTATGGAGATTATGCCTATTAACTACTATGTACTGGTTAAACCATACGCAAAGAACCCTTATCAAAAGATTGAGGTTACTAGTAGTGGCTTAATTATCCCAGAATATACTGGTAAGTTTAAGAATCCAGATTCTGGTGAGGAAGACCAAGAGGAGAATCTATCAGTTGTAGCTAATGTAATTGCAGTGAGTCCACTATGTAAATTCATTAAGGAAGGAGATGATATTTATTACAGACGTGCTTGCGGAGTTCCAGTTCCATTCTTCAGACAAGGGTTTGAGGTTGTAGCTGAACAGCAAATTCAGGCTGTAATCAATGAAGGATTAACAGAACGTTTTAAGAATATTGAATAATGGAAGAGAAGGTTTATTTTATGCCAGGTGAGGTGGTAACTCTTAAACAAGATATACCTAACAAACCTGTAATGATTGTGGTTAAAAAGGAAACTATGAACATAAGGACTCATGGTGTTCCTAATGTTTCAGAAGATTATTTTAAAGGTATTAGATGTAGATGGTTTTCTACGGAAGGCGTTCTACAGGAAGCAATCTACAATACTAAGGATTTAGTTAAAGTATGATAAGTATGTTTCAACAGGGTGGGCAGATGAATGACGAGCAAAAAGCATTCACTGCCTATCTTATTAAAGTCCTAAACCCTAAAGATGCAGCGGACTTTGAGAACAAAGTAGCACAGCTATCAGAAAGTGATTTAAAAGAGTTTTATAAACAATACAAAGCAATGGAAGGTAATCAAATTTCAATGGCTAAGTTAGGAGCCAAATTAAGTTATGTTCAAACCCTTAGAGGTGAATGCCCAGAAGGATACGAGGTTGAGAAGTATATGGCTGGGGGTTGTGTTAAGTGCAAGAAGAAAGCTGAGGGTGCTAAAGTAGTAGATATATTTAAAGATAAGTGTGGAGGTAAGGCTAAGAAGAGAGTTAAGAAAGACCAAAAAGGTGCTGTAGTTAATAAGGCTGATACTGTTCATACAAGTAAGGGAATTTATAATGTTAGTAACAAGAAACTTCCCTACAAGAAAATGACTCCCGCTGACTACAAGAAGTTACCACACAATGAAAAAGTAAAAGTTGACCTCAAAGACCAAGAGAATGGTAGGGGTGGAGAAGGTGCTCATGTAGTAAAGAATAAGGGCATCGGTAAAAACTTCTTCGGAGGCTCAATCCAAAGACGTATAATTAAACAATAATTGTTATGACAATATTTCTATATGATAATGTAAATCACGAATTAAGGCTAAACGAACCAGAGATTCTTCTTATTAAGGAGTTCTCCGAGTTATGGACTAATGATAGAAATATCACCAAAGAAGACCCAAAGGGCACTAAGAAAACTAGAGCCTTTAGAGAGTTCACGTATATGTACCTAATGATTGATTGGCAATCACACTATTCACAATTTACTGAAGCTGAACGTAATGAAGCAGCTAAACAAGATAGTGGTATTACAGAGGAGGAATTTAATGACCCTCTATTTAGGGCAGCGTGTAGAAAATATAGAGAGATACAGGAATCAGCAAGAGACATTAAATTAATAAGGGCAGCTCAGAATAAGGTAGATGAACTAATTGATTATTTCAATGAAGGTTCTGATTTACAGGAACGTGACCCAATTACTGGTAAGCCTATATTTAAAGCTAAAGATGTTATTGGGGAAATGTCATCTATATCTAAAGTATTGGATGAATTAGATGCTTTAGAAGCTCGTATTAAGAAGAAACAGAAGGCTGCTACAGGTCTTCGTGCTGGTGCAGTTGAAGGATATGTACCTAAACTAAAGTAACATGGCACGTGGAAGGAAACCTAAGAATAAATTACCAGAATCCCCTACTGTCCAAGCCTTAGTTGAAAAGGTTACAGAAGTAGGGGAACCTACTGGTGTACTAGAAGAGAAGCTCTCAGAGTTTCAATGGGATGTACGAATCGGAGACCCAATAGACTACTTTGACTCTAATTTATCTTATGAGCTTACTGGTTACAGACCTATTGATGGAACAAGAGGACTAGACTTTGACCCAGAGTGGTTTATGGAAGCTAGAAGAACTAAAGCCTCTACTGGTAAATATTGTAATGAACCAATGTTTGGTAAGGCTTATGGAGAGTTCTGGGACCAAGAATATGATAGGTGTAGAAATGGTATGACTGTAAATGGTTATACTATTACTGGTGATAATTACTTCTTTATTAATTACTATCAGTTACCTAATCTATCATCTGCAACTAAGGCTGGTGGTGGTCGTTCAGTAGACTTCCCCAATTTCTTTGTTAAACAGTATGAGTACTTCCATTACATTGAACTATGTAAGGTGCTGAGAAAGAACGCTATTGGATTAAAAGCTCGTGGTGTTGGATTCTCTGAAATAGCTGCTGCTATTCTTATTAATGGTTATATTACTAGACCACATTTTAGAGGAGTAGTGGCTGCACAGCAAGAAGGTTATGTTGATGATACCCTTAGTAAATGCTGGATGCAGTTATCATACCTAGATGATAATACTGAGGATGGTATGAGAAAACTAAGGCAGGTTCACAACACAGCCAAATGGAAGAGGGCTTCTAGTAAGAATGTAGATGGTGTAGAATCTGGATGGATGTCTGAGATTGAAGGAATTACAGCTGATAAGCCTAATAAGATTAGAGGTGACCGTACTGATATTCTGATGTACGAAGAAAGTGGTTCTTGGCCCAATTGGAAGAAAGCATTCATTCAGGGTGATGCCTTGATTGATATTCAGGGACAGAGATTCGGTATTAAGCTGGCTTGGGGTACAGGTGGTGATAGTGGTCCTGCATTAGAAGGTGTAGCTGCTGCATTCCATGACCCTAGAGGTTATGATGTACTCCCATACAAACATAACTATACTAAGGAAGGTACTTATGTAGAAACTGCATATTTCATTCCTGCATATACTATTGTTACTGCTCCTGGGTATGTAGACCACAGAGGATGGACAGACCCAGAAAAGGGTAAGGAGTTCTACATGGCTAAGAGAGCTACCAAGATTGCAGACCCTAAAGGTTTAATGCTATACTCTGCTGAGTATTGTTTTACACCTGATGAAGCATTAGCTTTGGAAGGTGATAACCAATTCAATACTGTATTATTAACAGAACAGTTAGCTGCTATTAAGTTACATAAGATTACCCCACAAGAGCTTAAACCTAAATGGGGACAGCTAGAATATACATTTCAAAACAATGTACATTCTGAAGAAGCTAAGAATGGAGTAAGGTTTATACCTAGTGATAAAGGAAAGGTTTGTATTATTGAACATCCCATTAAGAGTGAGAATGGTTCAGACTTCAGAAACTTATATGTGGCTGGTATTGACGGTATTGATATGGGTATGAATGATACATCAGATAATACAAGAGACCCATCAGACTTCTGTGTAGTAGTAAAGAAAAGGTGCTTTGGTTTACAAGAACCAATGTATGTTTGTATCTACAAAGACAGACCTAATAATCTTGAAGAGGCTTATAGAACAACACTCAAGATTCTTGAGTACTATAACTGTAAGGCTTGTCTTGAATCTACTCGTATTAGTATTCTTACTTGGTTTAGAACTAAGAAGAAAGAGGAGAGATTCTTAATGAGAAGACCTAGAGCTACACAGTCCGATATACAGGCAGGTAGAAGTAGACAATTTGGTGCTCCTGCAACTGAAGCTGTTATTCAACATCAGTTAGACCTTATTGATTGCTATATCAATGATTACTGCCACAATATGTGGTTTGAACCAATGATTAATGAACTTATTACTTATTCCTATGAGAATAAAAGAAAGTTTGATATTGTAGCAGCGATGGGTATGGCTGAGTTAGGAGATGAAGAGTTAAGTGGTATTCCACCACAGGAGGCTGATAACGGAGGGAGAAAGTTGAGACTATTTGGTTACTGGACTGATGAATATGGAATTAAACACAAAGGGGTTATTCCCGATAAACAGTCTATAGTACCTAAGTTTAATCTATTCCCAACACAATACTATGACGACACAGGACATCGAACAAGCAATCCGAGATTTAATTAAATCTCTATATTGTAAAGAATATCAGGGAGTCCTAAAGGTTTACGAAACCACTTACAAATTTCCAGGAGAAGAACCTGAGCACGTGGGATATAGAATGGACCTTGGACTCAATAAAGATGAAAAGCCACTGTCCATTGCGTGCGATGGTACAGCTGAAGAATTTATAAAGTTTATTGAGAAGGAATTAAAGGAGCGAAGTTTAGTTAGAACTAAATACTTCACTGCTATACAATTATATGATTACGAAGATGGGTGCAAACAAAAGAAGTGATGATTATTTGATAGAGAAGATTGACAAAGCTGTAAATGAGTTAGTCTTCAACAAATGGAAATTACAGAAGGCATACAACTATTATAACGGTAAGAGAGATGCCGAGCAATTTAGGTATCTTGAAGAAAACTTTGGAATAGGTAATCCTACTTCTATTGAGTTCACTCCTCTTATAAAGAAACACGTTGATGCTTTAATTGGAGAGTATTTAGATATTCCAATTCTTCCGAAAGTATCTTGTAAAGACAAGGAAACAATCTCTAAGATTACTAGGCAGAAGGAATTAGAGATAAGTCAGCAAGTATATACATTCTTACAAAAGCATCTAAATAACCAAATACTGTCCTTTATAGGTGGAGGTAATGTTAGTGATGCATCTGTTGAGGCTGATATTGAGAAACTGATTGAGGATATTAATAATAACTTTATTAGTGACTATGAAATAGCAGCTCAGAATGTTATTGAATATGTAATTCAGTCTAGAAATACTGACTTAGCTAATAAACTAAAGGCGTTACTGTTAGACTTACTTGTTACTGGCTGTTCATTCTACAAGGTTAAACCGTCAGCAAGTGGTACTAATATTAGTATTGACGTTCTCAATCCATTAAATACATTTGTTGATAGAAATCCAGAGTCACCTTATGTAAAGGATAGTTACAGAGTTGTAATTAGGAAATGGATGACCAAGCAGCAGATACTAGTTGAATATGGTAAGGATTTGAGTGATGAAAGTAGAGCCGAGTTAGAGGATATGTACGAACACTACTCTGATAGTTCTTATATGTATATTAGAGCTATGGAGAATCAAGTTGGATGCAGACCTATTATGGAAGGCGAAGGAGCTGGATTAGATGCTGGTAAAGGTATTGTTCCAGGATTCCCAGCTGATACTTATGAGTCATTTAACTATAAACTATTGCCTGTTTATGAAATAGAATGGATTGACATTGACAAAGAAGGAGATGAATATATTCAGAATAGATATGAGGGAGTAAGAATAGGACAATCTATATACGTTCTTACTGGTAAATCAGAGAATGTTATTAGGACTAAGGATGCTCCAACTAAATGTGGATTATCTGTTAATGGTGTATATCTTGTTAATAGAGACAATGTTCCACAATCCTTAGTGCTACAATGTGCTCACCTGCAAGATAAGTATGACTTAATTACATATTTCAGGGATAATATTCTTGCTAATAGTGGTACAGATGGTGACTGGTTAGACTTATCAATGCTTCCTACTATATTAGGTGATGACCTTACTGAGAGAATACAAAAGTGGATAGCCTTTAAAAAGACTGGAGTTGCTTTAGTAGATACAAGTCAGGAAGGTAGAGCATTTAATAACAATACCTCATTTGCTGGATTTACTGATACTATTAAGGTTCAAACTATACAGGCATTTGACCTAGCCTTACAAAGAGTAGAGGACCAAACATCATCTATTACTGGTGTATTTAGGGAAAGGTTAAATGGTATTCAACAGAAAGATGCAGTTAGTAATGTAGAAGCTGGAGCTAGAAACTCCTATACTATTACTAAACCTTTCTATCAGACTATGGATACGTTGTCAATAGATATACTTAGAGATTGTATTGACATGGCTAAGATAGTATGGAAGAAGGGATTAACTGGAACTCTAATTCTTGGTGATAAGTTGCAGAAGGTATTTACAGCATTACCAGAGCATTTTACCCATACTGATTATGATGTACATATTGTACCAAGTACTCAGATTATGAAGGAGATGCAAAACATACAACAAGTAATTATAGAGCTTATTAAGAGTGGTCAATTAGACCCCGATATGATTGTAGATGCTCTAACAGCTAGAAGTCTTACTGAACTTAAAGTAAAGGTTACTAAAGCCTTTTCTAAGAAGAAAAAGGAGATGAATGAGATGGGGCAATTACAACAGCAGCTTGAACAATTACAACAACAGAATCAGCAACTTCAACAACAACTTCAACAGGCTCAAGGTAAGATTGAAAGTCTTAATGAGGCTAAGTTGGAAATTGAAAGACAGAAGGTTCAAAACGAAGCTGATATTAACTGGTACAATGCTAGGACTCAAAGAGACAAGTCACAGAGTGATGCTGAGAATGATACTAAGAGAACAGATATTGAGTATGCTCAACTGTTTGATGGTAATCAAATGAATAACGAAGTTAAAAACGCATAAGAATGATAAATCTCAATCAAAATGAAAGACCAACCTCCCTGCAAGTAAGTAGACTATATCTACTGCCTGCAGGTGACTTTGAGTTACCTTATGGAAGTAATGCTGTTCTTGTTAAGAACATTACTGATGATAATGTAACTGTAGAGGTGCTATTAAAAGATTCGGAAGGTCAGTACGTATCTACTGTATTCTATCCAGGATGGAATCCTGAATTAGTTATAGGGATTAAAGCTGTACCTGAAAGTACATTACAAGTAGGTAACTAACATGGGAATTTATATTGGCATTGGTAACCATATTGGGAGGGCTAATTTAAAGGTTATCTCAGTTGTAGTTAGAATTATAGACAGAGGTACTGGATTACCCTTAGTAGGTGCTATAGTTATCTTTAAGGGTAAGGAGTATATAACTGATGCCAATGGACAAGTAATATTAAAGGGATTTGAGAATAGTAGTTATCCATTAATAGTTAAACGACAAGGACATGAGTCCTATATAGTGGATAAGTGGAAACTAGAAAATGGAGATATATATCTCACTGATGTTACTAGAAATATTCTTGCTGAAATTGGCGTTAATATACTTACAGAAGATGGAGGTCTAATCTTTAGAGATTTGGCAAACATTATATTAGAAGATGGTAAATTTATGGTTACAGAAAATGGTGATTTAATTTTATTTGAATAATGGCAGCAACTGACATTAAAATCTCTCAAATGACCCCTGCTACAACACTAGCTGGTGATGAGTTAATTCCTATTGTTCAGAATGGGGCTAATAAGTCAACTACTGTTAATAAGGTAATTGAAGGTTTAGCTACTGAACAATGGGTAACTGATGCAATAGCTGATGCAGGAGGTAAGGTTCTTGTTGTTACAGAACTACCAGCTAAGGGTAATCCCAATACCATTTACATGGTTCCTAATGAAAGTTCTAGGGCTAATGATGTATATGATGAGTATATATGGATGGTTACTACTGAGAAAACTGGTTGGGAGTTCTTAGGTAATAAACACGTAGAAGTAGACCTTACAGGTTACTACAACAAGACACAGGTAGATAAAGCTATTGAGGATTCTGAGGCAAGAAGCACAGCTGCTATTGCTCTAAAAGTTGATAAGGTAGACGGTAAGCAGTTATCTACTAACGACTACACAACAGCTGAGAAGCAAGAAGTGGCAAAGATAGCTAACAAGGTGGATAAGGTTGAAGGTAAACAATTATCTACAGAAGATTATACAACAGCTGAGAAAACTAAGCTGGGTGGGATAGCTGACAATGCTAACAACTATACACACCCCACCACAGCTGGTAACAAGCACATTCCAGCAGGAGGTACACCAGGACAAATTCTGGTAAACACTGGAGATGGCACAGCAGAGTGGCAAGACAATCAAGGTGGAGGAGGTGGAACTATTGATTACACAGGTCTAGAAGATATTTATTCTTATGGTGTAGAGTGGGATACTACTGTAGCTGACCCTGCATTAACTAGAATTGGTAATCCCCTACTTCACAAGTCACTACCTATACAATCACAATACAAGGGCTGTGTAGCTAACAATGGTGTGATTAACTACTATCTAGACCCAAATGATTGGAGTAAGAAGATTACAGGTGAGGATTCAGTACTTGATGGAACTGATGGTACAGTAAGAGTACACACACCTAAGTTCTATGGTAAATCTGGAACTAATGTACAAGACTCCAATAAAAAATGGGTGAGAATATCTACCATTAAGATGGATGATACTTGGATAGAGATTCCTGAAATGTTAATTGATGCTTATAGAAGTACAGTTGATACTACAACTTCTGCAACTCCAAAAGCAGTCTCTGTAGTTAATACTACTGCCCAATTCCGAGGCGGAGGTAATAGAACTGCTAATGATACGTACCTAGATACAGATGCATTCAGAAGTGATTTAGGTAAACCAAGAACTAACATCTCAAGAGCTAACATGAGAACTTATGCTACCAATGCTGGTTCTGAAATGCTATGCTATGAGTATTACAAGTGGATATTCTACTGGGCTTGGGTTATTGAGTATGCAACATTTAACTCTCAAGCTGCATATAATGCAGAACTAACTGCTGAAGGTTATCATCAAGGTGGTTTAGGAGATGGTGTTACTACATGGGATGGAACTAGCTGGAATAACTATAACGGTTATTATCCTTTAACTCCATGTGGATATTGCAATGAATTTGGTAACTTTACTGGTGTTAAGGATTTAGTAATTCCTGAGACTGTAGTAAGTGAAGCTACAACAGTAGCTACTAAGACATTTAAAGTTCCAAGATGGAGAGGATTTGATAATCCATTCGGAGACATCTGGACTAACTTAGATGGTATCATTCTTGAAAGAACGGCTGCTAACCAACCAAGTAGTGTATACACTACGACTGACACATCAGCATTTGGTGATGATAACACTGCCAAGGGCAAGATGACTGTTGCAGGAACAGAGGTAGCATCTGATGGTTACATAAAGGCATTTGACCTTGGAGAAAAGGGTGAGATAATCCCTTCTGCTGTAGGTGGTTCGAATACGACATATATGTGTGACTACCATTATTGCAATACATCGAGCACAGCATTAAGAACGCTCATCGTTGGCGGCTGCGCTAATGTTGGTGGTAATGCTGGTCTTGGCTGCTTCTATTCTGGGAATGGGGTCGGCTATGCTTATGCTCGTGTAGGCTTCAGGACACTAAATAAAGTAGTTTAATAATTATATAAGATAACAATACGAGGTTAAGGGTGCTGTTTACCTATATTCTGTTGGTGCTGGACAAGAAAATTATTACAAAACACTCATCGTTAGCAGCAACGCTAATAATGGTAGTAATGCTAGTCTTAGCTACTTCAATTCTAATAATGGAGTCAGCAATGCTAATACTAATGTAGGCTTATTATATATTTCTTTAGGTAATTTGTTTTATTTTACAGTCTAAACAGCACCCTTGCCTCTTGGCAAAAGACAACGTAGTATTTAATAACAGGGTGTTAGTAGGTTAATTCTCGAAAGCTTCCACAATAAATATATAAGACTTGAAGCGTATAGGCTATTTACATGAACAGGTATATGATATAGAGAATATTGAGAAAGCAGATGATAAAGCTAGAAAGCATAAATCAGTAAGATGGGGAATCCTCAAACATGATAAGAATAGAGAGGAAGAGAATAGAAGACTTTCGGAACAACTAAGAGATTTAGTTTATGAAACTTCTGAGTATAGTACATTTAAAATATATGAACCCAAAGAAAGGTTGATATTTAGATTACCATACTATCCAGATAGAATAACACATCATGCTATTATGAATGTAATGGAACCTATCTGGACTAAGATATTCATCAAGCAAACTTATTCTTGTATTAAGGATAGAGGTATTCATAATGTAGCATACGATTTAAAAGCAGCTTTGGTAAAGCATCCAAATGAAACACTCTATTGTTTAAAGATGGATGTAAAGAAGTTTTATCCTTCTATCGACCATGACATATTATGTGATATAATCAAACGTAAGATTAAGGATAAAAATTTATTAATCCTGCTAATCGGAATCATTTATTCAGCGGACGGCGTTCCTATTGGAAATTATCTTTCTCAATTCTTTGCAAACTTATACTTAGCTTACTTTGACCATTGGGTTAAGGAAGAATTAAAATGTAAATTCTACTTCAGGTATGCTGATGATATTGTAATTCTCAGCAGTGATAAGGACTTCTTGAGAAGAGTACTCATAGCAATAAAGATGTACTTAAAAGAGGTTCTAAATTTAAGGTTGAAATCAAATTACCAAATATTCCCAGTAGATGATAGAGGTGTAGACTTTGTAGGTTATAGGTTCTATCATACCCATGTATTATTAAGAAAGTCAATTAAGATTAGATTATTCAAGCTTATTAGAAGGTATCAATCAGGCAAGATTGATAAACAAGAATTAAGAAGGAGAATGCAATCATATTTTGGTTGGCTAAAGTTTTGTAATTCTAAGAATCTATTAAGGAAGATTCAAAGAGATACAGGTTTAAGATTCTCTAATTGGGATGGGAAGAAATCTAATATTTCAAGATTTTATAACAAGTACATTCATATTGTAGATATAGTTAGCTATAGTAAGTGTTTTAGAGTTAACTTTGTATACAATAATAAATCCTATTACTTTGAGAGTAAGAGTAGGAATCTATTCTACTCTCTAACCAGATATTCATTCCCAGTAAATTTTAAAATAAGACCTTATGTTAGAACCAAGAAGAATAGAAATGGATGTGCAGCCAGACTTAATAGAGAAATTAGGTAATGGTACATATTACTATAACTATGATATTAAATCAAAAGAGGTTAATGTTACAGACCCAGAAACAGAAGATGTAACACAAGAGACAAGGTGGACATATGTTCAGGTTCATCTACATGGTCAACCAGACCACAAAGAATGCATTAAAGCTATTATTAGACAGTATGTAGACCAAGATGAAGAGTTTGATTTAATTAACAGCTCCAATAGTATTGTTTTAGGTTTATCTGATAATCAAACTGATAGACAGAAATACCTAGATTATCTTACACTGGTAGGAGAAATCAAAACTAAAGTAAGAGCTGACTTCAACGTATAATTATGGATTCAGTATTTAAAATATGTAAGAAGGGAGCTTGCGGTATTACGATTACTGGATTGGAAAGGGATAATGACGAGTACTTAAATGAAACTGGTGAAATTACAGTAAGTACTCGTAATTATGCCTACAGCCAAACTATTACTCTTAATGCTATAACAAGCATTAAATCTTCTGGAGACGAAGTAACACAGAAGTATGATATTGTGGAACACGTTATAGACTGCATTGATGAATCTGAATTAGAGATGCCTATTGATGGTCTATATGAAGTTACACATATTATACTACCTACAGATGTGTGGCTAAAGTATGTACTGGAACGAGACTCTACTGCTTTAACTGCATATAACTCTGTATATTACTATGATACACAGTCTGAATCATTCATGAAGTATGTTGATGAAGAATCTATTGCAGTAACAGTAGAGGAGATATTAGAGGTAAACGCCTTACCTCCAGCTACTATTACTGAGAAGACTACTACAATCATTAGAGGTGATAAGAATACATTCTGTGTTTGTCATATCAATGAATGTTTCTATAGACTGTGTAAGAACCTTCTAGGAGATTTACCAGGAAGATGTAAGAATAGAACTGACGATGTTAAGATGCTAATCTATAATAGAGATATTATATGGATGGCTATTAATGTTATCAAATATCTAATTGAGTTAGGTCAATATTACGAAGCTCAGAGAGTCTTAGAAGACATAACTCAATGCGGAGGAATATGCAAAGATGTTATGGTTGATAAAAATACTATAGGAGGAGGTGGTTGTGGATGCAATAACTAACCTAAAGTTGAAAGTAATCAAAGACTTTGACAAATTCCTCAAAAGGTTAAACAAGGGATATGTGGAGAACTATGATATGATTCTCCACCAAATATCCTTCATTCAGACTTGTCAATACTTTGATAAGATAGATGGAATATATGAATTCTTAATGAATAATTAACATGGCAATAGAAAGGGATACAAGACGTTATGCCTGTATTCATGATTTGAATAATTATTTCAAGAAGAAAGACCTATTAGGTGGGTTAACTGAGTTAGAGCAAGAGCAACTAAGAAAGAATATAGGTATCATTGATTATACTGGAGAAGGAGGACAATCCAAACCCTTAGAAGTCACCTATGCAGTACTCAATGACAATATAGGTAAGAAGAGCTTGGTAACAGGGGCAAGGTATGTTATTACAGACTTTCAAACTATATATTCTTCTAATGTTACTAATAGTTCTGGTCAGAAGGTTACGTGGGGCATTAACAGCTCCACTAACCCCTCACCTATTTGGAAACTGATTGTTACAGCTATTACTAATAATAGATTAGACCCAAGAGTTGTTATTGATGATGATAAAATGAAGGATTGGGTTATAGAATATGACCCGACTCAGGAAACTCTCGAAGATGGTGTTACTACTAAGGGCAAAATAACATTTCTTAGAGACAATCATTACAACTCAGCACACTATGACTTTAAGAATATAAAGTTTAGAAGAACGGCTGAAGAATTAGATAATACTAATCTTAATCTTGGGGCGGCATATGGAGACTTTTATACATTCTCAGATTTAACTGGAGGAGTTATTACTGATAGTTCAGAATTACACAATACTAAGCACAATGAACTAAAGCAAGGATGTACTAACAATATATTCTTGGGAGATACATATGACAATGTATTGGAAGCTGACTGTAAGGGTAATACATTTCTTAGAGGTTGCCATGATACAACTTTAAGGTGGAACTCAGTTAATAATATGTTTAATGAGAATGTATGTTACATGGAAGGCTCATTATATAATAAAGTATTTCCTATCGGTGATACTAGTTTATCAATGACAATTACCAAAACCATTCATAAGGTTAATGAAGCAACTATTATATCCTTCTTAGACCCTATGACATATGCCTATCAAATTATACAAATCTAAAATATGGCAGAGTTTATACGTCTTGACGAACAAGAACAAGAGGCTCCCATTTTACCTGATTACCCACATTCTATCTCCAATATAAAGCTAGACACCAAGATAATAGATGGAGTTATAGAAAAAGAAGAAGTTGAAGGAATCTGTGCTGACTATGGTGTTATTACTATAGAGAAGATAGATGGGGTAAAAATAGAAGAGGAAGGAGTAGAACACATCTGTATCAAGGATGATTGTGATACTTCTAAATATTATGGGTGTGCTGGTGGGGACGATGGATTTCAGAAGGAGAATTTATTCTCAGAATTAACTGATGAATACCAAAGAACAATAGCCAGAATTAACCTCGGTATAGCAGATGAATATGCTCTAAAGTGGGGAAACATCAAAGGTAACTTGTCTAATCAAAAAGATTTATATACCTTTGTAACTGATTCAATAGCCTTCGACATTAATAAGGTTATTGATGAGATTAATCTTAAACTCGCTCAATGGGCTTGCGAGATAGAAATTAGATTTAAAAACAAAGCTGACATATTCTCTCCTAACTTTGCTGGAACTCCAACTACTACATTACCCCTGATGACAGATAATTCTAATAGAATTGCATCTACTGAATGGGTTAATGCTAAAATTGCAGCTGCATCTATTGATGATAACGTCAAGGCTATATCTCTAGACCCAGAGTATATGTGTTATGGAGACGAACCTACGGATGTAACCGTTACTTGGGAATATTATAAGGATGTTGTAGAACAGTCTATCAATGATGTTGTACTAAGTCCTGATGTAAGAGAGTATACTTTTACCAACAGGACTACATCTATGGTAATTACTCTAAAGTATAAGTACGAGGATATTAGTGCTACAAGAGTTGTTACATTTGACATTAAATATCCAAATTACTTTGGAACTTCTCCAGACTATACTAAGTTAGACAGAACTATTGATAATGTTTATACAGTAAATGCGGGAGCTAATGAATATATATACGTTATGATTCCTAACGGAGCTAATACAGTTCTAGGAGTTAGTAGCATTATAGGTGGTTTTAAATTACTTGGAACTCAAGAAATATTTAGCAACCTATATTATATATTTAAGAGTGCCCAACCTGGATTGGGAGAGACAACTGTAGAAATACTTGACCAGAGTGGATATAATCCAGAGAGTATTGATACAACAACTATACGAGAGCTATTAGCTGCAAAAGCTGACAAACATACTGTATATACTAAAGAGGAAGTAGACGATAAACTTGCAGCTATTGAGGGTGGTGATATTCAACTTAATAACTACTATACTAAGAAGGAAGTAGATGATAGGATTCCAGACGTTTCTAATAAAGCTGATAGGAGTGAGATACCTACCAAAGTTTCTCAGTTGGAGAATGATTCTGAATACTTATCAGAAGTTCCAGAAGAGTATGTTACTGATGAAGAGTTAGAGGCTAAAGGTTACTTAACCCAAGAATTAGAACCTCAGTTTGCTGCCAGTGCTGCTAAGAACATAAATCAGCAGGACATTGATAATTGGAATAACAAGGTTGATAAACAAGCTGGTATGGGTTTATCAGAGCAGAATTTTAGTATAGAGGAAAAGGCTAAATTAGCTGGACTGACTAACTACAATGATTCTGCTGTTAGGCAACTCATAACAAACTTAGGCTCAGAAGTTGAGAAGAAAGCTAATAAAACTGATATTCCAGATATTAGTGGTAAGGCTGATAAGACTGAAATACCTACTAGAGTTTCTCAATTAGAAAATGATAGTGGTTATTTAAATTCATTACCAGAGAATTTAGTTACTGAACAGGAATTAGAGGATAAAGGTTACTTAACAGAGTTTACAGAAACAGACCCTACTGTTCCTTCATGGGCTAAACAACCTACTAAACCTACATATACATTAGAAGAACTTGGTGCTGAATCTGCAGGCGCAGCTGCCGATGCTTTACTTAATGCTAAAGAATATACTGATGGAAGGCTTAACATAATCTTAGAAGGTGCTGACCCATCTTACAATACATTCAAGGAATTAAGTGATGCTATATTAGCTCAGAATACTACCATAGGAGGTATTAACACTGAGATAAGTAGTGTGAAGAATACTTTGAATAGTAAGGCAGACAAGTCAGAACTGTTCTCTAAGGATTATAATGACCTTATTAATACACCTGTTATCCCAAGTATTGAAGGTTTAGCTACTGAAACTTGGGTTCAACAACAAATTGCTGCTATACCTGGAGTTGATTTAAGTGGTTATGCTTTAAAAACCGAGATTCCTAACTTGGACAATTATGTACAAAAGGAAGCAGGAAAGGTTCTAAGTTCTAATGATTTCACAGGAGAGTTAAAACTGAAGCTAGAGTCACTAAGTAACTACGACGACAGTGAGGTTAAAGGGCGCTTAGCTGACTTAGAGAATGCTGCAGATACTCATCTATGTGAGATTCCAAATAGTATGTATATTTCTGAAACTCCGTCTAGCTATTTTGAGACTTTTGAAGAAGCTTTGGAATTTGGAAAGAAATTAGCTGAATGTAGAATCATAGCATTAGAACATGAACAGAAAGACTTTCTAACATCCTATTCAAAATCTGGATATAATGCAAACGATACTAGCGGAACTAGACACATAGATGTAGTTGCCTATTTTCACTATAACATATCCACCGACCTTAAGGTAGAATTTAACCTTACGAATGGGGATACAACTCAAGAGTATACATACTCAAAGGAGTTTATACCAACGATTATTAATGACTTAGTAACTAATAAATCAGACGTGTCTTTATCAGCAGCTCAAGGAAAAATACTAATGGATAAACTTACAGCATTAGAAGAGATAGTTAATAATATTACTACTAATGCTTCTATAATACTTGAATAACATGGCAGATGCAATGGTAAACAATAAGCAGGTAAATTTCTGGAGGGGTGATATGACTCCTCCAACTATTTACCATATCTGGATTAAGGATAACAGTAAGATGCTGTTATATGATGGTGAGAAATGGGTTGTATTCCTTGATAATAAGGAAATTATTGACATATTAGACAAAATCCAGGAGATGTTGGATAATATGCAAGATAAGATTGACGAGATTGGAAACAAGACCGTTAATAGGAAGCCCATTAAAACCAATCCAGTTTTAGATGGTACTGACATACTTGTAAATGCAACTGGTAACTATGTGATTCCTACTGAAACGCTGGCACAAACAGCTTTAAGATTAGACAACTTACTAAGTACTAAAATAATTGAATAATGGTTATAGATAGTAAGTTCGCCTATATTAAAAGGAAGGAAGTATTTGAACCATTAATTGATACTATTCCTAAAGGATTAAATCCGATTGTGTTTATAGAAGATACAAGGGAAATGTGGACTTGTGGAACATATTTTAGTATTGGGTATCCTAGTATTGAAATATCAGAAGTTAGTGGTTCAGTAAAAGTACAGATTGGTAATTCATTCTTCCTAATGTCTACTGCTGGAGAGAGTATTAGTGTTAGAAAGGGTGATGGTAACAGAATTATTATTAGTAGTAATGCTCTTAATAGGGTAGACACTGAACCACCATTGGAGTGGGATGCAGCTAATAGAAAACTGTTACACAAGACTAGTGGTGTAGTTCCAGGTTCTTATGGTCAATCTACTAATCTAGGAAATGCAAGTATCTTTGTAGTTCCTAATATTATAGTAGATGCTACTGGACATATTACACTAGCAGAAAACCATAACATAGAAATCAGAGATTATGTAGAACAATTAGCCCCGTCTAATCTAATGGGAGAAAGAAATATATTACTATCTTACAATGAGGCTAGTAATAATATGGATACCTCTCAGGTAAGAAAGGCTAATGGTTTAACATTTAATGATGCTACACAGAAGATGACCATAGCTGGAGGTATGAACTCTAACGGACCAATTAATGTAAATCATGGAGACTTATCAGTATTAGATGGCTACATTATTGGTAATCTAAAGGGTGATGTGCAAGGTCAGGCTACTCCAAAGATTCACTTATCTTTAAAGCCTGAATATGGTGGTGCATCTACTAAGTTATATGGTCATGTAAAGCTTCAAGATATTTTAAATACTAGACCTGACCCTTCTAGTGATAATGAGAACATTAATGATACCAATATAGTTGCCGCTATCGCTGCTTCTCCTTTAATGGTTTGGAATGCAATTCAAACAGCTAAGGATTATGCAGACAGTATTCTTGGCTCAAATAATGCGATGCTGTATAAAGGTGCAGTTGAGGCAGGAACAACAAGTCCAGGTACATTTACCCCTTCAGCTGATGTTGGTAATACTTATGTAGTAACATTTGGAACAGGTACATATACTGATAGTGTTGGTTACATTAATGGAGAGCCAGTAGAAATTGGAGATTTACTAATATGTAAAGAAAGTACTCCAGCTGCTACTTCCTCTACTTGGTCACAAGTAAAGAACAAGTGGACATTTGTACAAACTAATACTACAGGTGTAGTAAGTGGGCCTTCAAGGTCAGTAGTCGGACAAGTGGCTGTATTTGATAGTACTACTGGTAAATTAATTACTGGTTTAACCAATGGTAATGTAGGACAAGTACTTACTATTAATAATAGTGGTACTCCATCATGGATTACTCCAGTATCTCAAACATGGCGTGCTATTAATTATCAGAACTCTGGACAGGCAGCATCCCAAATCCTTAGTAACTCTACAGATTCTGGAGATTTGACTTTTGGTGCAGCAGGTAACATGAGATTGAGTTGGGATAATGCAACCAATACATTAACCTTCACTTCAATATCTGACAATAGTTGGCGTGATGTATTAGCTTATACACCTAGTTCCCTATTACCTCAAAGTATTGGGGAGAATGCTGACTTAATATTCTCAAGTGATTTCTTGTGGATAGAAGGAGAATTAGTAACTGGATGGGCATCTGTAGACTCAAGTGGAAATATAACATATTCAAGATAATTCAGGAGGACTTAGTTCCTCCTTTTTATTAACTTTGTGATTACACAATATGCTAATTAAAACAAAATACATTGACTGTGCTAGTAAGAGTGTGTTTAATACATGGAAGTTACCTACAAGTGCAGCAGATACCAGTGGAGATATATACTGGTCAGCCATTGTCTATATACAAGACACTGGTGAAGTGTGGACTCATGGTAAACTATATGGAGGATTCTTCTCAAATGCAGACAGTAACAAAGTTAGTTTAACCATAGGAGGAACAACAAAGATATTAGCATTAGATGGACACGTTCAATCTTATACTACTTTAACGGGTAGTGGAACAACAGCTGACCAAGCTATCTTATCTACTGGTGTAGCTAATAAGTGGACTTTAAAGACTTTAGGTAAGAATGCATTTAGTAATGTAGATTACCTACCTGCTGATGCAACTGCCGTAGCTGCTGAGAAAGTAGTTAATGCTATGAGATTCCAATATAATGGAAAGGATATGCATTCATTTGATGGTTCAGTTGCCAGACTATTGAATATTATTCAAGGTGATAATGTATTCATTACTGGAGATAGTCAAGGCAATGTTACTATTGCTGCTGACCCAGGAAGCGATACAGTAAACACAGCTGGAGCTACTAACCTTATTGATAAGAAGTTATTTCTTATTGGTGCAGAATCTCAGACTACATCACCACAGACTTATAGTAATCAGTATGTATATATTGGAACTGATAACTGCTTATATAGTTTAGGTAAGAAAGTACTGACTGAACATCAAGCCATCTATAATTTAGATTTACAGACTCAAGTTGGAGATGCTGTTACTAAAGTAACTACATTTGACCCTAATGCAGCTAATAATTCATTTACTCTAGTTCAAGGTACTAACGTAACATTAATTCCTGATGCAACTAATAAAAAAGTAACTATTAGTAGTAAGGATACAACTTATGATTTCTATAATTTAATCTTTAAACAAGGAGACACTGTTGTAGATACTTATAAGCCAACTACTTCTCCTAATAAATCATTCAAAGCTGGAACCAATGTTACATTTACCAAGAGTGGTGATGAAATAACGGTAACTACTCAAGATACTAGAAATACAGCTGGAGCTACTGAAAAATTAGCTACTAAACTATTCTTAACAGGTTCATTAACTCAGACTGATAATCCGCAGACCTATACTAATTCTAAAGTATATATAGGTGCGGACAATAAGCTGTACAGTGATGGTAAGGTAGTTTCTACTGGAGACCACACTCATAATTATGCAGGAGCTACAACACCTGGAGGTCCCGCATTAAAAGTAGACTTAAATCCATCTGGATTGTTAGATGCTACTTATGGAAGTTATGGTGGAATACTCCAAGACTCAAATAACGGTCCTGCAACAGGTTCTTGGTCTAATAGAATTAAAATACTACATAATAATTCATCTGGTTATTACACTGAACTAGCACAAGCTATGACAGGTACAGCTGGGTTATGGCATAGAAGAAATGTTGCTGGAGTAGTAAGTGATTGGACTCCAGTAATTGATAAAGCTAACTTCCGTACATATCTAGATGATACTTATGTAATTAGGGGTAATGACCCTAATGTTCTTACTAACTATGTGAGATATTCAATAGCATCTGGTCTGACTATGAATTGGGAGGCAGGTAATGCAACTCCAACTCATATATGGGGTGCCAAGAACAGTGATAGTTCTAAAGCATATGTATTTAATGGGGATAATATTAGAGCATTTGCTAATGCAGTGAATAGGGCTGGTGATACAATGACTGGTACTCTAAAAGTAACTGAAATTCAGACTACAGGGGGTAATGGTCTTACAATGTATTCTGGCACTGATTGGACATATTTAGGACAGCAGGCTGGAACTACTTACATCAGAAGTGGTGCTACTGATGTATATCACAGAAAAAACGGGACGGACTATAAAATATGGGATGCTAATAATGATGGTTCTGGTAGTGGGCTTGATGCAGACTTACTGGATGGAGTACAACTTATACAAAAAGGAGGTAACAACGGAGTACTTAGGTCGTGGGCTAGAGGTTCTTATACTACGGTTAATCAATATTTTGGAAATGGGGTTGTTGTGGTAATAGACCCTAAACCTACTGATAGTAACGAACTGTGGGCTAACACAGCTATATTTAGTATAGGTGATGCCGCCACTAGGAACTGGCAAGTAGCGTATGGTTATGGTACAGATACAATAAAAGCTAGAAGAATATCTGATGGACCAACCTATAATGCTTGGAAAACATTTGCTTTTTTGGACTCTAATGTTGCCTCAGCTACTCGTGCGGATTATCCAACTGGATTTACTAGTAAGCTATCTTCTGCAACCTGGGGTAATCAGGACGGAACCTTTGTCACTGGGTGGGGTGGTCCTAGTAGTGCTGATATTCAGTTTAGAAATAATGGAGGTAAATTAAACGTTATTATTGACGGAACATTTTATCAAGATGAAGGTAAATACAAGGTTCTTGATACTAATAATTATTCATCTACACTCGATGCAAGGTACTTACTGAAAGGTAGTAGTGTAACAGCTGGAAATAATTCTAGCTGGCTCTCATTCTCAAATGATGCAGGTGGTATAGGTGGTACTATGGGTACTAACGACCAGTGGAGAATTTATGGTAGGTCTACTGCCTCAAACGCAGGCTACTTGGAAATAGCTACAGGAGATGATGCAGCAGAGCCTATATATGTTAGACAATATTCAGGTGTGTTTGCCACATTATCTAGAACCTTAACCCTTCTTGATGCTAGTGGTAATACTACTATGCCTGGTACAGCTACCGCTGGAAACTTTAGTACAGCTGGTAGATATATTACCTCATATGCATCAGGCACATGGATTAATTCAGTAACTAATGCAGCTCTTACTGTGAACATGGGTAGCACCTACGGAGGTATTTGGTGTGCCCCAGTAAAAGGAGGACGAGTTGCAATGTCTGTATATCCGTTATCTAATAATAACATATACTTGGGATATGCTTCAACTGCCCAAATAACAGCTGGGACTAATTCCTTTACAAAGCGAACTTATTGGAACGCTGATGATGGTATATGGAGAGCAGGCGGCTATGCTAAGGATGGTTCAAGTGATACTTATGTTCTGTTAGGGGGTGGAGGTCATGCCACATTGTCAGGCTTAGGTGGAAGCCATACTCACACTATATTTAGGAACAACCTAATGATTAAGGGTACTAATGGTATTTCTGACACAGCATCTATACATCTAGCTCTTGGAGATTCAGATACAGGTTTTAAATGGATTTCTGACGGTGTTGCTCAGATATATGCTAATAATACTGCTATAGGTCAATGGAACTCAACCTGCATGAATTGGTATAAAACCCCGCAAGTAAATGGTGTAGCTGTATCACTGACTGGTCATACACATAATTATATTACCAGTAGTGGATTAAGGACTGCCACAGCAAATGGAAATACTAGAGGTGAGTCTGGAGTACGTTTATATGCAGCTTATAATAACGGATACCCTACTACTTATGGTACAGTACTTCACCTACATGAAGGTAGAGGTGCTGCTGAACTTTTACTCGGATGGTCAGGAACAGATGGAGCACACGCTAACAATTACGTTAGAAGCAAAAGAGATAATGACTCAGGAGCGTGGTCAGGTTGGGCTACCATTTATACTACAGCTAATCTAGATATAAATAACCTTACAGCCAAATACCTTGTTAATGTAGCAGGTATTAGTAACCTAGACTCTCCAAATTGGTACAGTAATGGAGATGGTTATGGTATTAGTATGAACTCATATAATGGTTCTGCTTCAAATCAACCTAGTGGTGGAGACAATGCTAACAGTGTTCTTAACATATGTAACACTAAACATGGGACTAGTGGAGTATACGGATGGCAGATAGCATTTGAGAATCACAATATATTGGTTAGAAAATGGAGTGCAGGGAGTAAGACTGGCTGGTATACGTTGTGGCATTCTGGAAACAGTAATATAAGTGATGCTCTTCTTAAATCTGGAGGTACTATGACAGGTGCACTTAACTTTGCAAACAACACCTGGAATAAGGTTGGAGATGATGTATATATAGGAGACCATAACATCGCTAACTATTTATGTATTAAAGCTAACTCTGGTACTACGGCTGGTATTAACTTCTTTAATAGTAGTGACGGTGATATAGGTAAATTAACTTCAGCTAATGGCACTCTGCAATGGAAGGGAACTAATGTATCTCTAAACGGACATACACATGATTTTATTAATTCTAAAGGCAATCTCAACGCTCAAACTGGAAGAACCCAAAATCTAGGTAATGTATATTCCTATAACACTGTGTCAGGTAACACAGGTGGTCCTACTACATATACGTCTATTATAGGTTTTGGTAGAGGTGCTGCTGGTACTGTAGAGATTGCTGGAGGTTGGACTTCAAGTATGGGACTATGGTATAGAGCATTAAGAGATGTTACAGATAATTGGTTTGGCTGGGTTAAAGTGTGGGATACGAAGAATTTCAACCCTGGGGATTATGCACAACTAAGTCGATTAAAGAAAGCAAGAGTACCTGGAGAAGTTATAGACTTCTATGTATATAGAGTGGGAAGCTACTATGCTACTAATACAGATTATACTACATTTAAGAATCAATTGTTTGATTCGAGTGGTAGGGGCAAGTCAAGTGTAACCTATTATGCGACTTATAGTAACCAGTATACAGTAGACCTATCCGACTTCGTATTGTGCTCTGGTAACATGAGTGGATACAGTAATGGTGCATATATGGCTGGTGCTGGTGAACTGGAGACGAATAGAGTAGGTCAATCAGCTGGTGCTAATAGTAAAACCATTAGTGGTCTTGAAATGCCTAAACACGCCCACTGGTTTGGACACTATAGGTCAGATAATGCTAATGACCGTGACGTATTTGGTCCAGATGGTCAACAGAACTGGTCCACAAACGGTACAAGCTCGGCTGGACAAGGAGGTAACTGGAGAACTGGTTATTCTGGTAGTGGTCAATCTAAAGACTGGAGACCTAAAACAGTATTTGTGTTTAAAATGATATACGCTCCTAAAACATGGTAAGTTATAAATATTTAAGACAATTTGTTTTGAATATTAGTAAATTATGACTAACTTAGCACTCGAAAACTTAAGAAGAGATTTTAGACTAAAACTAATTTTAAATAATTTTAATTATGGAGTTACTTAACAAAAGAGTAATGTACACTGTAAAGAATCAAGATGCTAACCTGAAGCTTGAGGGTGATGCACAGATTATGGGAGATAACATGATTACTACTTTCTCAGGGTCATTCTTCACACTAGAGGATGTTTTCACTGGAGGATTTAGTTACTCTGAAGAAGGAGAGGGATTAATTAACAAGAGTGTTAATAGCTATCCTGCAAATTTGGAAGACAAGGGCATGAACCTATTAGATGCGACAGTAGAAGCTTTAAAACAACAATTAACAGTTTAATTTTATGACACTAAATGAAATGATGATTAAGCACAACTTTATCACTAAAGTACTGCTTAGAGACGGAGACAAGGAACTTAGCAAAGACTTAAAGGTAAAGTTAATGGGTATGAGAATTGAGTTAGGTAAAATAAGAAAGCAACTTGAAGAGGACTTACAAGAAGCTGTCAAAGAACTAACTCCAAAGGGTTATCAAGAACTGATAATGAAAGAAGACAAAACAGAAGAAGATAAAGCTCAAGTTGAGGCTTGGAATAAGCAAATCAATGAGGAGTATAATGCTTACGTTGATAAGAGAGGAAAAGAGGAAGTACAAATTGATACCACATTGAGTGAAGATGAATTTGCTCAGATTATTGAGGTAAATGCAGGCAACGATGTTGAAATTAATGGAACTAAATTGAATGCAGCTGATTTCTTAGAAGTGCTTTATAGCTTATTCGTAGCGTAATATAATAAACGAGGGCTGTGTGAATAACATAGCCCTTTATTTTTATCAGCATGAATGAATATATTGAGGTAATTGGTCAACTCAAACCCAAAAACAATGCTAACTTCGCATTAGCAGATGTTAATGACTTACGTGGTGGTTACATCCAAGTTACCAATATGAGTGATATGGAAGCCTTCCTTAGTACCAATAAACTAAAAGAAGGTATGCTGTGTTACGTTAAAAACTCCCCCGATGACAATCATATGTACCAATTCTATAGTGAAGTATGGAATGTATGGAAAGTGCAAGGAGGTGGAGGAAGTGGTGGGGGAGGAATGTCCATAGTGGTTGTAGAAACCTTAGAGGAACTATTAGACCGTGATGATTTAAGAGTCAAAGGACAAATTGTATTCGTTGATGAGATTAACGAGATACGATATTTTAATGGCTTTGTATGGGAATCCTTCTCTAAAATTTATATACAGGATACACCACCTGAAGATAAAGGAGGTATTTGGATAGATACTTCTGAGAATAAAGAGCACATGACAAGTAGTACTGTCATTCAAGACCTATTAAAGGTTATATCTGTACTACAAGACAAAGTAAGGAAGTTAGAGTTTGCATTTAACTGCCAGATAGATTCGGGAGACTTTACGAATAATCAGTACTATGCTTATGATGGGATGCCTAATGAAGAGCCTAATTATGGTACTTCAGAGGAGGAAGACAATGCCACCCAAGAAGCCAATAAGGATATAGTTCTTGCTGATTCACCTGAACCAACTGAGTATGAAGAGTATTTGCCTAATGCTAAGCATATATGTATTAAAAGTGGTACATATGCTGAAATGCAAGCCAATAAGAATGACTTTCTTCCTAAAGAATTGTTATGGTGCTATGATACTCAGACATTATGGATTAAAGACCCTAAGACTTACAAACTAATTAAAATAGGTAGCACAGGTGGTGGAGAAGACCCAGGACCTGGACCAGACTCAGAAACAATGGATGGAATATTAACCGAAGTCATTGGAAGTGGTAGCTCTGCTAAAACCAAGATTATTGGTATTGAGTTTGCTGACATGACAAATAAAGAGAATACATTCCTTATTCAGGTTAAGGATGGTAAGTTAGATATACATGATTATAGATTAGATAAGAATACTCTAGCTGGTAATGCTCAGACTCAAGGTGCTGGAATTTACTACACTACTCCATATTTCCCTATCATCCCAGAAGAGGTAGGTTCTAAAGACTCTCCAAAGATTTATGTTAATATGGTGTACTGCGGAGGAACATCGGAGGATAAGGACTACAATCCAGTATCTCACAATTTCGTAGAGTTGTGTAACCTTGGTAAGAAAGACTTAAATCTAAAGGGATTGTTCTTACATTATACAGAAAGAAATAGTGGAGATTGGGTTACATTGCCTCTAGTTGGTACTCTTAAATCTCAAGGTACATTCTTAATTAAGGGTGCTCAATGTTCTGTAGAGAACATCAATACTACACTAATTAGAGTTGGTGAACCTGATATGTATTGGACAAAAGATGCAACCCTTAACAATACAAGACTTGAGATTGCTGGAGATACAGGTGCTGGAGTGCAGCCTCATAGTATATGGTCAAGTAAAGATGACTGTATTAAATTTAGCTATGACTGTGCATTCTATATTAGTAGTGAAGAGACCACAGACTACTTCAAAACTACTGTTATGAATAGTACTGCACCTTGGACTACTAACGGAGTTATTAAATGGTATGTTGATTTAGTCGGAATAGGTAGCTATAATGATAAGTCAATGCCATGTGAAACATCTCCTATTGCCACTAAGGGAAGTAATGTATTATTAATGCGTTACTATAATATGGACCCAGTAAAGCAAGCTACTAAAGCTCTGAGTGCTAGGAGTAATGTTAAGGATTGGACATATATTAATATGGACAAAATTAATCCTGCTATTGATATTCAAGAGTATACTCCGAAGAACTCATCACAGAATAAGAATATATTCTTTAACAAGCATCTACTAGTAGAGGGTGCTCCTAACATAGTTACTTGTACATTGGGACATGATGCTCATAAGACAAGATGCTTTAACTGGGTGTCAGTAGGATACTATGATGAATATATCTGGATAAGAAAAGATAGTGAAGAATATACTCCAGAAAATAAATTTGAATCTTTCAAGAAAGAAGACTTCAATACAGAAGGCATTAGTCAAAATCCTAACAGACCTGCCAACCACAAGAATTGGACTAATAAAATTTACAATAGGATTAGAAGCATAACTACAGATGGCACTCCATTTACAGTTCATAAGTTCATTAAGGACTTTGATGAACCTACTGATACACAGAAGTATTATTACAAGGTAGGTAGAGATGGAGCATGGACTGAGGAAAGGTCGTTTACTCTTAGAAATAGAGATAAGGTTATTGAAAGGGGATTTAACTTCCTACAAGTAAGTGACCAGCAAGGATTTAATGCAGAAGAATATGAAATGTGGAGAGTTAGTGCAGAATACATCAACTCTGATAAAGCTGAGAATCCGTATGAATGGTGCTTAAATACTGGCGACCAAACTCAGAATGGTAATAGATTCAATGAATGGATTGACTATTATAAAGGTGGAGATGTTATCTATAGAGACACGGAACAAATGTTTACAGTAGGTAACAATGATTTAACCCCTGTAGATGTGTATGTGTTGGGCGATGGTGAAGATATTAGTAAAACTAATCCAGTAAATGTAGAGTTCTTCTTTACATTTGAACACCCTTATACAGTACCCATTTCGTCTGCTGGAGTGTACATCCCCTGCTGCTATAGTTTCGTATATGGCAACACCTATTTCTTGTCTATGAACTCTGAAATCACTGAATTAGCGAGGACAGACGTGTTTGGAGATATAACTGGCGTGAATGTATATAATGACTTAAAAGACTGGGCAACTGCTGATTTGGCACAACACGCAGCTGATGCTAAAATTAAGTGGAAGGTTGCGTTCTGTCATGAAGCTCCATTTACTATCATTACGGCTGACTTAATTATGAGTTATCTAAAGAAAAATGAGAGTGGAACTTATGATAAAGACCTAAACATCAAGAGGGGTGGTAGTCACTTAAATACAGTAGGCAGTTATTGGTTCAGCCAATGGATGCAAGATAATGATTTTAAACTATGCCTATGTGGTCACAAACATACATATGCCAATTCAAGATATATAAGAGAGAACCCAAGTAGGACAATGGAACCTATCGTTTACGATACTTCCTTAACTCCTTCATGGTATACTAGCTTACCAGATAGAGAAAGACAATGTGTTCAAATTTCCACTGATGCAAGCTTGAATTATGTAAGATATGTAATGTGTCAGGCTACTGGATATAAGTTAACTTCTAATAAGGAATTACCTGCAAAGAATATTCCTTGGTTGTTAGAATACTACCCAGTATCTAGTCAGATTGAGAACAATACAACTAATACTGCTACAGTAAAGGTTAACTCAGCACAGCAATATCCTAATTACATTATATGGAATATAGGTAGTGGTGATGAGGTTGAGACTCCTTCTATGACAACAGCTTCGAGGGAGAGAATACTTGGTAAATCATACAAGCTTCAACTAAAGGATAATACTAAAGTTTGGGCTTACAAGTATAATGTACCTATAGCTTATACTGACCTTAAAAAGGTGGGAGGTAATGGTTCTACCAATCCAAGCAACAATATAGTAATTGAAAAGACATTACAATGAAAATAAAACATTATGATGAAGTAACTGGAAGATGGGTAATCGACGGTGCTTCTAATGCTTCAGAATTGGAACTGACAAACCCTGGCTTCTTAAATGAAGCTGGGGAATCAGTTTCTATTGACAATGGCTTTACAAAGCTAGATAATAGAATGACTAAGTTAGAACAAAACCTAGCCTGGGTGTACCTTAATGGTGCAATCGGAGGTGGTGGCGGTGGAGGAGGCGGTGGTGACGGCTCCGAATATACTATTGATGTAGCTGAGGGTAGCACAGTCTATACAGCCACTAATACTGTTACACTTAATATCTTGATTAAGAGTGGTGGTGTTAAAAAGTCATTTACTGTAATTGCTAAAGATTTAGCTACCAACAAAACATTAGGAACATGGAAGAAGTACTCTATGGCTAGAACAGATATTACCATTACTGGATTATCTGGAACTACTGACGTAGAACTATCTGCCTATGATAATGACAATGTATATGCTACTCCTACATATGTAAAGATTGTGGCTGGCGCTATCTCTTTAGAGATTCAGTCTATACCACCTAAGACTATGTATATGGGTGGTGTTGCAGAAGTACCTCTTAACTATACTGTAACTAATAATATCTTACAAAGTCCAGCAGAGTTCTGGATGACTATTAATGGTATTGAAGTAGCTAGAGTGGGTAACATTACTACTGCTATTAGAGCTTTAAGCTACGATGCTCGTAAACTGTTATTTGAAAGTGAACATTTTAATCCCAAAGCAGGTCAAAGATTCTACTTCATAGCGCAGGCTAGTACTACTCTTAATGGAGAAGTATTATCATCTGAACAAATTAAGTTTGATGTTACGGTAGCTGATAGTAATAATCTGGTTATTGTGACTGAGGATATTACAGAATTTACCCCTTCTTCAAATCCTGGAGAGACTATTGATGATTTAACTAAGTATGGTCAAGGTTCACAGTTAGGATTTAGCTACTACTTCAGTTACGGTCTTAGTAAGTATAGTTCATTCAATATGGATTACAAGATTCATCTAATGAATGACAGTGGAGAGGTAGAGTTACTTGACACTGGTACAATTAAGAATATCAATAAGAGCGAGACTAATAGGTTCGTATATAGTACTGTAAACCTAGCTGTTAATAAAGCTAATGAGTATTTAAGAATCACTCTATTTGGATATGCAGTAAATGACCCTGGTGATACTTCTGCTCAATATACTAAGACAGTTACTTGCCGAATAGTAGAAAGTGTAAGTACAGAGCTATATGCAAATAATGACATGCACACGTTACTTGCTTACTTTAGTAAGATTACTGGTTTTCCAAATACTGCAACTGGTACATGGAACTATCCTATCAAGAATAGTGGTGAGTTTATATATGAAGGTGCATTTGCATCTAAGTTCCCAGATGGAGTAAACTTTACTCTAAAAGGTGTGAATGGTAAGACTAGTGGTTTCATACAAGACATTGATGGAGTGAACCAGATACCTGCAACAAGATTAAGCGGTGAAGCTTATGGTTATCTTGAAGTAGCTGACCAAATGTTCCCTGCTGTTGATATTGGTGCTGGTGTATCATTCTTCCAACCTATGGGATTCCATATCTCATGTACTTATAAGGCAGACGCCTCTTCTTATCCAGAAGAAGTAGTATGCGGTATAGGTCAGTATGAGGATGGTGAATTAAAAACTGGTTATGAAATATCATTAGAGAAGGCTGTATGTAAGATTGGTTCTGCTGATACACTTACAGTTAAACTTCCGCAGAATGAGTTACTTACTGTAGACTTAGACGTATCATTACTATCAGGTAATGCTTGGTACTTTAAAATCTATGTCAACGGTGTATTATCTGCTGTAAGTAGAGTACTACAGTCAGATATTGACTGGATGTTTGGTACTGATTTCTATTTCGGATGTAGAAACGACAACGGAGTTAGAAGTAGATTCTCTGATGTTAATATTTATGACATTAAGATTTACACGTCATCACAGAGTGAGTATGCTATTGTACAGAATTACATATCTGCAACTGAACAAGCTAGACTTGTAAGAGGACAAATAGATGCATCTTTAGATGCTGAGTTAAGAACTAAGAATCTATTTGATAGTGCAGGTAACTGTTTAATATGGGATAAGACTCTGGATGGAGGTAAGGGTGGTTTCCTAACAGGTGAGTTATTATACTCTAAGTTAGTAGAGCAAATGGAAATTAACACACCTTATCCTATTGTGTTAGTAGAGGAAACATCTAACAGCCCTACACTATTTGAACCATATTCAACTGCAATATTCTCTGCATCTGATAAGGTAGAAGTAATGGGCAAGAAATTCCCCGTTAAAATTACTTATCAAGATAGTAAGGGTAAGGTTGTTATTACAACTCCAAGTGGTGTATCAGAGAACAATGGTGTTACTATTGGTCTACAAGGTACATCTTCACTATCTTATAATGCTAAGAACTTTGAGATTTATATGGGTGATGTAGACCAGACTGGTAAGAAGATGCTATTCCAACCTACTGATGATTGGTTGCCAGAGAATGAGTTTACATTAAAGGCTGACGTAGTAGACTCTGCACACGTTAATAACGTAGTAATTGGTCAGATTGTTAATGGTAGAGCTAAAAACTCTTCTGGACAGTCTATTACACCATTCGGAGCAACTCCACCTATGTCATTAGGTAATGATGTTTGGGGAGGTGATGCTGATAAGGCTAACTCAATTAGAGGTAAAATTAAACATACCTCTGAAGGTTTCCCAGTTCTTCTGTTTATTAGATATGCACCTGATGCTGATGGAACTATTAAACAACCTAAATTCTGTGGTATCTATAACTTTAACTTAGGTAGGTATGCCTTCTTTAATCTTGGATTGAAGTTACTTACTGACTACACTAAAATAAATCAAGATGGACCAACATTAGTAACTGATTATACAGAGAATATTGATAGATGGAATACTGGAGTTAGCAACGGTGTATATTCTGTTGAAATTAACCAGAACTCTTCTGCACAAGGTGCATTCCAACAAGACGATATGAAGATTGTGCAATTCATGGGTGATGTAATGTACACATCTAGGGATGAATCAATCGGTTATAATCAAGTACAGAAGTTCTATACTCAGATGGCTAATATGGCTCTTACTCGTATCCAGAAATATACAATGGATGATGCTGGACAAACTCCAACTAAACCTATTCCTGGAGAGTTCTACGATTTGGATAAGAATGCTTATTATAACTTTAGTGCTTGTGACCAGCATCTGAACTGGGATAATGCTTGTGCTTATTTTATGATTGCATTACTATTTGGTTGTGTGGACTCTATGTGTAAGAACTTAACTATTCGTAGTTGGGGTACTGATGTATGGTATTGTTGCTTCTATGATATGGATACGGCATTTGGTTTGAACAATGCTGGACAAGATATTGTAGAATATTGGGCACATCTACATAGATGGTATAATATCTCTTCACAGGATACTGGTATTACTCAATATACACAGGAGAAGAATTATGTATCTACTGATAGTTATAAACAATACTTTGCATCTTGGTGGAATAGAATTTGGGAAGTATTAGAGAATCTAGCTGGTATAGATAGTGGTAGTACTGAGAACAGAACTAGCTTGGAATCATTATATGTGAATCTAAGAACTAACCTACTCCCAGACCCTGATAAGTTCATTAAGGATTACTATCAGTCATATACTGAAAAGACAGGTTCTATTATGTTTAATTATGATTACAAGATTAAATATCTTACTATATCTAAGACATATGACCCAAACACAGGTAAATATGAGGATAGTACTGACTTTAGCCAATTAAAGTTCTTACATGGTAATCGTGTAATGCACGTTAAGGATTGGTTTAGAAAGAGGATAATGTTCTTAGATGGTGTATATGGTTACAAGGATAATACTAACCTATTACCAACTACTATTGAATCTCCTATCACTGGTCTATGGGCTTCTAATAAAGCTACTGGTTCAGCTACTGAGGTTAGGTTTAGCACAGATATTACAGCAAGTAGCCAAATATTATATCATTATTCACATGATAAAACTACTGGTGCTTTCTGGATTAGTGAAACTCCTACTTCAGTTATCTTACCTATGCCTACTGGTGAAACAGTGGTGTATATGTATGCTAACAAGTACATAACGGACTTTACTAAATTCAAGAGTTACCCTTGGACAGGTTTGGATAATATTAACCTACCTATGTTACAAGAGCTAGACTTAAGTGACTTGACTAATGTGGATGCTGCTTACTTCTTCCAGGGAGGTGTATATAATGAGGCTAATGATATTGGTCTAAAGAATATAAAGAAGTTAAATCTAAGTAAGGTTAAACTGATTGGTTCTACCGCTTCTGCATATACATTAGACTTAAGTGGTTGTCGTAAGATTCAGGAGTTGGATGTTTCTTATTCTTCTATTACTAAGATTACATTCCCTACATCAGCTGTATTAAAGATTCTAAATATGTCTGGAACTGATATTACTAGTCTTAAACTAGAGAATCAATCATTCCTAGAATCATTGCTGATTGATGATTGTTTGAAGTTAACATCTATAGAAATAAATAACTGTGGTGCATTAAAGACTTTGAACATCCCACCAAATGTAAAAACAGTAATTATTAGAAACTGTGAAAGTATGGAAACTATTCAGATTCCTTACTCATCAGTTAATAATTCTGTTAGCCCACTAGTTCAAGTAACAATAGATAACTGCCCAGGTATGAAAGAATTTAGTATTCCTGGTCAGAATAACCCTTCTCTAAAACTTGAGTTAACAGGTGCTTGGAATTTAGAGTCTTTAAATCTAAGTAATACTAAGACAGAGGATATAATATTAGCATCACTATATGTTAATGGTCAACCAAACTTCTACAGCTTAAAGAGTTTAAATATATCTAATACAACTCTAACTACTCTTAAGTTCAATGACCAGACATTCGATTATTTGGACTTAACTGCTTTCCCAGACTTGGAGAGCATTACAGCAACAAGTTGCAAGCAGCTTGTAGAAGTAAGATGCAAGAATGACAAGGATAATCCTATTGAAATTCCTAGAGCCGCATTCAGGGATTGTGTTTCTCTTCAAAGAGTTAAGGGACATATATCTATAGAAGGTGCAGAGGTGTTTAGAGGTTGTGGTTCATTCTTCTTAAATACTAATGAAATATATACTAGATATGGAACGGATGTATTCTTGGACGAGGACGGAGCTACTAACGTTTCCTTTGGAAGCAAGTTAGCTGATACTTACTTCTTATTTGAAAACTGTGTCAAATTGTCTTACAATGACTTCAAGTACCTAATGGTTAGATTAACCGATAATATAACCTCTATAGGAGGAATGTTCAAGGATTGTTCTAACATTACTGGAGATGTGTGGTATGATATGTTTAGAGTATGTACTAATATCAATAGTATTAAAGAAGCATTTAGTGGAACTAACCTAACTGGTCCATTCTTCTCTAGAACCTCTGATTACAGTCCATCTAAGGACTCTACTTGGGGAATATTAGATTTCTTACCTAAACTTACGGATGCAGAAGCTGCATTTGATAGTACCAGCTTAGAGTGGATTGATAATAACATTTTTGCTCCAGCTAACGGAGTATATAGTCCTATAGTAAAGGTAGATTATATGTTTAGAAATTGCCAACAGTTGAGAAGTTGTGCTAATACAAGAGCAACAGTACCATCTGATGGATTATTAAGTTCTAAGACGTTCTTTACTAATCTACGAAACTTAGCAAGTACATATCCAAAGGGTGTGTTTACAGGATGTCAAAATGTGAGAATGACCATTGATACTGATTCTAGTGGTAACACATATCTGTTCCATTCTATTAACAAGGTTTCTCAGACTCTAATACTAACTGACTCTCTATATACTGGTATAAGGTTAGTAGGAAAAATTGGACCTAATGTGTTTGGAGGAATAAGTCAAACTATTAATGATGGAAGTACTACTTGGTACATACCAACATTTAGTTCTATACAATATCCTTTCCAATATAGCGGAGGAGAGGCAACTGTAAACCTGTCAGAAATGGCGGATATGTTCCAGGGAATCAGTGGAACACTAAGGCAGGCTATTGGTATCCTCAATGGATTGAAATGTACTGAGGAGTCTGGAGCACAAAGTATCCCTTCTAATATATTTAGGAATTGTAGAATATTGAATAGTATCGAAGGATTCTTTAGTGGAATTGACTTAGATAATGATGGTAAAATATATCAATTCCCTCCAGCAGGAATGTTTGATGACTGCGTAAGTCTTACTAGTATAAAGAGCTTGTTTAGTGGTTGTCATAACCTTAAGCTTAAACTAGTAGGAGAGGGGTTTAAGAACTGTCTACTACAGAACGTCTCATTTGCATTCGAGAACAGTGGAGTATTTGGATATATTCCATATCGCCTTTTCTTTATGAGCAAAGACAACGGGGATGGTACTAAATCCATAAACCGTACAATTACTGATATGGAAGGTGTGTTTAAGGGATGCTGGTGTCTTGGATACGATGAAACGAGAACTATGGATATAGGCTCTGAGTTAATTCTTAATAGTACATGGACAACATGGGAAGACCATATTGTTAAGAATGCTGGAAACAGAGTTACCTATAAGTTAGATGTAAGTAATATGAAGAAGTCATATAACTACGATAGGAACGAAGATTCTAGTAGTGAGGACTACAATCCAGGGGAGCAAGCATTTGATGTTTGGTATCTTGATGGTTATGGATGGGAAGGAGCTTCAAGTACAGAAAGTGGCTTGGAAGAAGTTAAAGCCAGACTTACTGAAAAGTACTTTAAGTATGACACACAGCAGAAAACAGCTATTAGCCAAGCTGGAACTGGTCGTGCTGAAGTGGGATATCAGAATTATATGATTCCAACAGATTATTTCAGATACTGTCATGCTGATTGTACCCTTGAAGATTCTATGGTGGATTTTAATTATCCAGAACAAATCAGGGTGTTTATGCCTGATTCAGGTGATTGGACTATTGAAAGGACTGGAAAGTGGGATGGAATGATAGGTAGAATACCATGTAAACTATTTGAATCACTTGTTGATACTCCTAAGATGCTTGGAGTATTTAGGACTACAAGGTTCTGTGCTTTTGTTAATCTACAGGGTGATACATTTACAAGAGGTATTAAATATCCACCCGACCTATTTAAGTATAATGCAAAACTGGAAGACATTACTGGAATGTTCTCACAAACAGTACTTGAAGTTGGTGTGGATGTAAATAGTGACCTGTTTGCTAATAATCCTAACTTGAAGATTATCTCTGAAGTTTGGGCTAATTGCAAGTTTGATAAAAGGGCGTATAACGCTAGTGGAACTCAAGAGATATATCCTCAATTTGATTTTACTAGCCTATTTAAAAATAATACCAGAATAGTTAATGCTTCTGGATTGTTCTCTGTTACAACTTCTAGTAGTGATGATGATAGTGATTATGGACTACTTTTGATAACTGAGGACTTACTAAAGACTTGTTACAATATTAATGACATCAGTAGTATGTTTTATTATTGTACTGCTCTACAAGGTGCAGTTCCAACATTTAACGCTGCTACATACCCAATATTAAATATTGTATCAGGTTATTTAACTGGGGTTAAGAAGAGTAACATTACCAACGCTGACCAATTAGAGTCTAGATTAATACCTTCTGAATGGCTATAACAAATTATATAGGCTAATCATACTATAGGAATGATTTTTAAATATTTTAATACAATTATTTTGTAGTTAACATTGATTAACAATATTTCTTTGGTATGACCTTTAAGAATCATTAACTTTGCACTATGAAAATTAAGAAAGCGCGCTTTAGAGATTGGGATTAAAAACACACACAAACACAACAAATTTATGGCAGAATTTTTGACAATGCAAGAGGCAGAGGACAAATTTGGTAAGAAAGGTAAAACCAATGCGGCTCTTACTCTAGGTATTATTGGAACAGCACTTGGAGCTTTTTCAGGTAACAACGGCTGTGGCTGTGGTAACAACGGCATTCTTGGAGGTCTGTTCGGAGGTAATTGTGCATACTCAGTATTTGAGATTCAGCTTCCAGCTACAGTTACTCCATCAGCATAATAATGTATTATGAGCTTATTTGGTCAACCTTTCGGTACTAACTATACTGATTTACAAAACCAATATATGCAGCAACTACAAGTGATGCAACAAGCTCAGCAGGCACAACAAAAGACTCAACCTATCCTTGATGAAATAAACAGGGAGGTTGGGTCATTGTCTGTTGATGAGCAAAATGTATTGGCTAAAACTCAGGAATATCAGATGGCTAAACAAACCTATGAAGCAGGATTTATGTCTTTCTTAGGTACTAAGTTTAGTGCAGAATATGTAAATTCTCCAGACGGTAAAGTAGCTGCTGAGAATTTATTGGCTACTATTAGAAAAAGTAAAGAGTATATACAATCACAGATAAAGGCTAAAGAAGAGAAGGTCAATACATTATTAGAACTAATGGAGAGTGACCCAGAGATGAAAAAGAGATTTGATGAACTCATGATGAATAAAACAGCTAAATAATGAGTGATAAAGAATTGATATTTCAAGCAGCAAACACATTCACTAAAAACTTGGTAAGTAACTTATTTGGTATAAACACAATAGGTACTGATGCTCTCATAACTTACGTAGTTAATAATATGGAGGACAAGTATGGAATGTATTTGGAACCATTCCTTGATAAGGGTGGTAATTTAAATATAGATTTATTTGGAAATGCGCTACGTGACGTTATGAAGACTCGTGCTAAAAATGGTTATGTCGTTAAGCTATTTGGGAAACCAATCAAGTTTGGAGAGGCTGACATTGATGAGTTCGAGAGAATATTTAAAACGTTGAAAGCGAACAATGGACAACATTAGAACAGAGTCATTCTTAGGAGGTGACAAAGTAATAGTTGGCAATAAGTACACTGATTTAGTACTAGAAACTCTTGGAAAGGTTTATATCAAAACTGGTAATAGTTCAAGGGTTCTTAGTGATGTGTTAGCATTACTTGACAAGGTTACTGAGTCAGAAATTAAGAGTCAAACTATCATAGTTGGGAGCTTACTTGAGATGGAGCAAATGGAGTATCCTGGTGATGGATTCTTCGTTTACAATACACTTACTACTACACTATATATTTCTTATGACGAGAGATATATAGCCCTAATTGAGGCGGCAGAAGGTGCTGGCGATGGGTATGTAAGACGTAAGGGAGACACGATGACAGGTCAGTTGGAAATTAACACTGTTGGACCTCCTTTAATAGTGGCTTCTTCTAAGTTAGTTAACAACCTTAATGCTGAGTTTATAGGTGGCTATGCCGCCGACGATTTGGCTAAGAAAAGAGTAGATGAATACATCACAGGTAATTGGACATTTAAGGGTAAAGGTGTATCAGAGAATAACTGGACATTTAACCAGAATGTTCGTATGTATGGTGATTTAGTAACAAGCGGAAGTCTTACTTCTCCAGAATTTGCATCAGGATTTGGTGGTTATGGATGGAGATTAGACGCTGATACTAATACATTAACTGTGGATTATCTTGTAGTTCGTAAGGCTATGAGAGTGTATGAGATGGTTATTAATAAGATTAGTGCAACCAATGGTAGCCTTTGGGTTAGCAACTCAAGTAAGTGTACAGCTGCATATCAGCCTAAAATTATAACTCAGAACGATTTATCTGGGATTGGTACATGGGGAACTGAGGATGCCAAAAGTAATCTTGAGAAATTAATGCCATCTAATAATTATTTTTTATTTAACGATTTAAAGAGTAATTATACTGTAACTGAAACCTTTACTACGGAATTAGCTAATGCTAGTGGTAGTTATACTGCTAAATCTTTCGTGGACTATAACTTTATAATCTATATAAAAGACATTACCGTAGTAATAAACAGTCCTCTATTTAAAGGCACGAGTAGCTTATATGATTTGAATGTTTTAGACAAGTCATGGGAAGAATACAGTGCTAGCAATCCAGGCTCTGGAATAACTGAGAAGGAATTTAATACTTATAAAGGTAACATCAAAGTAATATTTATTACTAAGTCAAGAGAAGTAACTGAATGGGATACAGAGGGGGAAGGACCTCTTGCAGGAACAGTTCCTAAAAAGTGGGCAAACATAGACACCTTTAATAAAAGAACTAAGTTTTTTATGGTTCCTAAGAGTAGAGAGGTGAACTATAAAAAGGATGGAAAGACATCTAGTGATGGTTCTAACTTATACTGTGTCTATCCCTATTATAAGTACTTTGGACTTGAGGGGTCAAGTTCTAAGCTACCCTCAGTATCTAATATATGGGTAGTAGAATGTAAAAATGAAGACTATCCTTATTTTAAGCCAGGAGATATAATTAGATGTCAGAAGTATAATAATGGAAACATTAAATACTACGATGCTATAGTTACCTCTCAGGTGGATTCTTATACTTATATAATGCAGAAGGCTTTATCAGTATTTGATGTTTATACAGAGTATCACTATGATGATGAAGGTAAGCTTACTGACTTTGAGCAGAGTTACAATGACACTCAGTATAATAAGACTGAAACATTGTACAACTCGAATACTAATGAGTATGAACCTGCAAGAACAACTGATAATGGTACAGCCGATGGTAATGCTACTGCAAAAGAGGATAGACTCGATGATATAGCTAAGGATGATGATATGGTTCAGATGGGTAATATCTATAATATTGAAAGGCAGAATGCTGTTTATATTACCTCTACTGATGATTGTGGTCCTTATATAGATGTATTGTCGGGACTTAATAGACCTGACTATTCTGCGTTATACATTACACCTACATGGGCTACTAAGAAAGCCAATATTAAGAAGAAGGGTGATATATATGTTAGAGAAAGTGCCAGTGATTTCTATTATCAAACAGTGAATCCAGGTAGTGTAAATCCCGATAATTTCGGAGGCGATATTGATAAGAAGCACCCATTAATCTTCTTACAGACTAAGGGTAAGGATACAGTACTTATAAATGATGGAGAAAACACCCAAATTACACAGGATATTCTTAATAATCCAGCTGAATATGGCTACTTCTTAACCGAAGTTCCTACTATAGATTCTGCAATAGTACTTAGGGATAAAGAGTATAAGTGTACATACACTAAGATTACTAGAGTAAGACTTGGTAACTTATCTGGAATACGTAACGAAATCTTTGGAACTAAGCAACCTTACGGATATGGTCTGTATGGTGAGAATGTATTCTTAACTGGAGAGTTCTACCTTAATAATGGTACTTCAGTTATTGATTTCTCAGAGGAAAGTGTGTTACTTAAGTTTAGAAATGCTGGTTTAGAAATTAGAGATGTTGTAAACGAAGACGGAACCATTGACCAAGTTCCAGCTCTAAATCTAGAGGGGGAACCTATCTTGGATGAGAATGGTAATCCTACATATAGAAATAAGACTGAAATCTATATGAATGCAGACCAGTTTGTGTTTAGTATTGCAGGCAACCCAGCTATGAAACTGAGTGGATTATTTAATGATAATGGACAGTTTCAAGAAGCATTACTTGATGTGAACGGGTGGATTCAATCAAATGGACTAAGGATACATGGAGATAGTATCGGCACAAGCCCATATACATACAATAGTTATTTGGAAATGTGGACTGATGCTAATGGTAGATATGTAACACAAGATGGAAAGCTTATAAATGCTTACATAAGTAAACAAGGTAACATCTGGGCAAACGATTGTGAGTTCAGGGATGTATCTATGAGGGACGTGCAAGCTCATAATATCCAGTGTTGGGATATTAAGGCATACTCTGGATATATAGGTGGATTTGAAATTGCTAATGATAACCTCAATTATGATAGACGTAGTTCATACAATGGATATACGTACACAAATTACGTTAGAATTGGTCAAAACTTCTCATTATATGATATGGCTGGGTTAGTAGATATACATAATAACTTTGCTAATTCTAGTCTATATTATGGAGTAAAGATACAAGGTTGGAGTGTAGCTGGACTTTTCTGCAGCAGTCATAGTAGGGATTTGGGAGAGGCTGTAAACTATCCTAATAGTGGCTATAGATATGCTGCCTGGTTTGATGGAAATGTATATTGCAATCAGTCTGTTTACCTTGGAACTCATATAAGTACTACCTGCTCTCAAAGTTCTTCTGGTAAATCATTCGTATCTACTGCTGGTAAGCAAGATATAGATGGTGTAGTTATAAGTGGAGATGGTAGACCAGTAGAAGGAAGAAGGTACGCTGGAGTTACGTTTAGTAGAGATTTAGACTTAGATGATTATAGATTTACTGTAGTTAATGGATTAATTGTTCATGTAGAAAAGGGTTAACATATGAAATTAAATTTAAGTGTCAGAGACAGGTTAACAGTTATTGCTTTATTACCAAATACAGGTAAAATGACTGATTTAGTAGAGATAATGGAGCTTCTTAAAATCCTCAAATTTAGCGATGAAGAAAGAGCTAAGCTGAACTATAGGGAGGATAATGGTAAAATATACTGGGATGCTAGTAAGGAAGAATCAAGGGAGTTTGATATTAATTTTGAGCAACTAAGAATAATCAAGGACAGAATCTCAGAATTAGATAAAGAGAGTAAGATTGATTTAGGAACACTAGACACTTGTCTAAAATTTAGTAAACTATGATAATTCTATTGGATGCAGGTCATGGAGAGTCTACACCTGGAAAAAGGAGTCCAGATGGAAGGCTTAGAGAGTATAAATACTGTAGAGAGATTGCTAACGAAGTAAAGAAACAATTAATGGATAAAGGTTTCGATGTAGAATTGGTAGTTACAGATGATACTGATGTACCACTGATGCAGAGATGCCGAATAGTAAACCAATACTGTGATAAACATGGAAAAGCTGATACTGTATTGGTGTCGATTCACTGTAATGCTGCTGGTAGCGGGGCAGATTGGATGAATGCTAAAGGTTGGAGTGTATTTGTCTCCAACAATAGCTCAAGTAAGAGTAAGAAACTGGCAGAGTGCTTGTTCGAAGCAGCACGTAAAGAGGGTTTAGCACTAAGGAAATATTCACAAACACAAGTATATTGGAAACAGAATTTAGCTATATGCAGGGAGACTAAGTGCCCAGCAGTTTTAACTGAGAATCTGTTTCAAGATAGTAAAGAGGACGTAGAATATCTACTATCAGATGAAGGTAGAGCAACTATAGCTCGCCTACACGTAGAGGGTATATTGGATTACATCAAGGCAATACAGGGATAATAACTAAGGGTGTCCTTAAATATTAAGGAATTTCAATCTTTCATTTTGGGACACCCTAAAAATTCCTTAATTTTGCAAATAACTTTAAAAGGGAATAATATGAGTATGAAATTAGAGGATTTAGACATTGACGATGTAGGATTAGACGAAGACGTAACCCCTCAAGAAGAGTTCGATGAAGAGACCTATGAAAAGCCCTGGCTTGATGGTTCTGTACCTCAAGACCCAGAGCCTGATAATGGTGAACCTTCAGACGAGCCAGAGGATGATGACCTCATCTCTAGTCTACTAAAAGATAAAGGAATCAATCCTAAAGCAATCAAGTTTGAGAACGAGGCAGGAGAGATTGAGGAAAAGAGTTTTGATGAGCTTTCAAGAGAGGAACAATTACAAATCCTAAACTATGATGAGTCAAATGACGATTATGGGTTAGGAGAAGATGAGATTTCTCTTATTAATGAGCTTAGAGAGAATAATCTAAACGTAGAGGAATATAAGAAATATATTGCTCAGCAAGCCATTCAAGACTACTTAGCTAATAACCAAGAAGACACTCCTGTGTATGAGGTTGATTCTATTCCAGATGATGAACTGTATCTTATAGATTTAAAAGCTAAAATCCCAGAACTTACTGATGAAGATGCTGCTGCTGAGTTAGAATTGGCTAAGCAGAATGAGACTCTATATCAGAAAAAGGTTCAAGGTATCCGCAACGAATATAAGAAGAAAGAAGAGTTGCTAGCTCAACAAGAGGAAGAAGAACAAAGATTAGCTGCTGAAAAAGCTGCTCAAGAGTTCGAAGATACTATTGTAGCTGCAATTCAAGAGAATGATACCATTGATTTGGGTGAGTCCTCACTAACCTTGTCTGAGGACGATATGAATGAAATTGCTAGCTTTATCTTAGATTCAGATGTTACAGGAGTGAGACACATCGCTAAAGCGTTGAATGACCCTAAAACCTTAGTGGGAATGGTTTGGTATGCACTGAAGGGACAAGAGGCATTTAGTCAAATTACTGATTATTACAAACAGAAGATTACAGAAGCATCCAAATACAATTATAATAAGGGATTTGAAGATGCTAAGGGTGGTAAAGCCCCTAATGCAGCTAAGACAGTAGTCAAGAAACCAGCAGGTGGTAAAGCTGCTCCTGCTAAAAAAGTATTAACAATCGATGATTTAGATTAAAATTTAAATTATAAAGTATGATAGTAGCAAATTTCGTAACCAATCGCCCTACAATGAGCGAAACTAGAACTTATGAAGATTTCTATAAGTTCTTAGGCACAAAACCAACTAGACTTGGTATAGTTTCAAGACTCTACCCTAACTTAACTGCTTCTTACTTAACAGAATCTCTAAGAAATATCTTCTACATGGATTCTAAATCAAATAGCAAGTACAGAAGCATTGATAGTATGTACTTCGAGTGGGAAGTTGAAACTAACTACATTAAGAGAGTTGAGTTCGCAGATGTTCCAGCAACTAATGGTGAAGGTGGTACAACCATCGTAATGGCGTTCAAAGAGAACTATTACCAGAAGTATGACATTTTCAAGATTGACAAGACTATGCAGCAATGCCAAGTTATCTCTAGACCTACAAGAGTTGCAGATAACTATTGGACAGTTGAGGTAAGACTAATTGATAACGACTATTCTTCAATCCTAGACTTAGACGGATGTCAAATTGGTGACACTACTCGTTTCCAATCTAACGCTATGCCTGAAGCACATGAAGAGGGATATGTTAAGTATCAATCTAACATTGAAAGACACAGAGGTTACATCACTACACACCGTGTTGATGATAGCTATACTTCTCTATTCAAGCCACTTGAGCAAACATTCATCAGCATTGGTAAGGGTGAAGGCAATGGTGCTGTAAAAGAGACAATGTATAAGATGGATACTCTTGAGAAGAATCTATTAAGAAACTTCTTGGAAGTTCGTAATCAAGGTCTATTATTTAATAAGACTAACGTAGATAAGAACGGTAAACCAACAATCTCTGACCCTGACACTGGTCGTCCAATCTATATTGGTGACGGTATCATCCCACAAATCGAGAGATTTGCATCTAAGTACGTATATAACAAACTTACTCCAGAAGCATTCACTACTGCTATGGCTATGATGAATGAAAAGAGTGAGAACCCAACAGGTAACAAGTACGTATTTATCTGCAACGAAAAGATGTGGAATGACATTCAGAGCTGTCTATCAGAGTGGCTTGCTAGATTCAAAACTTGTGGAACTTATCTATGGTCTAAGAAGGCTAATGGATATGTAGACGTTGGTGCTACATTCAATAGCTATGAAATCGGTGGTAACACTATTTCATTCAAGGTTGATAGAACATTCTCTCGTGAATGGGGTTCTGAGAAAGGCTTTGGTCTAATGCTTGACCTTACTGCTGATAAGACTAGTGGTGAACCAGCTATCCAAATGTTCACATTAAAGGGTGGTGACTTCATTACTAATAAGTACCCAGGTGTGGGTGGTCTAGATGGTCTAAGCTCTGGTATTGTTTCAAGTACTACAGCTGCATCTAAGGTTATCAACTGGGGTTATTCTGGTGTTGGAGTATTCTCTCCATACAGAAGCTTCATTATGAAAGAAGCCTAATAAATAATATAAAAATCAAGATGTGTTGGGAGGGGCTAATGTAGTCCCTCTCATACTCATTATAAAGATAGTGTATGATATACAACAAAAATAAGAATTAATATGGCTGATGTTTTAGACGATATAATTATTTTGAGAAGTGTGTTCGGTAAAGTCGGACAGAAATACTTTATGAATCCTGTAAGAGACCCAAAAACTGGTAGATTCCCTGATTGTGTTAGACCAGTTGATAGCAAGGGTGATATGATTATCTCTGATAAGGATAGAAATGAAGGCAAACCCCTAATCCCTGAGAATAAGGTCTTCATTATTGAAGATGGAACTACATTTAACCTTAACGATGAATGGCAAGCTGCTGAGTGGCACTCAATCCAACATTGCCCTCTCATTGCTCTATCTAGAGATGCAAGGGATTCTAAAGGTAATCTACTAATTGACGGAGAAATAGCTGAAGGTAAGGCTCGTGCACGTTACGGCACTGCTGAACTATATGTAGAAAGACCTGGATATGATACTGCTAAGAGGATTTCTAAGAAGAAACTTATCCATGATGCTGACTCTTACATATATGGAGACCCTAAAGGTGCAGAAGGTAGAGCACTTAAAGCTAGATTACTTGGTAAGAATATGCGTAATGCACCAGACGCAGACATTACAGACTACTTACTTGAAATTTCACATAAATCTCCAGAGAAGATTATTGACCTGTACACAGGTGGTGATATTAATCTGAGATTGATGTTTATTGACGCTAAAGACAAAAACGTCATATATGTTAAGAACAAGGTTTATCTATATGGTGATAGCATTGTACTAGGTGCAACTGATGATGCAGTTATCACATGGATGAAGAACCCTACTAACAGTAAGGTGCTTGAACTTATCAAGAGAGATACTTATCCTGATATGTACTTAGAAGAAGGTACATCAAAGAAATAACATTACCTAAATGACAGCAAAACAAGTGTACCGTGGAGCACTAGTTGAAATGAATAAGACTGCTGCTCCTAGTATTTTACTTGAGGACTTTAACTACTTATTAAATAAGGCTATATACCAATACATTAATAAGAAGTATAACATTTATGATGTAAATCAACAATCAACTGATGACATTAGAGTTTTAAAATCTACTGCCATCCTCCAGCCTACTCTGGCTACAAACACATACGCTGCTGTTAGTTCCCAAACTAACTCATTGTATGGTGCTGTTTATGAAGTAAATCTACCACTAGACTATTTACATATTTTGAATTGTGTATGCAATTTCAAGGTAGTAAAGACTTATGAGTGTTATGATGCTGGTACTTATGTACAAATAGGTGCTAAGAGATTAACCTCAGATTTATGGTCGCAGATAATAAGGAACTTCTATATGCAACCCTCTTATAGAAATCCTTATTACTTCATACACAACGTAAATAGTGCTACAACGATGCCTACTAATCCAGTTAGACTTACTGCTGGTGAGGGAAGTATATCAGCAAACACAACTATTCAACAAACTACTGGTACAGATGGCTCACTTCCAACAAAGATTACTATTGGAGGTAAATCAGTCGATTTAGTAGAACAGCCAGGAGTTAATAGGTATGGAAATCCATCTCAAGTTAGACTTGAAATTAGGTATGGCAAGGATTCTTCTGTATTTCAATTAACTGATATATTCGTTGATTACATTAAGACTCCTCAAAAAATTAGACTTACACAAGACCAGATAGAAATGGTTGAAGATACATCACAAGTCATGGAGTTTCCAGATTATGTGTGTCAAGAGATTATAAATGAACTGGCAAAGCTATTATTGGAGAACGCAGGTGACCCAAGGCTTCAAACTAATTTAGCAGTTAATCAGACTATTGCAAATCCAGTTCAGCAACAGTCACAATCAAAAAATTAATTAATTTATGTTTCAGTACACTAACACTATTGTATTAAACTCACTGAAAGATGTAACCACTGGTTTAGATAAGATTGTTAAAGGTTCTGACTACGTTGAAGTTAGACGTGTTAACAAGTACCTAAAGAGCAATGTAAGCGCAATGTACAAGAGAGCTGCTTCTGACCCAGTGATTGGTAAGGCAGAGTTTACTATTACTAACCCAGGCGTAGGCATCTATAGGTTGAAGTTATACATGAGATTATCTGGAAGCCAAAACTCTTACTATGCTAATGACTTCGTATTCAAAGGTAAGCCTTTTGTTTATGAGTTCAGAATTACTTCTGCAAGCACAGAAGCTGCTGATGTAGCAAAGGAAATTAAGAGGGTTATTGACAAGATTCAGGCTTTCTATGGCGACAAGTATATTAAAGTTGAGACATCTGACGCTAAACTAACAATTCATGGAGTCGACGAGTATCAACTATTCACTGAAGCTAAGATTCAAAAACTTAACACAGCAGCTAACAACCCACTTACTAATGAAGTATTTGAGGATGTTATTGAAGGTACAATCACTAAGAGTGTAGAAGGATTCGGTACTTATACTCATATCCTTAAAGACCTTAGATTGCCTACTATCGAAGCTAGAAAGTTCGAGGCTGTTAATCAAGAAGAGCTTCCTGTTCCAGGAGCTAAGTACAACCAGTACATCATTGAGTACAAGGTTGATAGAGGTCTATTCGGTGGTGCAGCTGTAGGTCAGCAAGTAACATCAAAGACTACTCACGTATTCTATGTACTAGATTCATTAGCAACTGAATTTGAGACTGCTCTGAAAGTTCTTGGTACTATTACAGAAATCAAGAAACCAGGTGCAGAGAACGCTCCAGTAGCTTAATATAGACTACTAATACGAAGGCGAGGGCAAATTAAGCCTTCGCCTTTTTTATTTTGTATTTATGGGATATTATTTTAAATTAGCATCTGCAATCTATAACGATATAGTATCTGGACTTAGAGGATATACCACTTCCAATACATTATCAATAGAACAATTAGAAGATGACATTGTAGATGAAAGACTTCAAATCATTAAGGAATATTCCATGAAGGGACTTATTCCTAAAAGGGATTTATTAATGTCTATAAACTGTATAAACGTTGATTGTAAGGATATAGAGAACTGTACGTGTGGAAATAAAGCGGATGGTACTCCCACATTCCATTTTGAAATACCACAACTAATAACCGAATTTGATGGCGGAATTGAATATATTGGTTCTGTGGATAAAGGTCAGCCATTTATATGGTATGTAAGTCCTACTGTGATGCAGTATCATAAATATAGGAAGAGGGCTAAGAACAAGCCTTATGTATATGTGGATGTAACTCCAAATGCTAACAATATGTATGACTGCTGGATATTCAATCTTCCTGTTATTAAGCAAGTATCTGTAGTCGGTATATTTAAAGACCCAAGACAGTTACAAACATACGGATGTTGTTCAGCATTAGACATTAATAATATGACTTTCATTGATGCAGAAATAAAGAAGAGATTGACAGAGAAGAAGCTACGTTATTACAGACAATTAGCTGCTCCAATATTACCTAATGACCAAACTCCTAAATAATGGAAAACTTTCAATCAGCATACGCTCAGGCTAACCTATTATATGGAATAGAATTAGCTCCAGAAGAGTTCGAAGAAATAGGTCTGATTGCCTGGAATAAAATAGGTAATAGACAAACTAAATTATATAGATATAGATGTAAGATAGATTGCGAGACACTTACTGTTACCCTACCTTGTAATTGTGACTTTGTAGAGGCTGTAACATATGATTTTGAGGATTGGAAATATACTACTAATGATACAGTTAATGGGGATTACCAATCACAATTTATTGAGAATTATATAGAAGGACGGAAGCTATATAGTAATCCTTTATATATTAGTGGTAAGTTGGCAAAGTATGAAAGAGTAAATGATACTCTTTATTTTGATAAGGACTATGGCTCTGTCAATATACTATATAAGGGAATACTACTGGACGATGATGGTCTTCCCTATTTAAATGAAAAGGAGAAAGATGCAATAGCTTGCTATTGTGCTTACACTAAGAGATTTAAAGAGGGATGGATTACACATAGTCAGAATATGCTACAGGAGGCACAACTTCTTGAGCAAAGATGGTATAAACTATGTGATGCTGCTAGAGTTCCAATGTATATTAATCAGAATGATATGAATGAAATCCTAGATGCTAAGACCAGCTGGAATAGGAAGATATTTAACAAAACTTGGAAATTTGGAAAGTAATGAATTATGCTACAGGATACGCCATGAATATAGACGAATTGTTTATCTCATTTCCTACTAAGAAGATGAAGATGACATCAAAGGCGTGTGAGGAATTAATAGGTAATAGGCACAAGGAAGTTATCGCCAAGAAGATATTTAAGAGTGCCTTGAATATGGTTTTAGAAGATATAATTGAAAATAATGCTACATTTATCCTCCCAACTCGGTCCAAGAGAGCTGAACTAAGAATGAAGAGATTTGAAAGGGATGAGTTCTCTAAGGCAAGAAGAAATGGTAAGTGGGCTAAGGTAGATTTCCTAGCATCTAATTTCTGTGCATACCAGATGGTATTTCACTTCCAATCTAAGGGGGTTATGAGAGAAAAACTAATATATCTTGACCCTGAGCATAGAGATAGAGTGTTAGAATATACTAATCAAGGTAAACAATATTATTAATGCTTAAACGTGTCAATGATTATTTACCCGACCTAATAGCCCAATTTCCCACTGTACCTCCAGAAGATGTTAAACGAGCTGTTGAGTATGGATGGAGAATGCTATATTATTACAATCTTAGAGGATGTGATACTCTTATTAGTAGTACTAAGTATAGATACTGGTTCTACTGTGGACAGCTTACACGTGATTCTATAAAACACTATAATTATTATAGAAGAATGTTAAGAAGAAAGCTAAGAGTATTATACTCTAAGAAAGTTACAGAGTGGGACGGATACTATTATATAGGATTGACTGAGGAAGAATATGCTTCTGTTATTAAGTCAACCACTGGAAGAGGAAGAAAGAAGAAGAATTTCATATTCTATAATAAGCTTGGAATGAAGGTCTTTGATGAGGCTAAGGTGTTCTATAGTTGGTCTAAATACATTGTAAGATTTAGATATATTACGGATATGGGATATACATTCTTTAAAGATAAAATGAAATGCAATGATTTAGAAATTGCATTAGTGAGAGATAATCCAAGTACGTTCAAGGACATACTTATTAGTAGTAACAACTATGAACTTATAAAATATGAGAAAAGAAGCAATTAATACCTTTGGTGAGGGTTTAATAATGGATTTACACCCATTAACCACTCCCAGCAATGTATTAACAAACTGCTTAAATGGTACTATAATAACATATAATGGTAATGAGTTTGTATTACAGAATGATATGGGAAATGGAGAAGTTCATACAGCCTATCTTGATAAAGGATATGTACCTGTAGGAATGAAGGAACATGGAGGTATTATTTACGTTGCAGCTCATAACCCAATTACAGGTAAGAGTCAAATAGGCTCATTCCCATCTCCTCAGCAATTATATGAGGGAGAGGATTTAAACGTTACTCCGATTGAAGTTGAATTTTCTGATTTTATAACGATGAAGGGAAGTGTTCCTTATATAGAGTTAGAATATCAGAAACAAAAGCTATTCCAAGTTAATAACTCCGATGAAGTTAAGATATTTCATCCAGGAGATAGATTTGTAATAGTTACTAATGCGATAGACTCAGCTATTAAAGAGGCTATTAATAAGGGAGTAATTAAGCTTAGATTGGGTGTTATAAATAGTAGTGGAAGCATTGATTATATAGATGAGAAGAATCTAAAGATATATAAGAATGGTCTATGGATTTATGAGAATAGTAACACCCCTATGGTGGATGTTATAAAATCTAAAGAGTTAGTACAGGTATTTAGTGCTAAGTCATCTGGAGCTTTAATATTAGTAGTTGAATTAAAGACTTTCGATACATTTAACCTCATTAGAAAATATTCATGTAATGATGAATCAAAGGTTATTAGTGTAGAATTTTCGGGAGAAACCACTGGAGTATTCAAAGGGACGACTAAGAATAATCCTGATGAAGTAGGATTAATTGAAGCTGATTCCTCTTCTGTTCAATCTACTATTGTTAAGAGTGGTAAAACAGGCAAAACTCAATACAAGATTATGCCAGCTTGCCCTTACGGAGTTCTTGAAAGGATGGCTAAAAGTGGCACTATTGACTTTGACGCCATTAGAACTAATTCGGAAGTACTAGGAGAGTGGCGTTTTTATGTTACTGATACATATCTAAAGATAGGTTGGGGATATGACTATTACAACCTTAATGAGGATTCTGATATAGAAAAGATAGAGTTTACATTTATAAGCCTTACTGATTCAACTAAGGCTGCACAAGCGGAAACACTGCCTGGTAACTATAAATATGCAATCTCTAAGGAGTATTATAATGGAAGTTTTGAAGAAATCATTCCATTTGATGATAGTACAATACAGAAAAATTGGATTTATATAGTCAGAATTGACAGATATGTGGCTGGTGTTAAAAAAACTGTAGGATATAAACTAGTTTACACTGGAGGTTATTTCAACGAGTTTTATGAGGAAGTGCCAGATTTCAATACTGGTTTACCTAGTGGAAGTGCAAGGCAGAAGGTATTGCTAGAAGTTAAGAGTGAGGTAAATTCATCGGTGAAAAAGGTAGGAACTCCTTCTTTAACGTTGAAGGCAGGAACAGCTACATCACACTCTTCTATTACAAGGGTAAATACATCCCAATTTATTTCAGAAGTGCCCTCATTAGATACAGACGTATCAAACTATAAATATGAGGTGGGTAAGACTGGAACTTACGAAGTTAAAGTAACACCTGCAGCTGGATATGATTATGATAAGAAGATGTATGCTGGCACTCCCGATGCTAAGATTGTTGATAACTATTTTGGAACTACTCCAAGTGTGTCTACTTGTGATTTTGACCATTCAGAGGTAACAACCAATAACAACTCTACTCTAACTGCCAGTATATCAGACCCTACATCTAAGATAGCTACTAGGTTCTCTTGGACTAATAATCAGTTAGTGGGTCAGCTATCTACTACAAGATATATTTACTCAAACGCTGGAGCTGTAGCTTCTAAAACCTTTAGTCAGGAAGTACTTGACCAAGCATATAAGCCATCTATGGACTTAACTCAAAAGGAGAAGTTATTCTCATTTGGAGAAGAGAATGGTAATCTTAGATGTGTACTTGCTAGTGATAAGAATATGGAGTATAACTGTTCTGTAACTGCTAGTGGTGCTGCTGTTGGTAGCGGTCAAAATAGTGGTGCTGGAGTTGATGATACAGGATTACAAACCAGTTTATCCAATATGGGTAACGGTACTGTAGGTATATTCGGAGGTAAGGATGGAGACAGTGCTTCATTATGGTACAATGCTACAAGGAGGACATACAATGGCTGGAGTTGTAGTAAGAATGAGGTTGATGGAGGAGATAACTTCTTATTTGCAACATGGAAAGACACAAGCGGAGTTCATCATCCAGTTAATCTTGCTTCTAGACGTACTGAAAGTACTTCAACAAGTAGTAGAAACCTCATTAGGGTGGATAAGATGGTTAGATGCCTACTAAGTCAGCTGTTAATACTTCAGAAAGGAAACAGAACTGTTTATTTTGTAGGTCCAAATAATCTCGACTATGTATATCATGTAGCTTCTGATACTTTATGTACTATCAATATTAATATTCCGAATGGTGGTACTAATGTGGATGTAAATTTCTATTTGGGAGGTGATACTACTCCTATAGAAACTCACATGACAAGATGGATGGCTGCTGTAGAAGGGTTGAATAATTACCTACCTATATTTAATATCCATAAGAATCAGTCAATGTCTACCGTAGTTTCTATTGGTGATGATTTAGACTATTCTAAGGATGCTGACATTCTTAACTGCTATACTAACGCATACTCTGCATATACTATAACTTCCGATTCATTGTCTGGGGTAGATAAGGGTAAAATTTATATTGCTGATTCTAGTGTTGGTTATACAGTAAATGCAGATGGTAGTATAACATTCAACTCTATAAAGCCGAAAGCCTTATCAGTTAAGACTATGATTGACTGGACAGGTAGTACCTGGACGTTTGATAGGGCATTTAATGATATATTTGTCACTTCCTATGCATATGAGAACCTATCTGGAGAGATACCTGATGGTTACTATAATGAAATCTTAGTTAAGACGTTAGATACTCGTCTAGGAACTTGGAAGAAAGGTAAAGATAGTCATGCTCCAGATTTGGCAGTGAATGTTCTGAAGAGTAATAAATCTATATACACATAATATGAATTTCAAATCACTAAGTGGTAAGGTATTAGACCTTGACTTAGGATTGAATCAACTTCAACAAAAAGGAGCTTTAGTGTATGAGTATAATCCTTTAAGAGTACTCAGAACTAATGAAGATATAGTAGAAGATGGAGTAATTCTGTATCCAAAGGGTAGTTTAATTAACTTAGATACAGAATTACTTAGCTTCGACCTAAACCATCCTATTGATATTGTAACACAGCAATCTTATGATGGTTCAGTAAATCTTATCCTTAATGATGGAAGTAACTATCCTAAGCTAATAAACACAAGATTCTCATCTACAGGTATGAATACTTATCAGATTGTAGATAGAGAAGGAGATAATGACACCAATATATACGATATAGATTCCTTTGAGTCTGATATATCTCTTTATAAGAAAACTAATAATATAGCCAACCTTACATTTATGGGATTGAATACCAGTGGTAATTTAAGAGTTGGTAATTATGTGTTTTATTTTAAGTTATCAGATTCAGATGGGAATGAGACAGATTTTATAGCTGAGTCAGGCATAGTAACTTGCCATGTTGGTAATTTGAATGACCCATCCTCTATACAAGGTGGAATTAGAGATGAGAACAGTTATAAATCAGCTTCATTCTTGTTAACTAATATAGATTCATCCTATAATAATGTAGTAGTCTATTATACAAGGAGTACATCAGATATTGATGGAAATGAAATGACTACTTCATTCAAGATTATGAAACAATTCGCTGTATATAACAATGTAGCTAAGATTAGTATTACTGGATTTGAAACGGTTCAGGCAGTTAGTATCAACGATATTAATGTGGCTTACAATGTAGTTAATAGTGCAGCTGCACAGACTACTTGTCAGAATATGTTATTCTTAGGTAACGTAGCTAATCCAGACATTGAATACAAGGAGCTTACTGACCTATCTCTGCATTTTCTACCTGAATTGAATGTAGAGAATAACATAGGTAGGGTAGATAAAGACTATAAGGATGAATCAGGACAGTATGAATATTATAATGTGATGAACATCTATAATAGATTGGGATACTGGAATGATGAAATATATAGGCTGGGAGTGGTATATATCCTTAATGATTATACATTATCTCCAGTATTCAACATTAGAGGTGTTAGCAGATTAACTGTACCTGGAGACCCAGATAGAATACCCTGGGAAGACTATCCTTTGTTTAAGGAAGGATTTGACCCCAATAGTACTACTAATATAACCGTTATCCAAGCAAATAGGGAATACATTCCTATCAATAAGGAAACAAGTAAGTTAGACAGCCAGAATGAGAACTCTAAGGGTGTAATCAAAATTAAGTATAATGGCAATCAATTAGCTGAGAGTGGTACAATTCCTATCGGATTTGACATTAAAATTAGTAAGGACGCTGTTAGAGAGCTGAAGAGATATACTAAAGGATTCTTCTTTGTAAGACAAAAGAGAATACCTACTACACTAGCTCAGGCTGTAACCATAGGATTAGAGAACACAAGTCATTTACCAGTTCTTCCATCTGGAAATGATAAGTATAGGGTAGAGAGATTCTTGGATAATGATGGAGTTCTAACACATGACTTTGATAGAAGGTGTGAAGACATCGAAAAGGATAATGTATTAGAAGGATATGCAGCTCTATGTCCAGAATTTGAATTAAGGCAGTCTTATTTTAATCAGCTATTTACTGGTACTCAGTTTGAGGTTAAGATGGCTAAGTCTCAGTTTAGTAAGAAGTACTTTGATAGAAGTGGTACGCATTTCTACAATCTGTCATATACTACTAATGATTCTACCCAAGATGAAACATATAACATTATGGCTATTGGTGATAATGTTAAGGCACTAAAGGGTAAGAAACAACTATTTAGTGCTAGAGCTGGAGAAGCAGAAGAAGCATGGAGAGTTTCTTACTACAACTACACTAATAAGTCTTCTAATGCAAGGAATCTATTAAGAGGTAGTTGGGGACCCTATATAGGCTTAGAGGGTTATAATACTAATAAGATGAGTCTTATTGATATTAAAATTCCTAACTATGAGGAGAACCTGTTAGACACGTACTTCGAAATCAGATATGAGGATTCCTCTGCTTTCTATGCAATCTGTAACAGAATGTTGTGGGATGATTTGGATGAAGATGAGAATACTATGATAGCTAAAAACCTATTTAGAGGTGATTGTTATATAGGTAACTATACACACAGAATGTGTAGGAACTTCCAGGACTCATCAGCTCCTATCAATGATGATATTGTAGACCAAATGTCGTGGAAAGACAATTATACTATTGGAGATAGTGAGAAAAATGGTAAAATTAATAGAGGTGATGTTAATGCTATTAAGATGGGACACTGGGTTACTATAAAAGTATGTAGCAATGTTAATTTGTCCATGAGAAGCATTGATATGTCTTATACTTCTGAGTTGGGACTTACTGGTAAAGCTAGAGGATTCTATCCATTACAAGCTATGTCAGTAACTGGAGAATCAAAAATACCTGAATCATTTGTTACAAATGCTGGTATTAACAGCACAACATCTGATAAGTATTATTATGAACTACCTAATGTTCCAGCTATTAAGAATAAATTCCATATTAGAGTTATGTACTCTGACATTAATGTAAATGATTCATTCAAAAATGGATATAGAGTATTTAAATTAACTCATTATAGGGATTATCCTCTAACCTATGGCAGTATTGTAAAGCTAGTTGAATGGTTTGGTAACATTATCTGTGTATTTGAACATGGTGTTGCTTTGATACCAGTCAATGAAAGAGCCGTTGCAGGGGAAGGTGCAGGCGGAAATATCTTCATAAACACCTCTAACGTGCTGCCAGAGAATCCAAAAATGCTCAGTGATACATTCGGTACTCAGTGGGGTGAAAGTGTCATAAAAACTCCCTATTACGTTTATGGAGTGGATACTGTTGGGAAGAAGATTTGGAGAACTAATGGACAAACCTTTGAAGTTATCTCGGATTTTAAGGTACAGAAGTTCTTAAATGATAATATCTCACTTACTGAGAAGGAAAAGACTCCTATTATTGGTATTAGGAACGTGAAAACACATTATAACAGGTTTAAGCAAGATGTAATGTTCACATTCTATGATGATATTAACACATTAGAAGAGAATGTTTGGAACTTATGTTATAACGAAGTTATGAAAAAGTTTGTTACATTCTACTCATGGGTGCCATCATATTCTGAAAATATCGATAATATATTCTTTAGTTTTGATAGAGATACATCTAAGACTATTACTAAGCTAACTTCTAACTATCCTCTTATTGGTATGCAAGGAGGGGCAATAGTTGATAATGTACTAACAGTTGTAGACGGTAAGGCAAAACTGGGAAATCTTCAATTAAATCTAGATATTAGTGGTTCTAGTATTGAATATAGTATTGCTGATGATAGGGTTAGAAACAAGTTCTTTATTACCAATGGTAATCAAGTATCTGTTAACGCTAACTCTGTAGGAGATAGTAGATGGACAATACCTATTAAAGCTGTTGTTTATAATCAGGGAACTGACTTAGTTGAAGGTGAAGTTAAGAACATAGTAAAAACATTGTATTCTAATGTAACTGTAGTTACTAAGATGAGATATGATTTACTTACTACTTCATTCTGGAAACATGGTCAGGCTGGACTAATGACTACTAAGAAACCTATTAGTTCTTGCTACTGGTATGGAAAGCAACATCCGTTTGAGTTTGAATTTATTGTGGTTGATAATCCATCTGTACATAAAATCTTCAATAATCTGCAGATTATAAGCAATAAGACTCAACCTGAATCCTTCCATTTTGAAGTTGTCGGAGAAGTATATAACTTTGCCAACGATAAAAGGAATGCTTATTTTAGGCAAGAGGCTACTAAACATCTATACCAATACAATGGTGCAGATATAGTTTATAATCACGACTATTTGGATATTATACCCGAACAAAGAGACATATTATACAGTACTACTAAGTATAAAGATATGTCAATTATGTTCCCACTATTCTATTCAAGGGTAGATAGTCTGAATGAAATTGAAGACCACTATCAGTCTGTAACCTCAGCAGGTAGGGACTACCAATACATATCTGGTTCAGAAATTGTGCATGATAAACAACTAAATGAATTTAAGATAGCTACTCATATCAAAGCATGTCCTTTTAAAAAGAGATATTTACAAGAGATAACTCAAGATAGATATAGCTCACTTATAGCAGCTGGATATACGAATGTGCTAGTTCAAAATGGTAAATGGTATGAAGTTATGGAGTATGGTAGAATCAATGGTAACATGGACTACTTAGAAGATAAGTGGGATATTCAAATACCATCTATAACTTACTGGGCTAAGAATGAATTAGCTTGGACTGTTAAAGACAAGGATGGTAATACTTATCCCCCTCTTAACCTAGTTAATAATCCATTACCAGAGAGTATGACTGCTCTTAACATTACTAGTGATTCTGATATTCCATCTGAATTAAGAGACCGAGGTTATAGTGCTAATTTCTTGTCATTAGATGTTAATAAATGGTCTAATGAAAGGAAAGAGACTAGAATTAGGGATAAATATGTAAAGATTAAGGTGAGGTATACTGGTGATGAGTTAGCTATAATAACAGCTTTAAAAACATTATATATTGTAAGTTATGCGTAAACGTATACAGAAATATCAAAATTCAGGGGTATTAACAGGGGGGAGTAATCTAACTCCTCCTTTACCTCAACCTGCTAGTCTTACATCTATGATTCAGACTCCTTCATTTCCCACTACCCTGGAGCTTCCAGATAGTGTAAAACAATGGAACCAGAATCAAGCCTCTAAGATACAGAGAGCATACACAAAGAAAGCTAATCTTAATAAGGGGTTTGGTATTGCGGGAAGTATAGCTGACGTAGCTGGAAGTTTAATTCCAAAGACAGAGCAATCAGCTCTTACAGAAGGTCTAAATCAAGGTTATGATGCTGCTGCTAATGCTGTATCTGCTATACCTGGAGTTGGTACTATTATAGGAGGTGCTATGAAGGTAGGTGGAATGTTATCAGACGGATTAACTGCGTTGGGAGTAGGAACAGACCAAATGACCACAGCTGATAAGATACTAGATAGTAAGTTTCTTAAACTAACTCCACTCGGCTTAGTTAATGCTATTGGTGCTAAGAAAGCTGATACTATTACTAAGGACAACGAGGCATTTGAACAAGTAGGTTCATCCTATGGGGGAACTCTTGATACAGTAGATAATGCCCTTACTAAGAGTGGTAAGAAATATGGTTTGTTTAGTGGTAGGGCTAGGAATAAAGCAAATGAACAGATACATAATGCCCAAATGCAACAGACAAAGATGGGTAATATAGCTGATGAAGCACAAATGGCTTTTCTAGCTTCTAATAATCCATTACTAGGATTAGGTACTCAATTACAACTAAATGGAGGTTATCAGCAAAGTGCTGTAAGAGCTGGTAAATCTGGACTTAAAATGGATAGAGAATTTGCTAAAAGGGTGGTTAAATTATCCAAAGGTCAGAAGGAGAAGAGGAAGAAGATTCAAGAAGAGGTTAGAATGGAGGAAGTAGCTGGATTCCAAAAGGGTGGAAGTGTAGATGCTATAACAGGAGCTGCCCCTAAAGTTACTTTTGAATCTTGGTATAATATGATTCCAGAGGATAGAAGAGATACTACTTCTTATAATCTTAGAAGGGCTTTCGAACTAGCCCCAAGGGAGGAACTGGAAGCATGGAGAACATCTAGTATATCTGATTTAAAGGCAGGAAAAAATCATCTAAGTTCAGTCTATTTAGACCCTAAGACTGGTGTCTACGAGTTTATGAAGGCTAAAGACCACCCAACTCTTAAATATGAGTTAGATTGGTACAACTCAAATGACCCAGAAGCTATTCAATTTAGAAATAGCTATGACTTAGATAAGTCTGGAGGTTATTATAGATATGTTCCTAAGAAGTTTAAAAATGGTGGAGCTGTTAATGTAATACCAGACGGAGCATTGCACGCTCATAAGCACCATTTAGAGGACGTAGATGGAAAGTTTGAGGAGGTAACTACTAAAGGCATTCCAGTTATTACTGAGGAAAAGGGCGGCGATATAAAGCAACACGCTGAGGTAGAAAGAGAAGAAATCATCTTTAATCTTGATGTTACTAAGCAATTAGAGAAGTTAATGCAAGATGGTTCTGATGAGGCTGCTATCGAAGCAGGTAAGTTACTTGTACACGAGATTCTAGAGAATACAGTTGATAACACAGGATTATTAAAGACAGTTGAGTAATGAAAATTGAAATAGGAGACAAGGAATATAATGTGACTTGTGCTAGGACTGAGGAGGAAAGAATCAAGGGATTACAGGGAGTCACAGAACTAAAAGATGATGAGGGTATGCTATTCTTCTTCGAAGAACCTCAGACTGTAGGATTTTGGATGAAAGATACTAAAATTCCTCTTGACATCATCTTTATTAATGAAGATATGGAAGTAATATCAGTATATCAGGGAGAACCTGAGAATGAGAATATAGCCGAAGAAGATAATGTTAAGTTTGTATTAGAGGTTAATCAAGGCTCTGGAATTGAAGAGGGAGATGAACTCGATATTGAAGAGGACGAGGAATTGCCTAAGATGAAGGTAATTGCACCTGACGGTTCTACTCAAATGGAATTAGAAGGTGGGGAGAGAATCTTTAGTAGAAAGAATACGAGAACATTAATTAGAATGGCTAAGAGGGCTTCTAAATCTAAAGAAGATAAAGATTACAAAGCATTAGGTAAGAAGATGTTTACTTATCTAAAGCAACAGGACGAAAGAGAACCTGAATATGTAGAAAAGAAGGATTAAGAAAAAAAATAAGGGCGATACCAGTGAAATTAATCACCAGTATCGCCCTAATTGTTTATATGAAGTAGTTTTCCTTCATTATGTTTTTTACTTTTTCAATAGTATCATCTAAATTATCATTGGTTATAATATAGTCAAAGTCCATATAATCATCCAATGCGGTTTCAGACGGATGGTTATCTACATATCCTGTGTCTCTGTTCACTCTTATTAATATACCACCATGTTCTCTGATAGCATCTGCTTCAGACGGAAATCTTACATCCGTTACAACCCAAAAGTCATCTTCTAAGGAATAGTTGGAAAACAAAGCATCTACCCATACATTAGGGCTAATGTTTCTTCCGACCTCAGTTCCAAACTTCTGTAGTAATTCTCTATATGTATAGAATCCTCCCTCTGGCTTAGCAATAGTACTATCTGACATTTTGAATATATTATCTTCAAAAGCTTCCACCTTTACATCAAGTATTACAGCTAAAGCTTGTTTTAGCTTATCTGCAAATGCATGTTTTACCCATCTTTCATCTAATGCTTTAATTATTTTGCATATAGTGTCTTTACCACACTGTTTCTTACCAGAAATTCCTATTAACATTATCCTATTCTTCCTTAGTTGGGTCTATATAATCCCAGATTGGCTTAGTAGCTCTAGTAGCTGCCACAGTATTAATTAAACCCTGATACAAAGACTTATCTCCTGATATTACACTTGAGAATGTATCTACTGTTCTGTTAAGTGTTTCAAATGAGAATGGAGTCCATTGTGTTCCTCGTCCAGCAATAGCATCAAGGAAGTTAAAGTCATAAGCAGAGTTGGTAAGTATCTTACTACCAAGAGATAAAGTTGTATTTATTACAGCATCATTCATGGTATCATTACCTCTCTCCTTAATATCATCCTTAACAAATTCTGCCAAAGAGCCGCTGACTACTGCCCCAACGAATAATAACATGAACAAGTCATAGAACAATTGACGTAAATTAGACCTATACGCCCTTCTAAGATTCTCATCTTCATTATTCCAGATGTCATTAGTCATTAGTTTCCATCCCTCTCTTATACTACCCTTTTTATAAGAACCTACTACTAAGTCATTTAAAACCTTAGTGAAGGTCAATAAGATACCTTCCTCAAATCGTCCTTCCCATTTATAAAATGGAAATCCTGTATCTTCAGTAGTTGCTTCATCTGTAAGCTGTCCCTTATCATCTAATTTGTGATAATACTTTTGACCATTCTCTTCGTAGTGGACTAGTCTACCCTGCAGTTTTATACCTTCAGGGGCTAGATATTGATTCTTCTTAGAAGACCAATATGTATACATTTGGAAGAATAGACCTCCAATTAGAGTACTTTGAAACATAGATTTCTTCTCATGAGAATAATATCCATATATAGAGTCAGCTAAAGCCTTATGGCTCTCCGATTGTTGAACGGTGTATGCCTTTGGTAGAGCATCACCCACTCTGAATAATGAGCCATCTGCATTCCTAGTATGCTCCTTAACTAACTGGTGTGCCATAGTGTAGTATAGTGCTTCTTGCTTCTTGTAATCGGGACTAGATGTATTACCATTAGCATATGCACTAAATCTACTATCCTTCTTCCAATCATAAACTAACTTACCATTCACCACAGAGTGTGCTTCCCAACATCCGTCACCTCTCATTTGTGCTCCGAATATAGTCATTCTGTTATAGAAGTCAGGTCTTGATGCAAATCTAAATGCTGAAGCCCAAAAGTTCCATATACCTGCTTGGTCTGACTTTATCTTATCAGCATAAGTGTTCATGTCCATATCATTAAGACCATATTGTTCATTTAATAGCTCCGACATGGATTTGGTATTACCATAATGGATAGCATCAGCTATAGCATACTTATAAGCCTTAGTCATATTCTCCTTAGTAAAAGCTAAACCTCCGTCTGGTTTTCTTATTACCAATGATATATCCTTCCAGATTCCATCTAAATGCTGATACATTTGAACTGGAGAGAATGCTAATGCAATCTTTGATGCAAATCCCATCAATCCTCCAGTTATTGCTGCTAAAGGTTTACGGTCGTCAGAAATTAGAGACTGATTAAATATCTTGTTTCTAACGTAGTCACTTAAATACTTTAAATCATCTTCAAACTTATCATTCAGAATAGTACCCATGTCACTTAAATGGATAGCTAGAGCTTGAAGTGATGGGAAGATTTCATCTAAGTGTTCCTTAGCTGAGTATGCAGTAATATGTTTAAGTAACAGGGTTTCAAGGTTTGCTTCAAAGAACTCTGGTTTCCTGTCCTCTATTAGACTTAGTCGTATCTCTGAACCCTTTTCACCAATATCAAATGAGTTGGTCATCTCCCACAGCTCACCCTTACGGACTTTCTCAATTTTAACGTCAGTTGGGTCTAAGAAGCCCTCTACCTTTGTTTTAGCCCTTTCTACAGCCTTCTTTGGATTCCAATCCTGGAGCTTGTCTTTTATTGCAGATAATAGTCCCTTACTTGAGGCAATAGATGTAGCATTACCAGCAGCTAGAGGTAGCCTGTAATATCTAACATCACCTGACAACCTTAGTTCCTCTAATTCCTCCTCAGTCATATTCTTAAATCTGTTGGAATTAACCGTTTTAAGAAAATACTTCAGAAATTTCCTCTGTGCCTCAGATAGCCCAGTTGTCGGGTCGTCTGGATTCTTTAGTAGTATATCGCCATCGTCTGTATATACTATCATATCTCTATATAGAGTAGCCTGATTGCCTATTGTCCTTTCCTTTAAATAGGTGAAATTCTGGTCCTTCTTTAATTCATTGACTAAATTTCTGATTTCTCCCTGAGACCTATTTACGGTATCCCTAATATTCTGATAAGCCACAGTTACTAAAGAGGTCAACTTATTTAGGATAGGACTCTTCATATTACCAGGATTATCAAGATATGTACCTTCCATACCAGCTTTCCATACATAAATTGATTCTAACCACTTATCATGGTCACTAAGCTGCTGTCTGAAGTCAAGACCGTCTATCTCACCAATAGCCATTTCTAGCATCCTGTATACTTGAACGTGAGGCATACCTATTACATCATCGTTAGGTCTAGTATCATTAACGTTAGGGAATGCTTCCAAAAACTCTTTTCTAAGGTTAAGAAGCTCTAGTCTAAGCTGAGTTGGGTCGCCAATGCAAGCATCTAGAGCACTGGTAGATTCAGTAAACTTTCTCCACTTCTTATTTATCTTAGTATCATCCTTAACATTAGATATAATCTCCCTAAACCTGTTATAGAATATATCATACCTATTCGCCATCTTAACAGCAGCATTTCTTCCCTTCATATTATTTACGCCAATAGGAGACAGCTTGTCCAACTCATTGAAGCAGTATAACAGCTGTTTATTGTCTGCAGATATACCCTCCTCTCTAAATGGGTTATGTACACTAACTTCTCCTACTATAGCATTCTCCTCAAACAGACTAGGTAAATTATTAAGCACTAACATAGCTTCCATTAGTTCTATATTACCATTAACGCTTTCCATCATCAAAGAATTAGGTTTATTCTGTGATATAATATCACTTTCGAATGCTCCAGTAAGACCATGTCTTCCCTTTACTAACTCTCTAGACCTTTTTAGCATTGATGTACTAATTTTCACTACATCTATTTGATTGGTAAATTTATTTCTAAGTAGTATACATCCTAGATATTCTGCAGGTTCACAGTCAACCACTTCCCAATTACGGTTACAATATCTAGACATTCTTCTTTGAAACCATCCATTAACTCCACTAGGATTGTCTGGAATTTGTGCTTTTGTAAACTCATAGTACGGATTCTCATCCTCTATAGCCTTTATTAAACCCTCCTTAATAACTTGAGTAGTATTTATCTTATTGTTGGCTATACTATTCATCCTTCTTTTCACCTTTACAAATAATTCCTCATATGTGTCTCCTTTAAGAAGGCATCCATTGCCTTTTGGAGAGTATACATATTTACCTGTTTCAGGGTTAGGCTTATCACCCTTTCCTTCTTTTATAGTTTCAGCTACCATATCATCCGTGATTTCTCCTGGAACGCTATCATATTTAGGGAACCACTTTGACATTACACTGGTTACAGTTTGGAGTAAGTTTTCCGTTGTAGCTTTAGTAACAAACGGTGCTGGAAGGAATTCGTCAATATTCTCTTGTATATTAATATTTGTCTTAATATCTTGAGTCAAGTCTTCTACATGACCTGAATATTCTTTTATACCACTATATACCCAATCATCACCTTCTCTCTTAAAATCTGATAGTTGAATAGGAGCTACAAATAGCCTAGAACCGCTAGTGTTTATTCCATATTTTCTTAACAGGCGCTCATACACACCTAGCTGGTATTTAAAGGTTAAGATTTTAGCAGAATCATACCCAGCTTCAGAAGCAGTTCCCACATACGGTCTGGGTGATGTCTTATAGTCAATAATGTGAGCGTTTCCTCTTCCATCAATTACTAGTAAGTCAATAACTCCTAACAGCTTATTAGGATTTCCAGATTCTCCTATTTGAGAAGTAGTTCCAGAAACTGCAACTTCTGGAAGGTATATCAAATCTTCACCAAATTCTCTTTGTAATGATTTCTCTAGGTCTCTACAGTATTTGACGGTTTCTGCAATAACCTTACTTGGAACTAGCTTAGTATCTAATATAGATGGGAAATATGTGTTGATTAGGAAGTTATCATCTGATTCCCTTATATTTCTACCACTCTTTGATTCACTGAAATACTTTTGTATTGCCTTATGCAGTTCAGTACCAATTTTACCCTGAGCTTTCCATTTGTTTTCAATAACCTCTCTTGCTCTAGCAAACTCTTCATCACTTACAATAGGTCTAGTTTCTACTCCCTCGCCAAATATTGCATCAGCCTCCTCTTTGTCAAACTTACCTCCTGCCCATCTTGGCTTAATCTCCTTCCAATAATTTTCAGGTCTAAATTCTGGGAATAACAAATCCCCTTCTAAGTTCCTAAGACCTTGTAGAAACTTATTCACACCAATATATCCATTTCCAGATACATTAATGTTTTCAATATCATTTTTTCCATCTTCAACCTCAGAGATTATCTTACTTGCTTTAAGAGCCTCGGTGTCCATCTTTAAGTTCATTACAGAATCATAAGTCTGGATAGCTCTATTGCTTTTACTAAACACAATGTCTCCATACTTAGATACTAAATGTCCCCTTTCAAGTAAGAAATCATCTAATTCTAATTCAGATTGGAAGATATGTCCTTTGTAATCATAAATGCATCCCATTATCCACAAAATTCTTTTAGGTCTTTATTCTTCATTAAATCTGATTTAACGTTAGCTAATACTCTGTGAACCTCAGCTGACTTAACATTAAAGGTTCCTGAATATTGATTATTAGTTAGTGCAGAACCTAGATATTCAGACAGCTTTACTAAAGAGGAGTTGAATAGACTCTTTGTGTCCATAGTAGCTATACTCTGCTCCCCAAATAAGATAGAGTCTAACACTCTACCCATATTGTAGAATGTTTTATGCAGCACATTAACTGGTAACTTACTAATAATACTATCTTGCCCAGTTATATATTTTGAAAACTCTGACACCAACAATTCCTCATTTATGTCAGAATCTGTTCTGTCCTTATAATTTCTAGCCAGCAACGCTTTGTTAGGTAATTCATTCATAGCCTCCACCATTGAAAAATATAGTTGAGGGTCACTGTACCTAACTGAACCCAAGAATAGGTGTAACATTTCGTGCAATGGAGCATCAATGCTAGAATTATCTATATTAATGTATATATTACCATTGTAGACGAAAGCGTTAGTTGTTTTAGCATCATCTACGACTCCCTTCCATTGTTCTGAGGATAGTTCCCCGTTAGTAATGCTAACAAAATTAATACCATAGAGGTTTGCCAACTTCTCTAATATACTATTAAAGACTCCAACATTCCTAGAGGAAGATGTGGAATCATCAATGATTATTCCTCCCTCATATACATTGTCCCATTTATTTGGGCGTTTCCTAACTTGTATCGTAGACACCTCACTAGAAGGAGTTAGCTTAACCTCTAAGTCTCGATACGTGTTATTTATCCTAATATTAGCCTCTTTGACATCTGTTGTGCCAGTTTGAGAAAATATCTTATCATTCTTTACGAAACTCGTATCATCTATCGTTTTGACTGACAAAGAGTTATTCAGATAAGGTCTAGAGTCAGCCCCAGGTATCTCATCGAGTTCTGGATACCTACCAAATTTATCTACAAATGTAGATGTAAAAGCATTAAATTTAAATTCAGAGAGACCAGACATCTTCAACAATGTCTGGTACTCTACTGAATTTTTATTAAGACATACTGCCATATTAACAAGGATTGTCTAATAGTTGAGTTATGATTGCAGAATACTGTAAACCATCAATAGCTTTTACGTTTATGCCATCAACAACTCTGGTTACATAAGGTATATCTAAATCTGATTCAGAGCCACCTAGTGATTTAGCTAGACTCACTAGAACCTCCTTACTATAGGTTTTACCCTTATAGCTTATAGATTTTAGCTTCTTGTCAGCATCAAGATTAATTACAGAATTTGAGTCAATTCTTATGTTGTAGTCGTTATATATGTCAGCTGTGTCCCAGGGATTAGTATAGTTAGTGTTTTCAATAACCTTTGTATAATCCTCTAGGTTAGGACCATATTGACGCCCACCCATGTCTCCATTATCATAATCATCTCCAACCCAATCCATATAATCGGAATCATAGTCAAAATCTCCATCCACCTCACCAACGTCAGCAGAATTAGATTTCCTTACAAATAGATGATACTTCATATCTGCATTGTTATAGTCTCTAACATAATAACTAGTAGAATAGTTAGTATCCTCAATAGGGGCACACCACTTTTGAGCTTCTTCATAAGAGAAATCTACCCCCTCAACTAACTCTGAGTTAGAATCTAACACTGATGTGAATTTATGAAATTCTTCAACCAGCGGGGATGACTTTGTTCTAATGATGTCCTCAAAGATTGTAGTCAAAGAACTTTGAGAGACAGTGTTGTTAAAGTTTATCAGATTATAATAGAAGAATAAATCAGTCAGTGGATAACCTTGATATGTAGGAGCACCTTGTAATTGATTAAAGGCTCTCTTATATCTGTTTAAACGCTCTATTTCTGATGTAGACTTAGGCAACATATTAGTTGGTAAAGAATACACAAATGCAGAGTTACCACTAAGGGTTCTATCTAATCTAATAGGACTTAGAGATTGAATAAATTCATTAGGTTCTATATCCTTTAATTCGGGAATCACCACAGAATCCATCCACATCTTAAATGACTCATTACCCCATCTTGTTCCTAACATAATAGGGGTATCACCTTGAGTAGTAAAGGTATTACCAATACTATTCATAATAGTTACACCTGCTGGGACTGTAATTACCTTTTCAGAAGTTTTCATCCAAGTGTTTCTAAGAGTCATATCACAGAATGATTGAAGCTTCTTATAAACATTAGACCTTTCCTTACTACTATAGAAGCTACCATCTTTGATGATTCTGGGACCTAAATCCCTCATCATTCTGTATTTAGACATAATCATGTAGTTACCTTCCATATCCATATGGAAAGTTTCTAAGTAGCCCCTGTAGTGAGGTACTGACCAAGCTGCATCTAACACATTGAATGAATGCTTTAATCCTCCATATAGAGCAATTAAGGTATTTCTATACTCTTCGTCAGACATGAATCTGCTGAAAGAAATTCTGTATGGATTACTTTCATCGTTAGTTAGATTCCTTAGCTTTGAGATAACGTCAGAAACTTTCATAACCATTCCGTTAACCATTACAGTTGATTCCTTCTCTTCACCTGAAATCTCCCTTATTCTATCCTCGAAGATACTTTCAAATTTATCAATAAACTTAAATTTATCCTCTACTTTGTTAGGAAGACCCTGATTAAGAGCATATATACTCCTTAACCTACCCATTTCAGATGCACCCTGAACTAATTGCTTTATTGAATCAATGGCTCTGTACTGCACTCCCTCAGAGTTAGTGATTACATCATTGTTTATGATATAGACGAATCTAATATAATCAGATAACTCTTCTAGAAACTTATACATTGAAACCTTGTTCATAGATGCCTCCATAGACCTTATTCTCTTTCTTAAGCTATCAATCAATTCGTGACCTTTAGATAAGTCAGAGAGTCTATATTGTAACATCTTACCAATTACGAAGTCAGATGCATCTGTACCAGACCCAAACTCCTTCTTTAGTATAGAGATGAACTCAGGGTCTAATTCCCCAATGCTGGGACCATTTTCGATATACTTAATAGCACTGGTAATTGACATACCACCTTTCCTATTAAATACATTAGAGTCCATAAGCTTAGAAAGGATACGAGCAGTTTTAGACATCATAGTACCAGCTAAATCATTTAAAGGAATACCAATAGCTGTACCATAAGTATATAATCCCATCATGTTAGGACCAGCATTGATTTTAGCCAATATCGGGTCTTTAGCATTATCAGTTGCAGCAGACATTAATGCAGAGAATACTAACTTAGCATCAGTGTCATTATCCACGTTCTGTAACGCATCTAATACTTCGGGATTTCTTACAGATTCTAGATTACTAGTATATGAGTTAGCTAACAGTCTAAAAGTTTTACCACAAACAACTCTGTTGAATAATAGTCCAGATTGCTTCATTACATCACCGCTACCTAGTGTAGTGTTATAATAATGGGTTAAACCATCATACACTTTAATAGCAGATGCAACTATACCAACGTTCTTCTTACCAGATTGAAAATCATACATAGACTCATACTTATTTACTACATTACCTGGAGTAAATTGTAGAGTTCTCTGACCTTCTGTTGACCCTTTAGCTATATCCTTTAACAATGCTACAGCATCATCAATAGATGATTGTGATTGCATTAAATTAATAGGATTATCACTAATCTTGAACATATAAGAAGATATGAAGTTCTTAATCATATCCTCTGGGTTACTAGAGTTCCTTACGTATAAATTGTGTCGGTCAATCAACTCCTTCATTTCGTTAAAAGGAAGCCTAGAACCTTTAGGGATATACAATTTACCACCGTTTTTCTTAATTATTCTTAAGAAGTTCGATAAAGATTGTATTGAACCTAAAGAATTGTCCAAGTCATATTCTGGCAGGAATAGAACTTTTGAACCACTAAAGTTAAACAATTTCCCTGAACCTACAAAATCATAAGCCCAATTAGTCAATGCTGTATCATCAGTCTCAACCAACTCTAACTCTTTATTTGTAGGGAATGGCAGCTTCTCAGATTCCACTAATGCACTCTGAGAACTCAAATTAAAGTATGGACTCCATCCAACATATTTACCTGTCCTGTCAAATGAATATCCTAACAAGGAAACTTTATCAATATCCAAGTCAGAACCCTGTAGCCAAAACTGGAAGTAATTAACGTAGGCGGAGTTTGTATCAGTCTCGTCAAATCCCACTACTCTCATAGGCATAAATGATTGCATAGACTGGGCAGGGATACGAGCAGCTAGAACATCCAAAGATTTAATAAAAGACGTATGTAATTCAGCAGCAGAATCTCTGATTGCATCAATACTTGGGTCTTCTATCTTAGCTCTAGGATTGGTTCTTAACTTACTAATACTTTCTGAGTATAGCTTATTCACATAAGTTATAATATCGGTAGGGTCATTCTTACCTATATACTTGGCAAATCTACTCGCCACCTTAGACTTTGAGCTTAGTATAGGCTGAATAATCTTACTAATATCCTTACTCATAGCAGCACTATTAGATACCTTTATAGTGTGGTAATTAAATGAATCAATATAGAACTGAGTATTATTAGTAACAATTACTTCATTACCATTAACATCAGTGTATATTCTATCTGATTCATCAGATAGTCTGTGTAGCTTCTCTCCAGAGCTATTAACTCTGTAAAGCTTAGCTCCATCCCACCTAGTCTCAATTTCCACAGGAGTCAAGTGAGTATCTTTATAAACTCTCTTGTCTACTAGATATACGTGCTTACCATTTAACCTCTTCAGTTCAATGTCGAAATCAGCATCATTAACTTTACTTTCCCAATTTGATAACATTCTCTTTAGGAAGAATGTGTCATCATTTTTAATGGTTGCTAGACTATCACCTCTCTTCAGCCCAAATCTACTAGCGTAAATCTTAGGCATTATCAGCTCAAATGGCTGAGTTTGTAGAGAAGATTTATCTACTTGTACTATTGCCCCATTAACGGACACAGAATTAAGTGTACCATTACTAACTGCACCCAAAGCATTCTGAAGCTCTCTTCTTAGGAGTATTCTTTCTTTAGAGTCAGTGGTAGAGTAAAGATTTTTAACTACATCTAAATCCCACATATTGTAGAGGTTTCCATCTACGTCCTTGAACGTAAAGTTGTAAGATGCTAAATCACGACCTGCTGTAATGTTTTCAACAATACTAAATGGTATTCCCATTAGTTCGGACTGAGTTAATCTGCTTCTTAAATCCCAGTACTGCTGAGGAGTTTCTATAAATTCTGTAGATGTAGTGTCACCTACAGTAATTGTATAGTGTCTACCAAGTCTCAACTCTGACAAGTTAGTTATAGGCTTAGAGTTATACAATTCCTGTAACTTCTGAATTTCTTCATCATTATTAAAAGAATCATACATTCTATCACCATACAGCTTCCAAATCTTATGAGAAGGATTCAATACAGCAAGGCTACCATTAAATTGTAATCTAATAGCTGCCTTAGTTAAAGTAGACGATATAGCAGAACAAAGTCCATTAAAGATGCTTGGGTCACTAAATGGAATTACCCCCTCAACATTCTTATACTTTACCAGTTTACCTGCCTTAGTATCAGATATTAATGTATCCATGACAGCCTGCATAAGATTTCCATCTCTGCTAGTACTATTCTGAATAGACTTAACTATTGTGGAGATTATAGCATCCTTGAACTTAGTAGGGTCACTATCATCCATGTATTGCCTAAATCCTTCAACGTAATCGTTGATTCCAGCCTCAGTTAGAGCAAACATAGCTTCGTAAACTTCTCCAGCTTGCTCTGAAGTGTAACCTCTAGAAGACAAAGCATTAACTACCTGAGTCATAATAGACAGCGTAGATTCATCAGCATTATGTTCTGCATCTAGCTGAATACCAATATCAGTAGTCTTAAACTTCATAGTCAGATATGGATTATCATCAAAATAAGCGTGCTTCAAATTGACATTAGCTGCACCTTGCTTAATAGCACCTGCTGTCACCACGTATTGAATAGATGCCCACTTTAATGGCTGAACCACATCTGATTGAGAAACAACAGAATCAGATATTTTAACTCCTACACCATTAACGGCTTTAACAACATTCCTTACTGAAACCTCAGATGGAATTAAACCATCTTCTGATTTAGAATAGGAGTTCCAGCCTCCAAACATTTGATATAAGCCAAAGTTGGTTGTTACTGGATAAAGAGTTGTTCCACTAGCTGTAACTCTCGGACCTTCTCCAGGTTTGGGAGTAATCTCAGCTGGAAGTTGTCTTACAATAGTACCATCAGGTTCAACTTCAGATTTAATAATCATATATGTACCATCCTCTGGCACATATGTAATACTATTAATCATATAAAATTTACCATCAGTTCCTTTGTAATAAACATCCTCATAGGGTATGAGATTGCCCTGGAAATCTACCAATACATTATCATTAAACAGAGAACCCTCAAACTCCCATGTTTTGCCCCACATCTTCTTTACCATTCTCTGATAGAACTTGCTATTTCGCATAGTAAAGTTGGTTAAGGCAAATCCAGCAGTTTTAATAATACCACCAGTAGCACTACCCTCCTTATAGAAGTGAATAAATGGTTTCTTATCCACACCTACCTTAGCACCACCAAGAGAATTATTCTCCAGATACATTGTCTCAGGGGATACAAATGTACTACCATCATATTGCTTAACACCATGTTCATCATGGTCTCCCATAGGATTATAGGTTGGGGCGGTATCATCCTCAATTACAGCAATTGTATACTCAGGTAATATACCATTTATCAGACCTTGAATCATAACTTGCTTGGCAGCTGTATATGATACATTTCTCTTATGCTGAGCAATATATCTTGCAGCTTCTTCTACTAAGTCATTCGGACTTGAAGTAGCCTTCTTAGCTGGATGATTAGCATGAGTTCCAACGGTAGAGAGTACGTACTCTTGGCTAAGTAGATAGTCTATTACGTTAAATCTAGCCAAATCAGGATGTAATTGTAGTTCTCCTCCTCTTATCTCTAAGAATTTAGAAAAACTAAATCCAGGAGTCCCCCAATTATAAGTTATTCCATTCTCAGTGTAACCTCCTATGGAATATAGGTCTGACCATTTAGTAATGTCAAAAGTTTTACCAAAATTGGTATACCTAGCCAATATTACTCTTTTGGTAGAGAACTTTATCCAATCCTTGTTCTTAGCTAGATATGCTACCTCTGGAGTGGTAAGAGCATTACCTCTTTCATCAGTGGTTTCAATCATGAAGTCATTGTCAAGTAGGTCAGTTAATAACTCTACCTCCTTAATCCTCCAAAAGTTCTCACTATTAGTAAGCTTACCAAATACTTCTTCTACGTTAAGACCAGCTCTAGTAAAATACTCTGGATTAAACCTATTAGTAAGAGATATTAAAGTTCTGTTGAATGATAAAGTCTTACCACCTTGGAATGATACTTCATCCTTAATTTCAAGGTCTTTACCCCTAACAATGTTTTGATATACTCTCAATACCTCTTCAAGAACCTTTCTTGAATCATTCCCATAGATTACATTCACTTCCGCAAAGTTAGTCATTGGGTTAAATACAGGAATTACCTTCTTGCTTGCCAACAACGGATACTGAACTGGATTGTTAAACACTAAAGAAGTATCAACACTCCTAAGAGCAGAGTTTAATTGTTCCCACTCTGAGGTTATAGAGTTTATTATCTTTACATAACAATCTCCAAGCTCCTTGTTTATAATAGCTATGGTTTCATCCTTAGTTAGATTCGCGTAGGGCTTGTCTAATCCACTAGTAGACTTTAGATTCTCAACCATGTGAATCAGAGAGGACTTATCTGAGATAACAGAAGGTAAGAATGCTGCATCTGTATTACCTACTATATTACATAAGTAATTACTTACAAATGCAGTATAGAAAGACTCTGACATATTGAAGTCAATGTGCTTCTTGCTACCTATTTTACCCTTATACTCTCTTGACACTACCATTCCTCTATGAAGGAAAGAGCTATTTAAAAGGGAGAAGGCATTAGTGGCAGAACCTGGATTCATGCACTGATTTACCCATTGGTTTCTATAATTAGTACCAAGCATAGACATAGCAACTCCAGATAGTGCACGACCCTCACCATCCCTAGCAATACCACTTACATAAGCATCAGTAGTCATAGCATAGGCTGCCGCAACATCTTCCATTACTGGCACATAGCTAGGTAGAAGAATACCAATATCCTTAGAACCTCTCTTTATAGAAGTTAGATTCTCAACACCAAATACCTCTTCTTGTCTCCTTCTAAATTCCTGAGTACTAGTTTCCTTTGGAACTAGATTATGGGAGAAGTATGAGTTGAAGAAGATACTTGTACTAAGTTGAAGTAAATCACTAATAGCTGACTCGTACTGGATATTACCATTTTTTGTCTTCAGAGCAAGATAACTTTCAACTAAAGGTCCATCCGAAACAAAATCTAGATATAGGAACTCTTTAAAGAAAGGAAGTGCTTTTTCCCAATCTTCCTTACCATTAAAGGTTGTTAAAGGCTTTCCATCTCTAGATATTGAAAAAGCATTAGACCTCTTCGCCTTTGGGTTAAATTGAACAGATATATTTAACTCTGGTATCTGGAATCTAAACACAGAAACAGTTCTTAATCCTTCTTTTGCATCCGTAACCTTATCCTCTTCATATCTGGGATTATACTTAGCAACTTTAGGCTCATACTGTGTAGGAGCTGTAATACTTAATGCAGAAGAAATACTTCTCTCAAGTTGATTTCTTAATTGTCTATTAAGATTATCTCTCAAAGTTGCTCTGACTATCTCCCCATCTTCGTTAATCCTATATTGCACAAAGTCAAGAGGACTAGCAGTTGCCACTAGCTGGCAGATAAATGAGTAATAGTTAGTGTCAAGAATATTATTCTTGTAAATCCCAAATAAGGAGTGAGTATCACTACTAAAGATACCCTGCCTCAGTGAATACACTAGGTTCTTTTCTATACTCTTGAATCCTCTAAGTAACTCATAATTGCTATTGAAGAAAGACTCATCACTCAGTAATTCGAACAAAGCGTGATAGTTTTCAAGTACATTACCAGTACTAGCAGAAGATAGTAGTGTATAAAAGGACTTACCTCCAATTGAAGAGCGCAAATGCTCAAATTGAGGGTATTTAAGGAAGAACATTCCATCAAACGTGAGTGCAGGGTTATGAATATCAGGAGAATTAGCCAATCCCTTAATCTTGGATATGATATAATTGAATGCATCCAACTTAACCTTTTTATCAGCAACAGGTGTACTACTTCCCCAAGTGTATACAGGAGTAGTCTCAACCAGTAACTTAGTCACATCAGATACATGGTCATTCATATTTACATCCTTCTCCTTGTCACCCCAGTTCCTACTATTGTTTGCTCCAGTGCCAGTAAGAGAATATCTATCCTCTGGACTGTATTTAGGGAAGTTCTCATTAATTTTAAGAACCTTTCCCAACTTGGAACTAAGTAAGTCGTCGAAGTGATTTAGGATAACTAAGCTATTATAGGCTTTAATAAACTTCTTATCAATAATCCTATTTCTAGAATATATCCTTCTAAGGTCGTCAGCTGTGAAGTGTGAATGATGAAGAAATCTTTCACCTACAGCATTAAGTTCTCCTACTGCATTTAGATACACTCCATCCTTCCACATGGTAAGATTAGATAACTTCTCAAGAGCACTTTGGGCATCTTTAGATGGAAGTTTAGAATATACATCCTTTAAATAAGCAACCACATCTTGTAGAAGGGTTTCTTGGTAATTCCTAAGTGCCTCATTGATTTCATGTTCAGTTTTTATAACTTTACCAGCTTCTCTGTCTACAAGGAAACATTTAACTATATTATCGACAACACTAGCTTCCATTGCCGAAGCAATTTCAGTTGCAGTACCATAATTAGTTACTATGAATCCTCTAATTCTTTGTTTTGCATCAGCATTACCCTCAGGGTCATCTAAGGCATCCAGTTTTGTAGGATTTTCCTCAGCAGTATCATCAATATTACTACTATTGCCAGAAAGGTAAGTAGTCATATTAGATGGAACAACATCATGTAATGCTGGAGCAATCTCCATAACGAATGCATCAATAAAGTCCGCAAGGTCGGAGAGGGACGTGATGTCGTACCCCTCTCCAATCTCTTTCAGACTATTAATAAACATCGCCTTTCTACTAAATTCGTCTTTTTCCTCCCAAATTTCCTCTAATGTATCTTGTAATACATCTTGTAAATCTAAGTTGGAATCATTCTTGTTAAATTTACATTTACCCATGATTATAATTTAATTTTTATGGTTATTGGACATGAATTGTCAGTAGTGTTTAGACGAGCCTTTTCATCTTGCTTAGACTGCAAGAAATCTACCAAATTCTTAAGCATGTCTCTCTGAGACCCCTCGAATTGGTCGATTTCCTCACTCATCCTTTTTATCATTTTAGAAGTTGCTCTCATAGCATTAACTTCTTTATTAAATGCTTCCACACCCTTTGCAGATTGAACCTTACCAAGCGTGGCAAAGTTAAATACACTAAGGATGTTTTTATATTCTGCAACTTCTGACAGTGAGTTTACACTGAATGAAGTAAGCGGAGTTCCTGTAGTTGCATCCGCCTGCTTTATTAAGGTAATCTCATTATCACTTAGATTTAGCTCTGCACTAAAGATTTCATTCCCCAAAGTTAAGGTAAATTTGTGAATATTTAAACCTATTTGGGAAATATCTGAAACAACAGAGTTAGACACATCAAGGTTTGTAGATTTTGCACTTATATAGATGTCAGAACCTATAGGTATTACCAGATGGTTTGTCTTCCTATATGCGTCTAAAACCTGCTCCTTAGATAGTGTTTGTAAGGTATCTATATCCATTTCTGACATGACGGAAGTGGATGCCTTAATATTCATTGACTTAAAGACAGTATCAACTGTTGGTTTAGAAATTACTCCTATACGGGAATGTCTAGCTAGATACTTACTATTATCTTTACTACCCTTAAAACTACCTTTATCAGTCATTTTATTGACTATCGTTTCTAGTAGTGGGCTTACATTACCATAAAATGAAGGACTGTCTATCTTACCATTCACCATAAATGGATTATTGTCAATAGAATAGTTACCTACATCATATACTGCATCCAATGCAATAGCATCTGTAGAAGACTTATCATATTGTATATTGTAGAATATTCCAGGAATCTTATTTTGACCTAGAATATGTTCTACAGAACGTAAGTTAGCTTCCTTAAACACTCTACTGGTATTATCAGCATTTGGCGGATATACGGAACCTAATAGATAATTTTGAAGAGCTTGTCTACCTGTAATGTTGGCATTCAAACCTTTAATATCCACTGGGTCATTAAGGATTGCCATTTGAGCCTTAGTATCTCCTTCTGCATTATTAAGCTTCCCAATTAACTGCATGATGCCTTCATATGCGGTAGTGTTGTAGTTTAGGTCACTTTTCTCAAACTCTGGTTGAGCAGATAATATGTTGATAATTCTATAAGCAGTAAAGTCATTACCTATTCTTTTGATAGAGTTCTTATCTCCAGAAACTATGCTTAGCAAGTTATCAAAATATTCCTTAACTGATGCTTTTGGAGGAACTACATATACTAGCTTTACCTTCTTCTCTACAGAGCCATCCTCAAGTTGTTTATAGTAATAAGTTTCAAGGTCTGAACCCTGTAACATTATATCATTGCTAACAAATACAAAAGGATGTCCTGGCTTGGCAAAATTGATAGTCTTTCCACCGAATGTATACACACCTTTAGGTGATAACTTTACTTTAGAGATGGTCATGCCTGGAACTTTCGATAATTCGTCGAGTGTTATCCATTTACCCTCATACTTCAAGTTTCCATTATATTCATAATCCATACCTTTAAGGACGTTAGTTATAGTTGGACCTTGTGATTTTAGTCCTCCAGCTAATGTCCAGTTATTGTCCTCTATGTAGAATATACCATTTGAGTTAAAGGTATATACTTTCAAAAAGTTCACTAGAGCACTTCCCCCCTCGATAGATGGATTAGCTTGTATAAACTTAATAAGTTCATTGAACCTATCAAACATAGTAGCACTAGGGTCTCTCCTTGAGATTTCATTATACTCATCTCTAATTGCCTTAAACTTATCATTCTTAAACACAGTCACAGGGTTAGGTAGAATGGCTAGAGGTAGCTCTAATACATCATTAGTACCCTCTCCTATAATAATAGATAGAGTCTTCAATTTAATGTTCTTGCTCTCTTCATCTTCAGAGAACATATAGCTTAGAGATTCTGAGCCAGTGTCTTTTCTAAACCTGCCCCATTCAGCATTATTGAAAGTACTTGCTGAACTCTTAAATGCGAATGTACAGTAGACATCATTACCCAGACCTAACAAAGTCTTGACCTTTTTAATAAGGTCTCCCTTGTCAGAGGTATTAAATATAATACTTCTTAGATTACCTATTACTTCATCAAAAGTCTCCTTGTTCTTTACTTGGATTCCAGGCAGCCTATTCAATCCGAAATAACTATCTAACCTCTTACTATTTTCTGGAGTTACTATTAAATTACCTTTCTCATCAAATGTAGTTCCAGATTCAAATGTCGGGAATGTGTACATTAGTAAGTCAAGTATAGCTTCAGTCTTAGTACTAGAGGTATGGCTAACACTTGTTGCAGGTACAGGGGGTGGAGTTGTATCCTCACTAGACGCCAAGGTCTTATCCCTTATATCTTTCTCGGTTGGAAGTCCATTATTTGTGATAATCACTGTTTCCTTAGTGCCGTCATCAGTTACTGTTGTAGCAGTCTCTGAAGTTAATCCCACTTCTGGAACCACAGTAACAGAGGGTATAGTAGTATCTTTCTCTCTCTTAATTAGTTCAGTGGGTTTACTATCTAAAGTAAGCCTATTTAACATATCCCTTCTTTCAGAGGAGAATGTTTTAATTCCATCCCTAGACAATTCGCTGACACTAGTAGAAGAATCTTGAATAGAGGCTAATTGATTAGAGTTACTGGTTCTATAGCTGTCCTTAGTATGTAGAACGATACTTCCCTGTATAGCTCTAGAGATACCAGTATAAAGGTCGTCCCAGTACTCTTCGTTTTCCAAACCAGCAGAATCATCAATTATATAATACTTACCTTCAAGACCTTGTGAAGAGTTACCTTGTTTAAAGTCTATTCTATCCTTATAAGTAGCACTTGAAAGTAACTTATATATTTCAGTATCAGTATCATAATAGATAAATCCTATCTTCTCATCAGGATTCATACTACTAATCATAAGGTCAATATCAGCCTTAACTAATTCTATGCTATATGGTACAGAACCATTTACGTCTTTACTATTATAGACTTTGGTTCCAAATAGTCCAGAATTGTCTTGGTAGTAATGCATCGTTATGTCAGAGCCATAATTATTGCTTCTTAGGTCTGACAGAATACTCTTAAGATTGTTAAGATTGACTGTTACTTGCTGATTGTTGGCTCTCATTGATACTCCCAGCTTAGGACATCTCACAAAGTTTCGACGCGCTAGTTGTATGGTATTCTTAACATTTGTTCCCTTGAAGTTAATCAGGTGTCTACCAATAGCTTTACTTTGGTCAAAGTCTCCCGCTGCAACCACTGGAGTACCATACTTCTGTGAGAACCTATTGGTTAAGTCCATATCGACAACTGTATGTCTTGATACTTCATCAATAAGGATTAGGGAAGGTGCTTCAGAAATCTCATTAATTTTGAAGTTTGACCTTGTGATATTGTTATCATCGAAGTATATATCATCGTCAACTATAGATACCATAATGTCTTCTTCCCAAGTTGGGTCTACCTCTTTAGATGACTTTTGCGGATAATCTTTGAAATCCTTCCACTCTTGAGATATTTTTCTCATATAATGCTCCCTGTCCAAAGTTGTTGCTGTATCAAGACCTAGGTTCTTCGCAAGGTCTTTAGCACTATCTTCAGTAGCATGAACTATCCAAACATTCTTAAGAACTTCTGGATGATATTTCTTTAATAATACTATAAGATTATTAAATACTCCAGTAGTCTTTCCACTGCCAGGAATACCCTCAATGAATGCAACCCTAGCAAATCTTGGAGATACTAAAGAATCTAATATACCTTCTCTTGGTATACCTCTACCATACTTAGACTCCCACTCAGAATTAGTCATAGAATCCGCGTGGTTCTTTAGGGAGGTATTTACAGCATCACAGAAGTTCTCTATCACACCTCCATTAAGTATAGATGCATATCCCAAATAAGTAGCCAATTCCTGAGTTGGAATAGGTGCAATCTTATCACTGATAATAGACCTGTATTCTTCATAGAAATCAGAAGCTCGAACTGCAGCTCTAGAGGCGATGTACCAAACTATAGCATTATCATCTATACTAGTAGACTTAGAGTTTAGAGATTCTATACTATCATTTAGGGTTATAAGTCCAAAGTTGTCAACACTAATAAGCTTAGACAGAGCTTCTGGATTTTTTACTTTATCGCTATTAGCTTTAAAGAAATCATATATGGCATCATCTAACTTAACTATTTCTGATTCAACTTGGAACCTCTCCTCCTTATTAAGATTAACCTTCTTAGCAGCAGATATTTCCTCTAATTTACTTAGACTACTCACTACACTCTCAAACTCAGCCCTTCCAGACCAGTCATTGGGGATGCTAAGAATAAATCTTTTTATCCTATCATAGATAAGTATATTCTTATTGTTAGCAGTTCTAGTTTGTTCCCCTAATTTCTGAGCGTTGTTAGCGGCAATAATTTTTTGGAATGTTTTAAGACGTAGTTCAATACCTTCCAAATCTTGCATCATTGCGTCAGCTACATTTGATTGCAGTTCAGCAAGGTTAGCCTCAGAATCTAACTCATTTATAGTAACATTCATACCATAAAGATTAGATAAATCAGCGTTGTCAACTCTAGCACTAAGTAGCTGAGCCTTAAATATGTTAATCACTGAAAGAGCTTCAGCAATTTGGTCTAACCTCTCATTATTTAAGTTAAAGTTGGATAGGTCTTCCATATGCTCCTTTAAAGAAGCATCTGTTTCTTCAAGAATACTTGATACTTTAACATCTGAGTCAGTAGTGCTTAAAGAGAATTGGTCTAAAAGTTCAATGATATTTGAATGCTTCAACTTATCAATTTGAGCTTTAGCTGCTTCCATCTTGGTTGCATCTATATAACTGTTCTCATCCCCATAGTATTCAGCCTGATTAATAAAGTACCAATATGCTGAATTTAGGGTACTGCTAAGTACTCTCTTTAGTTCTGGATTAATGTAACCTTGATTTATAATAGGCTTAGTGATAGCCTCTATGTGAGACACTAAGAACTTACCTACCAACTTGTTATACTGCTCCGCTTGTACCTCTGCTGTATAATCCTCAGTTATTGGAGTATTTATAATATCGGTGAACGTAGACTTCTCAGATTCAGTCCCAAAAGTAGCTAATAATGGGCTTATAATACCCATTGATGAATGTACATTAAACTGAGACATCTCTTCGGAGAATGACTCTGAGTCTTTGGTTTCGTTAAGTCTATTAACATACTCATTCAATCCTGATTGTAAGACACCTAATGTAGAGTGTAGATTTTCATCAAAACTTTCATAGTATTTTAAACTATGATTTTGGAACAGTGGGGCAACCACTTTAGCTATAGACTTATGGATAGAAGCTGCAGTACGTACTGCATCTTTAAACCCAGAGTTCTTCCATCCCTCATACTCCTTAGATATTTCCCCTAACTCGTTTTTCGGAATATCTGTTACTTTCTTACCAGTTTTATTCTCAGCATACTGTATAAGAGTTGGAGATAGATATGCGCTACTAACAGCGGTAGACATCTCGAATAAAGACTCATATATAAGCTGAGGAGCTAGTTCTCCTTTCATATATGCCTCTTTTCTCTCAATAGCTGCTTTAAGTTCTCCTTCTAGTCTACTTCTCTCAGCCTTAGTTGCTTCATCCCCATTTTCTTTTACTTGTGCATCTGTGGGACCTCCATTTTCCATTCTTTCTTGAGTTCCCCCAAGAGAGTTGAGCTGATTGGTCAAGGTCACAATCTTCTCGCAAACACTGTTATAATCCTGTAGGTAACTAGCAGCTACACTACTATTTCTTAGTGCAGAAAACCTAAGGTCATTAAGTGTTTGTGTGTCGAAGAAAGCATCATCACTAATAGTAGCTCCTTGTGCAGCTAATGTATCAGTAACAAATTTAGCTATTCTCCTAACCTCAGATTTGGCAGCAAGGTCTTGATTATCAGAGTCTGTACCCTGTGCCCATATTTTCTTACCATCTACACCATCTACAAGTTTAGTGGCAGATAAGTACTTGTTTCCAAGCTCCATCTTATTTACTAGCTTTAAGAAATCATTCATTTTACCATTTCTAGCCATATAAACAAGTTGTTGCATAGCTTGTTTGCTGTCCATACTTCCAAGCTGCCTAGCTGCCCTAAGATTAGGTAAGGCATCAAACATAGCACCACCTAGCATACCTCCGACAAAGGACATACCATATCTGTCTAGCATATTATCCCATGCTTGTAAGGGAGGAGTATCACTACCAGCTAACCACATACCGAGATTGGTAACAGATTTAGCAAAATCATACAATACTTCCTCAGATACTTCTTCTATACCTTCACCAAGAGCATTTGCAGCAGTAGCCTTTAGTCCACTCTTCCCTATTGAATAATTAGCTTGGGCAACATCCTTACCTAGCTTAAATATTTTCTTCATCCATTCAGTTTTCTGAACCTTAGAAGCATTATCAACAGTTTTTCTAGAACCTTCTGTTAAAGTTTTAACCACCTGCTTCATCTGCTCTTTATCCATCCTAAGTTCTGGAAGTATCCATTCTCCTAGCTTACTATTAATAATAGCATACTCACCCGCAGCGTATCCTAGTGTAAGTAGTGCTGCTTCCATGTCAGTAGCACCCTGCTCCTTAGCTTCACCATAGGCATCTTGAACTGTAATGCTAGTCATATATGCCTTAGATAGAATTTCTCCCATCTTGTTATAGCCCTTCATATAGTTCTCTAAATCATTCTGAGCCTTTAATGCTGTAACAGCTTTAAGCTCTTCTAATTGTCGACCTAGTTTAGCTATATCCTTTTGAGACAGTTTAGTGTAATCCTGCAATGTAGCCCATTTTTTCTGGAACTCTAATTCTTTCTTAGCTATTCCAGCTTCATCCATTAGATTACCTTTTACTATAGCTGGGGCATATTTAAATATCCACCTCTGTTCATATAGTTGCTTAAATACATCTCCAGCTAAGTTAATAAAGTTCTCCATAGACCAGGCATTACTTTGACCATATTCAGAGGTTGTAGGCTCTAAGGACTTAGTAAATCCCTCTACAGATGAAAGGAACTTATTATCACTTCCAGAAAACACTTTACCTAGAGTAGCTAGAACCTTAGTTGTTTCTAAGGCAATTCCTGCACCTATATACCAGGGACTAATGCCAGGAATAAACATAGGAAGGATTGAAATTGCATTCCTAGCTAGAGAGCCAGCAACACTTTTATCAATTCCGTCTGAATCAAAGAAGTCATATTTATTAATTGCAGACCCGTCAGTAGTTAGGGTATTCAGCTTAGATAAAACTCTTCTTCCATAAACATCACGTCCGTCTAAATTCTCATAATAATAGGTTCCATTTTCATTTAGCTTTAGTTCCCCCTTCTTGTGTTTAACTAGCTCTTTAGATATTGGGTCTACGTGTTCTCCATCTTCATCCCATTGTGCCATGACCCTAGTATCCCAGAAATCAGTCCAGAATGAATCATTCGGAGAATCATGCCACACTGGGCTAGCACCGTTGGATGCTCCTATAGGATTAGCCAATACTTTTTGGGTTTGGGCAACTTCATCCGCTGACATAGTTGGAGCGTCCAGCAAGTTCAACCTTCTAACTCCTCTCTTTTGTCTAAGAGGGTTAGCCTCCCTAGATAGATAAATGTCTGGACCCTTCCTTCTTTGCTCAGGTTCTGCAAAGATATTATCTCTATGGAACGTAGCTTGGCTTACAATATCCTCCTGATATGACTCATCAGCCAACTGGTTGTAAGTCTCAGCCATGTATTTATATATATTATCAAACTTGGCTTCATCAAATTTGCCATCAGTTTGAAATGCAGGATTATCTTGAATTTGTGGAATGTTCTTATAAACACTTGCATCTTCTAATGAAGTGTTTGTGGCATCTAATCCTACTGCCTTAAAATCAGAGATAGAAAAGGTAGGATTAGATACTCTATTCAACAGCCAATCATTTTCCTTTGAATTTGTCATATTACTAGATTTTATAGTGTAGATAGAGAAGGACTTGGCACATAGGTTTGTAACTTTTGCTTTTGTTGCTCCTTAGCTTCTATATCCATAGCATCATTACCCTGCATTGTTGGATAATGACCAGAGCCAAGAGAGGCATTAATAAGATTCTGTCTTACAGGAATATAAACTGAACCAGAATATACGTTGTTACCACTAGAGAATAGACCTGGCTGACTCATCTTAAATGATGCATCAGCAGCTTTTAGTATTCTTTCTATACTTTCTCTTTCATTAATGTCAGTAACCTCACTAAGTGTATCGTCCATTGTTGGGTCTTCCGCAAATGCAGATTCATCAGCTGATGCGTCTAATATAGCAAATCTTCCGTAAGCAGAAGTATTAATTTGACCATTTACATATTTGTAAGGCAATTTATACTTAGCATAAATCTCATTTTTCTGAGCTTCGTCCTTTATATCTCCCTCTCTAATCTCATTTTCAGCTAATTCTAATCTCTTTAAAGAATCTATATCAGGTTTAAGAACCCCAGACTGTAATGCCTCTACGTCAATAGGTAGGTCTACAGCCACCACATTTGAGCCATCTATAGCTACTCTACTCCTTTGTGAAGAGTTCAATAACTGTCCTCCCATTGTAGCATTCTTAAAATCTAATACTCCAGAGAATGTACTCCTTGCAGCATCCTCTAACGTAGCACTTCCTATAGTCTTACCAGATGTATCGACCATTGGGGCACTATTACCTGGGAGATTTAAACTATATGAGTTTCCATTATTAATTTTATGGTTTTTAATCTCTCCTAGCCCAAGTAGGAATGCTTTGGCAGGGTCTGTAATGTTATTATCCCTACCGCTACCCGATGTTTTAGCTTTACCACTAGCATCCATCTTTTCTTGTAAGTCAAGTTTTAAGGTATGTTCTCCACTTAATGCCGATTGGGTTAGAGACATCAGTAGTTTTTTTACACCTTCTGCAGAGTTGTCTCCTAGATACATAGCTGCTTTAGCTTGTAGAACAGCTCTCATGTTCTTCGGTAGAGAAGCTAACAGATAGCCCAATGCTTGGTTAGCTTGAGCTTGTTGTGATTTATCCAAACTAGACATTTTATAGAGTCCATCTACAGACATTCCAGACAAATCTTCTTTACTAGGTTGTAAAGCAGTGAGGTACTCTATACCCTTTAATATTTTACCAGATTGTTGACCTACATACCCTTCTCTAGACATAGATGTAGTTCCCAACTTGTTGATTACAGACTGTATGTATTCAGTAATCTTAGGCACACCCACAGCATTACCTATAATGCCTGTTAAGTCAGTATTAAAGGCAGCACTAATGCTATTAGCACGATAATTAGCTAACTCTGAGTTCGTCAGTATTTGTTCAGAATTAAGGTCAACATCATTTAATGACTTCTTTTGTAATTTACCCTCAGCATCTACTGTGATTACATGACCTCCATCAGTTACTGCAATTTCACCAAGTCCACCATTCTTATCTGCTTGAGTCATAGCATTCTTGAACCTCTCATTCTCTGCCTTTATTCGTGGAAGCATCTTTAGTATGGTCTTATATTGGACAGTAGCATCTTCCTTTCTAAATGGATTCTTATATATACTGTTTGAGAATATACCAGAGTTCTCTATAAATGCTTCCACGTCACTAGGTATACCATTCTCGTACAAAAACTTTACCATATTCTTATCTAGCAACCCAATGGAACCATCCGATTCTTCCTGATTAGCTGTTGCAGGTGAATAAGGGGCAGTTATCTGGGGTTGAGGTACATCGGTGTAGCTAACGAAGGCGGGCATTCCCCCGCCTTGTTGTAGCTTATCAATTAATTTCATAGTTGCATTCCTTTCTTTATAAGTGCAGCAGTAAGAGAAGACATATTTGCAATCATTTTGTTATGCTCCCTCTTAGATTCCATCATATCTTTATGAAATTGCTTATTATCATCTGATAATCTTTTGTTAAAGTCCTTAGCTCTTTGAAGCATTGCTTTCTCCTTGTAGGAGAGCTTACTTCCCTTCGCAGAATAAGGTATCATGTTATTAGTAGGAGTTTTACTAAATAACCACGGGCTGCCAAAGATTTGTTTCTTATAGGTTAACATATCTTGACCCACTTTGTTTCTCAGCTTACCCAACTCCTGGTTAAACATAGCTGGATTATCCTTATATTTAGCTGCCAAGGCTGCATAAGCAGTACCATATTCAGTTGCCATATTATTTTGAGCCTGCTCCATAGCAAACTGCTTTTTCATAGCAGTATTCTGTCTGAATCGATTCTCAACTCCAGCTAGATAAGGAGCAATGACTTGCTGATAATTAGCAGTAACTCTTCCAGCATCAATTTGCTTCTTAGCAGCATCTATAGCATTCATTGAAGCTCTATTTCTATTAGCTACATTAACTCTTCTTGCCTTAGCAGCATCAGATTCTTGCTGTCCTAACATTCTAGTCTTATAGAACATTTCTGCATCTTGCAATCCGCCTTGGAATCTAGCTTGACCTGCTCTACCACTAGCTTCTAATTCTCCAGCAAGCTGAAGTGAAGCATCAGAAGTTCTAGGTCTAGCTGCAACAGATTCGAGATTACCTGCCTGTTGTTCAGCATTAGTTGTAGCTTGGAAGTTACCTTGCAATGGAACAGTGTTTTCGAATGTGTCTAATAAAGTAGGTTTTAATCCTTCTTTATATAACTTAGCTGCCTTGTTGTTAACTGCCAATCCACCGACCATTCTACCTAATGCAATAACATCTTCTGGCATTACTCCGAGATTGAAACCTCTACCTTTCTTAGGCGCAGCTCCCTTAATAGCTGAAGGGTTAGTAGTTGCAGGAGTCTTAGGAGTATCAGCAGTTACAACAACCTCTGGTAATTCAACAGGTTTTTGTTCTAATCTCCTTAGTCTATAAGCACCGTTACCCTTATCATAGAGTTCCATTCCTCTAGTTGCTAACTGCTTATTAAAACGAGCAACATCTTCTGGAGACATTCCTCTTGCGAGTGTTCTGTTACCAGTTCTATCACCAGCATATATATCAAATCCAGAGTTACCTTCTGTAGTACCATAACCTACAATACCCTTTCTGATTAAATCATCAAAGCCTTGATTAGTACCTCTAAAAGTAATCTGTCTATGTTTAGCTAATGGGTCTTGTACTGAATAATTGTACTTACCTCCGAAATAATCACCTGTCTTAGATGTTAGTTGGTCGTAAATATCTTCACCACCGTTAAATGCAGCCATGTAGGCATCCCTCCAGTCGTCTGAGCCAGTGTATCCAGACTTCCATCTATCAACGTCTGCCCCAAAATCATAATTAGCTAAAGCATTAGCTCTATTCCAATTAGACATATCTTTAGCTTTGATTCTTCCAACAGTGTTACCACCTTGTAAGAATTGGACGATACCTCCCTCAGCCTTCTTAGTGACTCTATCATCCCTTGAAGTTTTCTTCTTCTTAGGTTTAGCCTTACGAGGAGGATTGTCTCTCTTAACGTGAGCAGTACTAGGTTTCTTATTAATAAGTTCCCATAAGTACCTTGCATTAGGGTCTTTTACAGTTTCTCCTGGAGTCACATATACCTCAGTAGGTGTTGGGGGAGCATATGGGCTTCTCTTAGGAAATACTTCCTCATATCCAAAGTCTTTTTTACCTCTAACAGCTTCATCCCATACTTGGTTATACTCACGTTCAGCAGCTGGGTGGAATACATCTCTATATTCTCTTTCTGTCTTAGCTCTTTGTCTTCCGAACTGCCTTCCACCTGGGATTTGACCTTCAATGAATTGGTCTAACCTTTGAGTAGGTTGTATAGTCTGAGAAGCAACCACCTTGTTAGCATTTCTTGATGCAGGAATAACAGCAGGCAAGTTTCTTGGCTGAGAAACAAATGGCTCTAATATAGAGTTGATAGTCCTAACTGTTCTGACTGCATTAGCATTTGGAGATTCTACTGGAGTACCTCCCACTGGAACAGCCCTATCTGTATAGCTTCCTGGCTTCTTAAGATTAGATGGATTAGTCACATCTCTAGGAGTATTAGGTTTACCTGAACCCATAACGAATACTCTGTTAGATGGAGTTGCTTGTCCTGGTGCTGGTAAAGCTAATAACTCTTTTTTAGGTTTAGGAGATTCTTGCTTTTTAGTAGACTTTTTACCACCTTTGTTTACTCCATATTTCCAATCATTATATTTAATAGTTAATTCATCAACTCCTGGGATTTTAACAAAGTCTTGTTGCATAGTAGCAGCAATATATTTATCAGAGTTACTGTAAACTCTAGGTACTTCTATTATACCTTGGGAAGTTCTCTTCTTTACAGTCTTATTAAAGTCATACTCATCCCTAATATTAGAGTTAGGAAGGTAACGTGATGGATTAAACCACCTCTTGTTCAAATCCTCAGCCAGTCTTAGATTATCATCCTTTAATAATAGTTGTAATGCTGCCTCTTGGTCTTCAATCTTTCTGTAGGAGCGAATTTCTGATAATTGAGCAGGAGTTACAGATACTTCCTTACCCCCTAATGTAGTAAGAACCTTGTTACCAGTTGCCAGGTCCTTTTTTAAATTATGTGCTTGAATGGTTCTTTTGATTCCTTTACCACCTTGTAATACCATCTTGAATCCTTCAGCGATATTTCTCCAATCATCAACTGTTAGGTCAGTGCCTGGAGTCATAGCTTTTTTAACGGACTGGTAAACTTCTGGAGCATTAGCTAAAGAAGCGGTAGCTAGAACTCTTGGTAGATATTTGGCAGCAGTTTTTAATACTTTACTGCCCTTAGCAGCAGAACCTAAACCAGGAACTAAACCTACTGTATCAAGACCAAGATTAATAGCTAAATTTCCTAAGTCACCCCACTTAAATCCATTTTCGGATAGGTCAGCACCATAATTAGCTAGAGAACTACCTAAACCTAAACCAGCTGACACAGCTGTACCGTACACTGGTACATATGCAGCACCCATTGAACCTATATCAGCAACTATAGAGGCTAGTCTTGTATAGTCTTCACCTGTCCAATCACCACTAGTTATACTTCCAGGTTTTCTGTCTGCTACTTTTTGTTCTTCAACAGTCCTTCCTTTAACTTGTGCCCTTTGTTTTACTTGCTCTTCTTTCTTCTTAGCAAATTGTTCTTTATATGCATTATATGCGCTATCATCTTCAACAAATCCACCATATTGAAGTTTGATTATTCCACCTTCCTTATTAGAAGGAACTTTTTTTCTCCTATCGTATTCTGCATATGCTATCTTCTTAAGAGCATCGCTAGCTAACATAGAAGTTTCTTTATATTGCCTTGTTGTAGGGTTATATGTTACTAAAGACCAGTTATCATAATTATATGTTCCTGGAATAGCATAAGTTTCATTATCAATTTTAGGAAGTTTTCCAGTATTAATAGCTAAATCAAGATTATTTGCTAGATGCTCTCTAAGATTTTCCTGACCTTGGGCATTATTATGTGTTAATTGACCTCTAAAGTATCTTGGGTCTAAAGCAGTAGTCAAGTAATCATCAATAATTCCTTTATATTTTGAATCTACATATTGTAATACACTTTCTGGATTATATGTAGTTTTACTAGCAACATATCCGCTGACAGTTCCCTTAAATGGATTTTGAGAGATAAAATCTTCAAAATATTTATCTCTTTCTCTATTATAAATATCCTGCTCATTAGCCTTAATAATGGCTGCATTTCTATCAGCTTCCTCTCTTTGTTTTCCTTGTACATAGGCAGAGATAGCTTCTGGAGAAGTAGCACCAGCAGCTCTAGCTTCATCTTCCCATGTTTTTAGTTTAGCTTGTTCAGTTGTAGGTTCTTGTACTTCTTTGGTTTCTTTCATGAATTTATCCAATCCAGAACCTCCAAGTTCAGCAAATCTATTGTAATCATCATTATCTAATTTGTTGTTAACAATGGCTGAACCGAAACCTTTAAATTTATTGGCTAAATCCTCAGCACTAGTAACACCTGTATCAGTCCAATCATAATCTTGGTATAATTGATTATAGTCTGCATTATTGAAGATGTCTCCCAATAGTGCATTACGGTCTCGCTCACCCCTGTTTTTGAACCAGTTACCGAAATCTATATTGTTACCACCATACCATCTTTTAGAAATCTCTTTAGTTAGGAAGTCGTTAGTATTAAACTTTGACTTAGGCTTAGCTGCTGGCTCAGTGTATTGCTGCATCTGATTGATGTAGTCTAGTGCATAGTCTCCAACTAAATTAAAGGCATTGTTAGTGGTATCCTTCTTACGTCCTATCCAGTTTTTATCAAACTTTCCAGTACTAGCCATACTACCTGTTGCATCAGAGAATGTACCATCACCATTCATACTAATAGTTCCATTCTCAATACCTTTAATAAACTGGTTAGCAGAGTCTCTGAATGAAACTGCTTTGTCTCCGCTAAGATTATTATTCTTTATATAGGTATCTATATTCCTATATAGTCCAGCAACTAAATCAGCCTTATTGTACTTACCAACGCCACTTCTCTCGAATAGTTCTGGCTTAGATTGTTCTATCTTACCAGAGTTCTCAAATTTTCTTATTACTTGTGACATATACTATGTATAACAAAAAAGGAGCATATAATTAATATACGCCCCTTCTTACCTTGTTGACTAATTATCTTACTCTTACTAGTCTAGCACCTTTTCTTGCAAAAGTTGGTTCCTCTTGAGGAGCTTGTTCTTGAGCAGCACCACCTTGAGCGATTTGCATTAGAGCTTGACATACAGCCATTGCAGCCTCACAATTCTGAGTCTGAACTGCTTGTGCAGCTACTTGTAGAATCTGTGCCATTGGGTCTTGTCCCCCTTCAGCAGGTGCACCACCCTCAGCAGGTGCTCCTTCTGCTGGTGCTCCGCCTGCTGGTTCAGCACCAGGTTGAGGTGCAGCACCACCTTGCTGGAATTTTCTAAATTTCTCTTCGATTTTCATAAATTAATACGTTTAAACAGTTTAACCACTTAATTTCTGCAAATATAAGCATTATAAGCTGCATCACCAAATCAATTTATGAATTTCATGAAAATAGATTAGAGTTTGATTTAAAAGTCAAATATCACATAGTACAACTACTCACATCTTATCTGTGGATGATTATTATACTCTCATTATCAATAGCCTTTCTAATATACCTCATTAATGTAATAGGCTTATAGGAAGCTACAAATGTGGTAGTACCAACATCATCCTTATCATTCATGTCAATAGGAAACTCTACAATCACATCATCTGTTATGATTCTGTAATATAGAGTTCCAGCTATTGCATGAACAAACTTTGCTTCGCTCGGAAGAGTTACTATTTCCTTTAGTGTCATACAAGGAATGATTTAATAGTATCAGCAAGTAATTTACCATCTACATTATCAAGCTTTCCCTTGACCACCTTAATAGCTTCTCCCATAGACTTTTTTGGGATTTCTGGGCAGATTGTGTCTTCACTCTGCGGTATGTACCATCCCTTCTCCGTACAGATTTCATAGATTGCCTTATTGATGTCCTCAATCGTGGCTTCTCGCGGAAGGAAAGACTCCAGCACAAGAATCTCCTTAGATTCATTATCGGCTAGGTCTTTCCTTCCTGCTGCAATATATTGGTCTCTACTATCAAGTCTTTGCTTAACCATCTTACGAAGAATAGTAAACTCAGCTGCATCATCTAAAGGCTTAGCATTTTTAGCTGTTTGAAACACTAAGAACTCATTCTTAATAGCTCTTAGTACATCAGTTCTCTTTGTGTTCTTATCAAGCATTGATTGCTTAATAAGTGCATCCATTTGCTCTCTGAGCATTTTCGTTCTCCTTTCTTATTAAATGTTTTAAATACTCGTATTCTTCAATACTAATTACACCCTTAATCCTTAGAGAGGCTAACTTACGAAGAAGCAACTCTCTGTCTAGGGTTGGGTCATTATAGATATGTCTAAGCGGCTGTATCATTTAGAATATGTATTGCTTGTTCGACATCTTCATCACTTAAACCCCATTTCAACCAGTCAGTTTGGATAAAGTAAGGTAGCTGACAGTCTAACATATCACTATCATCGTCAAGAATAATATACCTATAAGGCTCAGTTTGCTTATCTAACCACTCCTGTATTTCGGAACCTCTATGTCTACTCCTCATATAGGGCGTAACATCATATATAGGCTCTTTAATACCAACTAGGGTAAATATCTCTTGGAGGTTACTATCACTTCTCCAAGTAGAGGAAACTATAATCTTAGCCTTAGTAGCATCTGTTATTCTATTCAACCTCTTTACTGCTCTTGGGTCAATGTTGCAAGCACCCCAAGCTATATGCTGAGGATGGTCTTTAATCCATTCATCATATCTCTTATCTTGAGTTCTTTCAGAATAGAAAAGGTTACTGTTCATAACCCCATCTATATCTAGGAATATAAACTTATTCATGCTTTAGATATTCTTTAGTAAATTCCTTAGCTTTCAATACTATATCCTTATAGGACATGACTTCAAGCATTTTAGGATGCTGTAGGAATAGACTAGTGAAGTGCAGCCTAAGACTCTCAAATCTTTCCCTCTCAGTAGGCTTCTTTACTTCGTCCATCTTCTTAGGATATTTTGAGCAGTACCAGAGGATTCTTTACCTTTACGAATAAAGGCAATATCATAGTCAGAGTGCTCAGTCATAGCTTTGTCCCTTTCTATATCAGGTGTAAAGCCTCCTTGAGTGGGCACACTTCTAAGAGCTGCATATCTAGGAGCTTTAAACATATGATATACAGTGATATTTCTAAATGAAACACCACAGGCTAGTAGATAATCCTGAGCCATTTTATCGGCGCCTTCACAATCACCTACAACGAACTGGGCTGCATTATCTGTACTAAGTGTTCTACTAATGGCAGGAGCATACCATTTGGCAAACTCCTCCCATGTTAAGTCCCTATGTCCACTTATAAAGTATGTCATACTGGGTCTAAGTCAATATCCTCCATATCCAAATCTCCATCCTCTAAGTGCATCCATTCAGCAAACTCTCTGATAATTTTATCATGGTCAAACGCCCATTGATATTTATCAATAGAGTCCAATGGAATCCACCCGATAGCTTCCACTTCATCCTCTTCCCCGCCTCTATCGTTACCAGTACCAACACTGATACTACCTGGCTGTGCATCAATTAGAGCATAGTATCTAAAGGATACATTCTGTCTATTTTGGGCAGGAGAGTCATTGAATTTCCAGAAGTGTAGGAAGTTAGGATTCAGTCTAACTCCAGTCTCTTCATAGACTTCTCTGATTACAGCTTCTGCTGTAGTTTCATTAAAGTCTAAGTAACCACATGGCATATTCCACATTCCTTGAAAGTCTGGAGTACCTTCACCTCTTTTATTAGCTAGTACACACCACTTACCATTTAGGAATGTAAACACACATCCTGTTACAGCAATAGAACGGCTAATCCACCATTCCTTACCATTTTCGTCTAATAATGGAAAATTCTTCATATTAATAAAAGTAACTCTTTGGTTGTTCAACATTAAGGAAATCTAACGGGTCACCTAATAACTCACCTTGTAAATATACACAATCACTTCCTAATAGTGTGTCTTGGTAGCCCAAAACAAACCCAGAGGGAGTATCATTTGGAGCTACAATAGTTCCAAACTGATTGTTTATAATCTGATAGAAGTTATCAGCTGTTCCAGCAATTCCTTTAAAGTTTAAATTCTCATCTATCTCTGTACTATATATGCCTAACCCGTTAGCTGATTTGTAAGCTAAGAACATTGGAACTCTGTGATTAACACACCACATAAGTTCTGAAAGCATTCCCTTAGAAATACTTTCCAATTTCTGTTGCCATGCAAATCCATCTAATACAAATACGACATAGTCTGATTGTTCCAGCTTAGAAAACTGATACTCAGTTCCCTTCTCACTGTAAACCACCTTATCTGCTCTACTTTTAACCTTTATACTTTTGACTACTTGTAATACACCAGAAGCAAAAGACCAAGGACCTGAAACATAGATTTGGCTCATTTATATAGTCCAAGTTTTCTGATTATTGAATTTACCTCATCTGTTACAAATGGTAATATAATCTTTCCATCATCAACCCACTTTCTAATAGCTGTAGAGCATATTGTAATGTCAGGAGCATAGATAACCTTTACCTCGTCATGTGGAATATCCTCACTGTTAAAGTGTGTCACATCAACTACTAAGAACTTATTATCCTTTAATATGTCTTCACCATACTGCCATCTTGGAATCTCCTTATAAGTCTCAGCAGATGTTACAATGATAAACTCACCATAAATCTCTTTTAATGCCTCAATAGTCTTATAAGTAGGTAATGGTTCTCCATTAGCGATACGATATTCAATACCATCCACAACTACTCCAGGAATATTGTCAAAGGTTTCCTTAGCCATAGTAAGTCTATACTCCCATTTAGTTTCTGTGTTCTTCCAAACACTCTTATATGCAGGAACTACAATTACTTTATCAACTTTACCAGAGTTTAGAGCAGCTGTGACTACATTAACGTGACCTATGTGTGGAGGGTCAAAAGACCCAAAGAATATCCCTACCATTGTGAACGTTCCTCCTTAACTACTTTACGGATAATACTTTCCAAATCTGCCTTACATTTCTTGCAAGTGCCAGAATGTGCAAAGCCATTACCTAGCTTTATGTATTCATGTCCATCAATAACATAGCTGTACACATCTCCATGTACCTTAGACGTTCCTATAGTATTAGGACCACTAATGTTAGATGAGTTAGTACAACCCATTAATAGGAACATTACTAATAAAAATAAATAATATAACTTCATTTCAAACAATTTTATTCATACCTTTCCCTAGATATATAGATAGGAGACTTTTCACGCTTAAACCTAGAGTTACTGCGTCTTTTGATAATCTTATCTATAATCTCTGGACCTATTTCAACAGTTAAAGCATCTTGCACTCTGTCATTCTCAGGAGAAGCAGGACAGACTAAAGTTTGCAACACTCTATCGACATCGTTATAGCTCTTTGCCCCAATCTGGTCTAAGTCACTATTACTAATGCCAAGCCCATCAGTCGGAGTTAGCTTTATAGATTCTCCAATAGCTACAGCCTTATCAGCATCATCCCCATCTGTATAGTAGAAGAGTTTAAGCCATTCGGCTAATTGATAAACCTCAGTCTTCCACAGGTCTTGAATTGGGTCAAAGTCGCCTACATCACCATGAATAGTCCAGAATCCAAGCTGATATTCAGTTTGATTATCTGTACTCATTACTAATCCTTTATGGCGACTAGCTATATCATATAGATACATCATTCTGCACCTAGCTTGAAGATTACCATTAGCAATAGGAGTTCTACTAGGCATTTCTTCTAGTTCATCGAGATAGTAAGAATTAGCCATATTGACATCACCTGCATCAGCACAGGCATCAAACAAAGCTGCACGATAGGAACGTTCAAGTCTGTAAACACTAAATTCATTACAGAAGGCTTCTCCTACATGTACAGAAGTAGCGAACTCATCACTTTTATTCTTAATAGGAAGACTTCTTCCTATAAGAGGAATACCAGTCTTCTTACTGACCTCATGGCAGATAGCAGCGACAACAGTGGAGTCAATGCCGCCACTAACCCCAAGAACCATAGCGCGAAGACTATGATTAACAAGATAATTTCCAGTCTCCTCAACGAGGGTTTTGAAAACTTTTTCATAATTTAATCTGTTCATACTTTTAATTCTTTTTTAAAGTAATATATGAATCCCACTAGTTCAACATATACCACAGATACTAATTCCCAACCCTTATCCCCATAAGCATTTAGCTCTTTGGGGGTAAGTTTGGAAATACTAGATTTTAGTGCATATCGCCAGGTTGGCATTTACTTAAAACTTACTAATAGTTTGAATACAGTGCTTAACCTCTTCAGTATCACCAGTATGTTTCCCTAAATCATCAGATAGTTTCACACAGTTGAATACTGGTTGGTTCTTATTCATACGACAAGAAGTCAGCTTCATAACAATATTAGATGGTTTAAATCCAGTGTCATTAGTAAGGTTAGTACCTATACCAAATGCACATCGGATTCTACCTCTGCAATATTCCTGGATTTCTTCCGCCTTATCAAATGTCAGTGCATTGCTGAAGATAATAGTCTTAGTAGATGGGTCAATTCCAAGTTCTTTGTATCTGGCAATAGCCTTCATTACAAATTGGAACTCATCCCCACTATCCTGCCTAATACCATCAAATAACTTAGCCTGCTTACGAGATAGATTCTTAAAGAATACATCTGTAGTATAGGTATCAGTTAATGCAATACCCAAATCGCCATCATATACATTAGTCCAATTCTCTAAAGCCATATAGTTAGCTTGCTTATAGCCATACATAGCACCATGAAACATAAACCATTCATGTGGATGAGTTCCCATCATCTTCATATCATATTTCATTGCAAAGTAACAATTTGATGTTCCTGTGCAGTAAATAGAATGTTCTTTGATGTATTTAATAACTTCATCCTGAACATTGAATGAATATCTTCTACGAGTGCCGAACTCAGAGAATGGAATACCACTCTTATTAGACAGACTAATCTTGGGAGCTAACTTCCCAATAACTAGCTGCATATCAATACAATGGTTTAGCATATGGTTTCTTAACTGAGACACAATAGCCAGGATAGGTACTTCATACAGAGTTACTCTATATAGATAATCTGTAACTGTGATGTGTAGATGCTTTTCTTCATCCAACCACACTCTTACTTTTCCAGCATCAAGTCTTGTCCCAGACAACCATTCCCAATACATGGGAGGAATGAACCTACAGTTATTAGTCATAAACTCCTGTTCATCCTTAGTAAGTTTAAGAGAGCCTAAGTTACACAACTCAATTCTCAGGTTTTCCAGAAATTCATCGGAATATTCTGTACTATCCCTATCAAAGAACTCAAATGTTCCAATAGAATAAGGGAATAGTTTCATATAGGCATACGAAGTTGTAAATTTATACAAGTCCGTATCTAAAATAGATTTTACAACCATCTCTTTATATATTTTATAATTTTATGCATTACTACATCAACTAACTCACATAAACCAATGCAAACAACAACTATATTCATTATGGGAAGAAGACAACAATAAATGAATGAGAATACTTCACGTTCATTCTCCTTGTGTACCATGTTAGGTAAGTACTTACCCATAAGAATAGCTATTGCTGATATTGATAAGTGAACTAGCACTAGTATGATAATTTTTATGACCATACCCTAACTCCATTACTTTCTACATATTCATTGAGTTTAACTCCTCCATCTAGGGAAGCTACACCATCAAGGAATATCATAGGGTTAACAGGGGCTAGGTTCTTCAAAGTTTCAAGTACGCAGAAGTCTCCTGCTAAACCACAAATTACTACTTGCTCATCTGGCTGAACGTCAACTCCTACCGATGAACTATAGATAGTATGGTACTGGACTTTAGCATTAGCTGGAGCAACCTTTATTCCATATTCTTCTGAAAGTGATAGAGTACCTTTAGTAATTACTTCATAAGGTATTCCAGCACCAATACAACCATATAGTAATAAATCATGTATAGCTGCACCCTTAGAGAACTGCACACAATGCTCATTCCACTGACCACCATTCTTCTTAAAGGAACAATGGTTAGATGGATGCCAATCGGCAGTAAATATCACCCGACCAACTTTGTTATTCTCAATTAAATGAGAGATGTTCCACAGAGCCTTATCAGACCCTGGAACATAGAGTGGTGCTCCCAGCAGACAGAAGTCATACTGGAAGTCCACAACTACTAGGGTTACTTTTTCTTTCATCTTATTGAACTTATAATAAATAATAATACTACGATTACTAGCACTACTACAAGAGGCATCCATAAAGGAGCAATAACCCAGAACCAAGTTATATTAGCTCCGAATAACTTACAGGCTAGTAGTACTATAAACAATAGAGGGAAGAAGCCTATACCTCCCCTTGTTGCAACTTTAGACATCGAGATATAAAGGTTTAAACGTTTCTGTATACGTTTCATCTACTAAAGATACATTAGCCATCTTCATATCGTCAAGGGTTTGCAGATTGTGCTCTCCACTATGAATATGCCCACAGAATGCATATTTAGGATGTTTACGAAGCATCTCGTCAGCCAACCAAGGATTACCAGCATCCTCTTGGTCAAATCTCTGGTGGATAACACCAAGACCGCATAATTTAGGAGCATCGTGAGATATAACAATATCACACTCTGCTGGCATAGATTTATATGCCTTGATTAGAGTTTCAGGCTCATACATATAAGCCCAATTGCCAAAGATTTTACAATATGGAGTTCCCCATACTAAATAACATTTTCCACTCTCATCAATAATACAAGTCTCTTCATTATCTAACAACTCAAGTTTACCATTAGTTGGCTGCGTTAAGATTGAGTTAATCTTTAAAGGTTGCCTGTACATATTAGCTAAAGCAAAGTCATGATTGCCTCCTACCATAATAACAGACTCACACGGAAGATTATTAACCCATTCTGCAAATTCAGTCTTTAACCATTTCTCACTCTGAGGAATGTTTCTCTGCATACGTAATGGCATAATATCTCCACATATCAATACTGCTGTACACGGTTCTTCTATTTTAGGAAGAATGCCATGTAAATCAGACGTTACACAAATTCTCAAGGCTTCTTAGTTTTTAACGATTGGTCAATTTTGTGGGCTTTGCCATATACATTCTTAGTCCATCCATTCATGTGTCCTTTATTATTACCTATTAGACAACCTTTCTCACTATCTACTGCATAGACTTTGTGAGTTACACATGAACCTCTAACCTTACAGAATACTACATCGACCACCTTACAATCTTCCCATTTTATTGGAGTAACCCTATGCTTCTCATTACTCTTATATAACGGAAGCATAGAGTTCCCAGGCTCACTGGTGATAAATGATTCACCAGCTTCTAACCTTTTAATCTTCCTCAGTGTGTTGGGATTCATAACCTACTCTTAGTTCGTCTTCATAATCTTCGGCTACCTCTTCTAGAGCCTCTTTAACAGTGCAAGCAAGAAATGTCTGACCAATCATTAGAGAGCCAAATCCCTTAATTAGTTCAGTAGCACTTACATCATTATAAGGTATCTCCATAGAACAGATAGTTCCGTCGATTTCTAAAGTCAATTTAGTCATTATAGCTTGTATATTTCGTCAGGAATTGTATGTTCCTTGACAGATTTCTCCACTCCATTATCTATTTGGTTTTGAATCTTTTTCTTCACCTCTTCCCAAGAGATTGGAGTGTAGTTATTGTTATCTACGCCAACATCATATTGATATGGGAATAGATTACACAACCTATCACAATCTAAACCAGAACTAGTAGGTCCAGAATGAACATGACCAAATAACTGCCATACAGCATCAGCTTCACTGCGATAAGAACCACCATAGCACAAGAATGGATAATGATTCAAATAGATACTTCTTTTCTCTATCTGAATTTGCATTTGAGGTATTACAGCCACAAATTTATCCATGTAACCTTGTCTTAGATTCTTCCTATCGTGATTACCAATAATTAAGTAGATTTGTCCGTTTAGACGAGGGATAACACTATTCCATAATGCACTACCACCGAAGGCAAAATCTCCCAAATGGAAGACTGTACCGTCCTCTGGAACTACTTTATTCCAGTTCTCAATCAACTTTTCATTCATCTCCTCTACATCTTTAAACGGTCTATTACATAATCTAATTATGTTAGCATGACCAAAATGTGTATCAGATGTGAAGAAAGTCTTTTCAGGATTAAATTCAAACTTCTGTTCTTTCATCTTTATCAATTTTTATATCGTAACCAGTTTCTACAAATATATATGTAGACGGACTGAGCATCCTTCTATATTGGAAGGCATAAACTTTGTCCTCTAACAATATCGGAATTAGAGTGTGAGATACAACTAGAAATTTCACGTTACTCTTAGCTGGAATGTTAATAAGCATATTGTGTAATCCCACTTGATACCTTAAATCAAAGCCCTTATCAGCTTCGTCAAGAATCAATAGACACTTCTCATTCCAGTTGTCTTGGTTCTCTTGAACCCACTTACCTAGATTCTGTAACTGACGTTCACCATTAGATTTACGTTCCCAATAGAATCCACCATTTGTAATAGCTGCTTCTGCTGTAGCCATGTTGTCTAATGATAATGGGTCGTCAAATTCAGAACTAATAAAGTAAAACTTCTCAAAGTCAGTGTCAATTTCTGCCTTATCTTTCATACCACTAATCCCTGCATATCCAAGTTTATCCTGACGGCTGTCGCTAGCATTGTCGCACTGAAAGCTACGTATGATATTAATAAGTGTAGACTTACCACAACCATTTGGACCAACTATCAGATACCTATCTTGATTAGTAAAGTCAAACTTATATTCAGTATCCTTCTTTAAGGTTCTGAAATCTTCCTTTATCTTAATGTTTAGGTACATAAAATTAGCTCTTATGGTCTAGACTCCTAGTTAGGTATTCGATAGCCTCCAATTCTCCTCTGGTTAGGAGTAGTTGCTTCTCGTTAATAGTAACATCCCAACCTTCACCATTAGTCCACTCAGTAATCTCTATGAAGTCACCATCCTTAGCCAGATGGTCATATTTCCTTAACTTGTCATTGACTGACTTCCTCTCAGCAAATTCCATATTCTGTTTCCTTATAAAACTCTATTTGATAGTTATACTGCTTCTTTAATGCCTCATTAATATCAGTAAATACACTAGAAGGCATCTTAGTACCCTTTCTAGAGAAGTACGCAGGGTGATATACTTCAATAGTCTTTAAACTATCTACTATATCATTCTTAAATAGCTGTGCTTGACTACCAAATAAGACATAAACTATGCCATTGTTCTTATAACTAAGATTATGAATTAGTTTAGACACAAATGGCTTCCATAACTCAAAGTGTGACCCAACTCTTCCTACTTCACAAGTAAGGGCAGTATTAATCATTAATATTCCCTGTTTAGCCCAAGATTCCAACGTATTGTCAAACTCTATTCTGTTATGGGGAATTTTATAATTAATAGCTGCCTCTTTAACTACTTGAAGCGAAGGAGATAACCTATCCTCTGGAGTATCTTCAGAGTTACCGAATAATATTCCAGTAGCTACTCCCTTTTGTGGGTAAGGGTCTTGCCCTAAGAAAACTACCTTACAGTCTTCATATGGACAAGCCCTAAATGCTCTGAATATGTTTTTAGGAGAAGGACATAGAGTAGCTGAATTAGTCTTATTAATCCAAGTTACTACTTTACGTAGTTCTTGCTTATCAATAACATCAATCCAGTCTCCAAAGTACTCCTCTGCTTTCATTGCAATAAACCTCTTCTGATAAATTCCTCATGTAATGGTGCAGCTAACTCTCTTGCTTGAGGATGTGCATCATTAGCATCTCTTAGCTTAAAGAACCCTTCCCACTGTTCAATAGTACCAGTCATAACTAACTCGGTCTTTAAACTGTTGGGAAGAACTGCTCTAGCCTGTTGAGGTTTCCACCCACAGTATTGAACCAAGAAATTGTAAGTTCTTTCAGCTTCTAGTAATAAGTCTATAAAATACTCATGCTCAGATAGGTCAGTTCTAATACTGCAAGAAGAATCATTCTTATCAGTGAATTGCTGTTCCTCGTAGTCTAGCCAACTAGGTATGATGAACGTACATTCATTTCCGAACTTATCCTTATTATAGTTACAATACCTAGTGCTTTCCTGAGCAAAACTAAATACTCTATGCCTTACAAACTCATGACTAACTCCCCTATCACAAGTAAACTTAACAGTTATACGTTTAACGTGGTGCTCTGTTGGCTCACATTGGTATTTAAGGTCATCAAGCCAATCATTTTGCAATAGTACCCTGTAATTAGTAGTAATATATGCACATGTATGCCCATCGAACTTATCCTTATATTCCTGTGGCTCACCACCACACAAAGGTTCATTACCTATAGTTACTGTAGAATACTTGTTGAAATGGTATTTGTTAGCCATATTCATGGAGCCTTCCAATGTTATACTATACTTTAGGTATACAGTACCATGCTCAACCATTGCAGTATGACCACGTTTAACAAGCATATCTACAAACTTAGGAGCACTTTCTTCAGTAATCTTGTCTTCTGACTTATAACAAGTCCTACCACATCTTTCTATATGTTGTAACAGCCCATCTAGTCCAGGCTTTTGTTCTAGTATTTCAAATGACGGTTTTATCAGTCTCATTCAGCTACCTCTTCGTAAGTTTTCTCAAATATATCTGGCTTACAAGGATAGAACTCTCCATTCACTCCCTTAATGATATAATCTCCTACAGAGGCTTTCATAGTACCTTCAAGAGTTTCAATATACATATAAGGATTGTCTGCATCTTCATAGCTTATCACTATGGTATCTCCTCCTAGAAACTCTTGAATTTCTATAATGCGGTCAGCATCATCTATGAATTGTATAGCTTCAATGACTACTGGTTTCTTCCTATATTTCATTTCTTAACTAATGAGTCCCTCCAATCATCCCAAGCCTTATACTCAGCACGTTTTTGCTGGATAACTTTCCAAGATGTTTTAGAGAGTGTAGAGTTATAATAAGTAGTATCTTGTGTTACTTCTTTACCAAGCCATTGAGGTTTTTCAAATAGCATATCCTTGCGTGGTAACTCTATCTCAGCAATGATTAATCCTTCATCCTCACCATGAAACTCATCGACTTCCCATTTAAGCATACTATCCTCACATGGAATAATATAACGAGTTTTATGGATTACTCTGTCGCAAGTGAACGAGAGTAATTCCTCTGCATCCTTTTTAGGAATTGGAATTTCATACTCCAATCTTGCTAAACATCCGTTGGACTTTATGATAACCCATGCTTTCTCATCTCTTATAGATACCCTAGCTTCTCCATTGCTAGAAGTTCCTACATATCCCTGACGAATATCCATAATTCTGACAGCACTCTGTTTAAAAGTACTGTCAGTAACTATGAATTTTCTTTCTATCTCAGTGTGCATCAACGAAGACTCTAAAGAAATCTTCATCCATTCTCTGCCAGAACTCACTTAAGAGGTCTTCATCTTCAATAAGACCTAGAACCTGAGATACTTCAGGCTCTACATCAATTACTGTACACAAGTCTATATACTTACCCATATTAATGAATCCAATGGTCCCCAATCTCCACATCAGCACCTAAATGTGCTCTTGTACAGAATGGTTTACCTGCACTTACCATGCACTTAACTAATATATCTGCAACTTCTTGAGCAATCTCGTCTGGGGCTTCAAGATTAATTTCATCATGTACTGGAATACAATATTTAACCTTGAATAACAAACCATTCTTCAACAACCAGTTGAATAGTTTTATAGATGCTAACTTAAAACATAATGCACCAGCAGCCTGAATAGGATAATTAATAGACTGCTTCTCAGACTCTGCTTTACGTCTTGCTAAACGTCTAACACCTTGTACAGTGTCACAGTCAGGGTCTTCCTGCTTCATTTCTCTATAATATGCCCAGAACTCAGGGTCTTCTTGCTTATCCACCTGTCTTTTAAGTTCATCATAGTCATAGATATATGCCTTATGCCCAGTTATCTTACTTAATAAGATGTAACCTTTACGCATAACATCTACTCTACGGAAATCCTGATACCTCTTCAAGCCAGCAAAACCTGACATATAGTTCTCATAGATTTCTTTAGCTCTCTTGGCATCAAGACCATAATTCCTTATTAAGGTACTGTCTTGACCACCATAATTGAAACAGAACTCATAACCTTTAGCTTCCTGCCTTAGGTCTTTAAAGTTCTTCTTAATATCCTTTAGGGGCATATCCCTTGGAATTTGTTGGAACACCATCTTGGCGGTTAGACTATGTAAGTCACCACTACCATTAGTTAGCTCTTCCAACATAGCTTCATCGTTAGCCATAGATGCCATTAGATATGACTCTTGACCACTATAGTCAGCTGAAATCCACCTGTTACCTTTATCGGAAACAAAGCACGCTCTAGTTTGAGCATCGTGTGGTAGATTCTGAAGATTAGGTTCTGTTGAACTTAACCTACCAGTATCAGTTCCTAACTGGTTGAAATTAGCATGGATTCTACCAGTTATAGGATTTATCAAGTTTAAGAACTTCTGACCAAAGGCATTAACAATGATAGCAGCTTTCTTATACTTTATATATATTGGAATTAGAGGACTCTTAGATGCTTGTGGTTCTACCACTTTAATATCCACAGACTTCTTATAATGCTTAGTCTTCTTATCCAACACTCTTAAATTCAATCCCAATTCTTCAAATAATGGAATTACTTGTTGGGAACTAGTCCAGTTTATATGACATCTTGGCTTAGTATCAAAACCACTAAACAAATCACCTTGCATATTAACAGAACAGTAGTTACCAGTTTGTTTAATAACATAAGCCTCACTGTCATAACTTGCTCCAGTAGAATCAAACTCTGGTGCTCTAACAGCATTTAGAGGTAACTTAGCTCTCTCTTCTTTGAGTACATCCTCAGACTTATACCATTTATCAATATGGATAACTTGATTGATAGTATAGCCCTTATCACCGTATTCTGTGCAATAACGCTCTACCCAATCATTTAGTTCTGCTTCATATCTCTCAAGGTTATTAAGGTCAGTAGTCATTTTGATTTTCCACTTATCAATGTCTAACTTAGCCCCACAATATTCTATATATGCTAGGCACTTAACAAACTCATTCTCGAAATCAATAGCCTTCAACAGACCTTTCTTCTCTAGTTCGATAAGCTGTTTGTCCCTAATCCTTCCCAGATAGGAAACATCTCCTGCAGCATACACAATAACATCTTCTGTTAATCCAGTCTGTATAATCTTACCTCGTACAGACTTATCCATATCTACTCCTAGATAATTGATACTAGCAGCTTTCAAACTCATCTCATGCATACCTGCTGGATAACCTAGCCAAAGTAACTTCTCAGCTAAATAACCATCATAGACTCTCATAGGAATGATTCTTTGATGATATAGGAATTTCAAGTCAAACTTAATATTCCAACCTAAGAATATCCTTTGAGGGTTCTCCATATACTCCTTAAATAGGTGTATATCCACAGATGTACAATCAATAACTACTTGAAAGTCTGCACAACCAAGTTGAACAGTTAATAGTTCCTTAGTATACGGGTCTAAACCCATAGTTTCAGTATCCAGCTCTACTACGTTGAGAGGTGCTAATAATTCTAAAGCCTCTTCTGCACTAATGACTTTATATCTGTCAGATGTCCAGAGAGACTGCTGCTTGGTTACTAAATATATCATTAATATATAGATATGTCTACATCCTTAATATCAATATCTCCAAGCTGTGATAAAGCTGCAACAAGACGTTGTTTGATGTCTTCCCTAGCTTCATCTGTGTCCAGGAAACCATAGTACTCATACCATGCAATACCCTTAACACCTAAATCAAATTTAAACGTTTCTTCCTTAACATTGTAAGGAGCAAAAGGGTCATTCTCAGCCCCTAACGGTAAATTACTCATTGTGTTCTGCTTTTATAAATCCTAACGAGTAATCTAATACAGTACTTATTTCTAAGCCTTAAACAGTTGCATAATATAACAGAGTCGGATTATCTTTCTGTATATCAATAGAATCCATATTCCTAACCGCCAGCTGTTGCTGGAATTGTTGAACATCAAATCCTATAGTTATAAGATGATAGCCATGTAGTGTAGGTATTGTATGCATGACCTTTTGCTCAGAAACACCTCTACAACCATTGATAATTTCAATGACTGTCTTTAGATATTCAGGGTCTTTAGAGTCCACATCAACTACCCATAATGGTTTGTATCCTCTAGCTCTAGTTCCACCACAAGCACTATCCCATACTCTATAACCCTGATATGAGTTACCTTCTGAGACTAGTTTAGCATATTGCTGGATTGAAGCCAAAGCTACCTCCTCTGCATTCCTCCTATTAAGATGGATATATGCTCTAGCATTGTTCTTTAAACAAAGCTCTTTAATCTTTTCTTTCTTGGTTAAGAATTGTTCCTTACTAAAGATATAGTAAGTTTTAACAGTTCTATAACCATTGTTGCCTATTTGAGTAATATTCCCATCCTTCTTACGTTGAATAATTTGTAAGAAATAGAACTCATCTTGGTTATTAAACTCCAAGATATTCTCTATCTGGTCAAAGTTATCAACTACTGTAAGACCACTTAGGCATCGTTCACAGAAGTCATAGCCGCTATGTTCCTTACGATACCTATCGAATGGAATATTCTGCTCCATAATGACGCTGCAGCCATCACAGACTACAGCACCATTTCCTCCATTAAACTTATACATTATCTTTATTTGAATATAGTAATACATCATCTTTAGCTGAGTAGATTTCATGCGTGGCACGACCTCCATTCTCCTGAGGACTCAGATAATCATCGTCCTCGTAGAACTCTTCCATATCAGTACAATCCACGTCTCCATCCTTAACCAGCTTTACAGCTTCCTCTAATGTTTCAGCTTCTACGTCATAGGTATATCTACGCCAAGTAGCTACCTTTACATCCTCATACAATTGAAATTCCATAATCAGAATCCAGTTTGTGTAGTGAAGAAGTTTACATTACCAGTACCAATGATGTGAGCTTCTCCCTCAGCATCATCAATATAGTATTCTACTTCACCATCAAAGTCCTTAATCAGTGTAGTTGTCCATAGTCTATTGATATGATAATCAAAGTTCGGATTGTACTTTAATACCTCATCCAATAAGAATACGGCAACCATACCAGCATCTGCACAAAATCCTCCAATATTCTTTAAATCGACAGTAGCACTGAACATCTTATCATCGTAGATTTTACTTTGAACAGAGTCCTCACCATACTGTTTTCTTAATTCATATTGTTTCCTTTGAAGTTCGCAAAGCTCTTCTAACTGTGCAGCTACATCTTTACGAGGAGTAGACCAAGTAGTACAACTCCAATCACCATAGATAGTTGATTCAGAAATGTAGTTACTAAAGCCTAGTACTTCCATATTATCACCATAGTCCCCTTCAATCTTCTTAGTTGCAGGATTAATATCTCCCCAATCTGCTGGATGCCCATTACCTATTGGTTCAACATAGTATGTTTTACCAGTAGTTAAGGATTTAACAATGAATCTTCCAGTTTCATCAGTATTGGTTAGAAACCTCTTTTTAACATCGTCCATAAGCTAGTCTCTTGGAACTACATCCAAGTCAGTTAGATAAAAGTATTCATCATCTTTAGGGAAATATCCTTTAACTTCAGCATTCTGACCACTTAGGGTATGAATCATAACTTCCCTATCTTGGTCAAATTGCTTGAGGATTTCAATCAGTTGTCCTACTAACATTGCCATTAGAATTTCCCTTCATTAGGCTGAAGACATAGTAAGCCCTGTTCTCTCCACATCTTGACACACTTATAATTGTCTTCAAGAACAAATTGAACATTATACTTACCCTCGATATTGTCTTTATAGATTTTCTTCTTACAATCAGCTCCAGGACTATAATCCTTAACTGGTCTAAAGAATAATTCATCTACAGCAATATCGTGCATAGCCAACCATTTCTTAGTAGCTGCTATAATCTCTGGAGTGCCTTCTCTACCAGTAACAATAAAGACTTTGCACTTCTCATACATACGCCTAACAAGGGCACAAGTTCCTTCTATGGCTACATCATCCAGCATACCCTCAGCTGCACCTTCTCCATAATAAGGTCTACCTGATGTATTTAGGCATAAAGTAGCATCCATATCAACTAATATGACAGGACGTCCTCCGTCTACGTGTTTAGGTGCTCTCTTTAGCATATTGTTAATGTCTTCTCGGATAATAAAATCTCTGTATCTTCTCCAAGTTGCTTTGATAACCTTCTCACCAATGGGATTAGGTCTCATAGCATCACGACGAATACACTCATCAACTGGAATAAAGAAGTCTTTATATTCAACCTCATACTTCCAATCATAAGTATAATTCTCGTTAAAATCTTTAACCATTTTCTCCAATTCTGCACAGGTCTTTGGATTTAGATTCATATTGTCTACTACAATGTTATAACCTTTCTCCATACTATAAGCTAGTACAGTGTTATATGTTGCAGTAACGACCTTCTCTCTGTTAGGAACCCAATAGTCACCTAACATATTACGAACATCATCATTATTGAATCTAATCCTATTCTCTGGGTCTTCGTGACACCATTGTTTAGCCCAAGTAGATTTACCTGAGCCTTGAATACCTCTACAGATAATTAGTTTCTTAGTTTCCACTATTTCTCACTAGTTGGCTTAAGCCATAAATTAGTGTTCTTAAAAATGTAATCTCTTAAATCAGTAAGTTCAGATAACCACCCTAGAGTTAAAGATGAGTTACACTTAAAGCACTTTGTCAGTTCTTCCCTTATTCTCTCCTCAGACACTACTGGCATTTTGTCGAAATAGTCATAAGCCTTCATAGCCTGCCACATATCTTCAGATACCCGCAGTCTCTTGGTAATAGAGAATCTTATACCTCTGAGAATCCTTAAAGGGTCATCATCGAAAGTTACAATAGGAGGTAATGGAGTCCTAAGAAGTTTCTTCTTAATATCTTCAAGACCACCAAAATAATCAATGATTTCTCCAGTGTCAGGGTCTTTAGCTAAAGCATTGACAGTAAAGTCTCTTCGTGACAAATCATCATAGAGATTTCCTGGCTCAACTATTGGAGTTCTGGTATTGGGAATATATCCTACTTCCTTTCTAGCCATTACAAAATCAGCTACTCCTTGATACTTATAACCCTCTGGGAATTTAGCTCGGATTGTATAGCAGTCTGGAGTTACTAAGAAGATTTCAAATTTCTGTTCTTCTAAGTAACTCTTTAATGCTTGAAATACTAATCTAGCAGGAGAGGGTTGAGACTCACGAGGATGAATACTACTATAACACGCCTCAGTAGGCACAGCTACGTAATCAACATCCTTATTAGTAAGACCTAAGAGTTCATCTCTAATCTTACCACCTACTTCATAAAACTTAAACATTTCAATAGAAATACCCATGATTATCAATAGTTTTGTGGAATACTCCCACCTTTCCTACTAATCCATATCCTCTATGCTCGTGTACTATGTCTAGCTCACTAGTAAATTTAAGGAAGTCCATAATAGCATCCTCAATATTACTAGATTCAATGTGAATATTACCACATTTGATAGTCCAGCCACAACCATCTAGCCATCTAAAGATATGGACGTGTTCATTGTTGATATGGTTAGGAAGAGTAGTTATATCAACTGTCCTTCCCATAGATTTCTCCGCTATACTCATTCCATTCCTCATCATCTTCGCATTCCTCTATGGAAAAACTATAGTAGGCAGTTTCATCTATCCTACTCCACATTTCATCCCAGTCCTCATCAGTCATTTCATCTGGGTCATAGCCTTCTTCCTCAGCTATATCCTGGTCGTGACCAAAAGAATAGAAATTGTCATAGGCTAACTGTTCAGCTATGTCCCATAACTCTATCTCTGACTCAGCAACTGCTCTGAATGTGTCTTCTTCACCACACCAATTAGTATCAACGTGAATTAGAAACCTTTTCATAATTTAGAAATTTTAATGTCTTCAATCATCATATAGTTATTAATTTCATCTTCTATATAATTAGCGTCATCTAAGACTTCAATTATTAAAGCCTCTGGAATGTCGTCTAATGTACTAAAAGTGGGTTCGTTGAAACGCTGCTGATAATTATTAACTAGCATCAACAATTCCAAATCACCCACTTCCATTACATATTCAAGTTTAAATTTCACCTTATGATTCAGTTTCAATATCAACTTCACCCTTATCCAGTGATTTAGATTCTCCTTCTAAGAATTTAATACACTTTAGCTTATATGCTTCGGATAGAGAGTTTTCAATCTTAATAACAACTCCCTCATGCGGAACTTTGTTGTTACAAGTTGGAGATTCACACTCCATGAAGAAATTCTTATCACTAGCTAACTTCTGAATGAAGTTCTCATTCCAGTGTTCTGTCAGAGATAGTTCTGGATATAAGTCTTTAGCATAGCCATAGTAATATTCTTCTACAGGCTTCAAGCCTTCTTTAGTACACCATTGTTGTACTTGACGAGCACTAAACTCATATACACGTCCATCAGGGTTAGTATAGGTCAAACGATAGATTTGTATTCCAAAGTTTTCTCCATACTTATACTCCTCAACACTCTTCGGAGGTTCAAACCCATAGTCAAATGCTTTACCACCTAACTTTTGGATTGCACCACCATTAGGAAGATAACCTACTATTTCATAGTAAGCCGTCATACCTTTCTGTAGATGAGGTCTAACAACATCATCAGCAAACTTCCATACATCTACTCCATAGAAACCTCCATTAGTAGTTTCGTTATAATATGGATTCTTAACTACAGAACGAGAAGACCATAGATAATCATATCGAGTATTATCTATCTCTTTACGAGTTAGGAACTCAAATACTCTTTCATACCATTTCTTAGGTCGTTCACATAGTACATAAGCAGATATACCAGAAGTTCCATGAACCTTAGCAGTAATACTAATAATGTCATTAGGATGAATAACGGATGGGCACTTCTTAATAAGAGTAGTGTCATAGTGGAACCTAAATTGGGTATCAATTACTTTCTTTACCTTCTTTAAATTCCTTGTTATCTTACCTCCAACCTTTGGTTGACCAGGAGTATATGCACGTTTGTGAACATATTTCCTACATACAATCTCATTGTCTACGGAGTCAAACTCTGTTCCAGGAGCTACCTTGTGTACAATTTCACTGTTCTTACCTATTGCAGTAAGCCAGTTGTACAGGTATGTAATAGGAGTAATAAATCCTTCAGAAGGATAACCTTGTAGTTTAATTATTTTTACCCTACAGTTATCTTCAAAGAATCCAGCTTGTCCCTTATCGGCATTCTTCTCCTTGTCTCTAAAGAGGTTATTAGCGGATAAGAATTTATCATCAATAGCACATTCTATTGGAAAGTAAATATATGTACCAGGGTTGGTATCAATACTTACTGCAATAGAATAACCATCAATTGTACAGCATTTTAATCTCTCACACTTTGGATTAGGATGTTTAATAAACTCCTTAATCTCTACAATCTTGGCAGCATAATTTCTGTTAAATTTAGGTGATTGAGTTAATTGCATTTAAAGCAAATTTAGAAAACCTATACTGATAATCTTTGTATTAGGTAATCTGATAGGATTGTGACTAATCTTCGAACAGAGTCCAATCGTCACGGAGGACAGCATCCCAGTAGAGCTTTACTTCTTCTCTTCTGCCCTTAGGGTACTGGGCTTTAGGGATACAGTACACTTTATTGTTCTCCATGAAGTAGATGTTACCTCTTCCGTTAGTCACTTTGAGACCACTTTTCAGAAAGGACAATGCCTCTCCGAAATCAAATTGTTTAATTTCCATTATCTTTTAAAAATATTTACAAGGTAAAACTTAGGTGTTAGCTATGATATTTTTCTAGATAGTCATATAGTTCGTCAGTAGTGCGTATTATCTCAACGTCTTCGCCCTGCTCGTTAGTTTCAAATGCCTTCAACTCTGGGTTGCGGGATTTTTCATATACCCACCATTGAGTCCATTCAAGACCCTCCTTGCCATAGGCATCTTCCATAACAGCATCAAATAATTCGCACATACCATTCACTAATGTACTCTCACTTATATCAATGCCAAGTTCTTCTAACTTCTCTGTATCCTTACCTACATTCGATATAAGGTTTAACAATTTAAGGAATGTTACTTTTTTCAATGCAAGAACTTTCTTAAATGTTCAGTAATAGCTTTGTTATCCTCCCTAAATGCAGTAGAATCTAAAAGGGTTTCCCTTATTACATATTCACCGTTATCAGGAGAGAAATACCTATCCATTACTTTAATTACATCATCTTCGTCACGAATCAGAGTATCATCTTTATAAACAATATCCGATTCATCCCTATGAGCAAAGAAAAGGGACATTAAAGCCCCTCCTCTTCTAAAAACTACAATATAATTCATTCTTGTGTAAGTTCAAATTCACGCATAAAGTTGGCGAATGTTTGTGCTAATGATTCATCTTGCTTATTACAATAATAGTATTGGAAAGCATGGAATACTTCATGCCAGAATGAATTCTTGATTTGTTCTTCGGTGAGGTGTATTACCTCTCCGTCATCTTCCTTCATACATTCTGCCACCTGAATCAATAACTTGAGGTTATCGTGTATTCCAAAACTATCCCCATTATCTATAAATTGACAAAGCTCTACATTGTAATAATGATTAGCTATTCTAAACTTACTAGGAATCCCGTACTTATTCATAGCCTTTAAGTTTTTTCCACTCATCAACAAACTCTTTAGGCAAGCTGAAATCCATCTCTGCCTGGTCTATCTCTAAGTCTCCAACACTAAAGCTATCCCTTATCTCGTCATAAACTGAATCGTTCAAGTCACATTCATCATTACAGTCAAGATAATCACTTGGATTAAGCTCAATGTTATCATTAATGTAACCCCAATGAACGTCATAACAATATGGTACTTTATAGTTACTCATAATCCCTAATACATTTTAGAACTGGTTGTAGAGGACATCCTTCATCACTAAGATAGAAATACTTTACAGTAGCCATCTTACCAATGATTTCATCCATTCTGTCAAGGTATTCCCACTTTAATTCACGTGGACCCATAGGTTTAGCTTCAAACTTGATACCTAATTCAGTCTCACATACGAATACCATGTCTTCTGGACGTAGACCATCTTCATAACCAACAATTTTAAATTCAGCATCTTTATACATTTTGACTTTAATCATAGCATTAGTTCTACCACCAAAGTTATATACCTTAGATGGGTCACGAATAACTATACCTTCAAAGCCTTCACCTACATACTTATCATGTAGTTTCTGTATATTAGCCCAACCTACTACCTTTTCCTGTGGGACCATCTGGAACTTTAAGTCACCTTCAGCCCAAGTCCTTTCAGGATTAAAGTCTAAGCCTAACTCATTAGCAATATCGTGAAGAACCTCTAGCCTTTCTTCAAATGTTTTAGAACTATCCATTACATCATAGATATAATATTCTAGCCAATCCATTCCAGCTGTATCCTTCTCCAATCTTGCAGCACCACTGATTTGTTGTAGAGATTTACCATGTTCATATAGTTCACCGTCTAAAACAATATCAGGATGATTTTCAAAGAATTGAATTAGTTTAGGGTTATGGCGCATGAAGGAAGTAGAAGCATCGTAGTCACCACCACCCCTAGAGGCAGTCCTAACTTCTCCATCCCTATAATAGAAAGAGCACCTAACTCCGTCTATCTTCCTACTTCCCCACCAGTATTTAATCTTGTCAAATACACTGGTTGCTACTTTGTCAGCTTGTTTAGCTAACATATGTTTCTTAAATCCATTGGAATCAGAAACACCTTCGCCCATCTGTTCTTGGACGAACTCAGCCACTGCCTTACTATCATCAATACTAATGTTAGAAGGTAACAGCTTATAACCTTTATCTTGATACTTCTTCAAATGGGAAGCATATTCCAGTTTTACTTGCTCAGTAACAGTTCTTTTAGCCTTACCAGTAAATATCCAAATTTCTGGCTGAACTGATACTTTACCAGCATATTGGTAAGTACGTCTTCTTATTACGAAGCCTCTCCTTGAATCATCCCATTCATAGTCAATCTCAACAACTCTGATTTTACCCTTATTGTCTTTACTAACTAAAATATCCATTAATAGAATTTCTTTTTATTAGTGGTTGACTTAGTATCTTTTTCAGGAGGAGTATCTGCATCAAACTCTGTATCTGGAATTACATCAGCAATATCCCATAGGGTGTAATGTTCATCATCAGTACCGTCTATACTTTGGTATACCTTACTAATGGACATTCCTCCCTGTAGGGCAGCACAAGCTAAACGAAGTAATATTTCCTGCCTAGTGGTCATTACTTACCAGTATGTCCAAATCCTCCTTCACCTCTATCTGTTTCAGGAAGTACCTCTACTTCTTCCCATTCAGCTACTTCATGCTTAGCAAGAACTAATTGCATTAGTCTCTCGCCATCATTAATACGAACAGGAGTATTAGAAGTGTTAGTTAAGATGATTCCAATCTCACCTCTGTAATCAGCATCAATAGTACCAATTCCATTAGTAAGAGTAAGTCCCATCTTTAATGCTAATCCACTCCTCATTCTACATTGCAACTCATATCCTTGTGGGATAGCTACGAATAGACCAGTGGGGATTAGACATCTACCTCCAGGTTTAATTTCAATAGTTTTAGCTACTGGAATAGTTGGAATCTTATAGCCCAAATCATTTCCCTCTTTATCTACCACATTGCATCCATCAGGATTTTCTTTTAAACCAATGGCTACAACATCAGCATCAAAGAAGAATTTCTCTGGCTTATTATCCACTAACTTAATTCTACTGAAATCTCCTCTGACATCCATGCCAGCTGAGAATAGGGTTTCATACTTGGGAAGTTCCCATTGAGATTTATTTATTACTTGTACTTTCATTCTTTAGTTCTTCAAGAATAGGATGATAATCAATCTCTTCAAATTCGAACTTATATCTTGAATTGAGAGTGGTAAATTCACCTTTATCCCAGTAAATCTTCTGGATAACAGATGTTCTATACCACTGTTCCACGTCAGCTATATAAAGACTAAGACCTTCTCCAAATGCAGCAGTAATACCTTCTTCAGATTCTCCTGAAGATAAATACCCTCCATTGCTAGATACCTTAGTAATCTTAATATATCCGACTTTAGAATCTTGGAGTGCTTTATAAAGTTCGGGATTACCACCAACTCTTACAAAGTCCTTTAAACTAGCTTCTCTGTGTTTGAGAGTAGCCCTTATAAGGTTATCTCCCCACATTATTGCTTCACTGAACCTCATTTAAATACTTGATAATTTTATCCACCTCACAATCTCCTACTTCGGAATAAAAAGCTTTAATTAGTTCTTTGTTATTGTCATAGACAGCAACGAAAGGAACTAATCTAGTGCCACATGATGCTTTAATCATAATAGCTTTCTTCTTATCCTTATAATGTAGTTCATCATAAGTTTCCACCTCTATCTTGGGAAAATGTTCCCAAATGTAAGCCACTAACCTATTTTCAAAAGGTTGGCAGGCTTCGTTGTAAACTATTTTTATAGTCATGTTTAGCTGGATTAAACCAATATATAAGCATCTGTTTTAGTTCTTGACAGCGATACGTATTGCATCTGCCTAATCTCATCAATGTTCTTACAAACAAGTATGTTTGCCATGTCAATAAACACTGTTCCCAAAGAGCTTCCTTGAATTTTGTGAATGGTCGACGCATATCCATAATCGAATGTCTTTTTCTTGATAACCCTATTATCCCACATTATATCTTTAGGAGTAGCAAAGCTCTTTACCATCTCGAAGTACTTCTTCCATAAGAATGTAGACCTAGTACGATTACCATTCCTTTTGGCTTCAATAGCAGATATTCTAAAATTCTCTATTGTAGCAGCAAGGCTATCTATATAGTCTTTGTTGATGTCTCGTTCCAATATAAACACAGTTAATAATTTCTTATATACTGTATCAAATAGTTCCAGCTCATATCCAGGCAACTTCATAAAGTGTGGAATATGCCTCTCCACTCTTTTAGGAGCGTCTACTATTACATAGTCCAGAGAATTGTAAAACTGAGCACTGTTGTACTCAAAATTCTCATAACCAGTCAGAAATTCAAATTGATTGTACTCATTGGCTATATTGTCTTCCCAAAGTAGCTTTCTCATACATTGATTGAATCCCTGCACCCTAGCATTGGTATATGCTATAAGTTTAACATCATTTACATTCTGCTTTTTAATTGCAGTTCTAAAGAAGTCGGCACTCTTTAGCATAAAATCTTTGGCTTGGTCACATACAATTAAAGACCCTTCTGGAGCTTCAATAGGTTGAAATCTCTTCATGGGTCTTTCTCTTAGCTTAGATAGCAATGGCAACAATCCATTAGTATCAGCTTGTCTATGTATTTTAGTTAATGTAATAATATTAGGGCAGTTGAATACCAAACTTGTCCCTTTACTACATACAGGCTGTATTTGAGCCTTATCTCCAATGAATAGCAACTTAGTCCCATACTGATTACACATATCAAGTAGTAACTTATATATTTCATCATTAATCATAGACGCCTCATCTATGATTACAATACCATTGCTAGGTATTTCACTAAGCCCATTACATTGGAATTTTAAATCTTTATAATCCAATTCAAATATCTCTATGTTAGGAGCAAGAGACAATAATTTATGTACTGTCATCGCTTCCTCACCTGTTACCTCCTCTACTACTAACTTAGCCTTATGGGTTGGAGCACATAGTATGAAGTCTTCTCCATTAGACCTAAGATACTGGATGTATTCATTAAGGATAGAGGTTTTACCAGTACCAGCATATCCTTGTAATACTAGTACTGGCTCCTCTGTGTCCAAAAACCTTTTCATCCTTTCTAAGGCTTCTATTTGCTCATCCGCTAGAGTAATGCGAGGTCTATTAGGCTCTCCTATCCTCTTAGAGGAGTACCCACTAAAGGGCAGTTTAATACTCATTTCCAGAACACGTTTGTAATGTCCATTAAACCATAGACTGGGTCTCCATTTTCGTCAATTTCTCTACTCATTTGAACCTCATAGAGTCGTTGATTAGTATTAGGATTTTTCAAACCACCTAATTCTTCAATATAAGGACCTAACTTTATATAGTTAAAGTTCTTAATATCAATATCCTTAGACAGTTCTTGTCTACCACTATACCAGCCAATTCTAATAGGATTAGGAATTTTTCTGGTACTTTTGACTACACTTCCTGCAGGTATTTTGATGCCTTTAGGTAGCTCAACATCCTTAGTAACAGTAAATGAGTCTACAGTTTCATCAATAGTAGATTCCCTTATGAGTTTGGCATAATGGTTAATCAGCTTTGGTTCACTATCTCCTCCCATAAAGCAGATAGCAGTTATTCCCTCGTTCTCCTTAATAAGTCTCTCAATCTCCCTAAATATTAGAGGTTTTCCAATATCTTCTGCCAAGTAAGAACTATGACACCCCTTACAGTGACAAGGGCAGTTTGAGATATTAATAGCAAGTGTAGTTTCATTTGGTAACTCTTGGAAAACTATATCATAATTAACGTATTTCAGCATATTAATCCGATTCATGTAAAAGGAATACAACTGGCTTGCCATCTACTTCAACTACTGATAGAATGTCCTCATTAGCTTCTTCACAACTAGTCTCGTCTTTTAACCAGGCATCTAGTGTACAGATAATGAAGCCAGACCAACCATCAGGACCTCCTAAGAAGAATCCTTTATCTCGTGCGATAGAGAATCCATCACTGAACTCTTGCAGGTCGTTGCTAACCTTATCTAGCCATTCATCCATAGATTTATCTCCATAGACTGATGCCCCGTAATATCTCATTGTACTGAAGTGCGCTAATATAATCCTCTTGGCTAGTTCCACGTCGCATACCCAACCATGCTCATCTACACCTGTCATATACACAATAAGAATAAGATTAATAGGAATACCATCTGAAGAACCCATTTATCTGGGAATTGGTATCTAATGTAATACTCAAGGTCCATTCTCATAAGTAGAGATATTAGCTTATCTTGGAAACCGTTGTAGTTATACTTTACTGCTAGCCCTACCCCTATTTCTAGGAGCAGGATAGCAATAAATATGATTTGAAATAGAACCATAGTTTTTATTGTTTATAGTAATAACGTTTGCTAGCTTCTTTTTGTCTAGCCTCACTAAAGTTACTAATCCTCTTTAAATATCCGATTATTCTTGTGGCGTAATCTATATTCTTGCTTCCACATTTAGGACACTCATGTAAGTATCTCTTGTCAATATGTCCACAATCATTACAGATAGTATTCGGAATATTAAAGGTAAAGTAATTAGTACCATTAGTAGCTGCAACCTTTAATAGGTTTCTATATTGGTCTTTAGTAAGGTGCTCTTCAAGATTCATGTGCAATGCACTTCCTCCATCTAAGTACTTGACATACTCTTCACCATGTAACTTGAATTTATCGAGGATAGTTAAACTAGTATCCTCAACTGCATAGAAATATGAATTGTAGCAATCTCTAGGAACTACATATCCATCCTTCCTATCCCAATTAGCGTGCTTAACTCCTAGATTCTCAGCCCTTCTGTTACGCCTACTCCCTAGCTTTGGAGCAGTGACCTAATAAATGATATAAGTCCTTGTTAGGACCGTAATCACCACACAATTCAAATTCTTTAGTAAGACGAGCTATAACAGCTTCCTGTTCAGTATCAAAGTAACCTAGATGCATTCCTTTATAGTTATGCATAATTCTCGCTGCCCACTTACCGTTCTTGAGCTGAGAAACTCCGATTACCTTGTTACCCTTACGAATGTTCTTCATATTGTCCTTATGTTCACACACTCTGAGATTCTGTACTCTATCATCAAGTTTATCACCATTAATATGGTCTACAACTTTCTTAATTGAATACTCCTCTTCATGCATTCCCATTAAGTATCTATGAAGCAATACCTTCTTACCATTTATACTAATTGCAGCATACCAAGTATCTCCACCCTGTTTGCGGATGTAAATCTTAAACTGCTTTAGCTCTTCCACCTTATCTAAATCAACCTTGATTCTAGCTGTCTCATTACCCTCTTTGTCATAGGTAATACACTCAGCGTAATCATCATGTAGTATGTACTCGTTGGGATCATAGATTGTCCTTTTGGTAATCTTACCTTTATGGTACATCTGCATGTAGTGTTTCTTACAATAAGGTATTCCTTTGAATCTTGCGAATGCATCAGCATCACAAGCCGTGCATTTAGTTCCTTCTAGTGTATTAGTTCTCTTCATACTTGTACTCGTTTTAATTAAAGTTATGTACAAAGATACACAATTTCCACCAGTAAAACAAATGTATTAGGTGGGAAATCACTTCAGATTTCCTCTACATATCACTATGTAGTGCAGACTATCACACACTCTCATTGTTGAGAGTCCCATCCGTTTAGTCGTTCAGGCTACCATTACGCTTGCCCCTTGTTGCCTACGATTCTCACGTAGTGGTTCCAAGTCAATTAGGTTGGGTTTAACGTGCCCACAAGTTTTAGGCACAAATTCAGTATTAAACATTAACTCCTTAGTTTTAGCTTTACGATTTTCATCGCTAATAGTTTTAAGGATAGATTGCATAAATTCTCTGTAAGTAGGATTATCATTAACTGGAATTCCTAAGAACTCAGCAGCTTCGATAACTCCATTAACACCTACAGTTAAATACTGTTTCTTCATATGAATGAATCCAGCAGAATAGACAGTTAGTAAACCATCATTTAAATAGTCTTTGAGTAATTCATTATATGCAGTTTGATATTTATGAACTTTCTGAACGTTTTCACGTAAATACTCAATCATATCGTATCCGTTATTAACTGCATCTTGAACTAATCTATTAATATTTAAAGTCATTACAGATTTACTACCAGTAGCAATACCACCAGCTCCAAGAGAATAACTAAATTGATTATCAGTTACTTCATTGCGAAGTCTACAACAACTTGACAGACTGTCTGCTGAATCAGACATATAAGTAAAGAATGAGTGTCCCTTACTATACATCTCTGCTGTAAAGTCTGCCCATTCTTTATCTACTACATCCTCTCCATCAGTAAGAAGTGCTACAGTTTCAACCATTCTGTTACACCTCACCCTCGGTAGGTGAGTGATTTATTAAGTATTCGTATTTCTTGTTCTCACTACTAACTATCTTGCCATAGATTTCTATTTCGTGTAATAGTCTATTCTTGATAGCCTCTTCTTCCGTGTCATACCATTCGATTAAGGATTCTCCATCCTTCTTTATATAGCATCTCCAGCATTTACCATCTCGTCTATTAGAGTGATAACTAACACCTACTACTTTACCGTAGTGTCTGTTAACTACATTTATTGCTTGAGATACTACTCTAAGATTCTCCATTCTATTGTCTAGTCTAATTCCATTAATATGGTCCACTACAGTCTTAGCATCGTAACCCTCTGTTTCAGTCAGAATCTTATGGATTAGCCGCGTCTTACCATCAGTTTTAGTTACTGCGTAACCTCCACTATTAATATAAATCTTAAACTGTTGTAAGAACTCTTTCTTATCTAAATCGAATATTACTTCACCAGTGATTTCACCATGTACTCCTCTACATACACAGACATTATCTCTCCACTCATTAGCATCCTTCTGGGTGAATTGAGATATTTCTCCATGTCTATACATTTGTAAATAGTGCTTTCTACAATAATACTGTCCATCTCCCTTAAACTTACTTACTCTACCAGTGCCATTACCGACACTAGCTCCACATATACAGCAAATTCTTTCGTTAGTCTCCATATTTATAAAGTTGTTACTTGTTTCACTTAATGAGACAAAGATACAACTTATTCCCAATAGAAACTAACTTTAATGGACATACTTAATAAACGGGAGAATACTTCAATTCTCCTCTATATGTTACCATATAGTTCCGACTATCGCATACCTTAATACATTATATTCACACATAACGTATTAAAGTCCTCTATATTTAGTCTGTCAGGCTGCACACTTAACGTTGCTTGCCCCCTGTTGTCCTAATATTAGGAGTTCCAAGTCAATTAATAGAGGTTTTAATTCCCCATCGAAATTCCAAGGGAATGTAAGAATACACTTAGTCCTCTCCTCATTGAACCAAGTCATAAACTTCTTCTGTAACCAGTTCAAAGAATCCCATATCGGCTTAGTTCCATCAGGGAATACAAATTCACCGAATAATCCCTCAAAGTAATACTTATCAAAGTAACTTATATTCCAGAATACTGATTGGAAGTTACGAGCAGCAGCAGGTTGATTGATTGAATATACAATCTGTTGGAATTTCTGCTCAATTACCTTCTCAATAGTAAGCATACTAGTTACCTTTGCTGTATTAATAGGCTTGTCTGCTCCTTCTGAGTTAGTATCAGTTGTAAACCTTAATTGACAGTTAGCGTCCGCATATTTCCAATAATCATCACCCCACTCCTTACGAGCAAAGTAATCGAAATACATTAGGAACTCACCAGTAGCTACTGCCCCAGCAAATTGTGAACTGATTGCAAATACTAGATTTACAAACATACCACAGAATGAATCCAAGTTTTTAGGTTTTGCAGATAAACCTCCAATAGGCTGCAAACCTTCCAACAAGAATGGATACATAGTAATAGCCACACAATATGGCATAATACTAGTCTCATCATGTTTATATAGTTCGTGAGATTCTAGCTGACGGATATACTCCTTAGCTAAATCCTCACCATACATCTCTCTAATTTTATCGGTAAGTATAGTACGATTCACCTTAATAATATCACCTTTGAACAATTCACCATTCAAGGTTACTATATTCTTTTCAGTAACATTAGCATTAGAATCATATTTACTACCTGTAGCTGCATTACTAGCTTTAGCATAGTCTCTAATGAATTGCTTCTTGTTAGTTAGAGTTCTAAGCTCAGCTTGTTTCTGCCTGTATAAGATAAATGCTTTAGCAACATTATAATAATCACAAGCCATTAGAGCCTTCTCTATCTGGTCTTGGATTTCCTCTACAGAAATAATATTGTTAAAGTATAATTCATCTTTTACATCACTAAGAATATCCATATCAATAGGTTCATTAACTGCATGGAATGCTTTAGTGATAGCTAAGTCAATCTTACCCCAGTCAAAGGGCTGCACTGTCTTGTTTCGTTTTACTACTAGCATTAATTAATTAAAAGTCTAAGATTGTACGTAGTAATAAGGTCTTTTCTGCCTTATTGATGATATCTTTTCCACCATCATTGCTGATTAGCTCAGTAAATGCATTGTAAACCTTAAACATATTGACATCTTCATCTTCCTTAACATAATACTTGGACTTATTGTCCACAAACAACGATTTATAAGCATCAATGACTTCTTTAGTACCTAGCTTAACCTTGCCATAACCCAAGTCACAGTGTTGAGAGATTGCATTTCTCATCCACTTACCTAAGTTAGATTCAATAGCTGGTACAGTTCTCTCCCATTCTGTTTCATGGAGAGTCTTCAACCATAATTTCAAATCAGATGTTTGTTCCATCAGATTCTTAACTGGCTTGTAGTTTATAGCCTTCTCAGGCTCTAATTCTTGGATATTGATGAAAGAAGGGTCAAATACACATAGATTGGTACAAGCCCTATTAAGACCACCTCTATACATCTTTACTATCGGCTTACGAACATCTAGTCCATATAGGAATCCGATAACTTCATCATGGTTATCCCACGCATATTCATCAGGCATTACTGCCTCAATAAGTACCCTATTATAGGTTACATCATCTGTGTTATATTCACCAGTAATAGTTCTGGTGATTTGGTCAGGGAGTTTAACTTGTACTCTGAAATCAGAAGTAAATTTAGACATAGTTTCCAAGAATGGCTCTACATAAGCCTCAGTTGGAAAATATGCTTTATCTTTGATTCTGGTTGCCTTTCCTTGCAATAACTCGTCTAATGTTATTTCCATATGCAATTTTATTGTAGTGTAATTCTGCCATCTAGCATATTTCCATTTTCATCTACAATAGAATAATCACAAGCAGCTGGTGTGTTACCAAAGTTCTTGTGAATCCATTCAGAACTACCAAATAGAGAGCTTACAGATTTATATGTAAACCTTCTTCCATAGGTAGTAGCAGACTGATGTAAGTCTCCTTTTACAAAGACCACATTGCCTTTAATTCCTTTATTGTCAAGATACTCATTGATAAAGTTTTCTGTCTTAATATCAAGAGTGAGAGGTAAGTTCTTAAACATATCCTTGTTATCCTTGCCATGACACAGGATATATGTTGTGTCATTTAGCTTAAACTCACCAATAAACTTCTCAAATATTGTAGCTTCAATATCCATACTTTGTAAGATATACTGAAGTGCAATATTGGCAGAATATCCGAAATCTCCATCATGGTTAGATTCTCCCACACAGTAATAAGATAGATTATTACAAGGTATCTCTTCCGCAAGAGTAGTCATAAACCCAGTCATTACTTCAATGAAGCATTTGAGTTGCTCCTTATTATTCATGTTCTGAGCTAATTGATGTCCACCTCTTGTAGTCTGACCATCATATCCGTCCAAAGAATCACCTAGATTACATACAACTACATTATAGAAGTTGCCAAACATTAGAGATTCTTTCTTTACTTGGTCAATTAGCTTCTGAAGTCTACTCTCGACCTCTTCTTGGTTATACTCATTGGCATAAATAGAATATCCAGACACGGATGCTCCAATGTGCATATCAGATAACCAAATAATCAAATCTCTATCCTCTCTACCTGTAGCAGTAGGAGTGAATTTGGGAAGATTTGACACATCAATACCATCAAGTAACCCAGACATATCCTGGAGTTGGTCTTTAAGGTCTTGATTTTCTTTCATATATCTTTTGAGTTGATTCTCGGTTTGTTTAACCTTTTCAACTTCATAGCTTCTTAAGAAGTCATTCTCCTTCTCCCTAAATTGCATTTCTAGCAACTTGTTCTTGTCATTCTCCTCAATAATATGTGGAGCAAATGGGGCTGATGCTTTAGTAATACTAAATGCCCTAAGAATCCTCTTAAAGTCAGCTAAAGAATATTCTGGGAATACTCTTGAAACTTCCCTTTGTGTAATTCCACTACCATAGTTAGAGTACAACCTATATACCAAGTTCATTTCATCTCTACTGAATGAACCTATAATAGGTTGTCTATCTCTTACATAGACAGTGAACGCATACTTAACTATTTTACCTTCCTCATCCCTCTCAATGGAAACCTTAGATGTATCATCAGTATCTAATTCAGCATCACTAAAGACAGCATCATCCTGAAATAAATCAGGAGTTGATTCTTTCTTAGTTGCTCTTATTCTTGGTCTAGCATCTATCTGTCCGAATAAATCCATAATAGTATTATAATCTTCATCGGAGATAGTTCCAGCTTCTTTAGCTTGTTCTACCGCTTTCCTTTTCATACAGAAGTAGCTAGTAGGTAAGCCTATCTTTTCAGAATAGGCATTCATACTGATATTATCTGCAAGTACCGTTTTGAGGTGATTTGTAAGTTTAATAATAGTCTGTTCTTTCATCGTTAGATGTTTAAATTAGATAGCAGTTACGCCTTTAAAAATAATCATCTTGGTAGTCTACAAATCTATTATAAAAAAATAAGGGACTACCTTATTTTCATAAGATAATCCCTTTGATATTTAAAGTTGTAGAAGTCTATTAGGCTTCAACTCCAAAGCAGATGTAAGTTCCTTGTTTAGCACTCTTAGATGGAGTGTACTTAACTTCAAACGCACCAACTTCACCCTCAACCACATCTTTGATGTATTTGCAGAAGATGCCGCCCTTGTAATCTTTCTTGGTGTACAATTCCTTAGCTACTTCCTTAGCCTTGTTCTTTGTCTCGAAGTTAGTGAATAGAATTTCACCAGTTGCAGGGTTAATACCTTGATAACCAGTTTTATACTTTCTCTTACCCTTCTCGTTCTTAATATCCTTTACAGTGTAAGGACGCTCACGTGTATCAGCAGAACCTGCTTCAAATGTGATAGAACAGCCAATACCAGCAGCATACTTAGTGTGCTTTGCTAGATATTCAGCACAGAACTCTTTCAACGCTTTCTCAGCGATTGGCTTACCAGCAGTCTTCCATGCCTGAGTTGCATCACGAATAACTTGGAATGGTGCTTCTGCGATTGCTTCTTGTTTTGTGAAACCTTTTACTTCTACTTTCTTAAAATTCATTGCTTGCATAATTCAAAATTGTTAAAACATTATTTCATACGTCTAATCTTGTAACTTTCTATAGTACAAAGATACTACTTTAATCTGGATTGACCAAGTAGTCTTAGTATTAAATAATCTAAAAATTTGAATTATAATCTCTATATTTCCCTTGAGGAAAGTGATACAAAGATACTACATTTTACCTGACTGTGCAACTGCCAACCCTTAAAAAGTGTTAATTGTCAGTTTGAGATAAAATTGCACTAACTGTTGGGTTATTGATTAATGTAGTTAGAGTATCATAACTCTCTTCGTAAAACAAATCCTCTCCATCCCTGGAGGCAATATCTACATTTTGCAAGATTTGTTGAAACCTCCACTGAGGAAACCTCTCTACCAACTTAGATAGAATTTCAATAATCTTCTGATTTGATTCATACCTCATGGAGATTTTATCTCCCCATGAATTTACTTGATTTTCTGTCATTAGAATGGTAAATAAGTGTGTAAAATCTCTTTAATCTTGCTGACCATTTCCTTAGAAGACTTCATATCAAATGTTAGGAACTCATCACAGTGCTTCATCATGTCTGTACAAACAACAGACAAACCCCTAATAAATTTTAGGTCGTGCTGAGATACTTCATTATCAATTATCTTCATTATTACCAAATAACAAGTAGCATCGGGATTCTTAACTCGTGCCTGCTTAGTGAGAAAGCATATTAAGGAAATAAGTGCAAACTTACTGCCAATATCACAATTTAAGTTCCCCAAGCTAAAATATTCTTGATAATATTTTTCAAGGTCTTGATACGATGGACTCCATGCTTCCATAAGAAGAATTAGTCATATAGTTCGCAATATGCTACTCGTTGTAGCAAATCTTTAAATTCTAAGAAACCTTTACGAATCTCACCATTAGTAACCCTAAATACTCCAGCTCTAAAATCTGGTACGGTACAAACTAAAAGCATATTCGCCATCAGACTAGATGGTTTCATGTTATATTGCTTCTCTACGTAAGAACGCAGCATCCAAGCATACATAGCCATCTGTCTATTATAATGGTATTTCTTAAATGAATCACCAAAGTCAATCAACCAGTGTCCTGTAGTCTTTAAGTCATTAAGAACTACCTCTCCAGTTTCAGTATCAATGGTGAAATTATCTAGCTTACCTTTGAGTTTAAGGATAACTTCCTTACCCTCATGTTCAGCCTTCACATCCATAAATAGGGCAGCTTCGTTCATGGAGATAGGCTCCTCGAACATTCCCTTAGGATGTAATAGATTTTGCACTTCTTTATTAGCTTCTACCGAAGCCAAACAAAGTTGTAACTTCTCTCTAGATTTGGGGTCAAGATAAATTGGCTCTTTATCTGAGTTCGTATGCTCAGACTCCCAATCTCGTCTATCCCACCAATAATTTATACATTTGTCTCTAACATTCTCAATCTTAGCCTCGTCCATCTTGCCTTTGTAATAATCAATTTTGTCAGATGCAGCTATAATATCCTTATCAGATACAGTACCTTTATTACTAAGGAACGTCTTAAATAGTTCATCCGCCATAGCTCCCATCTTAGCAGTGGGTCTATCAACATTATTAATTATTTTAAAGCTTTCAGGTTGCAATACTAATTCGTGAACTGCTGAACCAAATACAAGAGAGTCAGAATATTTAGGATGTTTACTTAGTCCCTCTTTATAAATTTGAGGACTTCCGTCTTGGTCTGGATTTATTAAAGCAAGTTTTGAGTTGCTTATATAATCAGCCCACTTATCACTAAAATATTCTTCGTCACTCATCTCAATGAGTTGTATAGTGTCAAGAAGTGGTGTCAGTTTAACATTCTTATGCATATTTCTTCATAAACAGATATGAGTCAATTATCTCGTCTTTGTTCAATGAGAATACTTTAAACATAGGAAAGTTGGCTGTCTTCTCTGTGTGGAATAACAGCGCAGGTAAACCAGACTTCTGGCACTTTAACACATTAGATAGTGAATCATCAATAAATATATCCACTCTACCTTTAATCATATCAGCCTTGTTTCCATGCTGATAAATCATTTGATAGACTGGTCTGTCAGGGAATCCATTACGTCTTAACCATTCCTTAGTCCATGCCTTATTGTTTACACGTTTAGTGCAATACAATTCAGGTATGAAGTCAGGTCTGTTCTTAACTTCAAGATTCAACCAAAAATCTCTGTCTTTACTTAAAATCTGCTGTACATTACGTGTTATAATGTGGTCTTCCAACATTTTAGGGTTGTGCTCAGTATCAAAATACTTACAATATGCTCCCCAGAAGTCAGCCAGACAATCGTCAATATCTAAACCTATTCTCATTTTCCTTGTATCGACTTAAGAAGAATGGAGAAACGAAAGTCATAAATTCCTCAAATGGTATTTTTATAGTACGTTCGTTAGGTCTAGATATTCTATGACATAATTTCCATAAGGGAGCACCATCAAATAAACAAGACTGTGCTTCTCTTAGTGATTTAACATCAGGCTGTATTCCTAACTTTTTACATATATAAGCTGTTACTTTGGCTCTGTTAACTACATATATTCCGTCCTTGGCACCGAATACAATAAAGTCGGCTTCACCTAAGCCCCAGCCAGCATCCCCATTTACATTGAGAAGTTCCCATAGAACATAAACTCCCCAACCTTTGTACTTATACTTGACCTCTAGCTTGTAATACCTCCACTTACCCTTATTATAGCACTTCCACCAATAATCGTAGTGGTAGTGCATATTCTGATATGCATTTGACTTACCAAGCTTAGTGCCAGGGAACATAATTGCCCATATAAGTGGAAATATGTAATCCTCGTACCTCTTACCATTGAGAGTTGCCTCTTCGTGATTCAAAACTCTTCTATGTCATAAATGTCTCCAATTACTATATCTGCTTGAGTGTTTAGAATCTTGATTAAGTCCTCCCAATCGGAAGGAACATCAATATTCTCGTAATCTTCTATGAAAGCATTAATAAACTTTTGCTGAGCATCGGAGAAGTTTCTTGCACGTACTTTCTCAATCCAGCAATAACTATCCCCACAACAAGGGAGTAGATAAGTTGTCATCGAATGTTATGCTTAATTTTAAGTTTCCTTTTGTCTTCATCTGTGAGTATGGTTTTCCCTCTACCTACGTGCCACTTATGACACACGCTACACTTATAAGCCTGTCTTTTATGAATAGTTTTATCCTGCACATTAATAACCATAGCAGCATGAATAGCTTCTTTCTCTGATTCATATGCAGTCTTATTCCTAAACACTGGTTCTTTAGTTTCTGGATTAATATAGAAGAGTGTTTGATGCTCACCTATATTGTTATTAAACTTCTCCATAACTGGACCAATTTCAACTAGTTTCAGTATAAAGCGTCTATCATCATCAGTAGCAATAAATAGCTTACTATCCTCTCTAGAGATGGATTGTATTCTATCTGTACTAAACGGAAATAACCCTTTCACATACCCTAATAGTTCCCAATCAATAGGTAGACTCATAAGTTAATAGTCATTATAGGATTAAGATTGAAGGAACTTGGAGTAATTTGTACCTTATCCTTAGTAAGAATAACATTCTTACTTAACGATTCAGGTGGATAGAGATGTGTCTTAATCTTAGAGGTTTTCAAGTATTCTACAAAGTGTGCACCAAATGCTGCATTCTTTATATCATGTTCTTGAATTACATCCTCTAAATATTCAAACACACCAGGCTCAATACCCTTATTACTTCTTCCAGAAGGCATTAAAGGTAACAATACATGATAGTAAATACTATCACCATATCTAACCACAGTATCATAGAACTCATCTACAGACACCTTATCAGATATAATATGATGGATATTTACATTCGTATCACCCCACGTTAATAGCTTATTAATAGCCCTATGTGCTTGAAGTCTTATACTTGGATTACCCAAGCTAACTGCAACTCCACCAACATATTCCTTAGTATAAGCAAGGATTTCTCCTCCCTTAACATTGTCTCTAGCTAAAATAAGACCATTAGTAGTGTAATTAGGAACTACTCCAGTATTAAATACTGTTTCGAGGAACTCACAGAAATCTGGATGCATAGTTGGTTCTCCAGTTGAACCAATAGCTATTTGGAACGGTTTGTTAGTATATGTAATCTCATCTTTAGAGATAGTACCATACATATCCATCCATTTTTTCCAGGTTTCACATATGTTGGGATAATTAACTCCTCCATGTCCTGCTGATACGTAACAGAAGTCACATTCAGCATTACATACAGTATTAATACCAACATCATAAAATTCAGCCATGTTAGGAGGTAATTCTCTAGCTACTCCAGTACCTACTCGAATAGTCTTCAAATTACCCCATATAGCCTTATAATTGTAGTAGGAGAACTCTCTTATTTTAGTTCCCCAGCTTGTCCAATCTTTCATTCATACTCTATTTTATAGTTATCTTTAAAGTGTTTGTCAAGTATTGCTTCTAATCCTGCCCTATAAAAGTCTACAGGTTGCTCACCATAGGGAATCCATAAGGTAATAACACCATCCTCCATGTATAAGGTTGGTTCCATATCAGAATAACCATATGATGACGGAAATAGAGGTTTTAGCAACTCATAGATAGAATCCAAGTCATTTCCAGTAATAGTACAGAATATCTCTGATGAGCTATTAGTAACTACATCTGAGAACGATTGGATATTAATACTTAACAATACGCCCTTCTTCGTCCTTTGGTCTTTCATGGTCAGAAGATATGCACTTAAAATTTTCTACTAAAAACTTATCTACATAACTAAACCCGTAATCAACTCGGACGAATAAACACTCTCTGAGAACGTTCACTGGGAGTTCCCAAACCCAAGCAAGGTATTCTTCCTTAGATTGGAATGGAACACCATACTCATCATGGTCTTCGTACATATAGGACTCCCTACAAAACTCTTTGAAGTCACTTACCTCAATACCACAGCATTCTCCAGAGTAATATTCAGCATTCTCATGTTGTTTATGTATTGCCTCTAATGCCCTTTGTAATGCTTTAGCAGTATAGGAAGTATCAACTACGTAAGTTTCAGAAGAACTATTTGTTATTACGTCAGAGAATGACTGAATCGGAATCAGATAATACTTAGTTGTAGCACGCTTCAACACAGAACAAATCATTTATTTTGTTCAATATAGCTGCATCGGATTTCTTATCACTGTTCTTAGGGATAATAGATACTTGAGTTGTAGGATACCTCCAATCACTGTCGAAGTTACGTGTAAATTCCTCGATAGTTTCTAATACATCACCTACTAAGCCCATCTTAACAAGTTCCTGATATGCTTCGGAATCACTTATATAGTGTCCATCCTCATCTTTACGATTTCTAACCTCTTCAATCATACCTCTGTACTCTTCATCAATATCCTCGTTATCAATGCAGCGTTCGAAGTAATCTTCAAGCATATCACTATAGTCAATACTAACTGTGAACAAATCATCGCAAGACTTGTCTGAACCTCCAATCTTTAAAATTACATTAATAATATCTTTTACTGCATCAACAGTATATTGTGTAGCTTCTTGATACACTTCCATACTACTGTTGGTTACTACGTCATTTAAAGATTGTAGTCTAAATTTCATCCTAAATGTATATTCCAACCATTGAATAAACTATTAATCTTGTCCCAAGTATCATAAGGGATACTGTTATCATCATTACTTACAACCAATACCTTACCATCCAGCCTTCTCACATCCTCAGCCTTACTAATTTCCCACACTGTAGGTCTAGGTCCATCATAGCTCTTTAAGAATTCCTTAGAGATATCCCAGAGAGCATTCTTAAACCAATAACTATGTCTATGTAGAGTCTTCCAATCAATGCAATCTACAGCATCATCTTCTTCCTCTGCAAGAACTCGGTTAATATCATAATTGACTTTATCCCAGTTATTGTTCAAGTACTCAATAAAGGCATCATGAATAGGCTCCTTATAGTCACAGCTATAGCCACGAGCTATCATACCATTTCCATAATCATGGACTTCGAATGGTTCAAATAAAAAGTTCATTCTAACTTCAAGAACATCCTCCTCGTCTTCTGGGTCTTTAAGCCAACCATTAGCTATTTCAAATATAGTTCCAGGATAACTCCAACCTTCCTCTATCTCACCACTACGAAGTTTTTTACGCCATTCACGATAATCCTTTAACGAAAAAACCTCTGGATAAGCAAACCCAGAGGTAAATCCTTTGAGGATGTCATTGACTTCCTCGCACGTCTTTCCAGTATCCAAGATAAATACCTCAGAAGAGCTATTAGTAATTAGGTCACTAATAGATTGTACTGGTATTGCTAATATGTTCATATCTAATTCTTTCTTATTAAATCATAAAAGAACTCTTTGGACATCATAACATACTGTCCATCAGAAGCCATATTGACTTCTTTATCAATTTGTTTATTCCAGACTATCACTAATGGTCTATCCTTACGAGGACATGACTTAATGATTTCTGAAATCGAAGGAGTGTTCTTAGTGCATTTACATTGTACATAACATGGAAGATGGTCTATAGTTTCTGCTATATCAATTTTATCATTATCCAGGTTCTTGGATTCTGACCTAGCTGATTTAAGCCCAGCGTATCCTAGTTCTGTAAGCTCCTTAATAATCTTCAACTCATAATTGTTTCCCTTACGTCTGGCATATGCGCCATTACGTTTCTTCTTCGGCTTTTCTGCTACTTCTTCTGGCATATTCTATCAATTCTAAAGTTTTCTCTCGTCCATACATCTTATGAAAGTCTGATATATCTTTGGCTCCATAACTACGAGGAATCCACATACATTCTACATCAAATGACTTTCTAATCTTATTCATATTATGAAGACCAGTTAAATCATTGTCATAGAATACAATAATCCTCTTAAATCTACTCTTCAATTTAGAGAATTGACTTTCAGTTAGGAATAGATTCTCAGAATTTGGAGCTATGGCTGTTATTCCGAGAGAATACAGTGTCATTACATCCTTTAGACTCTTAGTTATTACTAAGACATCATCTTCTTTAGGAAGTTGTTTAGCACCCTGCAATAGAAAAGACTTCCAATTAGATAGAAATCTTAGCTCGTGCTTCTTATTAAAAGGAAAGTAGATTCTCCACAGTTCTGTTTCGTTCTCATTCTTACCTCTATAATATCCAAATATTGGACAACTCTTAGATGATGTTGTAAAGAAATTACCATTTAGAAATACGGTCTTACAAGAGAAGACCCTGAATTTCTTCAGAATCTTCTCTGTAATACCAAATTGCATCCACCATTCAAGTTCCTCTTTAGAGAACTCTTGAATTTCTACCTGTATATTAGCCTCCTTGCACTCCTTGAGTTCATTAGTACTAATAGTAACAGGTTTGGGATTCTTTTTAAGTTTAGGATGTTTAATGTAACCGAAGTCATTGGCAATCATTCTTAGTGCCTTATAATAGGTTAAGCCATATTTGTACATGACTACACTAATAAAGTTGCCATAAAATGCACCACTAAAATCCTTCAGAACAATATCTCCACTCTTGTTCCTATAAAAAGAACAGGTGGGATTATTGTCTGCTCTCAAAGGTGACTTAAACAAACCCTTTTTAACAGGTATGCCTAAGTAATATTCGAGATATGTTTCTTGAGATGCTCTGTCTAATAAATATTGCTTAGTAATCGTAGGTTCAAATTCAAGTTTCATATTAATTCATATGTTTGTATTAGAACCACAAAGTTACTAATTATTTATTATACTTCAAAATCAAGGTCTTCGTTACCTGCTGCTGCATCGTCAGTAGCATCTACATTATCTTGTACTTCAGTAGGTTTAGCATTCTTCTGCTCATTCATCTTCTTAACTTCATAGTCAGAGAAAGCTACTGTTTCTCCCAACCAGTTGTTAGAGATATAAGCTTCACCTTCCTTGTTAATGCTAACAAAGCTAGGTAGAGATGCATAACCCTTGCTATTACCGATTAACTTCAATCTAGTGTGCTTGTTAAGAGACTTAGCCAAAGCCTTATTCATGATTTCAACCAATTTCTCAAAGTCTTCTGGCAATGAAAGTCCAGTTGCAGCCTTAGAGAATTTCTCCATCATTTCAGGAGCTAGGTTGGTCATTACGTGAGCAATAGTGAACTGAAGTTGTTCCAAAGCAGAAGGAAGCTCCCACTTCTTGCCACCAGTTTCACCAGTAACACGTTCTGCACCATTGTCACCAGGACAGAAGATAAGCGGTTCGAAGATACCTTCGTCGCCAGAGAACTTAATCTTCATAGCTTTCCACACGTTACCTTCCTTATTTGTTCCTTTAGACAACTCGATACCCTTGAATACTACATCATAGATACCCCAAGCTTTCAGTCTTACTACTGCTGTGCCTTTAACGTTATTTAGATTGAATGTCATTCCTGCCATAATATATAAAAATTAAATTTCAAATGATAAGTCATCTATCTCATATGCTTCATCATTATCTAGGGTAGTGTCCAATGGTAAATCTTCCACTGGGTTTTCATCTTCTTTAATCTTTATATTCTTATCTTCTGTTACAGGCTCTTCAGACCTATCCTTGTTGCCAATTAACACAAACAAGCCTTCATGTCCCTTCCACGGGGTTACAGTGAATGTATCTCCATATTTGGACAATAAATCGTTTGCATTACCTCTACAACTTACTGTGAGGCTCTTAGTTAATTTGTTACCAGATTTGGTCTTCCAGGCAGTGTCAGTTCCTATAATTGGGAACATTAATCCGCCCTTCTCAATAGGTTGATATTTAATATCCAACCTGTTCTCCCATTCTACACCCATTAAGGATGCGGCTGCCCTATTAAGGACATATTTGTTAGATTCTAAGGTAATCTGAGGTTCAGCAGACTCCTCTGCTTCCTCAGCCTTAGTAGATGTTTTCTGAGCTTTCTCTTTGACCTGCTCCTGCTTTAGAAGTACACACTCCTTTGTATCAGGATTATAGTCAAAGGTAATCATCATTTTTATAATCATTCCTCGTCGTTGTTATAAGCATCAATTACCTTTATAATCTCGTTCAAATCATTGTCAATTAACAATTCATCGAACATACCCATCGGAGTCTTTGCTACACACTCCCCATCGGTATTAGTAAGGAATTTATACTCCATTCTGCCAGAATCACCTTCCTGCACCTTAGTAAAGAATACATAGGTGAATAGACCTTCCAGAGTAACCTTTTCTGCCAATAACTTACCAATAGTCTTGATTGAATATTTAGGATTCATAGCATCACCGACATTCTCACTATGAGTTAAGAATATCATCTTGCAATCATCCCTCATAGATTCTGAATACCTAAGCACTTCCATAGCGTGCTGAGCCAACTCAGTAAACTTAGTGTAACCAACTTCAGTAGCTCTATCTACAAACTCATAGCTCAACATATATTGCCAATCGTCAATAATGACTTGCTTAATGTGAGGCATCTTTAGATTAACAATCTTCAAGATGTTTATGATTTTGTCATATTTAGAGCTTACATAATAGTTACCCACCCATTCAGAACCTTCTTTCTTTATCTCTTTATACTTCTTCTTATATCCTTTAAAAGGTAAAGGCTTACCAGTAGTAGAAATCAAGAAAGTTTCTTCTGGGTTCAAATTTCTTAAACAGGTACTTTTACCAGTACCACTTTCACCAACAATCGCAATAGTTTCTGCTGCCATTTACTATAGAACTAAAGTCATTTTCTTACTAGAATCTTGTTGTTCTTCAATCTCTTGGCATGAATCTTCTAATGAGTCAGAAAGTACCCAATCAGGGGTGCTATACTTCTCATAGTTTGTAATCTTGGTTGCAATTGGAAGCTCTCTAAACAAGCCAGTTTTACCATAGAATCCAAGACCTACAGCAATATCAGCTGCGCCCCATCTATTCTTTAATACTACTGCGCTTCTAAAGTTCTCCCCAATTTGTTTTATGTCATATCCTCTATATGTGGACATCTTCTCCCTGAATGGATAAAATAGTGCCATCACTATATTGGCATCCTCTGCTGGATTACCAGTTCCTTTTAAATCATCCAACTGGAGTTCCTGGAAGTTCAACTTCCTTCTCTCTACATTGGAGGAACCTCTATTCACCTGCATTACCACTACAGGACTAATCTTACATTTATTTCTAAACGAAACCAATGAAGAAGACATAGCATCCATTTCATCCTTCTTGGTGTTACCAATGGAAGGTCTAGCTAAACCAATATGGTCTAATACTGCAAGAATGATGTGATTAGGTCTAAACAGAGTATATTTATCACCTTCAAACTTACCAAATTGTTTAAGAGTTTCCATAAGGAACTCTACCATTCTTTGGTTGTTTAATGGTTTATCATATATAATCATGTGAGACTCAATCTTATCAAGCATCTCTAAGGATTGACATACTAATTCATAGTCCATATCGGACAGAGTGGTATCCTTACTTCTAGAAAGTAATTCTTTAAAGGATAATTCAACTCCAAATGTTTCATATATATAAATAGATAGAAGTTTGCCAAGCAGTTGCTCAGCAGTCATTTCCAAGCTGAAATATATAATATGGAAATCTGGATTGTCAATATTTTCCATTAAAGGCTTATAGATAAAGGAATGTAATGCAAACGAAGTCTTACCTGAGCCAGTACCTCCAGCTATCAGATAATATGTCTCCTGTGCTATTCCATCTACAAATCTCTCTAGTTTTGGGAGTCCCATTGATAAGGCATGGTTTTCTCCCCTTCTACCTCTATCAATTAACTCTTTTAAATTCTTAGTTATTAATCCCATTAAATACTCTTGATAGTATCAAACCGCATAATACCATCTCCGTTCTTGAGTTCAGCAATATTCTGCCATATCTTACTTATCATAAAATCAGCGATGTTCATGTTAAGTAGATTGCAGTTATTGTCCTTCGCCCATCTGATAAGCTCAAGAACTTCATTGTGTTTATCTTGCTTCCAGCCTATAGATTTACCATAAGCGTAATAGAACTCCTCTTCTGTACTAAATTTCTTAGCCCAGTTATTGAGGGGAACCTCTACACCATTAATAACCCCATTATGGGGATAGGTCATTAGGAACTCTGCTCCCAAATCTCCACTAAACTTCCTATAGTTATTAAGGAAATTCTGATTGAATACGACACATTCAGGGTCAAACTTCTGACCCTTATCGGGAACTTTATATGATTTGGTGATAATTCCCTTAGCTTGAAGACTTAGCAATAAGTCTCGAAGGTCCGTTCTAGTTACAGGCATAGTAAAATACTTAACTAGATATTCTTTATGCCCTTCTTCTATACTAGCTAGAAATAATAAATCAATTAGTAAAACTTCTTCTGCTGTAAGTCTATACTTCTCCATCATTACTAACTGATTATCTACTGTTAAACTTAGTTTTTCCAATTAAATAAATCATTAGCCAATAACTAACAATCTACTAACTGTAAAGTGTTTATTCTGATTTCTCAGCGTTGTCAATTACATACGGGTCTAAGAACTCTTCTTCTAACATAAGTCTTCTCTCCTCCATCTCAGATATACGAATTTTCTCACAAGTAAGTGCTTTAACTTGCGGAGACATATTGTTATACCTATCCATGAATTTGTTGAGAATAATGAGTTCTAACATTCTTTCTGTTGTCATCTTGTTACCGTGTTAAGAGTACAAAGATACTAAAAATCTCTTAAATTACCAAATGAATCTTATGTAAACTTTAAACTGCGTAATAACCTATCACAATCAATAGGTTTACCTTGATAGCTTACACTTAGAGCTTTGAAACTTATCTCTGTCGCAAACAACTCCAATAGATGTAGAAATTGCACAACATCTACTTTTGTTGTTGTAATTTTGTCAGAGAAGTCACAATAAGTTACTTCAAACATTAGAATCTAAATATCATTTTAGTTTGCTTTTTCTTCTTAGGATTAAATGGTCTTCCTTGAAGAACATCTATAAGATTTTCCTCGCTTATTGGAATATATCTTCCAGAATTGGTGGACTTTCTAAACCATTCTTCCTCTACAGTTCCCTTAAGAACTAAAGTAAATACTTCAGCAACCTTTCCCTCCTTTTGTCGGATAACTCGACCCACTCTCTGTTTCTTAGTAGTGGAACTACTATTGAAGCCTAATATAACTGAAACACTAATGTCAGGACAGTTAAAACCCTCATTCAACTTCATAACAGTGTTTAGTACTCCACCATCCTGCTGCACAAACTCTTGTAAACTCATTCTCCCTTTCTTGGCAGAATCTTTACCAGAATACACAGCACCATACTTAATTTTCTCTGCCATAGCTATAGTAGCACTAAAAGTTATACACTTCTTGTCCTGCCTATTCTCTAGGATTAAGTTGGTAAGTTCAATTTTCTTAGGATGATTATATATGTATTTCTTACGAGCCTGTAAGGTTCTACTAAATCCCATGGCATGAACTAAAATCTGCTTGTTAACAGTTTTAAAGTCTTCGCTCTGGTCTTCTTTACATCTTTCCTTAGCTAACTCTGCTCTTCGCTTCCAGTCAGTTGCACACTTCATGGCAAGGTTAAAGTCATAGTTAAAGAAGGAGAAATGTTCATAGAACTCTTTATTGACCTCTTTATAGACATCAATATCTTCTGGCTCAATAAGCACCTCATATTCTCGGTAATCAGCGAGCCATTTATTCTCTATGGCTTCCTCTACAGAAATAGTATCCACAATCGGACACTTCTTGCTTATAATTTCATCTTTACCATCCAATCTCTCGAAGGTCGCAGTTAACCCCAAGATTACTGTATATTGGACGTTTTTAAATATGTTCAGCAGTGTAGGTGCTCCCACTTTATGAATTTCATCTATAACTAATAGAGTACAGCTGTACTTGTTAGTAGATGTATCATTCATGGTCTTAACTGAACACTGTTGGAATAAGTTCCAATCAATTAGTTCTTGATTCCATTGCCTCTGAATAGGTTCACTGGGCACAACTACAATAACAGATTTAGTTGGATTCTTCTTTAGAAACCTACTAATAGCCATTAGTCCACCTCTAGTTTTACCTACTCCAGTTGCCCAATTAAGTGTCCCACACAACTTGTTATCTACCCATCGTTGAACACCTTGTTCTTGGCGTTCTGTTCTACTTAGATTTCCAAACAAGTCTGCCATATACTATCAATTTTACCCTTGAATTTACTCTATAATTCTATTGATAGCTATGTAAACAAAACCCCTATAATGAGTGAGTAAAACTCAGGAGTATAAATGTAGAACCAATGTAGATGGGTATAGATGTTAAAGAGTAAATCCTTTAGCATCACAAACCATTTTGATTTGGTTCTTACGGGTTTCCCACTGATTGATGTGGAATTTAACCTCATCTTCCAAAGAGAACAGAATTCTGTTTCTCAATGTTTCCAGTTGAGCAGTAGTAAGTTCAGAGTATTTCTTACTCTTAAGGTTTACCATTGCACGAAGTTGAGTGAATGACAAACCTTTCGGCGTCATATACAGATTTGCAGTAGGATTCAAGCCAAGGCGTTCTCTTGCTACCTCAGCCTTTTCACGATATTCTCCATTAGGAGTTTTCTCGGTCAGGTCTTTAGATTCCTGCTGCGTAAACCATAGACCTTGTTTTAAGATAAATGTTAATGTTATGTGCTGCTTGTTAAATTTACCCAACTTATCAAGACAGCCTTCGAGGACAACGTCAATAGGAAGTCTCGCGAACTCCGCAGGACAGTCCCCAACCAAAGCCTCAGAGATGAATGTTTCCTTGGTATCAATACCTTTGTTGTTATCAAGGAACACTCTCAGCGAAGGCAGGAATGTAAATCTTGGAATACCTCTATCTTGCTCTAACCAGCGAAGGAATAATTCAGTATTACATCTTTCTCTTTGGTCTTTAATAATGTCCAACAGAACATAGCGACCTGGATATTCTTTGCTGTCATTATACAGCATAGATTCACAATGGTTATAGAACGTTCTTAGTTCTTTCTCAGAACAATCAACAAGTTTCTTTTCTTCTTGTACGAGTTGTCCATTTACTTCAACCTTGCGACCTTTCCACACGAAAGTGTTAATGTCATTATTCTTCTTAGCAATAGCGGCAGCCAATTTTTCCTTCATCATATTGTTATTCTATATTAAGTCTTTGTCATATAAAATAATCTCTTTGTTCGTTCATCTATCTATTTCACAATATTAAATCTGATTCCGCTGGTTTCTCATAAACAAAGTCTATAAAATAAACTCCAGTAAAGCGGTAAGGAACTTTCTGACCAGATTCTCTGTCATACCAAGTATCCTCACCAGCTATTACTTCATTGTACTTTAAAAACCCCACATCACCTATCTTGAGAACTGGAGATTCCCACCTAGGTAATCGAGTTATCATTTCATAAGCCCCATTAGCTAAATTCTGGAAGACATAGATTATATAACCACCCACATCTTCTCGTAAGGTTATCAACTTGGCATGGATTGTTTCCATTTAATTCAGATACATCACTCCTACTCGTTCATCGTAAGGAATGTTATCAGTAGCAGTTTCTACAGCTAACCATTCACATTCTTCAAGTGGATAGCCATATTCATTAGCATCCATCTCAGAAATTTCCTGTGCATAGAGTTCTGCCTCCAATAGTGATTCGAAGTTACCAGTTTCCTGATAATCTATCTTCCCCTTACGTCCAGAGTAGATGTTACACTCTATCATAATGATTGAGATTTTAATAATTAATCTTCCTTATCTTTATATTTCCTACAACCGTATTTGGCATAATCACAAGTTTTCGTCTCTTGACCTCTGAAACAGGGGTACTTAGCACAATCCTTGCAGGTACGCTCTGGATGCTGATATCTAACTCCATCCTTGTCTTTATCGAAGGAACTACTTAGTTGCTTTGCCATTGAAATACCTTGAGTCCAGTATGAACTCCAGACCCTATTTAGCTATACCAGATAATATGATTACATTAACCTCTTAAATGGAATTATGATTTTTTCTTCCACCCACTGTGCAAAGTTCTTATTGTTACAGCCGAGTGCAAACATAACCACATAAATAGCTATCTTTGGTACTCCAAACACTGACAATAGAACACACACAATAACAGCAGCTATTAAAGCTACCAGGTTCTTACCTTTAAAAATGTCTGTGAAATTCATACTTGTCTTTTTAACAGTTTTACAATCTTGTTCGATATCCAATCTAAGTTCACTATTGCGTTCAGTATCAGTAATACCAGTAGAAGGTCTGGGATAACAAATAAAAAATGTATAACAACTATGAACAATAAAACCATTGCTCCTACGGTATACTTCACTTTAGTAATAGTGTTATTAGAAGGACCACACTAACAGTAACGCCACCAACTGTTAACCCTTTGTAGAGTTTCTTCTTGGATTCAAGTTTATTAATCTCTCTAAGTTGATTCTGCATTACCTGCTCAGAAGCCTGTGCATGAAGCATAAGCCTGTTTATCTGTGCATTCTTAACAGAGTCATTGCGCTCATAAGAGTTAATCAAACTTTCATAAGATGTTATTTGCTTTTTAAGCTCTGGAATTTCCAGTTTAAACTTCTTATGTTCCAAGAATATTAAGTTAGTTGCCTTTAGCTGTTGAGGTGTAATTACTACTAACGAATCATTTACCAACTTCGGATAGGTATTCTGTGAAGAACACCACATCGTCGGCAATAGACTGATTAGTAATATCAGTAAGCTCTTTTTCATACCAATGTTCAATTACATCAACTTTAACTTTAGAGGAATCTATTACATTATGTAAAGAATCTCTCTGAAGTTTGAGCAAACTTATTTCACTATTTAGAGAGTCAATATGATTAACTAACTCATTATAGTCAGGTATTGGTTGTGGTTCCTTAGTTGGAGTTAACCACGTCCAGATTAGCACTCCTACTAAGCATAGGATTACTAACCACAGTAAATTTTTACTCACCGAGTACGTAGTTTACTGCTTCAGCCATGTTCTCCATCTCCTCATCAGTTGCATCTGTGAGGTAGTTGAATGTAGTTTTGGCTTCTCCTTCAAGAGAGTCAATATAGCTCTCAATTCTTTCACTTCTGCGATACTTCTCAGCATCCCTATCATATCCAGCTAGATAACGACCAGGATTAACCTTGAAATATTCAGCTTCCTGCTGAAGTAATGCCTTCACCATTGTTTCGTTAATCAATCCAGCATCTACAGCATACAGTGCGTGATTACGATATTTCGTAGCTTTACCTTCGGCAATAGTCTTGCCAAGAGTTTCATTAAACTCATCATCGGGACGACATACAGATACTCCGATAGATAACACTTTCATGTCATTATCAATAATATCTCCATCTTCCTCAATGTAAACTTCTGGTTCACCGTGAATGCTAACAGCAGCCATTACGAATTGACGTTCTGCACCAGTAAAGTCTTTGAAACTGTCTACGATATATTCTACCTTTTTCATATTAAAATGTAAATTATAAGATAATTTTTAGGCTAATCTTTGTAGTTCTAAACAATCTTATGCTTTACGAGATGGCTGTAAGCTATCAGGGTTACGATAGAAAGCTAGGATAGTGGATTGCTTACGCAACCATGAGCCTTCTTCTTTAGCCATATCCAGAATAGTCCTACTAATAGACTCTTCTTCTACTTGCTCTTTAACAAGTCTACCTTCCTCTTCATCCTCTCCATTCAACCACTGGAATGTAGCCCAATCACCCTCCTTCTGAGCCTGGTCTACAATCTTATTGATGCTCATAGTAGTTTCAATCTCTCTATCAACAGTAGCAGCAAAAGGCATAACTCTGTCAGTTATGTTCACTTTGATAGCTGGAACTGGTGGATATTGGAACAGAGCATCATTAGTAGTCAAATACTTATAAATCCACTCATGGTGAAGGTATTCCTCAGCTGCCCTACCGAGCCAGTAGGTAGCCAATTTGGGTAATCCCTCTACATCAAAGTAATTAGCAAAGGTTCTATACAGACTATGGTTAGCCAGCTCAGCTGATAGTTGCTTTACTAGCATTTCAACCATTACACTTGACAAGGTACACTTACGTCTACTCTCATCAATGTTCTTCTCCGTATATTGCATAGTAGGCATTGCATCCACTGTCTGAATACCTTGCTTAGTCTCTTTTTGTTCTGGATTTCCTTGTGCGTCTAGTACTCTCATCAGTAACTAATTTAAAGTTGTTTTGCATCAAGTAATCTAGAGGTGCCGATAGCCAAGTAATAAACTTAACTAACCTATAATCTTCCACCTTTTTACTAATAGTTTCTTTCTTAATAGTTAAAGGTGTATCAGCTGCATAGAACTGACTTCCTACACACTCTGCCCTATCTTTCCATATCTTATATAGAGATACTTCATATAGGAACTTAGGATATTCAGTCAGCTTATACTGCTTGTTTGAGTAGACGTTCTGGGTCGATTTCTTTGCCATTCCAGAATGCTCTCACTATAGAGCTACGTTCGCTCTTGTACTTACTCAACAGATAAGGTATATCTGTTTCTGGGCAGTCGTGACGATAAGTAGTCTTATCAAGTCCCTTTACATGGACAATAAGACGACCTGTAAATCGTGATGTTCTCGTAGGAGGTGCCCAACGTGTGTCAGGAGCTGGGAAACGACGCTGCTTCTTCCAAGCCCTACGTTCTTTCTCAGTCTTAGTCCATACAGATGGGTCACGAGGTTTTACATGTGGATTACGAATACCCAATGCTACCATTTCGGCATCATTGTTTACATCAACTCTCAAATCCTCTTCCTTCTTCTTTTTCTCTTCTTTCTTCATTTTATTTGATGAATTAGAGTTACACATTCTTATAATTTAATTACGCTACCACAAATAGTACACTTGTAGACTTTGTTCTCTGCATCATACAGAGTGTGAGTTGTTGGCAAACCACACCTGCCACAATCCAGAACTCTAACTGATTGTACGCGTCTTGTCCCCTTCTTAGGAGATTTCTTAATCGAAGCCATAGTTATGATTTTATAGATTTAGCTAGTTTAGAGTCAGCTACCATCTTCTCAACTTCAGAAGAATTGAGCAGCTCTTCCAATCTCTTTACTTCCGCTTTATAATCTTGTACATACTCTTGAAGAGTACCAACTTCTCTTTTGCAAGATATTCTGTGATGAATTACCTTTCTGATACAAGTAGCTAAAGGCATACCAAATCCTGCGTCTTTAAACTCCTGACGCTCAGGTTTACCTTTTGGTCTTACTGTATAGAGCAGTTCTAAATCCCAGAAATAATCACTTGCTCCAGATGTCATTCTAAAATCAGCTTCCTCGATAACCATATTTACTTTACAGGTTAAATTGTTTCATTACCATGTCCATATGGGCATAGTGTACATCTCTGAGAGTGTCTTTCTTGTACTCTAAATACTCCCTTGCACTCATAGGTTCATTAGGTTTAGTTAACCGACAACATTCCCAATCTATTACCGCTTCTTCATAATTACATTCATAAGCAGCTTTATGGTTTTGGATATGATGTTTGTTAATAGCTCTGTGTATCTTCTTGATTCTCTTAGTGCCTAACCAAGGGATAATAATATACATAAGAACTTTATCTAAATCATGAAACTTATACTTATAATAGCCAATATACTTCTTCTCAGTTTTGAGGAAGGCAATATAATGTCTAAGAGTATATGGAATATGTTTCCATGAATCTATAATATTACTTATAATCATTGCAAGTTGTTCATTTCGACTACAATGTCGTTGTTTACTTTCTTAATAGCCTGACTGAAATTGTTCATTTTATCTTTCATCTTAGCCTTTAAAGATTGAATAGATGTTTTCAGGTTATTAATCTCAGAGTTTAGTATAGACTCCTTCTGTTGAAATTCCTTTTTCATCTCAACTCTAAATTTGAGATGGTCAGGAAGAATTGAATAAAGGGAAATAAAGCTCTCTAAAACCTTTAATAACTCTTTATACTTTACAACTTTAGTAGTCTTATCTATCACGAGTACATATGAATCACAATCGTTGCCTGGTAAAACATTGATATACTTATCAGAGATAGTATTCTGCCTTCCTAGATGGTCACCCAGTCTAACTGTAATTGGAAATCCACTCAACTGAAAATATTCAGAATTGGTATCTCCAACTTGTTCTACTTGGATAAATTCCTTCTTCTCAAGCCATGCCTTAACTTTACTTAGTCCTTTCACTTATTGACTTGTTCAGTTACTTTACCATACATCTACAAAAAATAAGGGTCAACCCATCTACTAATGTAGACAGAATTGACCCCTATAACTATTGTATGGAGTCGTTGGGAGCCAGAGACTCCAAATATCGGTTGACAGCTTTCATTGCATTGTCAGGTATCTTCTGCACTTCTTCACTATGATTTACATAATGTAAAGTTGCACCTACGCCAAATATGGCATAGCATTGGTTAGTTGAAGGAGTAAGTACACATAACACCGCTGCTATTGCAGTAGGTATTACAAAGTGTTTCCTCTTTACACCAGACTTCTTTACCCCTTTAGCCACGCAAGTTCTGGTGCCACAAACATCGCACTGTGAACTACATACTGACATGAAGAATAAGATAGCTGATACAATTAAACCAACAATTGAAAGAACCATTAACAATGTATGAACTGAGTCAGCGATACTACATAAGTATAATACCCAATATTCCATACTATTTGAAAATTTTGCTTATTTGATACATCAACTCTCTAGCAACCGTAACAACGGAAGTTCCAGCTAAAATCAGACCCCAAGTCTCCATAGAGAGAGGTTCGGTTCTGAACATAGCACCACCATATTGTACGATTAAGAATTGACCAACGAGAATAACTAAAGCAATTCCAGCAAACGCAGGATTCTTTAGCAAGCCATCAAAGATACTTCTTCTTTGTCCGAACACTCTAGCATTAAACAGATTCCACCATTGTAACAATACGAATATTGTAAAGAACTCTGTTAGAGATACTGCTTTAGTATAGAGCAAAGTGACTAAGAATATGAAGAATATAATGCCAACTCCAAAGATTTCACACCACATTGGTTTAGTGATAATGAATGCCTTAGGACTTCTTGGTTTATCCTTCATAACTGCATCGTTAGCTAGTTCAGTTGCTAAAGCCAATGCAGCGAATGTATCCATGATTAAATTAACCCACAACATCTGTGTAACAGTGAAGGGCAGGTCTATACCAATGAACGGACCAACACAAGCTATAAGTATAGCTACAACATTGATTGTTAATTGGAACAGAATGAAGTGCTGTATATTCTTGTACAGACTTCTTCCCCACTTAACACCTAAGATGATAGATGGGAATGAATTGTCGAGTAGGATAATATCTGCAGCTTCTTTAGCTACGTCCGTACCATTATTCATGGCTATACCTACTTCGGCATGATTTAAAGCTGGGGCATCATTAGTGCCATCACCAGTCATTGCAACAACCTCTCCTATGCTCTGATACATTTTAACCAGAGTTTGTTTATCCTCTGGTTTAGTACGAGCATATACATCAGTATTATTCAAAGTAGTAATTGACATTCTGTCTCCTACTTCTTCTCCTAATAAAGCTCTTGGGTTATCACTTAGTCCTGCCTGCCTAGCTATCTCCGTAGCTGTGGCTGGATTATCTCCAGTAATGATTTTAACCTTAATACCAGCTTCTTTTGCAGCTTTAACTGCATCAGGAACATCCTTACGGATTGGGTCTTCAATAGCCATAAAGCCATTATAAGTGAAGCCATTCAGTTTCTGAGCATCCTCTAAGGTCATAGATTCTTTATAAGCAAAGCCTATAACTCTACGTCCTTTGTTCTGCTCCGAAACACAGCTTGGTAAGCCTCCTTCTACTGTTTCATTACACATGGTAAGAACAACTTCGGGAGCACCTTTTACCAATGAAATAAAGGCATCACCTTGTTTAACAATGGACATCATAAACTTAGTCTTACTTGAGAAGTCCATTCTGAACACAGGAGTATTATCCCTCCTTATATCATCAAGTAAGTCCCCAGCATCCATATACTTAATTATAGCACCCTCTGTAGGATTACCAACGGTCTTATCACCATCTACATATGCAGTAGAATTGGCAAGAGCATTGATAGTAATATATGCCCTATTAGGCATTACCTCATTTACAACCTTCATCTTATTCTCTGTTAGAGTGCCCGTTTTATCGGTGAGAATAAGAGTAGTTGCTCCTAAGGTTTCACAAGCGTGCATCTTTCTGACCAAATTATTTGCCTTAGACATGCGTTTCATTGAATACGCAAGGGCTAGTGTTACAGCCATAGGCAATCCTTCTGGCACAGCTACAACTATTAGTGCAACTGCAATCATTAAGAAGGATAATAGGTCATTAGTAATCTGCATCCAGTCTTGTCCTACATAAGCTTGTTCTATAAAGAAGTACCTTACTAATAAAGCAAGAATAAGGAATCCAGCAGCACCAAATGCAATCTTATTGATTAAATCAGCAAGACCATTGAGCTGCTTGTTTAGAGGAGTCTCTGTGTCAGTAATTTCAGCAGCTTTACGTGCTGTCTGTCCAAATGCCGTATTATCTCCAACTGCATTGACTACACCTACTACAGAACCTTCTTCAACGATAGTTCCTTTTAGTAATAGCCAAGAGGGATAAGTGGCATTTAATTCACCTTCCTCTTTAGGTTGCTTAGTAACAGCCTTAGATTCTCCAGTTAGAACAGACTCATTAACCTTTAAGTTATGAGATTCGTAGGCTGTAATATCAGCAGGAATTTCTTCTCCAGCCTCTAACAGCACTACATCATCAACAACTAGGTCTTTTCGAGCTACTTGGGTTACTATCCCGTTTCTCCTTACCTTGACAAGTGTATCATCAGAACTTGAAGTAAGTACATCGAATTTCTTAGATGCACTATACTCATTTAAGAATCCTATGGTTACAGCTAACAAGATAGCAGCTATAATACCAATAGGTTCTAAATATTCCGACTTAATAACTCCCAGCACCAATGCAATAATTGCAGCGACACTCAATATTTGAATTAGGGGGTCTTTGAACTTCTCAAGGAAAAGTATGTACCAAGGGTCTCTTTTAGGTGGAGTTAACACATTAGAGCCATGACAATCTCTACTATGATTAACCTCAGCATCTGTCAAGCCCTTTAACAATTCTATATTCATCTTTTAAGTTATTTAATTATTAAAAGGTGGACAAGATGCCCACCAGTGTAGTTTTTACTCTTCGTCTTCTTCGAAGTAATCAGGGAATGCTTCAATAAGGATAACGGGAACGTTATGTCCTTCTTCACTTCCCCACTCGGCGATGCTCTCCAGCAGTTCATCTTCAGCGTCGTCAATATCATCATCTTCATTGATTTTGTCAATGAGATATTGAGCTTCTTCATCACTGATTTCACCGTCAGCCAACAGCCAAGCCATTACAGCTTCAGCAAAGAATGCATCAAACTCAGAAGTAGTATCGCCTTCTTGAGAGTCTTTCTTCTCCCACAGCATTTCAACTTCTTCCTTTGTCACTACACCATCCGCCATAATTTCTTCGCGGAGTTCTTCTACATTTACTTTACACATAATTGTAAGTTTTAATAATTAAATAAGATTGGGTAATACCCTTTCGATTTCACCTATAGATTGCCAAGAGCCAGTGTTACCAAGAGCCTTGAACTTCCACTCACCGTCCTTACGATAAGCATAGCCCAGAACAATAGCTTCACGACCAACGAATGTAGTTTCAGGGTCTTTACTATCATTATCCAAGTTATACTTAGCCAATACGTTAGGATTGGAGTTTGGACGGGTTACAGGACGTCCGTCAGTTGTCGTATAGATTCTCAATCCCATATAAGGAATCTTATCGAATCTTTGGTGACGATATGAGTTGAGGATAAATGCAACGTACTCAACTTCAGGTCTGATTCTATCCAGTTCTACTGAAATGGTTTCATTATCCATTCCGTCGTCTCCGTTAGTATCACCTACTAAATCATCACCAGAGTGATGGATTGCTCTGTCACTAGAGTCTTTATGACCAAAGTAAACAGTTTCAAGCTTACGCTTGTTAGCATCCATAAGAACCACAGAAGTATCAAGGTCAACAGCCTCAGTACCTCCACCAAAACCTAAGAAGCCACCAGATTTGATAGCTCCCCAGTTTGCTCCAAAGAATACTTTAGATAACTTATTACCGTTATCATCCTTAGACAGATTAACTCTGCCTCCCTTAGATAAGTTTATCATAGCTTACAGATTGTTTGGACCTGCGTTGATACCATAACTGGACAGAATGTCACACAGTAACACATTCTGATAGTTACCCTTACCTTCGTTCACAGCTTGGAACTTCCATGCTCCATCCTTGCGATACAGTCTGCAGAATACCAATGCTCTATCCATAGAAGCATCTTCTTCCAGGTCATACTTGGCAAGAACGTTGTTACCTTCTGCACCTTCATACAGGTTAACCTTGGCATTCTTTACCATACCAAAGTTCTGCTGACGATTCTTGGCATCATGGATATTGACAAGAACTACAATTTCCTGAACATTGGCAGGAACCTTAGCAGTGTCGATAGTGATAGTTTCATCATCACCATCACCTGCACCAGTACAGTTATCACCTGAATGATGAATACAACCAGTAGCAGCTATAGCTTCAGGACCATCCAACTGCCCAAACAGAGCCATTGCATCGTCACTTACAGCTTTACCATCAGCACCAAGCAGAATAGCCATAGCATCCAAGTCAAATTCTTTACCAGGTTGTGCTGCATCCCAGCCCAAACCAATTCTAAACACACTAGCTGTGGACTCCTTAGAAAGGTCAATGCGTCCACCTTTTTGCAAGTTAATTGCCATAATAAATGTAGTTAAGTTATTAAAAAATTAATTGAAGGAATATCCTTCAAACACAGACGATTACACGCCTTTTCGCTTCCAACTAAGATAAAGTTGAGGAGTTTCAATCCTCTCATCTATCTTGTTATCCAAGACGAAGCAATTAAATCCTAAATCAGTATAATACTTAGCTAAGTATATTCCCAACTCAGGAAGATTCTCGTCAAGGTCGAACACCAAACTATAAGAATTTCTTGCAGATTTAGCTTGCATTAAGCTAGCTATTTCTTCAATACATTTCTGATGTAAGGTGCTACTATCAAGTTTTAACCCATATTTAGTGATTGTATAAGCATCTAAGGCACTTAGTGGCTTAGGCTTGGGAAACCACTTATCCCTAAGCTTTACTAACTTATTCATACTTAGTTATTTAAGTTTGTAGTCCTACCCAGAATCGAACTGAGACCTCCATATCCGTAGTATGGTATTCTATCCGTTAAACTATAGGACTAAAGAATAGAGGGTGTGTTGTTACACCAAATGCTCTAAGGGCGGTTATTGACGTTGAACGTATGTGCAGTGACTTAACGTACACATTAGCCGACTTTTGTTCTCCTACTAACAGCTAAGGGTATCACGTACCCTCCCAATCTTAATTTCAGGTTCCGCTTGTACTGTTGAAACTTATCAATAACTGGCTCCGACACTTAATATCACATTGAGCAACGTATCGGAACCCTCGTCATTTCAGACTAGGAATACTACTCTCCGAGATTAATGCTTGTGCCTCCCTGCGGTTATACGGAAGGACCAGTAAGTTCTATACCTTCACGCTTGTCAACACCACAATAGCTACTCGTGACCTAAGGATATACCATAACTTCCGCTCGCAACTCTTTAAATGATGGGTACTACTAACCCTACATCCCCTCTATTATATCAATATTCAAATTCTTTAGGACTGTCCTTATAAATGTCTTTTAATACTTGGAAGGCTTTTAACCTTGATTCTGTATCATGGTGTTCCCACCAGAAATCTAAACCAGCCATCTTTACCTCCTCAGTAGCTTTAAGGAACTCTGGATTAAACTCAGGGATATTATCAACCAAATCCTTATAAGATGGATGTCCCTTTCTGTTCTTCTCCTTAAAGTCAAATCCCTTGACTGCTGATACCTTTAAGCACCAACACATACCTGGATAAATAAGCCTACTAGTCTCACTTATATAGGTATCCTCTGCAGTCTTTATAACATCATATACTCTCATAATCTAATAAGTTAAATTAGTATCCCCAGAAGGAATCGAACCTTCATCTAGAGTTTAGGAAACTCTCGTTCTATCCGTTGAACTATGGGGACAAATAAAAATGCCATCTACTCTCACGAGCAAATGGCATAACATGGATTACTTCTCTTTTATTACTTCAACTTTTACTGTGACCCCACAGGGATTCGAACCCTGGTCTACGGATTAAGAGTCCGCAGCTCTACCTACTAAGCTATAGGGTCAAGTTGGAGAGTCACCACTGTCCTCTCCGCGATAGGTTTATCTACAATGTAGAAAGGTTTTAATACCTACGATATGAAGGTATGCGCAAGTCCTACTTTACCTTAAACTCGAAGTGGTTATTTACCTCTATTAACAGATTTGCATTTAACTGAGCCAGGACGTGTAGTTGCTTTCTTGAATGATTCAGGCTGAGCATCCCACCATCTCTTAGCTGCTTCTAAGTTAGCTACCATTTTCTTGTATTTCATATAGAAGAATTTACAAATATATTAATCAGTAATCTCTATAGTCCTACTAGCTTCTTGTGCTAGCTTATCACAAATCTTGTTATATTGGTCGTCTGCGTGTCCTTTAGTCCACTCAAACTCAACCTTAGTATGGAAAGCAATTGCTGTATCAAATCTCTTCCACAAATCCAGATTCGCCTTTCTCTTCCAATTCTTAGTATATGTGCAGACCACATACTGAGAATCAGAAACTATGGTAACTTCTGAAGGTGTTGTAATAGATTCAAGGGCAACTATAGCTGCCATTTGCTCCATCCTTTGGTTTGTACTGTTCTTGTACATCTTAGAATATCTAGCTACTTCTTTATCATCCTTAAGGATAACAAATCCAATGCCGCCTTGATTACGAGCACTTGAATATGCCCCATCAGTATATACTCTATATGTACTCATGCTTCCGCCTTGCAGTTATACAGATAGTCTGTGTAGATTCCTAATATATAAGCAATCTTGTAGATGTCACCTTCCTTCTTCGGAACTACCTTCCCAAGAACATCGTTGACCATATCTAATACCACAAACCCTTCTGGACTTTGCAAGTAAGGTTCCATTAATCTGGCTAATTCCTTAAGGTAAGGTTTTGCTTCTATAGAAGCTCCGTCAATACTCTTAAGCAATGTAATTCCTGTACCATCCTCTCTATTAGTAATTTCCTCTATTTGGTCAGCAAACTCATGTCGCATAAAACCTAAATAGAACGCCTTAGAAATATCATCGCCAACCCACTCTGAGAAGCTATTACACTCCTTAATAGTAGATAGGTCAATGGGATGTTCCATCAAATTTTCAACCTTCATAATCATTCAAATAATGCCTCTAACTTGGAAGCTAAGTTATTGGCTTTAGTAGAAACTCCATCTAAAGCTGTACATTCTACTTCCAGCTTTTTGATTTCTTCCTGCTTTTCAACTTTAGTCGCTGCTGCTTTCTCAGCGGTAGCTTTAAGTTTCGTAATAGTACTCTTAAAAGTAGACATTGCACTGTCTATCTCCTTACTAAACCCTGTTGATGTGTTACCAAAGATATTCATACTAAGTGTAATTTAAGGATTAAGAGTAAATTCAAGGGTAGTAGCCCGAGTGGGACTCGAACCCACACGCCCATTACTGAGCATCAGGGCTTAAACCTGACGTGTCTACCAATTCCACCATCGAGCCATGACTAAGAGGGTTGCAACTTACATACCATATCCTCAAGACTTACGCATATTTCAGCCGCTAAATTCTACCATCCGATATATACCTCTTAGTTATACTGAAGCAGTGATTGAGTACCATTAAGGTACTCTAAAGAGGTATTCTGCACCCACCCCACTCCTTGTACTTCGGAGCACGTCTTATTACATACGCTCAACTCGCTTAGTTGTCATCGCCAAACCTAATATTTAAACTCCTTTGATTTGGAATTGGGAGCTACTTACAACAAAATCTTTTCAACTCAGCTGGAGTATGGAATTGTTTCCAGAATGGATGTCTATAATCAAACTTCCAATCACAAATATCCCAATCGTTTACCAACTCATTTGGTTGAGAGATTTCGTATTCTAAAATATCATTAAGCTGTGCTATCTGCTTTACTTGCATTCTTTGAACTCTTCTGACAATTCTGTTATACCATACATGGTTACTCTTGTCTTTCCAAATCGGCTTCTTTTTGCTCCTGCTCATAGATTCTTAATGCTTTCTCATAGTCATACCTTTTAACCATAGGAAATAGTTGACCATATCCTACTTCAAAGTATGCCATATTAGGTGTTCTTTCAAGTCTTTGTTTAGCTTCCTCTAGTCGACCCTGAACTAGCTCTGTCTTACCATACCAGTAGCTGTCTGGGTTCTCTGTATTAGCTAATGCTTCTTGTTGAGTTCTTATATTAGCCTTACACCTCTCTAACTCTTCTGTGTTAGGAAGGAGTACTCTCTTACTATGTTGCATTCTCATATACATAGCATATCTAAGACCATAGAACTCTTTCTTACTAAATGGAATAATAGGAATTACCCAGCCATTCTCTATACCTTGCGCCCACTTATATTCATCAGTGCCTGGTCTATACTTGTCTGTAAACCTATCACAATATCCACTATTGTCCCATTTCTTAGGATAAGTGCCGTAGTAATATCTACCTGCTCTAGGTTTAGGAACTCCATGAGTATCTGTCCAATATTTAGCGTACTCGTAAGTGCCTGGAACATGATAAACAGGTAAAAATAGCATCTTACCATCCATATCACACCAATAATTACCTAAGAATCTTGGAGCATGGTATTGACATTTCTCATAATGAATAAACTCACGGTCTGGAAAGCCATATTTATTCCAACATCTAGTTTTACTAGAATCCACCTTTCTTGGTACAGATACTCTACCAAAATCGGGAATCTTAACTTTCTTATTGTATGCTACTTGTTGCTTATTGATATGACTAGTCTGTTTTCTATCTAGTTCTGGTTTAACAACTTGAACTAAGCCATCATCGTCCACATAATAATCACCTCTCCATCTTCTATATCTAAACTGTTCAAAATGCCACTCAAGGTCTGCAAGACCCACTTCCTTATGACTATTTCTCAAGTCCTTAATAAGAACATAGAATGCTTTGACTAAATCATTATAGGGTTTTCCTATAAATTTGTCAATAAAGCCAGTTATTCTGTTTGTTCTTAGATAACCACGGTTAATGTTCCACCCCTTAATAAGACGACCTACTGATGCTTTCTGATACCTCAGTTTCATTCCTAAATGAGTTCCAGGAAATTTATCCATATCCCGTCTTGGAAAGCCACTTCCTTGACTGCATCTATTATGGCTTCCGTGATTATTTTTTCTCTTTTTAAACAATAAGCCTTTATCACTCATACATATTAAATTAAGATGTGTGGCGACAGTTGGATTCGAACCAACCACCTTGGGGTTATGACTCCCACGCTCTAACCAAAATGAGCTATGTCGCCTTAAAGAGTGTAGAATTAACTACACCCTAATAAATCCGCCTGATAAGTGTTAGCAATTCTTATCAATTTTTCACCGCAACTGTAATTGTAGCCCATCACGTCTAATAAGCATCAACAGCCTCTAAGTAATTTTCTCACCCTTACTAACTCTAGGTGGTGGATTATTTCTTATTGCAACGGCAGTCTGGGTTGTGTACCATACCAGATTGTCCAGATGATTTAGAGAACCATATATAAGAGTGTCCCTTATATGTAAACTCAGTTACACGCATTGGAATACCAGTTTCTGTAGTTATAGTTGCAACTGGTCCTCTATTAACGCATGAACATAGTCCTACTAGCATTAGTAACATAGCAACCACTTTCATTTCTTACCTCCTTGTTTAGTTTGGTTGGCTTGAAAGTTTATACCTGCTACATAAGCCTCAGACACTAGTCTTTTAGCCTCATTGATGTCAATTACACCTTGTGCTATTTCTAGCTTCTCAATTTCTTCAAAAAAGTCTTTAATCTCTTTCATATTCCTGTTTGTTTAAAAGTTCGTAGGGTAGGTGAGACTCGAACTCACACACCCGAAGGTACTTGTTCCTAAGACAAGCGCGTCTACCATTCCGCCACTACCCCAATTATTGTTTCTTTATTTTTACTTTAGTTGGTCGTAACATCCCTAATGTGTTTCCACTAGGAGTTAAGAAATCTATCCTATTTCTATGTCTTTTGTGCATCTTATCCATAACTACCCATTTACCTCTAAGTTTAGGATTACCAGAGATTACTGTGATAGTATCACCATAGTTGTAATGCCTTAATAAGTCATGTGATAGGGCTACCCATCTTAACTTTTTAGCATTTAGTTCCTTAATACTAATTTTATTTCCACTAGCTGTATACCATGATAAACCATGCTTTGGTCCAGCATGATAATATGTTGCAGTAACATTGTGCTGCCCATATAAGAATAATGGAATAAACATTAGAATTAGTAATAAATGTTTCATAAGCTCTATTTTTAGTTATAAGTAAAGGGCAAGGCATAACACCCCATAGTCTGTTAGCTACTCAGATTTAGCCCTTTAATATCCTTATAGCATGATTAATGAGCGTGGTGAGAGTATTCTGACTTTACATTTCTTAAGGAACTCCCCACTTTCAAAGAGAGTTGGATATGAATTACCACTAGGTTTCCCTATGAAAATAATAATATCCTTATACCTCTGAATTATACTCCCAATACATTCTGGATGATGCCATTCAACTACTTCTGCTACATCCCCATCCTCCATGCTAGTTAATGGGACAATCGTTGTTGCTTCTCTAAATATTCTTGCCATAATTTATCTCTTAGTTAATAACGTGGACCTAGAGGGCTTTGAACCCCCGACCTCCTGATTATGAGTCAGTTGCTCTGACCAGACTGAGCTATAGGTCCGATTTAGCCACACTATCGTAGGGCTATAAGCTCCCAACGTCCGACTGATTACGGAAGGTTGCCCACTAGTCCGACAACCTATGTTTTGTTATTTACTTGTCTTATCAAAAGACTTAGTAATGTCCAATAACATCTTCAAACCTACGGCATCCATAGCTGAATTACTTGAACCATTTCCTCCAAACATTACCGATGGAACCCATGATACTTTAGATTCAGCTAGAGCTTGTGCTACACCGACAGCTGTTTTATAATCCCATTCAGCTCTTTCGGCAGGAGTTAAACCTGCTGAAACCAATGCTCTATTTGCTGCTGCCTTAGCTTCACCTTCTGCTTGAACCTTTAAAGCTACTTGTTTAGCTTTCTTAGCTTCAAGTTCTGCTACTTCAAACTCTTGCTGTGCCTTAGTAACTGCTACTGCCTTCTCTTTCTCTTGCTCCCACTTAGCTCTCTCAGCTGCTGCTCTACCCTCTTCAGTAATCTGAACAGTTCTTTGAATAGCTTCCAAAGACTTAGTCTTAGAAGTAATTACAGCCAAGTTAGCTTGCTTCTGAGCATCAATTTGAGATTGAGTAGCAGCATCATACTTAATGTCTAAGATAGATACCAAGCCACAAGTAATGCCGTACTGACTAAATGGTGATGTTTCCTGACGTTTGTAACCGCTCGGAGAGTTAGTATCAGCCACAATCTGTGCCTTTGCTCTCAACTCCTTTTCTCCAGTAATTTCATTCGTTACTGAATCACGAATTACAGTAGTCTTATACACTCCATTATTAAGCTGGTCAGTAATATAGGCAATCAAGTCTGTTCTTGTCTCAGATACAGACTCTAGCGAAGACATTAGAGGACCACAAGAAGTTACAACCTTATATAGAGTAGGCTTAATTAGATTAGCTATCAATGCCTTTTCAGAACCAAAGTCCTGCTGAATCTTCTTCATATTAGAATCATCATTGGGCATAACAACTCGGAAAGAGCCTATAATAAAGCCTCTACCCTTATCATTGAAGGTTAATGCTGCTGCAGGATTAGCACCTGATGCTACATAGTTACCCTCACTAACCTCTTCTAGACCTGAAAACTCTACTTGGGAGGTTTTGAAATACTCGTGTTTGTTACCCAAACCTTGCCATTGTAGACCACCATCGGTCCAAACAACATACTCACCTGTTACAGGCATTTGACACACATAGTTCTTAGACTTATCTGCATCCTCAAAGAGTGCTCCAGATAGACAAACTAACACGACTACAATTACTCCTGCCAAGATAGCAAAGATTGTACTTTTCTTAACTTTAGGTTGACTCATTTTCTTCTACTCATTTAACATTAAACATTTTCACCTTCTTGGTGTATCCAGTAATAAAACGGAATACATAACTTACCAAAAGTTATCTTTCTCTCAGTAAGATTAATAACACCAGAAAGGTGAGCAACAATCATAGCATAATATACCAAAATTAGTATAATTAGCAATACTAGAATTACTCTTGTGTAAATCATATCACGTTGTTTAGTTTTTTATACACCTGCTCTACCCATCTATCATAGTAACCTTCTCCGTCCCATATATAAGGAACACCTAACACAGAGCTATCAGTATATGGATTGCTCCATGCTGCTTGAATTTCCTCTCTACTAACAGGTAGGTGCATTAGTATTTTATGAGCTAACTGTCTCGCCTCAATTCGCCAGATTCTCCTTACCTCTTTATCATAACTATATCCGAATTTCTTACAGTTACGATTCTTAGATACTGGAGATGCTCCTCCGAATTTTCTCTTATCCTTCATTGCCTTCATAAGATTTAATCTTTATGTTGGGCTACCAGGATTCGAACCTAGACTACAACAGTCAAAGTGTTGTGTGCTAACCATTACACTATAGCCCAATGGAACAGACGACCTTCCCACTAACTCTTTAACCTCCGCAATGGGCAGCAGAGGGGTTCACTATTTTAAAGTCATAATATTTTCTTTGCTGTGAGTCGTCTTACAATAATTCTATACCATGAGTTCATCATAGTAAGATAAATTCATGCCGCTAAATTGTCCTTCCCAATTACCAGAAAGTAGTTCATCGTTGAACTGTGATGTAATTTCATCCTTATGGGTGATAACTAACATCCTCCTGTGTGTATAATGGTTTGGAATGAAAGTAGAATCTACTAATAATGCGTGTTCGAATAATTTAACATCGAACTCCACAGCCCTAAGAGTCTTTTGGAACTCATTGAACTGATTATTAGGGTCATCTACAGCTCTAACAGGTTTAGAAGTAGGAATTGGACCATTACCATGTCTGGTAATATATGGTCTGATAACATACACATGGTCTGTTACCTCTTCCGTCATTCTATCTAAGTGATTCTTAGATACTTCCTTTATCCTATTAATAATTTCCATAGCATTTTGACAAGTAGTGTTACTTGGAGTACAATAAGGCATTATACCAAATCTCTGGTCTAGTAATATACCTTGTGAACCTTCAAAGACCTTGTACTTATAACGAGTAAGGATATTCTCGTCATATACTGTTACAGATTTGAAGTATTCATGCACTCTAACACACCAATCATCAATATTATACATTGGAAGGCTGGAACTGAAATCATAGTAGTTCTTAATAAGTGATGCAATCTTGGCTCTTAGAACCATGATATTAGCACAATCTCGAACAGTAATATGATAACCAGCGGCTACTCTATCAAGAGCAGATTTGAATCCTGTGCCTACAGTACCATGTTTAAGGTTCTCCTCATTATTCCATTGATTAATAACATCAAAGGGAGTAACAACCTCACAGAGTGGATGGTAGATAATCTCTGGATAGACTCCGAGCTTATTTAAGTCTACCAATTCTCTCATAGTAGTAATAGGGTCTACAGTACAGTATTTAGACCAGTATGTTGGTATGCCAAGTAAAGTTCCACTACCATAATTACTAAACGTGTGTTCAAGTTTGCCATGCCTTACAGTATGACCAACTTGATGTCCGCCACTGAATCGAATAACTATTGTTTCTTCTTTAGGATGTGCCTTACATAAATTATGGACGGTTTGCCCTTTACCCTCGTCACCAAAGAACGAGCCTAATACAATTTCATTCATCTTTTCTTAATAGGTATAAGTTCCACTTTCTTCACCTGCACTGGTTGGAGCTGCTGCTTCTGCTTCATAGGGTATTCCAGTGAGGTCTTCGTGTTGCTTAATGGCTTCAGCAATTACGTTGTGAACATTGTGTGAATCACAAGTAAGTACATTCTGTCCGAGTAGGTTCTTCCAACCTGGAGCAATTCTTGTACCATAGCTACCATTAGTAACATGAATATGATAGACGTTATATTGCTCTTGAGCTTTCTTAACGGCTTCTTCCTCGCTAATAGGATTAGCAGGGTGTTGATAGCCTAAGAAATCTTCCAAAGCACGTCCACTGATGCCGTGCAAGTTGGGTTCATCACCAATGGTGAATAGATAACCCTTCTTGTGTCTTTTAAACCATGAGTCTGTTTCAGTGTGATAGCCAGCAATTATATGAGCCAATAAATAGCTCTCGCCACTATTTCCACCTCCTCCGCCGCCGTGACAGGGCGGTATGCTACCGTAACACTTCACACTCGTTAAATAACTATCAAGATGGAAGGATTAGCCCTATTAATATCATTTAAATCCCTTTCGGATTCCTTCCTGTCCTTTGTCTTCTTTTCATTTCTCCCAAAACACATTTGGCTCGTTTGGGCATCGTAATAAGATTTTAACACTTGATAGTTATAGTACTCCCAACGGGATTCGAACCCGTATTTTTGCCTTGAGAGGGCAATTACCTAACCAGTTAGTAGATAGGAGCATTTTAACTGTTCTAACCCCCGCTAGGCGTTTAACTAGTATTATAAGAACAGTTAAGGTGGGTGCTAGCCGTTCCTATTCCACCATTGTGTACTACGTTGCTAGCCAACGTGTGAACTTCTCTCCTCTGTTCGTTCACAGTGTAGCCTAACTACCCTATTAAGGGTTAAGGAGGACTACAAGGTATTGGGTAGGGGACTCGAACCCCTAATCTCCACATTGAAAGTGTGGTGACTTGACCAGTTCGTCTAACCCAACATTAACTCAGTTTAAACTCTAAGTACTTGTCCTCACCTCTACTTATTTCTGAGACTTTGTAACCACAGCTTTGGTATAAAGCCTTAGCAGTCTCAACCCAGTTACTACTCATAATGCTTTCAATGGGATAAGTAGTAGCTAAACCAACAAATACTAGAATATCATTTACACGAATGGTGCTGCAACTACCATTCCAATACTTCTTTATAAGCTGATTAATTACAGCTATGACAACATTAGGAAGAGATGGAGTTTGTTCCAACGTCTTCGGATTTAATACTTGAACCTCATTCATAACAATAAGTTTTTAAGTTATAATAAAAGTTCCAAACATTCGCGGAGAGCAGTGGAATCGAACCACATACACTTTTTATGTACGAAACTACTTAGCAGGTAGCCCCTATCACCATCAAGGTTTACTCTCCATACAGAATTTCTTTACCCTGTAATTCTGTAAAACAGCTAAGGACTATCTTTGTTATTAGGCTGCTGCTCTACCACCTGAGCTACTGTTAGACGAATCTAACGTGGGGACTCGAACCCCAGACCCGCTGCTTTGGCTACAAAAGATAAATTGCTGTTAGTCCTTATCTACTAATCGACGTGGGGCGAGGAGGAATCGAACCTCCAACGCCAGGCTCTTCAGACCTGCGCTCTACCATTGAGCTACCGCCCCAAGAGGAAGGATTGTTATCTCGTGTAACCCTTCTAAACCACGTTAAGTAATGGTAAACAAACAGGAAGATTTTATTTTAAAACCCATTACTAAAGGGTGTCTAGTGGTAGTCGAAACCACGTCTACTGAACCACAATCAGTTATTCTAACCGTTGAACTATAAACACCATATAAGACCTACACGTACATCCACTTCCATTTATGACCAGTGACGCGTCACCAGTGAGTTGTACCCTCATCCTACTTAAGGCATTTCACCTAACCACAACCTCGGTCTAATTTATTGTGAAAGGCTAACTACTAGCTATCCGCACTTAGAACTACTTCCCCATTTTAACCCTCTGGTGTACGGAATTGGGTACTTGAGTTTAGTTAGCCTTTAAAGGACACCAATCTGGAATTATTACCTTTTCATAAGGTCTTAACATTCCTTCAATCAGTTTATTTCCTGATTCTGTGCAGAGAGCCTTCTCATCATCGTTGAACCAGTCATCAGGGTCTGGGTCAGGAGTGATTCTACAATAGGGACATTCTCTACACTGCGTAATCTCTTTCTTAATTTCCACCATAATTTTATTAATTAGTACCCCGTGATGGATTCAAACCATCGACCCACGCCTTAGAAGGGCGTTGCTCTATTCACTGAGCTAACGGGGCATCATCAGAAGTCATTTTTTGCATATACTGTGCTAACCCTTACACTACAACCTCCATGTTAATTATACTTTGGGAGGTTGTTGGGATTCGAACCCAAACTAGTCGAACCATAATCGAAATTGCTAATAAAGTTGCTGTTAGACTTCTTATAGATTAAATAACTTAAAACATTTCTATCTCAAGTTTAGTTTCTTCCTTAAATTTTCTTCTATTATATCTTTCACCTTTACACAACCAACAACTACATGGGGTACTTGTAGTTTTGTAAGATAAAGTCCAGTGTTGATTATAGTTATCACACCATAATCCGTAACTACTTGCAGGAAACTTCTTTAGTCTAGTAATATATTTCTGGACTAACTTCTGCCTGCGCCAATGCTTGTTGCGTGGATTCATCCACTTCATTTGATTCTTTCTTTCCATCGTCTCTTTCAATTAAAGGTTTGAGGAAAGTCCAATCAAATACAATGTCTGCTATTAATACGTCAATCATGCTTCTTTCTTGTTTATAAGTTTATAATCATCCCATTGATTCAGGACAATCACGCACAGATTAAATCTAGCAGATATATCCTTGCATATTCTCTTCTTTAGTTTACGTGGTGTTTTGTAAAACTTACCAGTAGATATAACAGCTTCAAGATACTCAAACCGTTCTTCTACCAACTTCTTACATTCATCACTAAACCCACCTGCGATAGCTTCAATTATTACAGGTTCTTTGCCTACAGCCTTCATAGCTGTGTCATAAATGTGCCCTAGTTTCTTCTTACTAAGCACATTAGCTTTTCTAAATCTTCCTAACATAATAATCTGTTTGTTTAAAGTAGAGGAGGCTGTAGGAGTCGAACCTACTCAACGAATGGGTACGTTACATCGGATTTCAAGTCCGTTCCATTACCGTTCTGGCAAACCTCCATAAGTTTTTATTGACATTCCCTTCAGCAGCATAGGAACTTACTCCTTTATAATAGGGAGAGTTCCAGTAGGGTAAATATAGGAATTAGCAGTCCCATCAAAATACCACTTAACAGCTTTCTTAATCAATTTAATTGCTTTCATAATTAATAAGTGTTACTGAATAGAATATGTCAATCTTGTTAGTGAAATAAACCCATCCTACCTCCCGAAACAGAAATTCTAGGATGGGTTTAACAGGGGACATGGGTTTACTTTTAATGTCTACCATTCTCCCAATTCAGAATGTGAGACACCATACTTACCCAGCATGGTCAGGGCTAATTCACAGCTTATTACATTTTATTCGAGTGTACTTCTCTAGCCCATCTGCACCCATTGAAGGGATTACTTCGACAGACACGGTTCAATCATTTGTTAGTATAAGTACATTTTGCTGTACGTCCCCTTATGGTTGAAAGGAGGTGTCTGAGCACCTTGTCACTCCGCTGGGATTTGAACCCAGGACCCCCAAATTAAAAGTTTGGTGCTCTAACCAGCTGAGCTACGGAGTGGAATACCCACATTACTGTATTAACAATAGATGTGGGTTCAGAAGTCATTTTAATACGTTGCTCTATCCAAATGAGCTAAAATGGGAAATTCCCACTTATTGGATTCGAACCAATTACCTACGGCTTACAAGGCTTGAGGTTTTGCTGTTAGACTTCTTGTAGTTTAACTAAAAATAGAGTAGGGTAACGGAGTTGAACCGTTCTGACTGGTTTTGCAGACCAGCCCCTAACCGCTCGGGCAACCCTACATAGAATACTTCTTATGAGTTCCTATGTTCCCTATTTGGGTCAGTTTCAATAATACATTATTAACGAATAACTCTATAAGAGTTGTGGAGCAGGTGGGATTCGAACCCAATCCTCCAGATTGCAAATCTAGCGCATTAGCCAATTATGCTACCTCCCCAGATGTAATTATTAAAACAGTAGCTTTATCACCATTTATCTCTCTGGATAAGCCTATCTTTTGAACGTGTGTCTGGCTACTGTTTAAATAATATCAGAATACTTTCTTTCGCCCTCTCGGACTACACCAACATTTCAACCTCCCCTTATAATAACACACAATGGTGGGGAGGGCAGGAATCGAACCTACGTTTAGACAAAGTTACAGTTTGTTTGAATAGCTTTTTAAGTTTGCTGTAAGTATTCTTGTATTCTATCGTTTAACTAAATCGTTGGGAGGACGAGATTTGAACTCGCAACCTCTACATCCCAAATGTAGTAGACTAGCCTATTGTCCTACCTCCCAATTTACAGAAGACTATTGTTGATGTTTGCAATCCAAAATATACTGCTATAATCAAAATATTTGCTGTAAGTCTTCTTATTAACTAATCGCTTGCACGCCGTGAGGGATTCGAACCCCCATATCACGGTTTTGGAGACCGTTGCTTCCCCGTCATGCCACCGACGCATATAGTAGACTTACTTCACAGCAAATCTACTAAATTTAGTTTTATATTAAACATAACCTTGCCAGGTTGAGGGCGGTGTCGGACTCGAACCGACAACCCTTGGATTAACAGTCCAATGCTCTAACCATTAAAGCTAACCACCCAAGTTTAAAGACATCATACTAGGTCTTAGATTTTCTCTGCTAATATTATTAAGATGTCTATCCATTTTTGGAGTTATCTGGGGATAGATGAACCATAGTAACTCCCTAACGACCGTGCGTATAGTGCAGGAATCGAACCTGCGATGGGATTTCTCACGGCAGGTTAACAGCCTGCTGCCTTCGACCACTTGGCTAACTATACATTTACTACAGTTAAACAACTACCCTTGCTGTAGTACCAACGCCACCCTACGATGTGGATTCCATATTTGCTGTCAGGGATAGGAATGTCTACGATGCGCTCTAGAAACGCCTTCTATACTTTCACAAATGAGTTTTCTATTTCAGCTACTCTTATACAAGAAGCACAAGATATTATGAATATATCATAGAATTTCTTGTTAAACTCCTTAAATCTAACAGAGAAGCCACCATTTAGATAATCAGACACATTAGCATATTCCCATACTCCAAATGGGCATTTATAAATATATCCTTCCTCATCTATAAGAAATGAATACTTATTTGCTGGATTATGGCAATAGCAACCCATCATACTATAAAATGAACCTTGTAAGAATGACCTACCAATAGGAACTATTGAAGAATCAGTTGCTTCTTTAGGTTCAGTGATATTTAGCACCTTGACTTTCTAAGAAAGAAGCTGCACTATCTACATTCTTATTAGTATGCCACCTGTCCTTAGATATTCCAAATCTAATAACATTAGAATATTTACTAATAAGTAGTGATAGTTTAGATTTTACTTCCTCGTTATTAGCCCAATCTCCATTAGTAACTAATCTTGCTGAGATTACTTCACTAAGAAGAATGTCTAAGATTTCATACCACGATGGATTACAGAAGAACTCTCCGCCCATCAAATTAACACTCTTGATTTCATTACTCCTAAAGAATAAAGCAATTTCTTTAGCTTTATCAATAGACATCATAATATCACTCTTGGGTGAACTCTCAAAGCAACAATGTGAACAAGATTGTGTACATCTATTAGTTATACGAACTGTTGGATGCAAAAATCTTGGACATTGAGAAGCTAGTTTACACGTACTACAATGGCAGTCGTGCTTACCTTTGCAAGTTTCTTCTATGCAAATATCACAAGTATTCATTATCTAAATAGTTAATTTGTAGTCCCTGTTGGATTCGAACCAACGACCTCCTGGATGTAAGCCAGATACTCTTACCAGCTGAGCTAAGGGACTATTTACAGAAGCCATTTAATTAACGTGTTCGCAAATAACTGGTGCAAATGTTGATTAAAAGTTTGCTGTTAGGCTTCTTATTGGTTAAATTTTTTAACTGCGTTGGGGGGCTGGGACTTGAACCCAGAACCTTCTCCTTATCAGAGAGATGCGCTAACCAGTTGCGCCACCGCCCAATTTAACAGGAAACATTGTTTAGCGTTGTCAAATTAAAAGTTTGATGCTTGAATAGATTTGCTGTTTGTTTCCTTATAGTGAGTACAAGTTTCACCGACCTTGCACTCTATCGTAACTACAACAGTCCTAAGTGAAAATTCACTCAGCATAGCCTGGTGTAATGTATTTCTTACCAATGAACTAACCCAGTTACCATAGGGTGAGTATCCTTATAATGATAGATAACAGACTCTATAAATGAAGACTGTTTATGCTTTAATTCCATCAAGTAATTTTTTCCATAGTAGCCACTGGTGAATATTTTATCTTTAGAGAACTCAGTAAGGGTATTATCATAGATGTTTCTATTAAGCCAATCCCAAGTAGTAACTAAAGGTGCTCCTCTTAGACATAATGTATATAACAGATACCTATTACCACATCTTTCATCCATAGCTTCTTTAATAGTTCTGAGTGTAGCACCAGAGTTCTTAAAGGTATCACAGAAATCACAATCCATTATAGGAACTATTTCTTGTTGTATATTCTCCAGTTTAACTCCAGCAGCTTTTCTTTCCTTACTCCAAGTAAGGTCAACTAAAGTTAATTCCGAAGGTTTTATAGTTTCTAAGATGAGTTCCTTATAAACTAACGGCTCCTCTCCTGCCAATCCTCTCATAGTTAAGCCAGGTTCTATCTTACTGAATAATAGTCTCTGGACAATTCTCTTAATCTTGTGTTCCATTTTCAATCTAATACTTTAATAGGCGCGGGGGAGGGACTCGAACCCTCGACCTCTAGGTTATGAGCCTAGTGAGCTACCACCCCACACGTTATTGTCTTCCAGTGAACCCTTGCATAAGAATATCACCAGTTACATCACCTAATACATTAAGAAGATATTCAGAGGCATTATTCTCAGTAGATGGTTCAGTATCTTTGTGAATACGTTTTGCTAAATATAGCAATTCATCTAATTTTTGAATAATTAAGTCTAATTTCTCTTCCATAACATATTTAATTAGTTGCGGATGTAAGATTCGAACTTACGACACCTTGCGAGTGTTCCAGCTTATGAGACTGGTGAGATAGACCACTTCTCTAATCCGCGATGTTAATAAAAGGAACTTAGTCAATAAGGGCATTAACTTCAATCCTCACTCTTCACTTTATTGGATTTCGTGTGCCCTAATGTATTCTAAGTTCCTGTCATTGGATTACTTTGCTAGCTTTCATCCAACCTCCACTAAAAATCTTTACTAAGAGCCTTATTAGCGAATGCTCTTCACACGTTTCAAGTCAGTGTGATACTAAGGACTCCCTCACGTTGTGTCCTCAACAACACGCTCCCGTATTAACCCTCAGAGAGTATTGGGGAAGATGCGGTGCATACGAGAATCGAACTCGTACCCCAAGATAGACAGTCTAGTATCCTAACCATTAGACCAATGCACCATTTTAGCGTCACCAACTCAAAAAGTCACCGTTTGAATAAACTCGGAGGCTGTAACGCTAAACAGTAGACTTCACGGATTATCTACTTACAAATTTTAAGCTTATTCTGTGGACCGACTGGGAATCGAACCCTCATCTCCAGCTTGGAAGGCTGGAGCACTGAACCATTGTGCTACACCTACAGACTAAATATGCCCATCTTCACAGACGAGCATACTCTTTACCAAAGCACTTGACTTTAGCAGATATTGTTGTGGGAGTGGTAGGATTCGAACCTACTCAGCCCGAAGGCAACAGATTTACAGTCTGTCCCACCTCTCCAACTGTGGCGCACTCCCCTCAACAATGGGATAAATAAAACACAAACACAATCACGTTCTCTCAACGTTTCTGAGTACAAAGATAGTGCAATCTTTAGACTCTACAAAGTGAATAATGTTAAATTTTGTAACAATCAAATATATTGCTATATCCCATCGTAATGTCGAAATTACTAATACTCTGCTAACGGTTATCTATCTTCACAGACCAATAACATGGATAAAATGCAAATTTACAAAGAATTTGTAAGGGAAGTGGGATTCGAACCCACAATAATACTGACCTAGAATGTGTATCACAATCATCTCGATTGCCGCTCTACCGTTCGCGTATTCCCTTATTTTTACTACCCATCTTCACAGACAGGCAGTATTATTAGTTAATATTATTGAATATGGCACAAACCAAGCAGAGGGTGGGGGAATCGAACCCCCACTCCCAAGAATTAAACGTTCTTGTGCTTTATCCATTAAGCTAACCCCCTAAGGACTAACTCGAAACTCCTCGATGATAGCCCCTAGTTTGTGAGATAACGTTCAATAGCCTGATGCTAATGCTGTTTTATAGTCTAGCGTGTTAATCCACTTCACCAGCGCGCCATGTTAGAGAGGGTGAGAATCATACACATAAGAGTCATATTGATTGCTGCTTACTTGCAATACTGCTCATCTAATATGTTGATTCCTATGCTTCTATCCCACCCATAAACAAAGGATTTAGAGGCGCGCACGGGATTCGAACCCGTGAATGGCTAGATTTAATAATTAATTAATTATTTTGAACCATAGCTACTGGTTTCTCACAATAAGGCTAAAGCTAAAGCTCTTGACTCAATGCTTATGCTAAATATCTAGGATTTAGTAACGCTGAGGCTTAAGCTAAAGCTTTAGTCAATATTTTTATTTTTTATTTACCATGATGTAAGAAGGTAATCAACTTGTCCACGTCAAGATTAGGATTCTCGGCGGGAGTATCATTAACAACCTTCAACGCTTCTGTCACTGCTGCCAGGATGTTACTCCTTCTTCTCAGCAATTCAGCACGTTGTCTCTGAGTCCATTCACCAGTAAACTTCTGCAATGTATAATCACCAGTTTCTACTGTCTTTTTCTTGATAGTAACTTTGGCATTATAGTTAGCAGGAAGACGTGCTGGGTCAAGATTCGGGTCTTTAAGGATACATTCCTCAGATTCTGTGGTACGTGTTACACCTTTCAACATTTCTGTTTGACAGATGCTACGTCCAGCATATTCTGGGTCGGTACCTTCAAGCCATACCTCTGCATCAGAGCGGACAGGAATGTTGTTGTACATATCCTCCAGTGGTTTACTTGTCAGGATAGTCTTGAGCCTCATAAGGTCAAGAGCAGTCAATTTACCGAATGATATACCATCTACTATCAATTCAACTCTCGGTGCACCAGCAGAGTTAGTTGCTTCAACAGCAAATAGTTCATTCAGATAAGGAATAGAGTTCTGCTCAAACCATTCGAGTTTCTCCTCTACAGTTGTGGCTACCTTAGTTGTGCCCATATAACGAGCATCTTCAGCATAGCCATCTCTGGGCTTAAAGGTCTTCTTAATACCTTGGAACATGCCCTGATTCTTCTTAAAGAAGGCAGCATAGTCACCAACCATTCTGTTGAACATTGATTGACTATGGTCTACTTTAGCCAGTAGTGTGTTAAGCTTAATCATTTCTTATTCTTTTTAAAGTTTTTCTTTTTGTTTTCAACAATAACAAGCCGATTCAGTAGTTCTTGGTCCATAGCTGCATTGAACAACTCTGTGGCATTTCTAGGACTAGCCTTAAATGGTTTAGTTCCCATGATAAATGCAATAGCGGCAGGGTCATAGCCACTTAGGTAGAAGTTGTTGGGAGCATCAGCAAAGTCTTCAAACTTAGGCTTCATTCCCCTACCATAATAACCATTAGGCAAATCCCAAAGGATTAACTTAAAGTTATCAACATACTCCTTACTAAAGCCACCTCTGCGGAGTCTATTTCTAAATTCCTCAAAGTTGGTTACATTGCTACCACACCAGTTGAACTCACCATCACTAACGAGCAACGCTCCAGTTGGGAACTCATTCTCAGATACTTTCATTGAGCTTTTCAGCTTAACAAACATATCTGCCACAGATTGCAAGTTAGTACTTCCAAAGTTGCTGTCTTTGTCATTAGTCCACCTTTCAATAGCAGTCTTACCTTGCCACTTGCAAAGCTTACAAGTATTGCTAAATGTAGCATAGGCGTCCTTAAATGGACCATCTAATAATGCAGAGAAATAGAGAGCCATTGCTTTACCAATAGCATAAGATGACATATTAGTTCCGATAGCCTCTGCGGTCATAGAGCCTGAAATGTCTCTAACTACCAACAATTTGCTGTCTTGGTTGAGATTCTGTCTTCCAGTCTCAACTAATCCATTAAATTGTGCATTGATAGTCTCTTCTCTGTAGTCTTCCAGCCTGTTAGTATAATAACTGTTACCAAGCGGTTGGAACAGTTCAAACACAAATCCAGTATATTTAGCCGTTTTACGACCACCAATCCACTTCGCATACTTCTCTGTCAATCCTTGATTTTTCAAGAACTTAGAGCCTACCAGAAGGCTCAGAGCGCGTCCATGAATGGTATTGAAGTCAAGTTCGAGCAACCTCTTCTGGCTAATTATTTGCTGCCAAGTATGAGCAGTTCCACTCTGTTTGAGTTTTCTGTACTTACGTTGTGCAGCACGGCTATCAGAAGCATCTTTATCAGACTTCTTATCAGCCTTCTTACCATAAATGCAAGAAGCCAAATACTGACCAATAATAGTACGGGCTTGTGATTCAACAGTTTTACATTCCTTTACTGAACGAATAGTTGGCAGATATTTCTTTACCAATTCACTTGTATGACCATTAGCTAATCCAGCTAAGATAGTCTTACGCATGAAGTTCCAATCCAACTTTCTTCCTTCCCAGCCATGATATTGTAAATCAAGGCTCATCATTTCAAATACATCCTTCCAAGAACCAGCAGCAATGAAATAAGGTAGGTTAGCCATGAATGTTGGTTTGTGATGCATTGCTAACCATAGCATACGCATAATACCTTCATTCTTCAAACCTTGTCCTCTTTGAACATCTAAGGTGATGGTTTCATTAGGAAGAACAATCTGAGTCTCACGAGTAATCAAGCGGATATACACTGCGAGTTGCAAACACTTCTTTGGACTAATACTCCACAATTTATACATATCCTTAGCTACCTCAGAATATTCACGAGGAGCTTTGAAATTTGCAATCATTGCGAAGTTATCCACAAATGCATCATTACTAGTGCTATACTTCTTAGCACCATTACCACTCACAGTCTCCGCGGACACTTTCAATCCTGCCTTAACAAAGGCATTTTCTTGCGCAGGAGTTTCAGTCTTGTACAGACTTTTCTTCTTCTTACTAAATTCCATTGTTTATCTCTTAATTTATAATTAAATTGAGATAATTATATAGCGTGTCTTTACCTACATAATCTATCCTTTTTTACTATCACAATAAAAACAATCACTCAGCTACTTACATGGCAAATGAAAGATATAGCTGAGTGAAAGGTCGAAAATGGAACTGACGACCTACTCTTGTATTTTGCTTGACCATTAATCAAAATATTGTTAAACATTTTAGATAATTTACAAGAGACATAAGGATTTTCTCCTTACATAATTCATTGAGGAGTTGCACCTCATCCTCCCACTTTGGCAGTGGGCGAACACTTCTTATTCGTATGAACTAGGTTTCAACTTTTATTTATACACGTTTAAGTCAACTATATGTGCGCACATATAGCCTAACTCATCAGGTCAGTTTCGTGTCTCGCAGTAGGAATTGCCCTACAACAGTTATGTTTACCAATTTGGAAGTCCCTCTCTCTAACCCATGCACGAGTAGGTAGTTAGGCATTCCAGGTATTTCATGTCCAGTTTCACCCATAGCTTCATAATCCTCATCAGCTGAAAGATTATAATATCTAAGAGTAGCTTCCACAGCCTGATTATACTCATCAGGATATTCATGGCACGCATTTACACACGTGCCATTAATTGGGTCAATGATTTGAATGTACACTCTTTTCATAATCCAGCAACTTTGAGATACATAGTAAACCACGCTTCAATACTATCCTTGGGTTCTTCCCAAGTATCAGCCTTCTTTCGCAGCCTAACTACAAATTTATTAAAGGATATACCTAATCTATCTCTAGCCTTATCCCATGCAGTTGAGTGGTCTCTGACAAATACTGAATTAGTATCCAATATTTCTGAAATCAAGATAAGTTCTTCCATCAATTGTTTACCATGAGAGATAGCTTCTTCTGTTATTACTAATTTACCAGAATTAAAGGCATTTCGCATGGACTGTCTAGTCCTTCCAGATGCTAGTATACACAGAGCAGCCTGGATTGAATATACGTTAGCCAGCTTGAAGACTGATGGGTACGAATCCATAAACTCTTTAAGACGAACATATGCTTCCTTTCTCTCATAGACATATGAATCTAACCTATCGTTAGCTTTCCATCTATCTTGGGAATTATTGATGAGACGAGCTGTTTCTAATGAATCGTCGTCCTTATACATATATACTCTAAGGGTAAACGGAATACCTTTTTCTATACACTCCAGAGCTGCAGCTAATCTATGATTACCCTCAGTTACAAATCTGTAGGGTACAGCTACTAATATCGGTGGAATGTACACGCCTTGTTTGTAAGCCTCTATTAAGGATTCTACTTTCTTAGCCTTTATAGGTCTATTGCCAGGAAGTAATCTGAGTGCCTTAATAACATCAGCATTCTTTTCTGTAAGTACATAGACATTCTCTGTGGGAATGTCCTTAATCATGTCAGCAAAGTCTAAATTTTCCATTTTCAATTTGTCGATTAGTTAAACATAAAATAGCGGGAGAGATGCAGGTGACATCTCTCATTCTGTATTTCAAGACCTATTGCCTAAACCAATATGAAGCGTATAGTACTGATTCTTCGGCATCCCGCTTTGTGGACTAACAGGGATTCGAACCCATCACTAAATCATTTAGCACACCGACACTATAGGTCTAAATTTCCCAAACCAGTAATAAGTCTCTTCTCTCCGCCCTTGCAATGACTTTAAGAAGTTTCTAAATTACCTACCTGCGGAGTAGTTATTCCTAAGTAGCATCATTAGTGTCCTATAACAAGTGCACTCATTATAGGCGTTAATCCATGTGGACTTGGGCGGAGTCGAACCGCCGTCCAGACAATCCTTATTATAAGGATAACGTGTGTCTCATTTATATTACATCAGCCAGTGAGTTCTGGCATATAGATAGTTTTAATAGACTTATCCAGAAACCAGATTCAATCGCAATGAAGGAATCAGTACATCTAAAGCTATATATTACAAACTATCAAACTTTAAGGCTCGAAAGCTGACGCTTTCAAACCTAGGGCTGACCGAAGTCATCCTCTCCACCACTTCATTTACGTTGAAGAACGAGTAGCACTTTTAGGTAAAACCCTTGCGTCCCTACTATACACATTTGCGGAGAATCTCAGCTTTACTAACCTTTGGCTTTCAAGTTAAGTGGGCTGCTCCTATAATGCTTCTTCCCACACCTCTTCCGTTTCTAGGTCTTCTCCATTAACCCGACTATATTAATATGTTAATACTAATAAGCCAGTAGCTTAAGCTACCATTCTGTAAACAGTGTTGCCACTTAAAATTGTGCATCATTTTATAAGAGTTGGTGCCAACTCTACACGTCCTCATAACTTGTAATCACCTGTCAAAACCATACAAGCCCAAGTTGGTGCAGTTATACTCCTGCACCTTTGAGTAATGAGTTATATAACTTTGCCAAGCTACTCTGAGCCTGCTTCATACGGTTGGTAGGACTAGTCCTGTTGATACAAGCACTAAGTGACCTCATAACTTCTTTAACATTACTAGCTAAAGTATTCATTTCCTCAACCTTCTGATTATATAAATCGTTTAGAGTATCATAACTGACCCTCAAGGCATCAAGGGTCTCTTTAGTCGCTTTTAACTTCTGTCGGTTGTTTATATAGCCAACTGAATAATTAACAAGACCATTAATGTATTTACTCTTCCTAATTAGGAATTTGTCATAGGAGTCTGGTTCACTTAGTAGTGCATCCTTTTTCTCTAACTCCTCCTTTAAGTCTTCTATCTCTCCAAGCATTTCAAGATAGATTCTTCTAGGAACTTGTATGTACACTTCTTCCATAATTAGAATGGTAAGTCAGTTATGTGTTTATACTTACAAAACTCGTAGACTCGCACATTACTAATCTGTGCATCCTCCACAGCTTTGAGTGTTCTCTCGTAATCCCAACAAGTAGTGATTATTCTCTCAGGCTCTTTAAAGAACCATTCCTTAATAATATCTTTGTCAGGAATCGGCTCATCAATATTCCACTCCCAATCTTGCTGTAATTGTAAATCGTAGCGATGTAGTATTTTATACTCACCTCTACCAAACAATTCATCAAGTAGGTAATGAATTAATAAGCCACTTATAGCGTCACACCCACAGAAGATAACCTTTTCCTCTTTAGAGTGTAATTTTCTTAGTGCGTAATCCTTAGGCATAGTTATTTGTATTTCTTTGCCATTTCTAATGCAGCTGGAGATGTTAATCTATTAACAGCAGATTTATATCCAGCTAGTACAGATTCTCTCTGTTCTTCTGGAACCAAATAAGTACAAGTTAATAATGGTTCAGTACCATTACCAAACTTCCTACATATTGGTGGTCTTCTGTCATATATATTGCATCTGCAATTCTCTGTTAGAAATGGGCATTTGTTCTTTTCTGGGTCATAATCAGTAATGGGATAACACATTATCTCATTCTTCATATTCTCATCATCAAGAACCATGATTTCTTTGACTGGATTAACAATCCTATTCTTTAATGCAAATATGTATTTCTTAGGCAATGGAGCATTATAACAACAACTCGCATGGCATTTAGATATATCACACTTACTCATAGGAAATAATAATCACCACGTTCAAACCCCAGATAGTATGTTGAAGTTCCCAACCTTCATGCCATCTAGTTCCATCCTTATCACAAATAACTATCAGAGTATCACCTTCTATTGATTGAGGTTCAACTCTACCAGTAAAAGCTCCATTTCTTCCTGAAAATGGTTTGCCTTGTAATAATTGTTCTTTTATATTCATTCTCAATTATGTTTAAAAGAGTGTGGACTAACGTGCTTCACAGCAAATTAGCCCAATGATATTTGTCTTCAAAAACCTTCTTTAGTTATCTCCTCTCTTGCGGAGTCTTGATACTGCAATAGCAGCTCCGAGAAGTGATTTGAGTTCCTTGGGCATACCATCGATAATGTCCTTAACAGGGTCAATGTCATTATCGCTGCCATCACGATGTTTCAATGCTTCCAGCACATTCTTTACAGACTGAGCATCTTCAGTAGATATAGAGAAATGTTCACCACCGAATACAGAGGCTTCCATCTTCTTCAGGTCTACATGAGCCAAGTCATTGCCTTCTATGCTGAATATGAAAGCACCACATTCTTTACACTCTTTGACTGCCATTTCTTCAGCAATACGTCCTATGTATACAGGAGCATTACCTGTTGCCAGCAGTGCAAACGGTTCAAGAATCATAGAAAGTTTGTTGATAAGAGTAGGATATTTTCCTGTTCTCTGTTCAAAATTGCATCAATCTTTTTCATGCTAAATCTTTGTTTTTAAGTGAAATAATAAAAATCATAAGTAATACACACAATACTAATGGCAACCAAAAGGATGCCATATAGCAATGGAAGCCTAAATATCCTGCAAATAGCAGGAATACGGCTTTAGTCAATCTTGCTTTCCACATACTTATCGAGATTAGTACGAGACAGCAGGATACACACGTTCCAATCCAAGTTGGATTCTACACACATTTCTTTAGCTGATTTGATGTACTCAGTACAATCATTAACTATAGCTTTGTGTTGTTCCTCAGTGACTTCCCCACTGCTGAGCTTAGCATTTGTCTGTTCGATTATAGATGCCATTTCAGCAACAGAATAGGCAATTACACCTAACTGAATGTCTGGGTTTAATACTTGAGCACGATTCACCAATTTGTTCTTTTCAATTTTCATTGTCGATTAGTTATTAAATTAAACATACTTGACCAATTAGTTTCATCCTTATGGATTACTTATAGCATCGCCACGTAAAGGCTTAGTCATGATGCCGACCCCATCACGGGGTATCGAGAAATTATATTCTCCAAATAAATGAATATCTATAAGATGTCTGTCTATTCCAGACTGCCAACCTGCGTTACGTCCGTTGCAGATAACTAAGGATGCATCCTTAGTACAGACTAGATTTAAGTGCGAGTCTGCATACACACCATACGTTTTTGAAGTGGTGTCATGGCTAATTCCCACTTTAGTTTACCTACAACCATACTTGGTGCTCTGAGTATCCACGCTTTTATGTACACTATTAAACGCTTCTTCTTATACCAAGTGAGCACAGGTCTTCAGTTACTCGATTCACAGTAATCAACCTAAGCACTTGTACTTTCACCTATTCTCCTCACGGAGAACCTGCCTTAATTATGGATAAATGGTGCTAGCTATTAAACTAGCACCCATTACGTAGGTTTATTGTTCTTTTATATATTTATTATAATCCTTGACCATTTGATTGAACTTGGCTCTTATGGAGTCTATTTGAGCATTGTAGGGAACAGTGTGAATTTCATCCCTCCTGTTAATACATTC